>LNFM01000400.1_pt1 | contig 107907 bp, 118 predicted proteins | sample 596031 | NCBI WGS metagenome assembly LNFM01 (sample SAMN04254537, study PRJNA301005) | activated carbon metagenome | isolation source: dual media filters at the Ann Arbor, Michigan drinking water treatment plant | place: USA: Ann Arbor
AGACGCTAAAGACATTTTTTGACAAGAGCTCTGCGGCCCAGAGAGAAAATTACGAGCAGTCACTTGGTGAGTTGCGCGAAACTCATAAACGAGATCAAGATTTAATTTTCAAAAACTTCAACAAGCAGTCCACTGAGCGTGAGATGAAGTTCCAGGCGAAGTTGACGGAAGTTAATAACAAGTTTGAAAATCAGCTCCAGATCATGAAAGAGGATGGAGCAAAGCAGCTTCAGAATCAGATCGCCGCGTCCAACAAAGAAAAGAAAGTTTTAGTCGATCAAAAGAATATTGAGCTTCAGCGTCAAGCGGCTCAGTACGAGAATCGAATTGCTAAGCTTGAAGACACACACAAACGTGAGGTTGACGGAATCAACAAACGTCATGAAGAATCGATCGTCAGTATGACACGATCGAAAGGCCGAGCTTAATGTTAGCAGATCGCCGTACGAAAATAGTCGCAACGATTGGTCCGGCGGTTCAGGGACGTGAAAATTTAAAAAAGGCGATTGCGGCAGGAATGAACGTCGCTCGTCTGAACTTTTCTCACGGAACACACGTTGACCATTTAGCCGTTATCAAGGATCTCCGCGCTCTTTCCAGTGAGCTCAACGCACCGCTGACGGTTCTTCAAGATCTTCAAGGACCTAAAATTCGAGTCGGGCGTTTCGAAAATGGTTCGATCGAAATCTCTGAGGGGGAAAAGGTCGTTGTCACGATTCGTGATGTTTTGGGCCGAAAAGGTCTCATTCCGTCGGACTTCAAGGCTCTTCCGAAAAGCTGCCAGCCCGGCGGTCGAATCATGTTTGACGACGGACTTTTTGAGCTTCGTGTGGATACGGTTGAAACGGAAGATATTCACTGCACGGTTGTCTATGGTGGGATTCTGAAAGATCGAAAAGGAATGAATGTTCCGGGAGGGGAACTTTCGGTCGAATGCCTTACGCCGAAAGATCTTGTCGATCTGGAGTGGGGTCTTGATAACAACGTCGATTACATTGCCTTGAGTTTCGTTCGACGAGGCGATGACATCCGTCGACTTCGTGAGTTGATTCAAGCTCGGGGCTCCCAAGCCCGCATTGTCGCGAAAATCGAAATGCTGGAAGCGATCGATAATCTAGAGGAAATCGTAAGGCTTTCCGATGCCGTGATGGTGGCCCGCGGTGATCTCGCGGTTGAGGTTGGCCAAACAAGACTTCCACAAATCCAAAAGCAAATCGTGAGTCTTTGCAATACGATTGGACGACCGGTTATCACGGCGACTCAGATGCTTGACTCTATGACTGCGAATCCAAGGCCTACGCGAGCCGAAATTACCGATGTGGCCAACGCTGTCTTGGATGGTTCGGACGCTCTGATGCTTTCGGCAGAGAGTGCGAGCGGTAAATTCCCATTTCGTGCGATACGAACAATGCACGATATCATTCTTGAGGTCGAAAAAAACGGCGACTATTTTTACGACATGCGAATGGACGCCCAGTTTTCGTCGGTGGCCGACGGAATTGGTGCCGCCAGCGCACTGACCGCCATGAAACTCAACGCGACCGCCATTGTCTGTCTTACGACTTCGGGAAAAACAGCGACCATCATTTCTGGATTCCGACCGAAAGCTCGAATTATTGCTGTGACCCACATCGTCCCGACGTTGAATCGTATTGAGCTTGTGTGGGGCATCCAGACACTTCAGATAGATCCCTACGACTCTTCGGATGAAGCGATGAAGCAGATCGAGGAAATGCTCTTACAGTACGGCCTCGTTAAGCCCGGCGACAAAGTCATATTGACCCTTGGCGTGCCCGTGCTTGAGAGAGGCACGACGAACGCACTTCGCGTTTATACGATCGCGCGTGAGGACGTCCGACGCCTCAGCGAGAGTGAGTTACCACTACGCTGTCGTCTGCCCAGCGCCTAAAAAAAATTCAGAGACCCAATTGAATCCGAGCGGCCAAGCGCTTCGTCTGATAAAACGTAAACTCCCCAGCGATGGGTGAGTTTTTTGATTTTTCACGCGAAGGGGCCTCGCCGTGATTTTAAGAAATTGGGCATCGAAGTACGTAGCGCTTATCCTCTTAATCGCTGCAGTTTCTGTCTTTCAAAGCACATCTCAAGCTGACCCGATTTCGACCAAAGAGGCCGATGAGTGGGTCTCGCTGGTGCGACAGATAAGAGGTATGGGCCCCGAATTTGATGTCAAACTCGACGCCCAGGAGCGGGTCGACAAGGCGCTAGAGGGCCTCAAGAAATTCCCTAATTTCCCAAAATTTTACCGAGATCTTGGCGACGGACTTCACACGCTGGGTCACATGGCCGAGCATGAACATCGATTTGAGAAGGCCATCGATTATCACCGCAGTGCCTTTGAGGTTTATAGTCGCACAGGCGGCCTCAAGACCCGCGAAAGCTGGAATGATGGGCGCCAACACGCTATCGAGCACATCTTTTTGAATATCTATGATCTTGGGATTTACCATGAGCGCCTGGGTTCTAAGGACCTTGCTCATCGCTATTTCGATGCCGCCTTCGGTTTTGCTCTTCAGTATGAGCTTCAGAACTTAGATACAGAGAGGTTAACACCTCGCTATGACGCCTTGGTCGATCGCTTCGAGAGGCTTCGCATTGCGAGCGGAAGCGAGTCGCTGACGATAGGAAAAGAGACCACTCCAATTTTAATGGAGCTTCAATGTGCGGCTAGTTTTATATCGGTGAATTAACGAGCTTTGTTTCGAATTATGTGCGCGTCACTTTGCGGCAGGCGTGGATAATCTCCCAGTAGGGGAATTGGGTTTCGAGATCGACAAAGTTCATACTCACGGCAAGGCCGGCATCCGTTGAGAACTTTTCTCCGACAAGTTTTTTCTCAGAAAGCCCATTCACATCATCGACATTAAAAAGTGAACCCAAATCCCGCATCGAGTCGTTTTGCATTTGAGTGAGATTTAGCTTCACTTCACCTTTTTCATTGGGCGTCGCTTTTTTTCCGTAAAAGAGCAGCGCTTTGATCGTCTTCATTTCTTTCTCTTCGATCGCGGTGCGCTTGTCTTCGCTCTTAAAAAGAAAGTCGTTATAGAAATCGACAAAGTTCACAAGAAAATCAGGCTTAAAGACGGTGAGACGCTGTTTACCTTCGCCAAGGTCTTCAATCTTCATGTGGCCAAGAGCTTGAAGAACTTCCGTCATGGTCGTCATTTTATTTGTTGGTTGTTGAAAGATCTGAATGGTGTGGCGCCTGAGGGTGCCCGGCGGGACCAGCGTTCCAGCCTCCGTGGTTTCGCCGTAGACTTTCGCGACATTCCCCAAAATAGCGCAAAGACGCGTCACCGTGTGGGGCGGGAAGACAGCATTGGTCTCTTCGTCGGATTTTTCAAGGGTGCGGATTTTCTGATTGGCGCTTCTTAAGTGATTGTTCACCGTGCGCATGATGGCTTTAGCCCACTCGGGGAAAGTCTTAAACTGCGCATTGAGCGACTTAAACGGTAGTTCGATAATCGTGGTGTCCACCAAAGCGCGCGCTGACGCAGATCTTGGTTTGGCATCGAAGAAAGCCATTTCGCCGATCATGTCCCCAGGGCCAAGTTCGGCCAAGGTGATTTCCGAATTTCCTTTTGATTTTAAAACGGCAAGCTTTCCAGCTTTGATGACGTACATCGCCTCTGAAAGATCGCCCTCGCGAAACAGATAGTCATTTTTTTTAAGAACGCGAGGACCGGCCATATTGAAGTTAAGTCTATATCAAGCGTCCGACAAAGTGATGCATCGTTGGCATCGTTCGCCGAAAGGCCAGGAGTGGCGCCAGACAAAAGGCTCGAACACGGGCGAGCAAGGGCCGCGAGTGAAAGCACTCTGGCGGTTCTTGCCTTTACTGGCGTTCAAGCTTCAATAGATCGCCATCGTCGGTTGCGAGAAATATTTCACCCGACGGAGACTCGGCAACATGGCGAAAGCGCTTTTTCATGTCTTCAAAAAGCCGCGTCTCGTTCCCCGATTTAATATCGGTGATATTGACGTGCTGAAGAACCAGAGCGCCTTGAATAAATTTACCAGCGAGTTCTTTAGGAGCTTTCCCACTGGGAATTAGAAGCGAGCTTGGCGCAATCGATGGAACATAATACTTCACAGGCTGTTCCAGTCCAGGCTGAGAATTCTTACCGATGCGAGGTCCCCAATATTCACGACCATAAGTGATCGTCGGCCAGCCGTAGTTCGCGCTAGCCTTGATGAGATTCACTTCGTCACCACCGCGTGGTCCGTGCTCAGAAACATAAACATCGCCCGTTCCAGGGTCGATGGCGATGCCCTGAGGGTTTCTGTGACCCCAAGAGTAGATCTCGGGTTTTGGGGTGACGTTCCCAACAGATGATTTTTGAGTATAGGGATTTTGTGGGTGAGGCTTTCCCTCAAGAGTGAGGCGTACAACCTTTCCCCAGTGCTGCGAGAGGTCTTGGGCACGGTCCCTTTGATTGCGTTCGCCCAGAGTCATAAAAACGCCGCCAGATTTTGGAAATGCGAGCCGGGAGCCGAAGTGAAGACTTGAATCGACACTGGGTTCCGCCTCAAAAATTCGAGTGATGTTTTCGATTTTCGGGGACTTCCATTCTCCGCGAAAAAGAGCCGTCGTTTGATTTGATTTCTTTTCGCTCGCAGTGCCTTTGTCCGGAGTTACACTGGCGGTGAGGTAGATCCAAGTTTTCCCGCTCTCGCGATAGACCTTAACATCTAAAAGACCACCTTGGCCGCGGGCGACGACCGTGGGGCCGCCGGCGACGGCCTGACTCTTTCCAGTCTTCGCGTCCACGAGGAGGAGTTCGCCACTTTTCAATGCCAGAATAATTTCGGAGTCCGAAATAAAATCAAAGCCCCAAATAATATCCGAAGCCTTAAAGACTGGCGTCGCTTTGAAAGCCGCCGATGCAATCTTCTCGGCCGGAGCGGGCGATCCAAATGCGGCGAAGCTAGTTACGGTACCAGAGAGGGTACCAGCCACGAACAGACCGTAAACTGCGGCAATTGTTTTAAAGCGTAGTCGTTTCGACACGGCGAACATTTAAATCACCATCGCTTTTGCATCGGCGGCCACTTCGACCGGAGCGCCCGTCGCCTTGATGACTTGTTCAACGGTCAAATCTGGAGCCCACTCGAGAAGTTTGAATCCCTTTCCTTTGATGACATCCAAGACACCGTAATCGGTCACGATACGATCGATGCAGTTTTGACCCGTCAAAGGAAGAGTGCACTTTTTAATGAGCTTATGAGTTCCATCTTTCGCGACGTGCTCCATCGCGACAATCACGCGCCGAGCTCCAGCGACAAGATCCATTGCTCCGCCCATACCCTTCACCATTTTTCCTGGGATCATCCAGTTGGCAATCGAGCCATCCTGGTCGACCTGCATCGCCCCAAGAACTGTCAAATCGATGTGGCCTCCGCGAATCATCGCAAAGCTGTCAGCACTCGAAAAAAACGAAGCTCCTTTCAGCGCAGTCACCGTTTGTTTTCCAGCGTTGATGAGGTCCGCGTCGACGTCTCCATCCAGCGGAAAAGGGCCCAGTCCCAGAAGACCGTTCTCACTTTGCAGCATCACGTTCATTGATTCTGAAATAAAGTTTGCGACCAGAGTGGGAATTCCGATTCCCAGATTAACGCAAAATCCAGGCTGAACTTCTTTGGCGATTCGTTTTGCGATTTGTTCACGTGTCAGTGGCATTTCAAGTTTTCCTTGTGGTTCGCTGCTCGATGCGCTTTTCGAGTTTTGGAGATTTGATAATGCGCTGGACGAAAACACCTGGTGTGTGAATTTGATCAGGGTCAAGTTCACCGACGGGAACGATTTCTTCGACCTCAACCACGGTGACTTTTCCGGCCGTTGCCATCATCGGGTTAAAGTTTCTTGCGGTCTTTCTGAAAACCAGGTTTCCGAAAGTGTCTGCCTTCCACGCTCTTATTAGCGCAAATTCACCGCGAATTCCGCGCTCCATAACGTAAGGTCGGCCCTCGAATTCGCGAATATCTTTTCCTTCCGCGACTAGGGTGCCGACACCCGTTGGGGTGTAGAAAGCAGGAATTCCAGCACCGCCCGCACGCACTCGTTCCGCCAATGTCCCTTGGGGACAAAATTCAAGTTCGAGTTCGCCAGAGAGGTAGAGCTTTTCGAAGGTCGCATTTTCCCCAACGTAGCTTGAGACCATCTTTTTGATCTGCCGCGTGTGAAGAAGAAGACCTAAACCAAAATCATCGACGCCGGCGTTATTTGAAACGCAGGTAAGATTTTTCACGCCGGAATCGCGAAGCGCTAATATTAGATTCTCTGGAATTCCGCAGAGTCCGAAGCCTCCGACGAGAATCGTCATTCCATCTTTAACTCCGGACAGAGCTTCTGCAGCACTGTTAAATATTTTCGAATGACGAGCGGTCTGTGTTGCTCCGGCGGACGTTGTTTCTGTCATTTTGGACTACACTTTCTCGACGACAAGAGCGACAGCTTCGCCGCCGCCAATGCACAAAGTTGCAAGACCGTATTTTCCGCCGCGCGAATGAAGAGCGTGAACAAGTGTGGTTAAGATTCGCGCGCCCGAAGCGCCGATCGGGTGACCGATGGCGACGGCGCCGCCAAGCACATTCACTTTTTCGGCCGCCAGTTTCAAATCCTTCATCGCGACCATTGTGACTGCAGCGAACGCTTCGTTTATTTCGAAGAGGTCGATTTGACTCATTTCTAAGCCGGCCGCTTTTACGGCCTTTTGCATAGCGCCGACCGGAGCCGTCGTAAACCATTTTGGATCTTGCGAGTGCGTTGCATAGCCAATGATTTTAGCTAGGGGTTTTACGTTTTTCGCCTTGACTGCGGCGCCACTCATTAAGACCAGCGCTGCCGCACCATCATTGATTTTCGATGCGTTGGCTGCAGTGATTGTGCCGGTTTTTTCAAAGGCTGGTTTGAGGCCAGGAATTTTTGCGAAGTCTGTTTTGGTGGGATCTTCGTCGTTTTCAATTTTCAGCGGACCCTTTTTTGACGCAATTTCGACGGCGACGATTTCTTTTTTGAAAAGGCCTTCGGCTTGTGCCGCTTGTGCTTTTTTGTACGAGCTCACGGCGAACTCATCTTGTTGTTCGCGGCTAAAAGAATTTTCTTTCACGCAAAGTTCAGCGGCCACGCCCATATGAAAATTGTTGTAGGGATCCCAAAGTCCATCGTGAATCATCGAATCAGCGAGCGATGTGTCGCCCATTCTGAAGCCTGATCTCGATTTCGCTAAAAGGTGGGGAGCCAGAGACATATTCTCCTGGCCACCGGCGACCGCAATCTGTGTTGAGCCAAGCCGGATGTTATCGGAAGCAAGCATGACAGCTTTTAATCCCGAGCCACAAACTTTGTTGATCGTCATGGCCGCTGTCGACGATGGCACGCCGGCATAGATCATCGCTTGTCTTGCGGGCGCTTGGCCAAGACCCGCGGTCAGAACGTTTCCCATGATCACTTCATCGATGTTTTCTGGAGAAACACCGGCGCGAAGAATGGCTTCTTTGATCGCGATAGCGCCCAGACGCGGCGCAGGAATATCGCTCAATCCACCTTGAAAGCTTCCAATCGGTGTCCGCGCGGCACTCGCAATGAAGACCTCTGGAAAGTTTCCTGAAAAGCTCGCGGGTGAATTCTGTTGAGTGCTCATTTGAATGCTCCTATCGTGACTCGAGGTGGTCTCAAACAAGTGCCTCAGGCGTCACTCGATGACACTTGAGGCCATAGGATGGATTAATGACACTGCGCTTTTCTGAATCTCGAGCGTTTACTCTTTCGATTGCGATCTTTCTCGCAACTTTTTTGGGCGCTGTCTTTTTTGTGTCATCGTCGCTAGCAAAAGAAACCAAGTTCAAAGACTACCCCTTTGAAATTTCAAAAAGCGAACGCCTCGTCATTCAAGGCGTTCGAGGAAATGTGAAATTAGTTGCGGCCGCGGCAGGCCAGCCGACCGTCGTACGTGCCCGGAAAACAGTCAGCGAACCAATGAAGCCCGGAGCGTCTGAGCGCTACGATGCACTGTCGTTTTCGGTTCGCCGAGAAGGTGGCGTTGTCATCGTGGAACCTCGGGGCCCCTCGTCTCGCCAAGAGTGGGTGGACTGGAGTCGACCGGGCCAGCCGGAACTTTCGCTTGAAATCCAAGCGCCAGCCACGTCCGCAGAAATTCACATGCATTCAGGATCAGTTTCAGTCTCGGGATGGACCGACAATCTTGCGGTTTCGCTTCAAGAAGGAAAAGTCGCTGCTTCCGGTGGATCCGGAAAACTCGGTGTTAATATTCTCCGCGGTGACGTGAAGATTGAGAAACATAACGGTTCTATCGACCTTGAAAGTCACACAGCAAAAATTTCTGTTTCGAACTCGGAAGGCAACCTGCGCATCCACTCGTTCGCGGGCGATTCATCTGTGGCAAATCTCAAAGGCGATACAATCTTTCGAGGAAAATCGGGGTCTGCAAATCTCTCGAAGTTGACGGGGGCTTTGAAATTTGAAAACGGCCGCGGCCGAATTGAGGGGACCTCAATCGACGGTCCCGTTCGCGGCGTGAATGACGACGGGAGCATCAATCTTCAGCTGGCAGGAGAGCCTGATCTCTCGATCGAAACGTCCGACGGTGCCGTGACGGTGAAACCGCCGGCAGGATCCGGAGCGCTGCTTAAACTTTCCACTGAAGAAGGGGCCATTGTCGCTCCGGATTCCGTCGCCGTACCTAAAGTTTCCGGAGCTAAATCGGTCGTGGCGCGAATGAGTGGTTCCGCGAAAGGCGTCATAGCGGTGAGATCAAAAAAAGGAACCATTCGAGTTCGCTAGCTTTGACAAAACACACTCTCTCGGGCGAGGTTGGCGACTTATGAAAAAGACAAAGCCCAAAGCGACGAAAGCTTCCAAGACGACCAGCGCGGTGAAAGCGGCCCCTAAAAAAGCCGTTAAAGCCGCCTCAAAGCCTGCCGCGAAAGTGGCAAAGCCCGCACTTAAAAAAGCGGCGAAGCCAGTTTTAAAGGGTGCAAAGCCAGCCGCTAAGCCGGCATCGAAGGTGGACGTCAAAGCCAAGGCAGGCGCAAAGCCAGTCAAGACCGTTGAAAAAGTCGCACTGAAGCCAATGGCGACCAAGGCCGCCGGAAAAGCCGTCGATAAAACTCTCTCAAAATCACCAGAAAAACCAATGCCGAAAGCGGCTGTGGCGAAAGCCACTCCTTTGGCTCCGAAGGCCAGCGCCAAAACCGCTGCTGCAAAGCCAGCGGTAAAGCCGCCAGCGAAAGTTGTTGAACCACGGGTCGTCGTGCCCGAAGAGCCAGACACAGCTGAGGACGTTGTTCTCACAGACGCTGATGGTCGTCGCTACTGCCGAACGAAGGATTGCGACCGTCTTTCAGAAGTCGATAATTACTGCCGTTATCACTACATTCTGCTTTGGAAGAACATCCAGATCCGTCGAAACATCCTTCAAGAAGGAAAGCTCGGCCGTTACATCGAAGAACTCACAGCGAGATATCCGGACAAATTCCTAGAGATCCTTAAAAAAGATCTGCGCAGCGAAAAAGACTTCCTCGCGGCGATTCAGGAACTTGAAATCGATGAATCGGCTGTTGAGGCAGAATTCGACGACGAAGAGTCACAAGCAGATTTGTTTGAGATTCAGCGTGTCTCTGATTCAGGAAACGCTGGGGATCGTTCAGATTCCGACGACCGATTCTAATTTGAGTCGGGTTCGCCAAGTTTGAACCGGTTAGGGCCCAAAGGCTCGACCGGTTTTTCTTTTTTCTAGTGAAGATCGTCTTGGCTTTTCTCAATCGCGTCGCGCTGCGCTTCATTGAGATTCGGGGTATAACTGCCATCGCGAATCGATTGAGAGACTTTCTCGGCGAGTTCCGTATCGATCAAAGCAAGTTCAAGAGCATCGGTTGGCTCGGAGGCTTCTTCCTCGACGAAAAGACTCTCCGTGCCTTCGTCCACTCCTAATAGGCGATTGGCCTCGGACTCGAGCCGAGTGTTCGCGGTAGAAAATCGCAAATGAACTTTTGAGTCGTCAAAATCAAACTCTTCCCAAGAAAGCGGGTACTCGACATCGTCGATTTCCTCTTCTCGAAGATGTTCGAAGTGAGTTTCAAAAACGCTTCCAAGAACGTCGATCCCCGTAAAGAGCTTTTCCATCGCGGATTCACCAGGCGAGTGCTCGAGAGAGACTTCGAAATTTGTCTGTTTAAGGCGCCCTTCCTCGATGTAACCGGCACGCATTACGATCTCGGTCGGGTAGATGCGGCCCTCAACGAAGAACTCACCAACGGCACTTTCGGCTTTGAAGTTTTGAATAAAAACCAAAGCGGCTTTCTCTGCGAACTCTTTTGGTAAAGAGGTCCAATTTTTCGATGTCGAAGTGCGTGGTGTCATGAAACAGTCCTCGTCGTAATTTGACTTGAGCCTTTGCCGCCGACTATAACGCGAAGCGTGTTAAAGCGAAAGAACGAACGGAAACAATGTTAAATCAGGATCTGGGCCGCGGTCGCGGAGTCTATATTTCGACCTACGGCTGCCAAATGAACACGAACGACACCGAGAGGATGCTAGCGCTCCTCGAGATGATGAATTTTGTTCCTGTCGAGAGTCCGGACAGGGCCTCGTTAATCATCATAAATTCGTGCTCGGTGCGCGAGAAACCCGTTCATAAAGTTCGCTCTGAAGTGGGGCATTACAAGGACTGGAAGGCGAAAAATCCTGACCTTCGCATCGGCGTCGGCGGATGTGTTGCTCAACAGGAAAAAGCCAAACTTCTCAAAGACATCCCAGTTCTTGATTTTGCCTTTGGAACAGATGCTATCGATCAGTTGCCCGAGATTGTCGCTCGCGCCTATGAGAGCAAAGAAAAGCAAGTGTCGGCTCGGTTCGAGAACGACAAACCTTACTCCATCGAGACGATGGTTCGAAATCCAGGGGTCGCAGCGTTCGTGAACATCACGAAAGGTTGCGACAATTTCTGCACGTTCTGTGTCGTTCCGTTCACTCGCGGTCGCGAGCGAAGTCGAAGCCTGAAGGAATTAGTCACGGACATTAAAAGCCTCGTGGCTCGCGGTGTTCGTGAGGTGACTCTCATTGGACAAAACGTCAATAGCTACAAAAGCGAGTGTGGCACTGATTTCGCGAATCTCATGCGAACCCTGGCTGAGGAAACCGACATTCAGCGCATTCGCTATACGACGTCTCATCCAAAAGATTTCAACCAAGAGCTTGTCGACATTTCTGCCAAATACCGATCGAAGATTTGCGACTACATTCATTTGCCGGCTCAAAGTGGAAATACTGAAGTCTTAAGACGTATGAACCGCGGTTACTCGCGGGAAGAGTATCTTGATAAAGTCGCGATGATTCGGCAGGGAATTCCTGGCGTTGTTCTTTCGACAGACATCATCGTCGGATTCCCTGGGGAAACTGAAGCTCAGTTTGAGGATACAAGAAGCCTTCTTGAGACGGTTCGCTACGAAAACATCTATGCTTTCAAGTACAGTCCAAGACCCTTCACAAAAGCGGCGCGCTACACCGATCAGGTCCCCGAAAGTGATTCCAAGCGTCGCCTTCAAATTCTTCTCGATCGCCAGCGAGAGATCGCTTTTGAACTTGGCGAGCCGTACTCGGGACAAACTTACGACGTACTGTTTGAAGTCAAAGCTCAGATTCCCGATCAAATTCAAGGGCGAACCACGCACAACAAACTCGTTTACGCGGTTGGCCCCGACTCGCTGATTGGACAAACACGTCGTGTTCACGTCACAAAAGCATTTCCCAATGTGTTGCACGGCGAAATCCTGAATCAAAATGCGGGAGCACTTTTGTGACAGGTAAAAGCAAGTCTTCGGCGAAAAAGTCTGTGGGTGTAAAACCTGAACCAACGCGCCGGGAGCGTGCTGAGAAGCAGGCCGAGTCGCTCACGCGGCAGCTGGCCCCGCAGCGCGCTGTTCGGAAAACGAAATTGCCGATTCTGGCGACTTCGGAAGCCACGTTGTCGGATCCGTATGTCCCACTCTTGGCTTCTGGAATTGTCTTGATGCCGGGTTCGGCGCGTCCGGTGTTTTTATTGAAACACGAAGAGTCTGGCGACACGCTGCCGGTGTGGATGCATCCCTTGGACGCGTCGATTGGAATTCACGAGCTGGGGCAGGGGGCAGCGGGGTCTCCGCACGTGGTGACGAAGATCCTACTGGAGCAACTCGGTGTGACGCATGTGAACTGCTTTTTCACCGAGCGGATTGGTCATCATCAGTATGTTCGACTCGAATTTCAAAATGTCAAAACCTCCAAAAGCGGCAGCGCATCCTCTCTGGAAGAGATTCGCGTGCGCGCGGATGAGGTCATGAGCTTTTGTATTGCGAACAAAGCCCGATTTTTCAGTACAAAGACTTTTATTGCACAGTGCCGAGTTCTCAATGAGGAGCTTGAAAAGCTGCAAGAGGGCCTCCTGGCGGGAACGGCTCATCAGGCGTTCCCAGAACTCGAAATAGATTCAAAAAAATCCGGCTACATGATGTAGTCCTTGGGACATGAGCGCAAATATCATTTCTCTCCTCGGCTTCACTCCGGAAATCGGAATCGGTGCATTTATAGCCCCTACAGCAACTCTTGTTGGCGACGTCAAAATCGGCAAAAACGCGTCGGTGTGGTTTTCAACGGTCGTACGCGGCGACGTCGGTCCGATCGTGATCGGCGAAGAATCGAACATCCAAGACGGAAGCATTATTCACGGTTCGTTTGGAAAAGCGTTTGCCACCATTGGGCGTCAGGTGACGGTCGGGCACAATGTGATTCTTCATGGCTGCACGGTGAACGATCTTTGTTTGATCGGAATGGGAGCGATCATAATGGATGGAGCGGTGATACCGGCTCGGTCGATTGTGGGAGCCGGTAGTCTTGTGACCGAAGGTGCAAAATTTCCGGACGAAGGATGGTTGATTCTTGGTCGACCCGCGAAAGCGGTGCGGCCACTTAAGCCCGAGGAGCTCGCGTTTTTGTCGACCTCGGCGGCAAACTATTTGAGTTACAAAAGTTGGTATCAAAATCCCGACAAACATAAGCAGCGGCCGCCCGGAAATCTGACAGATGGGTTAAAAAAAGGAACAGTGAAATGAGTATGGAAAACATGGCGCCTCGACTGGCATTGACGTTCGACGATATTTTGTTGGTGCCCCAGTACTCAGAAATAATTCCCTCTATGGTATCGACAAAGTCGCACTTTGCCAGATCCATTACTCTTCATTCACCAGTGATATCGGCAGCGATGGATACTGTGACCGGCCACAAAATGTCGCGGATCATGGCTCAGCAAGGTGGACTCGGAATCATTCACAAGAATATGTCGGTCGAAGAACAGGCGCTGGAAGCGGAAAAAGTAAAGAAGTACGAGTCAGGAATGATTCGTGATCCGATCACAATCGGACCTGACCGCCGCGTTTCTGATGCCCTTGAAATCATGCGCAAGTATTCGATCTCGGGAGTTCCCATCACCGTCGGTGGAAAACTTGTCGGAATTCTCACGAATCGGGATCTCCGTTTTGAAACCAACACGAGCCAGCTTATCCAAGACGTCATGACAAAAGAAAATCTTGTCACGGCCGAAGTCGGAACGACCTTGGAAAAAGCAAAAGAGATTCTGCAAAAACATCGTATCGAAAAACTTCCGATCGTCGACAAGTCGGGGCATCTTAAAGGCCTCATCACCATCAAAGATATTGAGAAGGCAAAAGAGTATCCTTTGGCGACAAAAGACTCTCAAGGACGACTCGTCGCCGGAGCCGCGGTTGGAGTCGATCAAACATCCCGCGAAAGGGTTCAAGCCCTCGTCGCAGCTGGGTGCGATATCGTTTGCGTGGACACGGCTCACGGTCATTCCAAAAATGTTCTCGAGATGATCGAGTGGGTTTCGAAAAACTTTAAAGATACCGTCATTGTCGCTGGCAACGTGGTAACAGCCGAAGCTACGGAAGCACTTCTTAAGCGCGGAGCTGACGTCGTAAAAGTCGGCATAGGTCCGGGCTCAATCTGTACGACTCGCGTTGTGGCTGGCGTTGGCATGCCGCAAATTTCCGCCGTGATGGAATGTTCCCTAGCTGCGAAAAAACTAGGTAAGACTATCATTGCCGATGGCGGGATAAAATACTCAGGCGACGTGACCAAAGCGCTCGCTTTGGGTGCAGCCAGCGTGATGGTTGGAAACCTTCTTGCCGGCGCCGACGAGAGTCCTGGTGAGAGTCTTCTTTATCAGGGGCGAACTTATAAAGTGTATCGCGGCATGGGATCTCTTGGAGCGATGGCTCAAGGTTCGAAGGATCGGTACTTTCAATCCGATGTCGATGACTTCGAGAAACTTGTTCCCGAGGGCATTGAAGGCAAAGTTCCTTACAAGGGAAGTGCTTCGGCGATTCTTCATCAATTGGTTGGCGGACTTAAGAGCGGCATGGGCTATATGGGTGCGGGTTCGATTGCCGAACTTCAGGCCAAAGCCAAATTCGTACAGATCTCGTCCTCAGGCCTTCGTGAGTCCCACGTGCATGATGTGAGCATCACGAAGGAAGCCCCGAACTATCGTCTCGAGTAGGAGGTCCGTCGTGAGCGAAGAAAAAAACACGTCCGGTTGGGATCAACGCATCGAAGGCGGTTTTGTCGTCCTTGATTTCGGGAGTCAGTTGACTCAACTGATTGCACGACGCCTTCGGGAGCTTCATTTTTACTCGGAACTGCTTCCGTTCAATACGCCTATTGAAGAAATCCGAAAGAGAAACCCGAAAGGAATTATTCTCTCAGGCGGTCCGTCGTCAGTTCACGAAGAGGGTAGTCCCAAAGCGGATGTTAAGGCTCTCCGCGAGATCGCGCCTCTTTTGGGGATTTGTTACGGCATGCAGCTCATCGCACAAGCTTTTGGTGGAAAAGTCGAAGCGTCGTCGAGCCGAGAGTATGGACATGGGTATGTTGACTGGTCGGAACCAATGTCACCTCGAGTTCCAATTTCTCAGAAAGTTTGGATGAGTCACGGCGACGTGGTTAAAGTTCCGCCGCCAGGTTTTCGAATCGTTGGGAAAAGTGATTCGCTTCACGCGGCTGCGATGAAAGGTGACCGTGCATGGGCGGTTCAATTTCATCCGGAAGTTGTGCACACGCATCTTGGAATCGAGATTTTGCGTGAGTTCACCATTGGTCTTTGCCAGGCGACACCGGATTGGCACTCGGCTCATATTGCTGAGCATTTGATCCAAGGGATTCGAGATCGCGTCGGGCCCACGGATAAAGTTCTCTGTGGTCTTTCGGGCGGCGTTGATTCGTCAGTGGTCGCAGCCCTTCTTACGAAAGCGCTGGATCCATCGCGAGTTTTCTGCGTTTTTGTGAACAATGGGCTTTTGAGGAAAAACGAATACGACGATGTGCTTCGGCAGTACCGAGCTATTGGTCTTAATGTGACGGGTGTTGACGCTGAAGCCGAATTTTTGGACGCGTTAAAAGGTCTTGAAGAGCCTGAGGCCAAACGAAAAGCGATTGGTAAAGTCTTTATCGATATTTTCGTCGAAGCTGCGAAGAAGACCGGCGTTCAATACCAGTGGCTTGCGCAAGGAACACTTTATCCGGATGTTATCGAAAGTATTTCGCCGCGGGGAGCTTCGGTAACGATCAAGTCACATCACAATGTTGGTGGCCTTCCAGCGAAGATGAAAATGAAGCTGGTGGAACCTTTGCGTGAACTTTTTAAGGACGAGGTCCGAGAGATCGGAAAAGAATTGGACCTTCCCTCTGATATTCTGGGACGGCATCCGTTCCCTGGACCGGGACTTGCGATCCGGTGCATGGGTGAAGTGACCCGGGAAAAACTTGAGATCATCCAAGAGGCCGATCATATCTTCATTTCCCAACTCAGAGAAAAGGGACTTTACGATAAAATCTGGCAGGCTTTCTGTGTGCTTTTACCTGTGTACACCGTCGGCGTTCAGGGCGACGCACGAACTTACGAAAGGGTTCTGGCTCTTCGAGCTGTGACATCCTCCGATGGAATGACGGCCGACTGGTATCCGTTTGAGTTTCAATTTTTACGAGATGTCTCGAACAAAATTACGAACCAGGTTCGCGGCGTCAATCGAGTCGTGTACGACGTGACGTCGAAACCGCCCGGCACAATTGAGTGGGAATAGTCGTTTTTTGTATTCTCAAGCGAGGGTGTTTTCATATGAGACGAGGGTGTATTCTCTTGATCCACACCGCCTTTAAAATTTGAAGCCCTCCGACCATCACGATAAACTCTAAGCACATCAGACAAGAAAAGGGTGTGTATGAGAAGAGCGTCAGCGCTGTTCACGTTTGCTGAAATGTCGATCGATTCTGGTCTCTGTCCCTTGGCCGTGGGGCTCATCCCGGCCGCTCCGCCAGGCGAATAAAAGCGGTTCAAATATGAAATGGAAGCTCACCACCGAACCGTCGTGAGCTCGAAAATAAAGCCGATCTCGCAAGAGTTCGGCTTTATTATTTCTGAGAAGGAGCTTTGAGGGAAGGCTCGGGCTTCTCCTCAGATGCCGCATTGCTTCACCTTGAAAACCTGTGCCGTTCAGGGGTTTGCGCTTCCTCCGAAACACAGTAGATTCGGCCCATGGCCGCTGAATCTCCGACCAGTTCTCCGTTCGTTCACTTGCACGTTCATTCGCAGTATTCGCTGCTCGAATCCACTGTGCGCGTGAAGCAGCTTTGTCAGCGGACTCAAGAACTTGGCATGCCCGCGGTCGCACTGACAGACAGCGGAAATCTTTTTGGAGCTGCCGAATTCTATTTCACAGCCAAAGATTTTGCGGTGAAGCCCATCATCGGCATTGACGCCTTCATTGCCCCGAAAACGCGTTTTGTAAAAGGGGAGGATCGCGAGGCGATGCAGATGCCAAATCGTCGCATCGTTTTGCTCGCGCAAAATAACGAAGGTTATCAGAATTTGTGCAAGCTCTCGACGATTGGTTACCATGAGGGTTTTTACTATAAGCCGCGGCTTGATTGGGAAGCGATCAGGGAACACTCCAGCAGTTTGATTGCGCTCTCGGGCGGCTCGATGGGAGAGGTCGGCTACGCATTTTCGCGTCAAGGTCCCGAAGCCGCACTCGCGAAGATTCGAGAGCTCAAAGAGATTTTCGGCGACCGTTTTTATCTTGAGATCAACCGCACCTCGACGCCCGAGTGGACCGAACTTTCTCCGTTTCTCATCGAGGCCTCGAAAATCACAGGTGTTCCGTTGGTCGCGGCTAACAACGTGCACTATCTTGATCAGGCGGATCAGATTGGCCAGGAAGTTCTAATTTGCATCGGTTCCAACAAGACGCTTCACGATGAAAGCCGCTTTCGTCTTGGAAGCGATCAATTCTATTTTAAAACTCCCGCCGAAATGGCGAAGCTTTTTAAAGATATCCCAGAGGCCCTTACGCGGACTTTGGAAATCGCCGATCGATGCGATGTAAAGTTTAAGATTAAAGATGAGAGTGGCAAAAGTATTTACCACTTACCTTATTTTACGGCCGACGACGGAACACCTCCGCAAGAATTAATTCGTTCGACGGTCATGAAGGGGCTTCAGGAAAGATTCGATGAAGCCGACAAAATCGAAAGCCCAATTCCAGCAGAAAAGCGCTCCGAGTATCTAGAGCGCATCGAGTTTGAACTTGGTGTTATCGAAAAGATGGGTTTCACGTCCTACTTTTTGATCGTCGCAGACTTTATCAACTGGGCTAAAAACAATGAAATTCCGGTGGGACCTGGACGGGGTTCTGGAGCAGGGTCGCTTGTCGCTTACTGCCTTCGCATTACCGACTTGGATCCGGTTCCGTACGCACTTCTCTTCGAACGATTTTTGAATCCAGAACGTATTTCGATGCCGGATTTTGACATCGATTTTTGTCAGGAGCGTCGGCAAGAAGTCATTCAATATGTGACCACTCGCTACGGCAGTGACAACGTATCTCAGATTATTACTTACGGAAAACTTCAAACTCGCGCCGCTATTAAGGACGTCGGCCGTGTTTTGGGTATGACGTTCGCAGAAGTCGATGTGATCACTAAGCTCATTCCCGAAAAGCTTGGAATATCGATTGAAGAGGCCATTCAAGATGAACCTCGATTGCGAGAGCAGATTGAGCAGAATCCGCAGATTGCGAATCTAATAGATCTTGCCAAAAAAATTGAAGGTCTTGTTCGAAATGCTGGTATCCACGCAGCCGGTGTTGTTATCGGCGATGCTCCGCTCGTTTCTTACGCGCCACTCTACCGTGGGGCCGATGGCGAGCGTGTGGTCCAGTACGACATGAAGTGGGCTGAGAAGATCGGGCTCATCAAGTTCGACTTTTTGGGTCTTAAGACGCTGACGCACATTAAGAATGCCCTCGATCTTGTCAGCGAAAATCGTGGTCGTCGTTTGGCGGCGCGCGAGATTCCGATTCATGACAAAGGCATTTATGAGCTGATGTCGAGGGGTGATCTCTTAGGAGTTTTCCAGTTCGAAGGCGACGGCATTACAAATGCTGTGAAGTCGATCAAGCCCAAAGGGTTTGAAGATATCACGGCCATCAATGCTCTTTACCGACCTGGTCCGATGGATATGATTCCTGAGTACACGCGTAAATTCCATGGTGAAGAGGAAGTCGTCTACCTCTTTCCTGAACTCGAACCGATTTTGCGCGAGACCTACGGGATTATTATTTATCAAGAGCAGGTCATGGCGATCGCGTCCCGCATTGCCAGCTACTCACTTGGCGAAGCCGACATGCTTCGACGAGCGATGGGAAAAAAGATCGCTTCTGAAATGACTCAGCAAAAAGAGCGCTTCATGCAAGGGGCCGAAAAGAACGGCTTTGATAAAAAGAAAGCCGATGAACTTTTCGAGTTGATGGCTAAGTTTGCCAACTACGGATTTAACAAGTCCCATGCGGCCGCTTACTGCGTTGTCAGCGCGCAGACAGCCTGGCTGAAGTGCTACTATCCTGTCGAATTCTATGCGGCTCTGCTGTCGACGGAAATGTCGAACACAGACAATATCGTTCGCTACGTTAAGAACGCACAAGCGCGTGGAATAAAAGTAGAGCCACCTCACATCAATCACTCCGAGTACAAATTCAGCGTGAAGGGCGATACGATGTTCTTCTCGCTGGGCGCTATTAAAGGCGTTGGCGAGGGAGCTGTGGACGCCATCGTTGAAGCGAGAAAAAATGCCGGCGGGTCGTTTGAGACCTTGGCTCATTTTTTCGAGACCGTCGACATCAAGAAGATCAATAAAAAAGTCGTCGAATGTCTGATCAAAGCCGGAGCCTTCGAAGGTTTTGGCTACCATCAAGCGCAATTGATGGAAGGTTACGAGCGCTTCTTTAAACGAGCCGAAAATGCACGTCGGGATAAAGAGCACGGCCAGGGATCGCTCTTTTCAATGCTCGCCGATGCGGGAACTGCGAGTTCAACAGAGCGTGTGATTCTTGAGCCGACACGCGTGTGGCCAAGGGCGATGAAACTTCAAAGCGAAAAAGATGTCCTTGGATTTTATTTGAGCGATCACCCTTTGGCGGGGCTTGAGAAGATCTACAAAATTTGGGTCACCACCGAGATCGCTGGTTTAAAAAATGAACCTCCTGACAAGCGCGTGGTCATTGCGGGGTTAGTTACAAGTCTTCGAGAGATTATCAGTAAAAAAGGTTCTCGAATGGCCTTCGGTCAGCTGGAGGATCTTTCGGGCACAGTGGAGCTTATTGTATTTCCCGAAGCTTATGTGAAGGGCGAAATTCCTTTGAAGGCGGATGCTCCACTTTTGGTTGGCGGTACGCTTAAGAAAGAAAATGATTCGCTCAAAATTCTGGTCGACCGTGTCGCTCCGCTCGAAGAAGTTTTAGGAAAATCAAAATCGATGACTCTAAAGATCGACCCCTCGATGACTGACAAACTTTCGGATCTTCACCACCTACTTTCCAGATTCCCGGGAAAAACTGGTGTTGAGATCGAGATGCAAATTGAAATGCAGATCGGGCTTGATCTGGAGGGTGAAGCAGAGCGTGCCGGGGGCGCTGAAAGTATTCGAAAAACAGTCACGATGGACGTCGCAGATCCGCAAGGAATTATGGTGACCAGCGAATTCTTTGAAGATCTCCACGGTCTTTTCGGGCACACCGACTTTATCGAGATTCGCGGTTAAAAAGCCCATGTTATACATTTGAAATACGGTTCAGATTCTGATCTGCTTCTTAGGTAGATAGGAGTTTTGTGAAACATAATTTATCAATCCTCATTTTAACTTTCACGCTTGTAGCGACGGTCACATCCGTGAACCATGCACAAACAAATGAAGACGAACTTGTGCAAGTGACAAGTGAGGGAACTTCAAAAGCGTCTTCGCAGGTCGAGGCCGCTCGCGAAATTCAATCGAAGGCTTTGTCTGGAACGGCTCGAGAGCAGGTCATAGAGATGATCGGCGAAAAGCGCTATGCCAAAAACAAGGCTCTGGTTGAAAACCGGATCGTTCGCGAATCTACGAAATTTATTCCGTTTGTTCAGCCCGGTGATGCCATTCGACTTCCGGATGGTTCGTGGAAAATGAAACTCGAACTTAAAGTTTCGCTGGGAAGCCTTAGAAAAATGGTCATCGATACAGGCCTTCTTACCGACGCCGATACACCGGTCACTGTTTTACCGATGATTGGTTTTACGGACAGAACAAAGTCGACAAGCTACCGCTGGTGGATGGGCGATTCGACCGATGATTCGCGTAAATCTTTGGTTGAGTGGGCCAAAATCGTTCAGCTGGGTCTTCATAAAGAACTCATGCAGCAAGGTTTTCATCTGCAATTGCCGCTGGAAGGGACGTTGTCGAATGCAATTCCACCTGTGTTTCGCGTCGACCGTGCCTCAAGCCAGGATCTTAAGCTTTTAGGTGAATACCTCGGCGTTTCCATGGCGTTAAGAGGCGATGTTCGAGTCAAAGACTCGAAAGAAGCTGTCGGTGGATGGCAAATTCAAGTACGTCTCGAAGTCGTTCCCGTTCAGGGTGGAAGAACCGTCGCAGAAATTAGCCGGACTTTTGAAACTGACACGGGCCCTTCGGATGTCGTCGTTAGAAAGAAGCTCGAAAATGAAATCGACGAGATGTCCAAAGACCTTTCTCTTCAGGTGCTTGAAGCGTGGACCCGCGGGACTTTGGCAGCGACGACGGTCCGCCTTGCAGTGAAGGGAAGCCTTACACCCAAGCAACTTGTCGAATTTCGCTCGCAGCTTGCACGCTCGATGAAGGACATTAAAGCGTTGCGTGAGAGAATGTTCGAGCCAGGGCGTGTGATTTTCGAAGTCGATTACGCCGCATCACCAGAAGATTTTCGCGAGCAATTAAAGACCCTTGAGCTGCCTGGTTTTACAGAAAAGCTAGTGGTCGATGCTGAGCTGGGCGAAGCGGACGGGGTCAATCTTCCCTATACCATCGAAGTTCGGCCAAAAGCGCTTTAGGCACCGGCCCAAGGGCCGGTCGAGCTTACAAGCTTAGCCTTAAAAGATTAAACTAAAAGCATGAGTAAACTCTTAGCGAAGTCCATCGTCGTTTTGAAAATGTCGTTTAGAATTTTGCCTCTTTCTGCCTTCGTTTTGCTGTCAGCCAACTGCAGCTTACTCGGGGATCGTCGGCAGGTTGGAATTGAAAAACAAAATATCAGTCCCGAAATTCGCGACGTCCCAAGCAAAGCTCGAGAGAGCGGTGAAGCCCCTTTAAGAAAACGCGTGATGGTACTGCCGTTTATCAATAGCGCCGTCACAGGTTCTGAAAGAGGCGGCGCCGCGGCTCGTGAAGCCTTACTTCGTCAGCTAAGAAAAACGGATGAATTCGTTGTCGTTGCCAACACGGATTTTCCAAAAGATATCGCGACGTATTTGAAAAACGATGAATACGATCTTGAAGGCATGGGAAAAGTAGCAGCTTCAATGGGTGTCGCGGCCATCATTGAAGGGCGAGTGCTGGAAGTTCGCGCCCGACGCATTGGCGATGAAGTAGGACTCGTCAGAAAAATTCGCGCACGAATGAACGCGAGAGTTCAGATCCGAATGGTGAATACAAGAAATGGCAGTATCATTTTGAATGAGACGAGGGAAGCCGACGCCGAGGAATTCACAACACGCGTGGCAGAACGAGCATCGGGCGACCGCGATTTGCAAGATGACCCCGTCTTGATTGAAGCGGTCGTAACTCGGGCGTTTCAATCAACAATTCCAAGGATCGTGAATGCCGTCGAGAAATTATCATGGGAAGGCCGAGTCGCTATGATCAAAGGCGAACGAGTCTATCTCAATGCCGGGCGGATCTCTGGGCTACAAGTGGGTGACATTCTGCGGGTCTCTGAGGAGGGCGAAGACGTGCACGATCCCGAGTCGGGCTCTTACATCGGACGGGTCCCGGGCCGCCTTAAAGGAACCGTGGAAATCGTTTCTTATTTCGGTCGTGATGGTGCTATCGCGGTCGTGCATTCAGGCTCGGGCTTTCGAGAAAACGACCTCGTCGAACTCTACTAATCGTGTTATTTGATGCCCTTTATGATGGAACGATTCTGGGGCCGCCGAACTTATAGCGACGGATTGAAACTTCAAGAGGAAGCCCTCGAGCTTCTTCGAGGTCAAACGACGTCAGCGGTTCTTCTTGGGCTTGAGCATGATCCCGTCATCACTCTGGGCATTCGCGGAAATTTAGAAAACGACCTTCAATATTCGGTCGAGACACTCTCTGCAAAAGGCCTTGCGGTTCACTTTACAGAGCGCGGGGGGCAGGCCACGGTCCACACGCCCGGGCAGCTCGTTATCTACCCGTGTCTTGATTTGAAAGCTTACGGACTAGGGCCCCGCGCCTTTGTTGATCTCATGACGAGCACTACGCAGCGCTTTTTTAGAAGTGTCGGTGTCGAGACAACGACGAATCAACTCGAACCGGGACTCTTTGTCGGTCCCAAGAAAATCGCTGCCTTCGGATTTAAAATATCAAGAGGCCTCACTTCGCACGGTCTTGCGATCAATGTAGAAAACGATCTCAGCCATTTCGATCTTATCAAAACCTGCGGAGTCTCTGGGCAGCCGGTGACACGTTTACGGGATTTAGGGGTCGATCGTAGTCTTGAGGATCTATTTTTGACCTGGTGCCAATGTCTTGAGCTGCCGGCGATCTTAAAACAGCCCACATTTATCGATAGCTCCCTCTGAATAGGGTTCCTTGGCTTGACGAGGAGCTGGCTCGGCCAGTACTTTGTGATCTTCTTGTGAGTGTCCTGAAATGGTCTGTTGGCGCAGTTGGTAGCGCGTTCCCTTGACATGGGAGAGGTCGCAAGTTCGAGTCTTGCACAGACCACCATTTTTGTTATAATAACGAATGATTTCAAGTAGTTGCGACGATTCACATGCTACCCACGGGTAGCACGGGTAACAGAAAAATAGGGTCTTAGTTTCAGGTGACGACGTGCTTAACCGAAAGGATAGGCATATGAGTTTCTACGTCAAAAAGTCATCGAACGGACCTGGTTGGAGTCTTTGGGAAACCTATTTCGAGAAGGTCGGAAACGACAATAAAAGGAAGCAGCGGCGAGTACCAGACATTGCTTACCACGCGCTTGGCGTGAACAAACAAAGTCCGATTGAACAAGCGAAGCAGCGAGTGGCTCTGTTGAACCGCGAGAAGTCTACCGAGAAGCTAACTCTGGTAAGGGCTACGAAGGCTGTCGAGACCAAAGAACGAATCAAGTCGCTCTATATTCCAGAACATCTTGCCGTGGCTTTCGAGACGTACCTTACAGAAAACTACATCAGCCTTCAGAACAGCAATACCAAACTTCTGTCGCATTGGGACCGTACTCAAAAGCTAATCAACGACCTGCAACTGTTACCTAGTCAGTTCTTCTCGAACAAACAAAAGATCATCGCGCATTTGGTGAGCCAAGAATACTCTAGCGACTACACAAAGAAGCTCATTCGATTATTGAATCTATGGGGTGAATTCGTCTCAGAACAACAAGGGCAGTTCTATCGTCCCATACCAAAATTGAAGCCTTTGGACGTACAACGGCTCACCGATAGCTATACTGAATCGGATACCTTCGTAGGTGAGTCAGAGCCGTTAACGCCAGCACTGCTGGCAAAGCTCAAAGGAAGCCTCAAGGAATCGCAATGGAAGTGGCTCCACGTAGCACTATATTTCGGGCTAAGACCTTCCGAAATTGACCGACGAAACGCAAAGAAAACGCATTGGACGGTTGTACACGATAAGGCGATCAAAAAGGACGTTGTGTCGTTCTACCAGCCCAAGCTTGTGTCACTTGCAAAAGAGAAGCGGTGGAAGTCCATTCCCGTTATCCTTCCAGAACAAATCGAAGCGGTAGAATTCCTTAAAGAGGAGTTGAAGTGTCCATTGCCAAAGACGATGCAAGCGCACACGGACGTTCACTTAACGAAGTATTGTGGGCGCAAAGGCTTCGTTGATCTGATGCTATCGAATAGCCAAAGCTTAGAAAACATCTCGGCTTGGATGGGTCATAGTTCGGTGGATAGGACGTGGCGTAGTTACCGCAACAAGCGACGGGTAAGCTTCACGCCAACAGGGTAGGTCAAAAGTAGAGGCCCCTTCACAGAGGCCCCACAAGGACTAAGCTAGAAGCACTTCGATCACGAAAATCAAAATCTTCAGCACCAAAATCACAATAACCTTCATAGCATCACCTTTCTAGGGGCTGAATGCCCTTGCTCTTATTTGTTAAAAGCGAGGCCCCTAGAACTGTCTGACTGTCTGGAAAACGAATTTTTGGATGACCTTCTGAGCTTGAAGCGTGTGTAGCGTCTAACGCTACAAAAGCCGTCTAATGCGGTTTAATTCGATTTGGACCCTGTTTTGGGGTCTTTCTCACGGCAATTTCACGAGCGTAACAATCTAATTGGAGTAGGCGCTCAAGCATTCCGCTTCGGCTTCTACGATATAAGCTATTGAAGCTGCGCCTTGGTTGGCCGCTTCATCAACCAAGGAGTCTTTTGTGAGTATTATCGAGAACGCGTTAACTGAAGGTGCATTTTGGAAGGTCAATAAAGCGATAGCACGTCACCTTGGATCGGTTGAGGCCGCACTGCTGCTCGCCGATCTGATCGCAAAACGTCGCTACTTCCGCGAAAAAAGTTGGCTTGACGAGAACGATGGCTTTTTTAACATCGCTGGCCATTTGGAAGATGACCTTATGTTTTCCAAAGAGAAACGCATCAAACTCACTAAAACGCTTAGGAAGGCTGGATTCCTCACCGTTGTCAAAAAAGGTATTCCTTCAAAAAACTACTACTACCTCAATGATTCTTCTATTTTGGCAGTGCTTTCCCAGTCGTCTGGAAACCCAGCCAACTGGTCAGCTGGAAACACAGACGACTTGTTGGCTGGAAACCCAGCTACTAATAAGAATAAACAAAACAAGAATAAAAATAAAAAGAATAAAGCTTCTACTTCAACAGGTCCGAGTGAACACGTTTCTCCTTTCTCGAAAGATCAAGAGCCAAAGGAAGAGATTCAGAAAGCCAAAGAAGCAGTTGAACCCTTGGCTAAGAAGACCAAGGAAGTTGTACTCAAGCCTTTGGCTAAAGGACTTGATGAATCTGAGATGATTGTTTTGGCTGAAATGAAGCACCTTGATGATTATGACCAAGGTTTCTTGGCAGATATGTGTGACGTACCTATTGAGCAGTTCACCGATAGCCAGGTTAAGCGGTTAGAGAAGATTCGTCGTAAGGCCGCTAAGTCTAAAAAAATCGACAAGGCTCGTCCTTTGGACTCTGACGAGATCAATGAGCGGTACAACAACAGCCTCTTGATCGAAAAACACACCATGTTCGTCGTGGGTCTCGAAACCGACAGACTCATGTACGATAAGTCTGGCAGTGGCCGTTCAAAGTATGGCTTTGGCGAATACTCCTACAGCGTCAAACCGAACGACAATGACTCGCCAGAGTTGTATCGTGCGCGAGTCTTGAACGAAATCAAGCTAATGGGTGAACGTGGTGAGTTGAGTCCGCATGTTGAATAAACGCACGCACCGCCTCGCTGCTGATCGCAGCAAAGTGAACCAGGTCACGAGTCGTCCTGGATTGAACGACTCAATGGTGACGGTCCTGGTGCGAATGGAAGTATTGAAATCAGCCAGGATTGGCGCAAATCAAACCAGGGTCATTGCAGTCAGCAATTTTCGTAATTGAAGCTATCGAAACAGGATAGACGGTTCCTTTTTCATCAGCCAGGTAGAGGTTTTGAGGGTCTTGGCGAGTATAATAGCCTCGAAGAACTGGGCCGCAGCACTTACCGACAAAGTTGCGATGAACCTCGATTAGTTTGCCACGATTCTGAGTCTTCTCTCGTGGAGCCATACCAAGCGCACGTTCCAGTTCTTCGAGCTGTTCATCGCGGTCTCCAAGAGCCCGTTTCAAATCTTCGAGTTCTTTGTCTGTAGCCATTGGTGTCTCCTGATGCTCGTTGTTTGGATTTACAAGCATACCGAATTCTCTATATCGAAATCTTGAAGTCCTTAATATATGCGACATTAACAAGACTTATGTCTGGCATAAAAAAATACATTAGATTTTCGTGAGATAGTTTTTAGGCCCTAACCATCTCGACCAAGTCAGAGATGAGCAAACGTCAGTACTCGTGCGACCTAGGTAAAATCACGCAAGAGACAATCTTCAATTTGAGCAGCAACAAACCAAACCCGCTGTCTCGAAGGAAAGAAAGTGTCCAAGTCATCCACCCAACTCAAAGCATACCGTAAGCATCGAAATCGCGTCAGCGAGCGTGAGTCTGACGTTAGAAGTCTCTTAACTAAATATGGCGAAATGTCTCGCCGTCAGATGGCCCTAGAAATCGGCGTTGAATCAAACAGCGTCACAGCAGCAGTCAGAAACATGCTCAATCGTGGCGAGCTTGTCATCAGTGGCAGTCGTTACGACGAGAAGACCAAGTGTGAGCAGGATCTTCTTAAGCTCACTGGCAAGTCTGTGGCGATACCTAAGAAGGTTCCAAAAAGTGCAACTATTGCAAGTTTGCGACTCGAAAACGATGAACTGCGCTCAAAACTCAACACGGTAGCCGCATTCCTGAAGTTCCTTACCGTTCAAGATTCGTCAGTCGCTTCTTTGGCCCAAGAATTCGCAAAAGCGAAAGGGGCCTAAGATGAAATTCAAAGACCTTATCAATGAATACGTCGCAACTGTTGGCCACGGCCCGAACGGTATCGCTGGCAAAGTGAAATCAATCGTCCATCTTGGCGACTCTGTCTATCAAATCGAATTTTCTGAACTATTGGCAGAATTGAAACCAGTTGGTTTGAACATAGCGAATGTTTCCGAATCATACCTAGAGCGACTCACGGTTATCGATGCTGGAACTTTCGCTGAAATCGAAGCTGACATGAAGCTCGATGAGCAGGTGATCCAATGAAGACACACGCACAACTGCAAAACTTACTCACAAAACTCGAAGTAGCGCTCGCGACCGTTACGGGCCTCAAGGTTACAGAGTTAGCAATCACGAACGAAAACCTACTAGTAGTGACCTTCATTTTTGGCCGCAACATAGAAGAAGTCGTTTTCCTAACCAATGAAGAATGGAACCAACCATTTTTCGTCGTCATGCAAACCGTTTTAGACAAAGTCGCATCGGCTCCGCTCGTGCCACGTTCGACGATGAGCCACTGATATGAAAACGAAAGTGCTCTTTATTCCAGATACTCATTTTCCCTACGTTTCTAAAACCGCACTCAAGAAAGTCTTGAAGCTAATCAAGAAAGGAAAATTCACGCACATAATTCAAGCTGGCGATCTTTTGGACCTCTATAGCTTCAGCCGCTACGAGAAAGACGCCAACCATACAACGCCGCACGAAGAGCTATCTCGCGGTTTGGACATGGCCGCAAAAATGTGGGCTGACATTCGTAAAGCCGCGCCGAAGGCAAATCTCTATCAGCTTATTGGCAATCACGAAGACCGTCTGTCCAAAACCATCGCTCGTAAAGCACCTGAACTCGCTACTGTGTGTAAGTCCATCTCAGACCTCTACGATTTTCCAGGCGTGAAGGTATTGAAGTCTTCCAAGGAACATTTGGAAATCGACGGTGTGATCTACACGCATGGCCATTATACAAAGCTAGGTGACCACGCTAAGTATTTCCGCGCTCCAGTCGTTCATGGCCACTCACACAAAATCGGCATCTTTTACGAACGAATCTCGAATGGTCTCATTTGGGAAATGGATTGCGGTTTCTTGGCAGACAAAGACGCACTGCCACTCCAGTACACGCAATCGAAACTCAGTAAGTGGACCCTAGCGGTAGGAATCATCGAAGACGGTCAACCGCGCCTCGTCGTATTGGAGGCTCGTTCGTGAACCTACCATTCGAGATTTCATTTCAAGATGTGGCCTACAAACTAGAGTCACCCAGACATTGTCCAGCGTCGCCAACTCTTAGAGACGTATGGAACGACCTGTTAGGTACGCTCAAATGTTTGGTGAACGCTTTTTTCATCAAACCCGCACAGCAAGCGTTTGAAGCTATTCGATTCTATGACAATTTCATCTTGGCCAGCATCGGTCGATTGGATCTGGTTGAGAAGACCGTTTTGAAGCTATCAAGCGACGATGCCAAAGGGTTCAGACGAGAAGCCAGACGAACTGAACGGACTCTAAAGGCGAGTTACGTTGAAGATTGGTCTGAGTTTTCTGACGATACGCCAACCATCGGCGACATGGTTGAATGGCACCGAACATCTGTAGGTATTGCCAAAAATAAATTTCGCCGATCAAAGAAATAGCTCTGACATCCTGTGGTTCTTACTACGGGGGCGTAGCTTAACGGGAAAGCAGCTGACTCTAAACCAGTACGTCGAAACAGACACATGCGGATTCGACTTCCGCCGCCTCCACCATTTTTTACTAAAGGCATTATGAAGACATGTAACAAATGTAACATTCAAAAGGACAGTTCCGACTTCAGTCCGCGCAAAGAATCAGCAGACAAGTTGTCTTACATTTGTCGTCCTTGTGACTCTGAAAGAGTTAAGTCTGCTCGCGAACTTAAATACGGCGTTAGGGTTCGCGCACCGAAGAAGTCTGATGAAGAACTTCGGCAAGGTCGTCTTGAGCGTGCGAAGTCCTACCGTGAGAAGAACAAGGAAGCACATCGTTCTTATAATCAAAAACGCTGTGCTCTTTACCGCGAACGCAATCCAGAAAAAGTAAAGCTAGCGAAGACCGTTGAGAACGAAAAACGAAAAGCATTGCGAGCCTTGCGTCCACCAAAGATTGAGAAGCCGAAGATTCGCTCCTTAGAAAGCAGCTACAATCGGTTCAAACAGAGAGAATGGTATCTGAGAAACAAAGAGAAGGCGGCGTAGAAAGCCATTTAGCGCCATCGGGCTCGCAAACAAGCCATACCGATTTGGCTTACTGACGAACATAAGCGGCGGATAAAAGAGTTTTACGATGCAGCGACAGATTGTCAGTGGCTATCTAGTGAACCTTTGCAGGTTGACCATATCGTTCCGCTCAAAGGGAAAACAGTCTGCGGTCTGCATGTCCCTTGGAACCTTCAGGTTTTACCGCGAACAGAAAACATTAAGAAATCAAATAAACTCAACTGAGATTTTTTCAAAGGAACAAATGGACTTACTCCTTATACTCTTAACGGTCGTTTTCGCACTCACGGTAGGACCAGCCGTCATCAGCATGTTTCTGATTGGACTCGCGACCTTGTTCGGCGGCCTTCTCTATGTTGGTGCCGTGATGCTGTCGCCATTCATCAGTCTGTTCTCAAGGACAGGTGCCAAGTGAGAACCAATCACAAAATGCGCGGGCTCTATGAAGTGTACGAATACGCTATGGAGAGTTGGTTGGATAATTTCGACCCGAAGTGGATGGCGGCGGCAAATGAAATTGAAAAACTGCTTCTAGCTGAATTCAAACGCAAAGGTTTCGGTTGGTCTGACGGTCTGGCGGCATATCGCCGAACAGAGGTTGGAATATGAACCGTTAGACGCAAGTTCAACTCGTCGTCTCGCAAGGCGATCAAATTACGCTCCTGGATCTGATCGAAGCTTGCGCTGATCTAATCGAAGCAGTGCCAGCGGAAACTCAAAAGATCATCGATGCAATCGTGATCCAACAAATCGAATCAACCGAAGAAGGCACAGTCTTCACGCTGACAATCAACCGCAAGCAGGAGTACGAGCAATGAACCTGAACAAAACGCCGTGGATCACTTTTCAGAACGAGAAGGTGCCGCTCTACAACTTCAATCTCTCCAGGTATCCAGTAGCCGTTCGTTCTTTGGCCCAAGCTGACTGTGAAAACGGGCAGATGCTTGCAGAGCAGTACCAGGCAGCAAAAGACCCAAAGCAGCAACAGAAGCTCTTTGAAGCCATCCAGTTCATCCACGATTTCCTAGGCTAGAGCTACTTTGGCCAACGTAACGCTGCAAAACGCGTCGGGCTTTCAGACAAAGAAACCCGCGAATACGACAGGGACCGTAAGAGTCTGAACTTGGACGCCAACGCATTCGCCACAAGCATTGATCGAAACGAACCCGAAGATTCAGAAGACGAAACCGAAGGACCTAAGACGGTCAACGCATCAGCAGCAATAGCAGACGCCATGACTTCATTCACGGCAGGTCAAAAGCGAGCACGACAATTAGGTGCAGCTAAGGCCAGACAGAAAAAAGCCCTCAAACCCAAATCAAACTGATTGATTCCACTCTTTATAGGTAAGGAAATTTTATGACAGACGAACAGACCAGCAAACAGAAAGCCGCAAAGTACATCGCAATCGCACACGACCTTATTGGATCTGGAACATTTCCAGGTGCAGCAGCGAAAGACATTTATGAAACCCAAGCGTTTCTAAGAATCCTGCACGCGGATATGGTCAAAGACTTAGAGAAGGAACCAGATGTAGAAGCAAACAAAGAAGACTGAAGAACCACAAGAAGAGCAGCCATCGTATAAATGGCTATCAATCGCGAAAACCGCAGCAGGTTACGTCGTATTGGAAGCTGTCTCTGAAGGCGATAAGCTCGTATCGGTAAAGGTTTCCGAACCAGATATGAGAGTCGGCTAGTTAGCAAAGTTCAAGATAGCCGCTGCAAAAGAGTTCATGGAATGAAGCATATCAAGCGCGCAGCCATATTCTTACGTCTGGTCGATTCCCACGATGGTTTGATTAGTCTGACCAACGTGGCCCTGATTGTTGTTTTGACGAAGCTAGCCATTGCGCCAGCTGTCGGTCTCACTGAAATCGGCGGCTTGTTCGTGGCTCTGCTATCGCACCAAGGTAAGAAGATCATCAACGGTCAGTCGCAAGACTCTGTTGACGACAAAATCGGTGAACTATTGAAGCCCGTAACAGACGCAGCGACAGCCGCTCAAACGAAAATCGAAGAGATGCAATCAACTGTGTCTTCATTGGCGTTAAAAGTCGGCCTTTCAGTAAAGAAATAACGCACAGATAACGAGAACAAAACGCAATGGCCAAGTTTAAGAAGGGCGAACCAAGACCTGCTAAAGCTGGCAGAAAAAAGGGAAGCCTCAACAAGACAACACGCGCTCTAAAAGCAGTAGAGACATTCAACGAACTGGGTATCTATCCAGTTCAAATGATTTTGAAGCTGCTTCCGCAATTGTCGCCTGACGCTCAAGTAAGGACCTTGCTAGAGTTACAAGAGTACGTTGAAGCAAAGCCACGAGCCGTTGAAGTGAAAGTGTCCGCTGAACAACCAAGGCATCAAGACCCTATGCTTGAAGCCCACGACGTAACTCCACAACAGCTGTTAGAAGCTGCACAAGAAGAAGACTGATGAACGCAGCCCGAAACATTTCAAGATCAGACTAGCGCCGAATGCTTTGGCGTATGGGTGACCTACGTTTCAAGCTGCACTCAGCCCAGATCAAGATTTCGGATCTGTTTGAATCCACCCACGATAAGAAACTTGCCGTCTGGTACATGGCTCGCCGTTGGGGAAAGTCCTACCTGTCAGCCGTGAAGTGTCTAGAGAAGGCCATCAAACAACCGTCATCAAGATCAGTCTTCTAGACTGCGTTCCAAACCGACGCCGTCGAAATCATCCTACCTATCTTCAAAACTATCTTGGAAGACTGCCCAGAAGACATCAGACCGAAATGGTTAGAATCCAAAAAGAAATGGGTCTTCCAGAACGGTTCCGAAATTGTCGTCGTTGGCCTGGATCTGCACGCAGATAAGCTCCGTGGCCGATACGCAGACCTAGTCATCATCGACGAGGCTGGATTCGTAAAGGTGAACCTCAAGTCACTCTACTCGTCGGTTTTGGTTCCGCTTACGCTCAAACGTAAAGGTGCCAGAATTGTCATGCTATCAACACCGCCTAAGAACGCGGGTCATTCATTTATGGCATTCGTGACCAAGGCAAAGGCTGAAGGGTCATTCGCCAAGTTCACCGTGTACGACAATCCGCTCCTGACGTTGGAAGAAATCGAAGAATACCGTAAGGAGTTCCTGGACGAGGTCGATTGGCAACGTGAATAGCTCTGCGAAGACGTTCGAGACGTAACTACGTCGGTCATTCCCGAATGGAAGTCTGAATTTGTCCAAACTACCGAACTGCCAAAGCATCCAGTCCATTGGTACGCGGGTCTCGACATTGGAACGGTCGATAAGACGTTCTATTTCACGGCCTTCTACGACTTCCAAACCAGCACGCTCCACGTTACGAACGAATCAAGTTGTTCTGGTAAGGACATGACCACCGATACAATCAAGGACATGGTCCAAACGACTAGCGGTAAGACTACATTCTATCGTCGCATCGCTGATAACTCGCATCCTTTGCTTCTTTCCGATTTGGCCTAGAAGCATCAGATATACTTTCAAGCCGTCTCGAAGAAATCACTGAGCGAGATGGTCAACCGACTCAGAGTTTTCGTGAAGTAGGGAAGACTCAAAATCGACCCAGCTTGCAAAGAACTGATCTTGAATCTTGAGACCGCCCAATGGAACTCCAAGCGAGACGCATTTGAACGAACAGAATAGATTGGTCACGCTGACGGTCTGGCCGCTCTGATCTATTGCGTCCTGATGCTGGATGAACACACGAATCCGATACCTTCAAACTTTGGCTATCAGACAAGTTCGACGTTTATTCCCAAGAAACCAGATACGGCTTAGGCCCAAACTCTTAAAACACTTTTTAATCGCCGATAAGGCTAGGACACCCAATGTCATCAAACCAATACTTCGCAGCAGTTCCAACGGACGAAATCGCACAAGAGATTCTCAAACGGGTCGAAGACTATCGAACCTATGTGAAAGACTCTGGCATTCTCAGACAGCTTCGCGCTAGCTACCGCACCTATTACACGAAATCGTCAGCCATTGAAGACGTTGGCCAAGTGGGTGAGTTTGCTTCGCTCAGTTCGAATGAGTACGCCAATCTCGTCAGAAACGTGAAGTCTATGGTCGCATCATCGAAACCAGCTTGGGACGCGAAAGCTGCTAACTCTGATTCGAAGTCGCTACAATCGGCACAACTTTCAAACGCCATCTTAGAATATGTAATGACCGATAAGCGTTGTGAAACCAATCTGCTCTAGGCTTTGGAAATGGGTCTGACTCTCAGAGAAGGTTGGATCTTGACCGAATGGGACTCATCTTCAGGTGAAGACGTTGCTGTAGAAGGCGACCAATTCGTGAAGCAAGGGGACATCAAGCTTTCAAACCACAATCTGCTCAACGTCGCACGGGACTTCACCGCGAAATCGATGGCGGCTTGCAAGTGGTTCGTAGTTACAGAACAGGAAAACAAGTTCGAGCTATAGGCACGTTTCCAATCAGCAGCAGACAAGATCATCGCAAGTTCAAGAGAATCGATGGCCGACTACACGCTGGAACAAGACGCACGCAAAGATAACTTCGAATCAGACCAAATTGAGGTTCACACGTTCTTTCACGATAGAACTGCTGCAATGCCACAAGGTCGAATGACGATTGTCGTAGCTAATGAGGTCGTCTTTGATGGCGAACTTCCTTACTAGAAGTTACCGCTTATCTGCTTGGCTCCAGAACACAAGTCAGACACAGCCTTCGGTTGGACCCTGTTCTTTGACCTACTTGGCCTTCAAGATGCGTCGAATTTGATGCTTTCCACTGTGGTTTCAAACAACCGCGCATTCGGTATTCAATCACTTCTTTCAAAACGTGGGTCAGGTCTCACGGTCCAAGAAATTTCGGAAGGTCTGAACTATCTTGAGTATGACGGTGACGTTCCGCCTCAACCGCTCCAGCTAACAGCTTCGAGTCCTGAAACCTACAATCTCATCCAGCAACTGAATGCTGCAATGGAACGTCTTAGCGGCGTAAGCCAAATCGCTCGTGGTTCAGCACCAGTCGGTCAGCTGTCGGGTTCTTAGATGGCTTTGCTACAGTCGCAAAGTATCCAGTTCGCAAGTTCTACAAATCAAGCCTACACACAATGCCTGGAAGACGTTGGAACGATGATTGTCAGCCACTACCAACGCTTTGCTTCAGCCCCTAGGGTGATTCAATTGGCTGGTAAGGCTGGTCGAAATCTCGTGAAGGAATTCTCGAACCAGGATCTTCAAGGTATCAACCGCGTCACCGTATCGTCAGGTAATCCATTGTCGAAAACGCTCTAGGGTCGTCTCGAAGTAGCCAAAGACTTATTGTCGAATGGTTTGGTTAAGAACGCTCAAGAGTATTTGCAAGTTTTGACCACTGGAAACATCCAACCGATTCTCGAATAGGATGTTGCCGCACTGAACCTGATACGCTCTGAAAACGAAGAACTCACGGAAGGGCGTCAAGTATCTGCACTGGTTTCAGACCAGCACGCTTTACACTGCCAAGAGCATCTCACTTGTCTCTCGTCGCCAGAAGCTAGGTAGAATCCAGAAATCGTCCAGAATGTTTTGGCCCACGTCCAAGAGCATTTGAATCTATGGCGAACGGCTGACCCTATGATTCTGCAACTGACTGGAACTCCACCTGCTCCACCAATAGCACCTGAACCTCAAGCTCCAGGACAAGCACCAGTGGCCGTCAACGATACGACTCCACCCAATGTTCAACAGGCTGAAGAAGTGAACCAGCCAAATCTTCCCCAGAATCCGATGACAGGTTAGAAATTCGACCCGTCAACGGGCGGACTATAATTCAAAACAAAGCCTCTACCTTTTGGCGAGGCACTTAAACGGCTAACCTAACGGGGCCAAGGAAAGACAAATGGAAAACAATAGCGGTAGCGATACCAGCACAGCGCCAGTGACAGAAGCGGAACCAACGGAATCAACCGATACCGAACCAGCTTAGGTCGTAGCAGCGCCAGTTTCGACAAAGAAGAAAATGAAGATCAAGGTCGATGATAAGGAAGAAGACTTTGAGTACGACCCGAACGACGAAGCAGAGATGCGTAGACACTTTCAAATGTCGAAAGTCGCGCAGAAGCGCATGTCCGAATCGACCCAGATCAAGAAGCAAGCAAACGACTTCTTCCAAAAGCTCAAGTCTGACCCAGCTTCAGTTTTGGCCGATCCACGGTTAGGGGTCGATTTCCGCAAAGTCGCTGAAGAATACCTATAGGCCCAACTCGAAGAGCAGATGCTGACGCCAGAAGAGAAGCGATTGCGCCAAGCAGAATAGATCATTCGCCAACGTGAAGAAGAATCTAAACGGCAACAAGAAGAGCAGGAAAGTGCGCAAGCCCAGCAACTACAGGCTCACTATGCCCAGCATTTCGAGAAAGTAATCATCGACGCACTCTCGACAGGTGGAGTTCCAAAGACGAAGGGTACGGTCAAACGTATGGCAGAACTGCTCAAGAAGAATCTCGATGGCGGCTACGACCTAGATCCAAAGCACCTAGCCAAGATGGTCAAAGAAGACTACGAACGAGACATTCGAGAGATGTTTGAATCCGCCGATGACGACCAGCTTTTGGCTCTCATGGGTGACAACGTCTCGAACAAGATTCGCAAAGCCGATTTGAAACGTCTCAAGGGCAGTCAGCCACAAGGTTTCCAGCAAACCCGTGGCAAGGGTCAAACCGTAAGGGCAGATAAGCCAAGCGAGAAGATGTCCACTGAAGAGTGGCGCGAAATGATAGCTAAGAAACTCGAAGAGTGATTCTCTGATCGATTCCACTCTTATTAAGGGGACACTTGTCCCCGAATTAACCACGTCCGAGAATCCGATTGATTGGATTTCGAGCGGTCTGAACAGAAACGATTCAATAACTACCCGTCAGGGCGTCATTGATACCCGAATGCGAAGACCACACGAGAATCATCAGCCCGATACTTCGACGAATGACTCTATTTAAGGAAATCAAATGGCATCAAGCAATACAACCGCAACACTCACTGGCTTTTTCAAAGAAGTATATGGCGACGACGTTGCAAAACTTCTTCCAGAAGTCGCAAAGCTCCAGAAACTCGTTCCATTCAAGGAATCAGAGAAAATCGGAAAGAAATTTAACCAACCTGTCGTATTGGCCCGTGAACACGGCGTAACTTACGCAGCAGCAGGTGACGGCGCTTTCTCAATCAACACTCCAATTGCAATGCAAATGGGTAACGCAGAAATCGACGGCGCTCAAATGCTCTTAGCTTCACGCTTGGACTATGAATCAGCAGCAAAAGCTATGAGTGGTAAGAAAGCTTTCGGCAATGCTACTCAGCATCTCGTTGAAACGATGATGGAATCTGCTGCTCACCGCACAGAAGTCAGCATGATCTATGGCCAAACAGGCATCGGTAAGATGGCATCGGCTTCAGGTTCGTCTACTACTCGTGTTCTCACTATCTCGACTGCGACTTTCGCAGCAGGTATCTGGGCTGGAGCAGAAAACGCAACTCTCGACGTTTATGACGGCGCATCGAAACTCAACACCAATGCAGACGTTATCGTCACAGCGGTTGACCTCGCTGCTCGTACCGTTTCGGTATCGGGTAACGCAACTGATCTGACTGCAATCGCAGCTTAGACTCTTCCAGACCTGTACTTCAAAGGTGCATACGGCAAAGAATTCGCTGGAGTCGATAAGATTCTGACGAACACTGGCACGCTCTTCAACATTTCGTAGGCTACCTATTCAATGTGGAAAGCTGGCACTTATGCAGCTGGCGGCGCGCTTACTATGGCGAAAGTCCTTTCAGCTGTTGGAGTCGGTGTAAATCGCGGCTTGAACGAAGACGTTCACGTCCTTGTGAATCCAATCACTTGGCAGAACCTCAACGCAGACCAAGCGGCTCTTCGTCAGTATGATTCGTCTTATTCTTCGAAAGAAGCGCACAACGGAACTGAAGGCATCACTTACCACGGTCAGAACGGCAAGATCACAGTCTTGTCTCACCCGATTATCAAAGAAGGTGAAGCAATGGTCCTACCTCTCAAAAAGGTAAAGCGGATCGGAGCTTGCGAACTTTCGTTCAAAACTCCAGGTTCTGAAGACCAAATGTTCCGCCAACTCGATTCGTCGGCTGGTGTTGAACTTCGTCTCTACGGTAACCAAGCAATCTTCATCGAAACGCCAGCACGTTGCGTGAAGATCACTGGCATCGTAAATACATAATTCTGACTCTCGGTCTCTCGGCTCCACCTTGAGACCTTCCTCACATACACGGCGTCTTGCGAGGTTCCTCCAAGGCGCTTTTCTCTTAGGAGAATCCCTTGGCAATTATCGTTCAAGTAAACGGCGTAAACTATAGCATTCCACAAGAAGGCGAGACAGGCTGGGGTTCAAATGTAACTTCTTGGATTCAATCTGTTTCCACGAATGTCCTTCAAAAGACGGGCGGAACATTTACGCTATCGGCTGAAGTCGATTTCGGGAATGCAGCTGGTCTTAAAACTCTCTACTACAAATCTCGCGCGGCAAGTCCGGCATCATCTGGCGTCGTTCGGTTGGGTAACAACGAATCGGTCTCTTGGCGTAACTCTTAGAACAATGCTGATCTTGGCCTGAAAGTTAACGCATCCGACATTCTTGAATTCTAGGGCGCTGGCCTCGCTGTTGGCGGTGAACCTGTCCAAACTTAGATCACGGTCTCGGACACTTCCACTATCGACATGACCCTCGCAGCGAACGATGTTTCGGCAGCGGTTGTGGCCGGTAGTCTGCTCAACTCTCACATTTCTGGCTCTGCCTAGATTGCCTATTCAAAATTGGCTCTGGCATCGAGCATCGTAAACGCGGACATTTCCGGTTCGGCCTAGATCGCTTATTCGAAACTCAGCCTCACGGGCGCAATCGTAAACGCGGACATTTCGGCATCGGCTGCAATTGCTCATTCAAAAATTGCAGCTGTGACGGCATCTAGAGCTTTGGTCTCTGATGGTTCGGGTATCGTGTCGGCTTCGGCGGTCACCTCAACTGAACTTTCTCTTCTGTCAGGTAAGACGGGCACACTGGCCACGCTTACCGGCGCAGAGATTCTAACCAACAAAACATTAACTTCTCCAGCCATTACAGCTCCACGAATCGACGTGGTTACGTTGGACGGGCAGGCTTCATCACCTTCGAATCCATCGGCTGGCGATTACAAACTATTCGTGTCCGACACGACTCAGAAGCTCACGCTCCGAGATTCGACCGGCGCAGAAACTACGGTCGGAGCGTCATCTGGCGGCGGTATCAACTACCTGTCGGCGAATCCTGACTTTGAAGTTGGGACTACTGGCTATGTCGTTTCGAAAAACAGCATCGCAGCTGCATCGCCTGATTCTGGTTTCGTAACTGGTTCAACAAACATCACGCTTACGCGCGTCGCTTCTACTGCTTTGGCAGGTACGGCTTACGGGCTCATCACCAAAGGTGCAGCAAATCGCCAAGGTGAACAAATCTACGTTCCGTTCAGCATCGACAACGCCTATAAGGGCCAACAACTTTCGATCAACATGTTGTTCAACGTTATTTCTGGAACTTATGCTTCGGGCGATCTGACAGCGTGGATCTACGACGTAACCAACAACGTCTTCATCCAACCTTCAGCATTCTCGCTTCAATCAACAGGCATCGCTGGTCCGATTCAACCAATGGTCTTCCAGTCAGCATCGAACTCGACGTCTTACAGACTCGTTCTGCATGTGGCTTCGACTTCGGCTCTGGCATACACGGTCGCAATCGACAACCTCTCTGTAGGTCCACAGATCGTTCCGGTCGGCGCAGCTATGACAGACACTGTCTCGTTCACGCCAGCAATTTCGAACGTGCCCGGTACACAATCGGCAACGTGGAGACGTGTTGGAAACGAAATTCTGGTTCAGGGCAAAGTAGCAGTCACCGGCGCCGTTACGGGCACTCTAAATTTCTTCCAAGCTTTGCCGTCTGGGCTCGCTCTCGACACGGCTAAAATGCTAAGTGGCTCCGTTTACGGCACTGCTTTCGGATTCGGCGCTACTGCTCAGAACGCCAACATTTACTACTCGTCTGGCCTCGGCGCAGGCATCGGGTACACAGACGACGATGGGAGCCAGTGGAGTGCCGCTTTCCCGTTCACGTGGGCGAACGGAAACGAACTCGCTTATCAATTCAAAGTCCCAATCGTCGGCTGGTCTTCGAACACGGTTGTCAGCGACAGCGCTGCGAGCAGAGTCGTTAGTCTTAATACCGGTGGAGTTGTTCCAACCAACAGCATGACTGCTGGGTCTTTTCAAACAATCACAATGACGGCGATGTCCAGTGTGGGTAACGACACACACGGTTGTTTCACCCCAACGACCGGACAGTACGTCGTCAAGGTTCCTGGGACATATGCTTGGCAAGCTAACTTAGAAATCACCAGAACATCCGGTGCGGTTACAAACGCTTCATCTATACGAATCTTCAACTCAACAAGGGGCGTAGCCAGTGGAGGAACGCCTTCGATTTGGATTACTGCGGGCGGAGAATTAATAGGAATTGGCGGAGCTGGACAAATTGAAGCTTCGGCTGGCGACGTCTTAGTGTTTCAAACGTACCATTCGGGCGGAACGGGCTATGCCTGGTCAAACGCAATTAATGCTTCGATTTTATCGTTGAACCTAATCCAAGGTCCCGCGCAGATTCAGGCGGCGACAAGAATTACCGCGCGTTACACGAACTCAGCTACCGCAATCTCTGGAACACCAACAACTGTCGTCTGGACAAATAAAGTCAGCGACACGGTTGGCGGTATGGTCAGCGGCGAATACACCTGCCAAGCACCCGGCGATTACGACGTAACAACCGCACTTTTGCTTGGCGGCACCTTCGCACTAAACACGCAGATTGCGATTGAGATTCAAAAGAATGGTGTTCGTTGGTCTGCCAAACAAGACTACGCGGGCGGCGCGGTAACTAGGTTTAATGCGAGCATCGACGACTGTGTCACAGATTGCGTCACGGGCGATAAAATCCGCATCCAAATTGCGAGCGGCGCAACGACGCCTACTATCGTATCGAGCGCAGATCACAACTACGTGACAATTCGACGAACAAGCGGCGTGAACTAACATGTCACGTCGCACGCAGATCTTTCAGCAGATCCCATGGACAGGCGGCGTAAATTAATGATTTTATTGAAAGGGTTGTCTAAAATAACAACCCGAATTTTCACAAATAATTTTGAATCTAACTATGAAGGAAACTGAAATGAAAAATATGAAACGTGAAATACAAGAGAAAGTTCTAGATGAAATCATGGCAATGATGGACTCAGAAGAAGGTGAAGAGCTTAAGAAGCATTCGCCGAAATTTATGAAGGTCGAAACCAACGACCCAGAAGTAGCTTAGAAGCTGATGAAGCCCGAAGATTCGGAAGAATCGCAAGATGAAGAATCAGAAGAAGAGCCGCAATCGAGCGATGAAGACGATGAAGACCAAAAGCGTCTTCGTGAACTCTACAGCCGTCTGAAATAAGGAATACCATGCTAGCAAGTGACGCAGTCTATGCGATCAAGCTTCGAACTTCTTTGCCATCGTCACAAGACCTGTTTTCGGACAGCGACCTGATGATGTTTATAGATCAAGAGCTTAGGTCAGACATCTATCCTTGGATCACCAAGCAACGTGAAGAGCATTTCGTTTCGTCGAAATCTATTTCAATCGTTGCTGGCACTGCGAACTATCGCATTCCATCCAGGGCGTTCTAGAACAAGCTAAGAGACGTACAGGCTATTGAGAACGGTTCAGCCAGATCAATGACTCGTTACTGGGAAGAAGACCGTGGCAAGATCAACACTGAAGGCTTCTTCGTTGTGGCCAATCAAATCGAGATTTCACCAGTTCCAATAGCAAACAGCACAATGAAACTTGTCTTCCACCGTAAACCGTCAACACTTGTGGAACTTACTTCGACTGCGAAGATCGGCTCCATTGATACGTTGAACTCACAAGTTACCGTTGAGAGTCTACCTTCGGCCATACTGACCGATTCGCTCGTAGACATAGTGTCGCAATCAAGCCCGTACTTCGCAGAAGATGACATCACTGTCATTAGTATTTCTGGCTTAACGATTACGCTCAGTTCGATTCCTGCTGGAATGCAGGTCGGTGACTACGTTTGCTTGTAGGGTGAAACCCCTTTCGTGCAACTTCCTGACGAATTGTCAGATGTATTGATTCAGGCCGTAACCGTGAAGGTCTACGAATCTCTTGGAAAGTTCGACGCAATGAAGGTCGCCCAAGAGAAGCTGAACATGATGAAAACGAATCTCGGTGATTCGCTTCAACCACGAGTTGAAGGCGAACCAAAGAAGATTAGGCTCAATTCTCTAGCTCGTTTCTCAAGGTGGTAATCGGTGTCTCAGCAGCTTTTTCTCAAAGCCTCAGGACTGTAGACGCATCCGAATTCGCTGTCTGCACCTGAAGGTTCAATGTCGCGGTAGCAGAACGTCGTCATCGATCAAGATGGCGTCGTAACGCCTCGTCGCGGCTTCACGAATCTAACGTATTCGTTTTCGTCGGCGTTAGACCGTGCGACGAATCTTCTCAGCTTCCAATCAAAGCTAGTTAGCCTACGAAACGAAGACACACTTGCTTGGTATGATACATCAACTGGTTGGCAGAATCTTTCTGGCACCTATCAGAAGCCAGCGTCAGCATCGGCGATGCGATTTGTCGAATAGAAATCAAATCTCTACCTGACTACGTCTGAAGGTATCAAAGTCCTAGACGCTTACAACTCCACGCCGTACTTGGCTGGAATGCCGAAGGGTCTTGACGTAACTGCAACTCTTACAGGCGCTTCTGGATTCATGTAGACCAATACACAAGTTGCCTACCGTGTCTTGTGGGGCCGTAAGGATCTGAATTCAAATCAAGTCCTAGGTTCGCCGTCTCAAAGATGCGTCATCTAGAATGCTTCTGGTGGAACTCGTGACGTGAGTCTAACGATTACTATTCCTGAAACGATTGCTGCGACCGACTTCGTCCAAGTATACCGTTCAACGCAATCAGCTGGATCTTCAATTGAACCCAATGACGAACTCTATCTCGTATATGAATAGAATCCGACTTCTGGCGAGCTTACCTAGAATTCAATGACGTTTGTCGATAACACGCCAGACGAACTCGCTGGGCAGACCATCTATACGGCGCAAAGCCAAGAAGGATTGGTCCAATCGAACGAGCAGCCGCCACTTTCACAAGACATCGCGTTTTTCAAAGGATGCGTATTCTACTAGAATACGGTCTCAAAGCATCGTCTGTTTCTGACTCTGTTATCGGCGGGTGGAGCTTCTGGCATTCAGCTAAATGACGTTCTTACGATTGGTGGAACAACCTATACTGCCAAAGCCACTGAGAACATTGCTTCAAGACATTTCGAGCTAGTAACTGGTGGATCTGCTTCGCAAAACATCGCAGACACCGCGTCTTCTTTGGTCCGAGTCATCAACCAGAACGCTACCAATACGACCGTCTACGCTTACGTCGTTAGCGGCTACGATGACCTTCCAGGAAAACTCTTGATTGAAGAGCGTGGCATTGGTGGAGCAGCTTTTACATAGCTTGCATCGGCTAACGGTGCAGCGTTCAATCCAACGCTTCCAACTTCTGGAACATTGGTCAGTTCAACAAACGATACCCACCTAAATGGTCTTGCCGTTTCAAAACTGAACGAGGTTGAAGCAGTTCCGTTAACGAATCTGCTCTTCTAGGGTTCAGCATCGCAACGTATCCTTCGCATTCAGCCACTTAGAGATGCACTTATCGTTATGTCAGAAGCTGGCGTTCATCGCGTTACAGGAACTGACCCTGCAAGCTTTCAAGTGGAACTGCTAGATAGCTCTGCGATCCTTTTGGCTCCGCAATCTGTCGCGGTACTCAATAACCAGGTTATCGCTTTGACATCTCAAGGTGTCGTCGCAATTTCCGACGCTGGAGTGTAGGTCTTGTCGAGACCCATCGAAATCACGCTCCTTCAGCTACAAGGCCAAGCACTTCAGACTGTGAAGGACTACTCGTTCGGTATTGGTTATGAGTCTGACCGAAAGTATTTTCTATTCACTCCAACCAGCAGTGCCGATACGAATGCGCAGCAAGCCTTCGTCTACAATTTCTTCACGAACACTTGGACCATTTGGGACAAGCAAGTCACTTGCGGGTTTGTAAATAGCTAGGACGATAAGCTCTATCTGGGTGCGGCCAATCGTGAAGACGTGTTTGTAGAACGCAAGACTTACACTTTCACAGATCACGCTGACGAAGAGACATCAGTCACAGTTTCCGTCGTTGACGGTGCAGACCTTACATTGGTGAGCGTTACCGACATTGAAATCGGCGATCTATACTATGAGAGTACTTCTAAGTATTCGGTCATCGAATCTATTCTTGGAAACGTCATTTCGCTGGCTGACGACCGATCTTTCAGCGTTGGTGCTGGGACTGTCTTAAAACGCATTCCAACCGTGGTTGAATACAATCCGCTTACTGGTGGAAACCCTGGTGTCTTCAAACACTGGCAAGACGTGACGTTGATGTTTAAGGATCTGTCGTTCTCGTCAGCCCTGGTTGGTTTCACTTCCGAACTTTCGCAAGGTCTATCGTCTACAACCGTAACTGGTAGGCCACAAGCAGGTTGGGGTTTGTTTGAATGGGGTATCGGTCCTTGGGGCGGCGGCTAGGTATCAAAAAACATCCGAACTTTCGTCGTTCGCGACAAATCATATTGCGCTCAGTTGAATCTGCGTTTCTCGCACGACTGCGCTTATTCGCTATACTCATTGTCTGGCGTCAGTCTGATGTTCAATGGCGGAACTGAGAAGGTAACAAGATGAGAGTTTCACCGCGTCGCCTTCTTCAGGAAGACTTCAAAGATCAACCTTGGATTTCTAGGCTTCTCAGTCCATTGAATGAGTTCATTGGCCAAGTCACGTCAGCGCTGTCGAGTAACATAACGATTCAAGACAATCTTCGTGCTGAAATAAAAGAACTGGAAGTTAGAACGACAGATGTGCCGATCAAGTTTCGGTGCAAGTTTCCTGAAAGGCCAAAGGCAATCTTGGTTGGATACGTTGAAGAAGTATCGGCGTCGCCATCTGTGTTGACCGCACCTGTTTGGGTTCACTGGACTTGGGACAATCAGGTAGTGACGATTCAATCGGTTACCAACATCGCCTCAAACACGAAATACCGCATCAATCTCGTCGTTCATTACGCTTGATCGATTCCACTCTTAATAGGGAGCATTTTTAATGGCCTTCTTGCCTTATCAAAACCAAGACGACGAAAATCAGCAGCAACAGGCTCAACCTGTCGTTTCTGGCTAGCAGTCTTCAATCATCAACGTGGATTCGTCGAAAGGCCCAGCTGCGCCAGCACAGCGTAAGACTTCGTCTGGTAACTTCACGAACCTGCAATCGTATTTGGATTCAAACCGTTCTCAAGCTCAGCAAATGGGTACGCAAGTCGCATCCAAAATCGACGAGAAAGGTACTGCTGCAACAACGGCACTTGGTAACCTGAATAACGCTTTCAACTCGAAAGTTGATTCAAGCAAGGTTTCAATCGACGACGACACCGTGAACCGCGCAGTCAACGACACGACAAACTTCGTTAAAAACGCTGACGACGTGAAGCGACTCACGACTGTTCGCGATGCTACCTATCAGGGACCAAACAGTCTGACTGATCTTTCAGACGAGTACCTTACCGCAAACTCCGCATTCAATGACGCAGACGAAATCGTCAACAATTCTCAGACCGAACAGGGTCGAATGGCGCTTGCACAAGACGTGTTCTAGAAGCCTTCATATACGAAGGGTCAGCAGAAACTTGACCAGCTTCTTTTACAAAACAGTCCTGAAGCCAAAGAAACGCTTCAATCGACAGCTGCAAAGTATAAGGACCTTAGATCAATGCTGACAGGTGCTGAAACAACGGCGAGTACCTATGCCAATGACGCGAAAGTTGCCACACAAGCGGCTAGAGATTCGGTTGTGAGCGCACTTGGACGTGAAGACGACCCAACGACTCCAGAAGATGAGAGTCTTGGAGCTATTGGAAGTTTGCGAAGCGATCTGAATAAGCGCGCTACAGATTTCACGACGACGAATCAAAATCTCTATAACACTGCACAGTCCCAGCTTTCTGGAAATGGTCGCGAACTTTCGCAAGATGTTCTCGATCTTCTTGGTATCTCTGAGGGGTCACGTCTCTACGATACAAATTTGGCAAACTATCAATTGAACTTCAGTCCAGAGGCAGTCAACGCTTCGTCTGTTGCAAAAGCCGATGAAATAGCTCGTTACAATGCACTTCTTCAATTGTCTGGTGGATCTGGCACTTTGGTTCCTGGATCGGTTGGAACTGCGCAAGGTGTTCAATTCGATCAAGCGAGATTGAAAGCTGAGATTGCGGCGAAAGAAGCTCAATCAAATAACTAGGCAAGTGAACTAGCACGTAACCAAGCAGAACTAGCTTAGTTCATTGAACAAATGGGTGGACAGGATCAGGACCTTCTTGAACTGAATCGAGTCATCAATGGTGGAGCGAACTACGCGAGAGAAAATGCGTATCGCGCACAGATTGCAAACTATCAGAACTTACTGAACCAACTTCGACCAGGTGAAGTTGTGAGGAAAAAATAATGGGTTTCTTAGATTCAATTTTTGGCACCGCTCAAGCAGCGCAAATGCAGGACCCTTATTCAGGCTTGGAGCTTCCAAGTATTTCAGACCAAGAGTTGCAATACCAGTTGCTTCAGAATCAAGGCCAGTTAACGCCCGAACTTCAGCAACTCATCAACCTTGGACCTTCGGCAATGGAAGGTGTTTCGACCGATCCACGATTGAAGCAAGCTCAGTTCGCCGCACTATCAAAATTGATGCAAGTCGGTGAATCTGGTGGAATGACTCTTCAAGATCAGGCGACACTCAATAAAACGATGACACAAGTCGGACAAGCCGAACGTGGTTCGCGTGAAGCAATCATGTCTAGTGCTGCTCGTCGTGGGACAAGTGGTTCTGGCTTTGAACTTGCTGCTCAATTGGCCAACCAACAAGGTTCCGCTGACCGTGCAGCTGATGCTGGGCTGCAAACCTAGGCTACGGCACAGCAACGTGCTTTGGAAGCGATCATGCAAGGTGGACAGCTTGGCGGACAAATGCGTTCGCAAGATTTCGGTGAACAGTCATCTAAAGCACAAGCTCAAGATGCCATCTCAAGGTTTAATGCGGCAAACTCGCAATCTGTTCAAGGGCAGAACGTGGCGACTAAAAATACGGCTCAAGCTGCAAACCTCTAGAATCGTCAGAACATCGCGAATCAAAACACAATGCTTCTCAATCAGCAGCAAGAGAAGAACAAAGCTCTTATTCAGTCGAACTTTGACAACAAAATCAAACGTGCTGGTGGAACTGCGAACGTGAACTCAGCCAATACCAACGCTACAAACCAGCAGAATCAGTCAAACTCGCAGCAACAGACGCAATTGGTTGGCGCAGCACTCACAGCCGCCGCGATGTTCTCTGATAAGAACCTAAAAGAAAATGTTTCAGATTTCGACGCTGAGAGTTTCTTGGACGAAATCACGGGCCATAACTACAACTACAAAGACGAGAAACATGGCAAAGGTCCACAAGTGGGCGTGATGGCTCAAGACATCGAGAAACACGCGCCTCAAATGGTCGTCGATACGCCTGAAGGTAAGGTCGTAGATTTCAATAAGTCGGGCGGTCCTTTGTTTGCGTCCTTGGCTAGCTTACATGGCCGTCTTAAGAAAATTGAGGGTAAGAACTGATTATGGGTTTCAACATATCCGATTTCCTATCAGAAGAAGACAAAGCGAAGCTTGCAGCGGGACTTCCGCCAGCATCGCCTACGGCATAGGAACCAGGTTGGTACGAGAGTCTTCTCGACCCAAAGGCTCAAGAAAACTACCGTGCGATGAAAAATCAAGCGAACGGTCAGACAGTTGCTGCTTCAGTAGCTCCAGCACCAACGACTTCGCTTGAAGATTTGTTGTAGGGCAGCAAAGAAGTGATCGAAGGCCCACGAATGGCTTCGAGTATGCGTATTCCAGAATCGATTGCTCCAGAATCAAAACGAATCTCTGTTCCACGCGCTCCAACTGAATCACCAGCTATTCAAAGTGAACCCGAACAACCTCCAATGAATCCGTTGGTCAAGGACATGCTCGTTAAGAAGCATGGTCTTAGTGAGAAGTTTTCGCCTGAAAACAGATAGGCGATTGTAAAAGCCAATGAAGAAGACGCTTCTGGTATAAACTGGAAAGCTGGTCTTGCTGCGCTTGGCGCGGGTATCGCTGGACGCGATGCTGCTGGTGCTGGCGGGTAGGTGCTTGCACGGCAAGATGCAGAACGTAAAGGAAAGCTCCAAGCGTTTGACGATGGTCGTAAGACGGCTGTTGATAATCGATCTTTCGAACTTTCCGAGAAAGAGGCAATGAATAAGGCCGAACAGTCGGACCCGAATTCAAATGCTTCAAAAGCGTTCCGCGATTCTATCAAGTCGAACTTTCCGCGTATCGCTGACTCGTTTGGTAAGAACTGGGAAAACGTCACAGCATCAGACCAGGCATTGATTTTCAAACCTTTGGAACTCAAAGAGCAGATCGAAGGTCGTAAACAGACTGCTGCTCTTTTGGCTGAATCTCGCAGAGATGCTCAAGGTGTCAAAGCAGACGAGAAGAACGAAAAAAAGAAAGCGGCGATGTTTGAAATCGAAGACCGTCGAACCAACATCAACGCTAACATCGATGCACTTGATAAGATGATTGAAGATAACGGAACCTATGAGACTTTTGGTTCACATAACCAAGATTTAGACCGTTTGGTTGACCAAATCGCTACCGATATGGCCAAGCTTCAAGATCCAACATCAGTTGCAAGACCAGCGGAAGTTGACCAGATAAAACGTACACTCGTGAAACCTGGTTTCCAGAATTCAAACAGCACTGCCCGTGACATCCTAAAGAACTTTCGAGGCGAAGTTGCCAGACGCGCAGACGGTGCCTATAAGATTCGCGGCCTGTCGCTTCCAGGTAGTGACGCTCCAAAGTCTGAATCTAAGAAACCAAGCTGGGCAAAATAATGGCTACTTTCAAAGTAAGAAATGAATCAGGTACGACGTTCGACGTTGATGCCGATAAACTACAGGACGCCGAAAAAGACGGTTTCCTTCCAGTCGTATCAAACGGTTCAGAAGAACACCGTGTTTCAACGGCTGACATTGCTGCTGCTTAGAAAGATGGTTTCAAGCCGTTGATGGCGACTCCGAATGTTTCTGGCACTGAATCCGCATTGCGTGGCGCTGCTCAAGGTCTTTCTTTGGGCTTCGCTGACGAAATCACTGGCGGCGTTGAATCGCTCCTGTCTGACAAAACGTATGACCAGGCTAGAAACGAATCTCGCGAAAACTATTAGAACGCAGAACAAGCGAATCCTGGAACCTACCTTGCTGGTCAAGTAGGCGGCGGTTTAGCTACGGCGTTCGTTCCAGGATTGAATGTCTAGAAAGCCGCAACGATGGGTGGACGTGCTGCCCTAGCTTAGGGGCTTGGTGCTGCTTCTGGCGTTGGTATGTCTGAAGAAGAAACGGCTGCTGGATTGGCAAAAGATGCAGCTATCGGCGGCGTCATGGGTGGAGCTTTGCAATATGGCGGCGACAAGCTAGTCCAAGTTTAGAAGCCAATCGTCAATCGTGGAATGGCCAAAGGCAAAGAGCTATTGGGCCGTGCTGGTGAAGTATTGGACGACAAGGTTCTGCCACAAGTCGGTAAGGCTGTTTCGAACATCGATCCAGAAGACACGAGCTACTATCTGAAAAATGCCGCATCTGTAAACGATGAAGCTGGAACCATCGAAGGCGTTAAGTCGCAAGTCGATGACGTTCTTTCGGGCGTTACCAATCAAAAGGACAAAGCAAAGGACGCCTTCGATAGTCTTTCAAGACAAGGCAGCGATGCTTTGGCTGATGAACGCTATTCGTCACGACTCATCAAAGACGAAACTAAGGGCTTGTTTGACGACCAAGTTCGTCGCTCAACGGAAGCACTGGAAAAAAAGACGCTTGCACCTATTCGAGATAAAATCTTGGAAGGTATGGACGAACTCAAAGCCAAAGTGAGTTATCAATCAACAGAAGCATTCCAAATTTTGGAAAACGCTGGAAAGCGTGCGCCAGACGTTCAAGTTCAAATCAAACCCGTCATTTCCGAAATTGAACGCGGAATAGAGAATCTCAAAGTCGGCGGCGTTGCAGTTTCGGATTCGGCAAATAATTCACTTCGAAACCTTGAAGGTTTGAAAGCTCGTTTGGAATCCATTCCTGATGGCATGGTCTCATTGAAAGACGGCAAACGAATCATCCAATCTTTGGATGCGGACCAAATCTTCTCAAACGAGAAGGGCGCGTTTGCGCCAGAAGCTGATGCTGTCAAAGCTCAAGCAAGACATCTGTTCGATCAACAGTTGAAACGCTTGGTTCCAGCCTACGGCGAGAAAATGGAGAAAGTCGCTGCTGACACGGCACTACTTTCGGAAATGTCTCAAGGTTGGAGCACTGAAGGTTCAGTCATCAACCGCTTGAATCAACTCACGACTGAGAAAGGTCGCTTAGTTGATCTTCCACGATTGAAACGATTCCAAGAAGCGACAGGTATAAAGTTTGAGTCTGAGATTCAAGACTATCTGAAGTCCCGTCAGGTATTGGATTCGGAAGTTGGCTATGACGCTTTCAAGAAAACTCTTCCAGGCTATGAGCCAATGGTTCAGGCCAGCGATAACGCAAAACGATTGTCTGATCCAGCTGTGCGCCGTTCTTTGGAATAGGAAGTCGCATCGTCGCCACAAGCCAAAGCACTCGAAGAGGCGCTATAGGAAGCTGACCGTATTCGTGGCTGGTCTACTGGCAATTCTGAGTCACGCCTAAAAGCGTTGATGCAGGATCGAAACAACATCGAAAATGAGAAAGTTGCGCAGTACATTTCTGAGAAGGTCGGTCTCAACCTTCCAGAGAAACTCAAACGAATGCAAGTTCGCGACGGTTTCAACAAAGCCGATGCTAACGGCTCTAGAAAGACGCTGTAGGGCGCATTGACGGGACGATTCGTCGGCAAGTTGATCGGCGGTACAGCTGGATTCGCAGCAGGTGAAGCTATCGGTGACGATGCAGGTGGAGCAGTGGGCGCGTTGGCTGGATTCAGTCTTGACCGTTCGTCTGGTCCAATCTTCAAAGCGTTATTGGATGGAAGGCTAGCGGCACCAAATGCAATCGCTGCACTTTCAAAAACACTCGGTAAGTTCGCAAAGCCTTTGGCTGAAGCTGCTGCACGCGGAAACCAATCCTTAGCAGCGACGCACTTCCTGCTTTCACGAAACCCCGAATACCAGAAGCTCACGCAAGAGAAGAAGAAATGACAAGCAAACGTGATTCAGAAAGACAGATCCTAGATCAGTTGGAAAAACTCGACAGCAAAGTTGATAAGCTCGATGACCGCTTAGGGTCGATGGACAAGACGCTCGTTAGACAGGAAGAGAATCTGCGTCAACACATGTATCGAACAGAACTACTTGAAGAGAGTCTGAAGAGTTTGAAAGCTGACGTTAAGCCTGCTCAACATTTCGTCGTGAAGGCAGAAGGCATTCTCAAATTCGTCGGCATCGTTTAGCTGGTTGTGGGCATCATTGCGGGCATCGTTAAGATCGTGAGTCTCTATCATGGCGGTTGAAGTCTTAAAGCTTGAGGATTGGATTTCGTCTAGCGACAAGTATCCAGAACGAGCCGCAGAAATTACCGACGATGTTCGAGAGGCCGCAGTTGTTTTGGTTTCGAAACTGAACCTGCTACTTGCGTAGCTTGGAATCTAGAATGTCGTTGTCAGTTCTGGTTTCAGACCTGCATCGGTGAACTCTAAAACGCCCAACGCCGCCAAAAGATCAGCGCACATGTCTGGCAAGGCAATCGACCTTGAAGACAAAGACGGCTCTATCAAAGCGCTCATCCAAGCCAATCCAGAACTTCTCAGAAACTTTGGTCTCTTTATGGAAGACGCCGCATCGACGCCAACTTGGTGTCACATCGACTGCGTCATTCGAGCAGACCGTCCATCGCGGACCTTTAAGCCTTAAGCCCTAGGAAATCAGGTCGCATCTTGTATTGAATTGAGTCAATTCCTTGGCTCAGTAGTTCTCAGATCACGCCGATAAGTTGGGAATGGGTCGCATCGAAAGACGCTTCAATAAATTCATTTCCAAACTCATTTGGTCGCTCATTACGCTTCCATTCAGGCTCGTATTTTCACTTCTTATTTGGATTTTTTCGACTTCTGGTGCGCGCCATACATCAGACGGCTACATAATGAAGAAGTCTTCAATGGGCACGGACCAGTACGAACATCGCCTAGTTGCAGAAGAGATTTTAGAAAGACGACTAGTTTTTGGTGAAGTCGTTCACCATATCAACGGTCGTCGAGACGATAACAGACCTGAAAATCTTTGCGTCATGTCCCGTGTGAACCACGACCGTTACCATGCTTGGTACGATTGGATTCACAAAACCTATGGGCGTTATCCGAAACGTCAAACTCAGCTTAAAAAGCTAAGAGAAGACTTCAACGGCATTTTACTGGAAGACGTCGTCAAATCGGGTAGGCTATTCGGGTGAGGGTTATTTGAACGTGGGTTCGTTCGCATTTTGCGCACGATAGCAAGCAGGGCAGACAGCAGGTGCCTTCTTCTTTGGATAGAGTCCAGACCATTTCCTACCGCACGTTTTACACTTCAAGATCTTAAGAGTAACGGTTTTTGGACGAAACTTGGGTTTCACTTCTTGGAAACCGAACCAGCAAACAATCCGAGAACTGCACCAAACAAATAGACCAAAAGCGTCAATGCAATTGGAACAACCGCACGAACGAAGAAATAAATAGCGATCAGCTTAATTATAATCATGTTCCAACTCGCTGGAAGGTCGCAACACAGCCACTTTCACCCTTAATGGAAAGAACTCCAGTCGGTGACAGGTTCACGGTATTCGTGTCATAGGCGTCAACAGCTGGAAGCTCGCGAATAATACCAAGCTCAATAAATAGATGCGGCGGGGTAGCCACGCAATCGGACGCAATGACGTTGTAGCTACCGTCAAATTGGAAGGCCCGTGAACTTGGATTTACGGCTGGCGGCGCACAGCCAGTCAATAGGTGCAGTGCCGTCAACAGCAGGACCATTGTCACAATCAAGTCGGCCTTCAAACTTCGTTTCGTCTCTTTCATCTCGTTTCCTTTGCCCAGAGGGTCTTTCAAATAAGATTGCTACTGGACCAGTATAACGCGTTTCAGCAATAAAGTATACTTTCTAGTAAGCCTACAAGATTACCTTGATTTCCTTGGGTTTTTGGCCGAATCTGATCTTGATATGGCAAAAAAAGACATTGAGAAGGCTCTAAAAGAGCTAAAAGCTGCTGGTTACAAGGTTTCGACGCCCGTCGAAGACCTCGTAGTTAAGACGTTCAAGGTCCATAAGGACGTAGCGGCTGAGTTCTATAAGAAGATAGCCAGAGAAGACCTTAAGGTTCAGGACGCAATCGAAGAAGCTATGAAGGATTGGGTGAAGAAGTGAGTGACCGTATTGGACGTACAGAGCCCTGAAACCGCTAATCTCGAACGTCATGTTAGAATCTAAGAGTGACTGACCAATGACGGGAAGTCCAGAGGATGACCATGCAGCGATACGAAGCAATGACCTACACGGACGGCAAAATCGAACTCGAACCAGAGGCAGACGGTGACTTGTGTCTATACCGAGATGTCCAAAAACTTAAGAAGCAGCACCAGGCTGAACTAGCTAAAAAAGATGGAATTATAGCGGCGTATGAAGCGGCTAGACCGAAAACGATTCGTGATCTTGCGGTTCAGGTCATCGAAGCTATGCGGCGGCTAGAGTCTAAGTCTTAGATCCTGGTTGGAGCGTTTTAGCTTCCACTCTGAAATCAAATCTCGATTTACTAAGTACCTGCAATGAATGCGTCATTCCGCGTTCTGGGCATTCGTTTTTTCTACCCAACCGATTGGGTATGCTTCTGTTTCTGCCTGACGGGCATCGTCCTGTAGAAGCAGCGAAGCCGTCAAAAAACACTTATGTGATATAGACCAGAGTGTACCAAAAATCGCTTTCGCATTTTAGCCACTCATAATTCAGCGGTTCTCGCTGGATGCTTTGTCGCGTCCAAATCAAGCCAATCACACACCAAGCCTCGGCGTTTATTCGTCTGAGGCTTTTTTCGTTTTCCCAGTCATTTAGCTATGGTAGACTTACGGGTAGCACGTTTCAGACCTGCACAGACCACCATTTTTACTTTTATCTCTTTAATTAAGACAATCTTACTTCGATCGCGCGACCCAGCCGCTTCCGCGGCTGACCCTCCGACGAAACTCGCTTCGCTTGTTCGCCTCGGGTGCGCATCACATCAGAACGTGCCCCGCACGTTCTGATGCGCTTGCACGGTCGCAAGTTCGAGTCTTGCCCCTGCGACGGGCTTGGGTGGTTCTGTATGTTTTTCGGCGTTATTTGAGTAGTTGTGTGCTGCTTGGGCTTTCGGTGATGTTTAGACGGAAGCTTGAGAGGGCGAACGGCGCGATGTTGACGTAGTATTCGTTTTGCTCGAGCAGGATATCGCAGAACTGATTTGTGGTTGCATCGACCTCGTTGAAAATGAAATCAACGAAGTTTTCTTCTTTGAAATCGCCAGCCAGCGCCTGGAAAGTTTCAAGACTTCGTGGGCGGCCCAATACGTCGGGGCGGATGTCGCTTCTTCTGACGGCGCGTACGAATGTCGCGGGTGTACTCAGTCTCACTCTTGAAGAATTAAGAAGGGACCGAACAAAGAGGTCGTCCTCGAGTTTCAATTTGAGCGACATTCTCCCAATCTTCCACGCGCCCTGGTAAACCTGATTTTTAAGAAGTTCGGTATAGGCTTCTTTCTCTTTCTTATTTGTTGTCTCTCGCAGGAGGTCCAAAACCGGAATGATCGATGTTCGGTAACTTTGACACTTCTCGGTCCACGTTGAGCCCGCGTAGTTTGTCAGAACACTGATCTGCGGATTTATCGAAGTAAGATTAATTTCTGCTGAAAACTGACCTGGCGTGACGATCGAGTAGCCAGTTTTGGTATCTTGATAAACACGGTGATTTCCAAAATCCAGAAGGTTGGTGACGGATAAGCTGACGTCCTTATCTAGAGGCATCGCAGGCTCACCAGGCGCAGCTGCCACGGTGGTCGTCGATGTCGTCGGCGGCAGTTTCGGGCCAGAGCCACCGGTCGCAGGTGCTTGAGATGCAGGGTTTCCGCCGACGCCCGAGCTTTCCTCACAAGCCGTGAGAAGTCCGAGGCAAGAAAAGGCCGTGAGCGTGGCGATACAAGTTGAAAGGACTTTAAGCGGTTGCTGAAACAAGAAGGACCTCCGGTTTGATAGGGCGGCTTTCGCCATCGTACCGTGGGCCGAAATGCAATCGTGAGCCCGCGATCGGGCACTCATGATGTTGCATTTAATGAGAGAAGAACAATTGCAAGCTTGGTTCAGTAGCAATCCGCACCGGCGACGCACGCAGCGGCCGGTCAATATTTTCAATCAGTGCCAATACGCACTGTCGCGAGAAAAAGTCTAGGGAGCCGAGATCACATAGGTTTCTAAACTATACTTCAAATACTTCCGACAGAGCTCGACCTTGACGGACTCGGTCGCTATTCGGCCGTCGACTCGTTGTGAAGTGTGATGCTGACGGACGCTCGTCCCGGGCTACTTACGGCTTGAAAGATCGCACCGGCGACAATCGCTGGATCCAGCGGAACAATTCCTGTTCGATTTAAAACATCATCAGCCTTTAGATTCAAAAGACGAGCTTTAATATTGGCGAAGTTCGTTCGAACGAAACCTGGCTCAATCAGAACGATCTTCGATCTTGAATTCAAATGAAGTTGAGCCTGCCGAAAAAAATCAGACAGCATTCGTTTTGCACAGATATATTGGTATCTCGACGAATCCATGTAGACCCCGGGCAAGACACTGATTTGCCCGCTAAGTGAGCCAATAACGACAAAATGCTCAAGCTCTTTCTTTGCCTCAAAGGCTTCGAACAGATCGACGACGGACAAAACGAATTCATTGATCGCTTCGGTCATCGAAGTGTCTTTAGAAGGGTACCTTCCAAAGGACGAAATAACTATGTTCGGCGTCGTTTGACTGACAAGTTCTCGCCGAAATTCAGCCGAACACAAATCTCCGTAGATGGTTTTGCCAATTCCTGAATCTGAGCTCTTCTGTCGGTGCACACTTGTCACCGCGTATTCAGCACTGTTACTGAAGGCTCCAGCGCAAGCTTGTCCAATGCCCCCCGAACCACCAAGAATCAAAACCTGCTTCATGTGTTGGTTCCCGCTAAACTTTCTAGTTGTTGTAAGTAAACATAGTACTTAGAATTACAGCTGAACTTCTGGTTCAAAGCAACGGCGGTGCGATTGATCGGTAGTTTAAAATACTTTGGTGAAACTGGATCAATCAAGCCTCAAAAGGGCTGGATCCTATCGCCGCTCTATGACGTGATTTTCATTTTTGGCGGGTCCATTGCTGCTCTTCTCATATTGACCCTTAAAGAAATGGGGAATTCAGCCTCAACAGATCTGTCCATCCTTACTTTGTTCGTAGTTTCGTTCGCACTGAATGGCGGCCATATGGTGGCCGGTCTTTCTCTATTGATTTTTAATCGAGAAGAGCGAGCACGGGCGAAACGAGTTGAACCGAGAATTTACAAGCAATGTTTAGCCATCATCCTCGTCTGTCTTGCTCTTTTTGGTGGTTCAGCAATTTTGTTTTCGCAGGCGTCAGATTCTGACGCCTTTAGATTCCCCATTCGAATCGCTGGTTTTCTCTACTTTCTTTGGAATGGATGGCACTTTGGAATGCAGCAGTTTGGACTCCTGCAGATCTACCGAAAGAAACACGGCATAACGACAAACATTGACCGACACTTCGATCGAGTCCAGTGTCTGCTGTTTGTTTCCATAATCCCTTCACTTCTCCTTTTCTCAATAGGGAGGAGAGATGATTTTTTCGAATCGTATTTTGGAAATTTGGAGGTACTAAATTCGCACCGAACCGAAATCTTCTTTGTCGCAATAGTGATGGCGTGTCTGGCCATAGCCCGCGTGAGCTATAAGAAACATTGGCGATGGCCTATCGCTCTTTGTTACGCCGGAATTTTTCTAATTCCTTTTGCGATGAGTTTTAATCCGGTTCTTTTTATTTTTTTGGCGGCTTTTGGGCCCCATTACTTGCAGGAAATATTTTTGATCACGGTGATCGGCTCCTCTGAAGATTCAGACGGGCAGCGATTGGTAAAAAAGTCGGTTATGTTCTTTGGATTTGTCGTCCTCATCGCAGCAAGCATTGGATTCTACATTGCCCTAGAGCTCGCTAAGTCAGCGGGAGGACACCTCGGCATTCATGGTTCTATCCGCTTGGACAGTGGACTTGATATGCTCGGGTTCTGGACGGTGGCCGGTATCGCCTCGGTTTTCGCAATCTTCAATTTTTTTCACTTTTACTTGGATCGACTCATCTTCGCAAAGCGCGCCGATCTTCTTTGAAGAATAAGCTTGAAGCCTAAGGCAGAATCGACGGCAGCTGCGATCTCCAGCGTTCATCAGTTTGAGTCAAAATTTCGTAGTACCGATTTCGCTCAGAAACGGACAGCGTCCTCGGTTCTTGAAGCGAGATTGTTTCGTGCGGATAAGGAAGGGACTTCAAAGTTCGAGTGATTCGAAGCCGGCTCTCTACCGCACGTCTCAAGAATAGTTTCTGAAACTCCGAAAACGGAACGCTTGTCCGCTCCTCAAGAGCCAAACGGAAAGTTTCGGAAACTTGTCCACTTGAAATCTGGGTGAAGGCGCGAAGTGCGCCGCCATAGCGACTGCCAGGGATCATGAGCATATCCATCCCTGAGACAAAGGCATTGGCGTAAACGGCATACAAATCATCTCCCTGAAGGTTGCCGTAACCACCCATCCACATCGCATCCGAGACTCGCACGCCTTGAAACTGCATTTGATCGCGCAAGAGATCTGTCAAAAGGGTCTTCGATTCGGTTGTCAAATTGCGAGCGTCAAGCAGCGGAAACTTTCCATGCGAGGACATGATCGAAAGTCGTTCAGAAAATCCGCGATGGTTCACGAATGAAATCAAATCGCGAAATGGCCTCAAGTGCTTTTCTGTCTCGCTCTGAGTTGTAGCTACGGACACACTCTCAACGTCGTGGGTGTCGCCGGAATTTTGTCCTAGCCCCGGGTAGTGTTTCGTCACGGCGACAACGGGGCCAGCCGAAGCCATCGAGTCAACAAACGTCGACATACATTTTGCAACTTTTTGTGGATCAGACGAAATACCCCGCACCGCGAAAAGTCGCTGCGCCAAATCGGCCACCAAAGTGAGCGGGTAATTGACTCCAACCGCGCTCAGCTCGATCCCCATAATTCGGCCATGAAGTGAGCACAGCTCGACACCGAATTTCGACATCGATTTACCAAGCCATACACCGTGAGCCAAATCCGTAAAGCCCTGGCGAAAACGCTGAATGCCCGGGATCGCTCGGCCGGAAGGGGCAAAAGTTAGACCGCCACCTTCGTAATCGATCGAGAAAAAAGCCGGATCATGACCACTGTTTTTTAGAACTTTTGAGTACTGAGAGACTGTTCGTGAAAGCGCGGCGGCACCGACTCGACTTGAATTCCAAAAAACAATTCCCCCCGGTGGATCATTTCGAAAAGCTTCAAGAAGGGTTTTAGAAACGGCAGCACTTGATTGTTCAACAAGAAAAAATCTGGAAAGCATCTCATTTTGTCGACGAGCGTCTTTAGGAGCCGCTCTTGACGCCGATGCCGGCGCCGACGTCGCTGGCTTCAGCTGCGAAGAGGTTTTTTCTCGTGCGAACTCTTCGTAGGACTCTGAGCTAGGCGCCGTTGTTGGAAGCGGCGTTGGACCAACAGAGGTGGCGGGCGCATCAGCGCAAGAAATCTGAAAGCCAAGACCCATAATGATCAGCGAAAAAGTAATTTGACGACGAATTTCCAACATGCCCAGAGTTCTATCGGACCAAATGGTTTTCGACGAGACATCACAAGGGGGATTGAAAATTTAGTACGAGGTCTAAAAGGATTGCTCAGCGCCGCAAGAATCTAATCGTGACTCCTACAAGAACTTGAAAAATCAAGATGCTCGGTGCCGTGGGAAGTTTAGTAAATTCGAGCGAAACCACAAATCCGATGAGCGCCCCCAAGGCCGCCGCGATACAAATGTCTCGCCGAAATCGCTCAAGGTTTGAATTCTTCTTACCCACAGAAGCAATCGGAGCAAAGAGGCTCCCTAACACGAAAATTAAACCCATCGACGGCATGGCGACCGCCATGGCCGTCAACGATACCAATCCGAAGGCCCAGGTCTGAGAAGCTGTTAGCTGGCGAAACAAAACGGCGTGAGCAAATGAAGCGAAACTGAGGGCTCGCCACTGACTCCAAAGCCACCCCATAAGACCCATCGATACAGCCAGCGTCGTGCGCGCCTCCAGATCAGAGGCCGTCGAAATATCTCCGATAAAAGAGGCCGTTTGGCTGACTTCCAAATGAGGGGCGAGTGATGCAACCAAAGATCCGATGGCCATCAAACCCACATAAATCGAAAAGAGCATGGCTGGACGCAAGGGATCCGCCGAGCTTTCACGCCGAAGATCAGCTTGATCTGACCATACCAGTAAAGCACCGACAGAAATTGAAACTAAGACCGAGATAACGAGTGTGCCTATAAAGAGATAGAATCCGGAGACAGCCCCCGCAAACGACAAAATCGCAAGCCCCAGCACCACACCCGTTGATGACGCTTGACTCACTATGATGGCTCTAGTGGCCCAACCCCGTGCCAGAATCTGGGCGCCGATCAGTGCAAGTGTTGGTGCCGCCACGATGGCGCCCAGAAGAGTCCATTTGTAGAGGCCAAGAAGGTCTAACACTTTTGAAACCTCATCTCAGGCTGACCATTTCCACCGTTTCACCCAGAAAAAGGGAAGTGTCGTGAGACACGACCACAACGGCTCTCGTATTTGGCGAGCCTGCGAGCCACGCTTGAATTTCGTCGATAACGGTCTTTCGAGAAGATTTATCCAAGTGATTGGTGGGCTCATCGAGCAACAACAATTCCGACGTCCCCGAAGGTTTCGATGAAGAGCTGGCGAGAAGTGAGGAAAGTAGCAAGCGCTGTTTTTCTCCGCCCGAAGCCGAGTCCCAAGGCCTTGAAAGATCAAGGCCCTCTAATAGTTTTCCGTGTGAATCACCAGCTTTCGTCCATGACTGCACATCAGCCATCGTCACAGGAATCGCAAACAGTAGGGCGGACGCTTGAGGATGAAAGCGCACAGTCAGATCGGGATCGATTCGCCGTAAAGACCCTCTATAAGATTCACCGAAAGCTCGGCTTTCGGTTTCGTTTCGGAACATCAAACGAAGTAAACTGGATTTGCCGACGCCATTCACGCCGGTGACAAGCTTCAAGTCTCCGGCGGAAATTTTAAAACTAAGAGGCTCACAAATTGGATTCCCAGTCTCCTGGTCCATCAGCTGGAAATTAGAGATTTCGAAAAGAAGATTGGTTGGTGTCAGCCGACTAGAATTCATGAGCCGGATGCGCTCCCATGAGTGCGACCAACTGAAGTTCAATTCTTTGTTCGTTTCGAGCCGCATCGCCTTGGCGGGTTTCATTGATAAAAACGTAGCTCGCTCGAAGCGTTGAAAACTCCGAGACCTTGTAGCTCGCGACGGGCATAAGCCCCAGTTCAAAATTCGAGCGGGTGTCGCCATTTTGAAATTTCAAACTTAAATTTGAGTACCCATCCAAGCGCACTCCAAAAGACCATCCCGAATCACCGAGGCTTTGATCGACAAATACGTAGCCACCTAAGTCCTCCTCGAGTGCCAGGGACGACGACGAACGAGTGCGATGGTAGAATTCACTCTGAACAAGTGTCTCAATCTTGCGACCCACTCGTTTTTTATAAACGAGGTCTAAACCTGCGATGCGCATCTGCACGCTGTCGGCATCGGTTCTTCCGATGTAGCTTAGACCCAAAAGAAGACCCCGGCTTTCATTCAAATCGAAAAAGATAGTTGGATGGAGGTAATGGGTCGCTACCAAAGGACGCCGGCCTCCTGTGTGCGAATGCCCAAAAGTCCAACCGTTGGTCGTACCAGCAACAATATCAATCGGAATTTCCGTATCCAGAAGATAACCGGCTTCCATTCCGGAATCGATCACGGCTTCGTCGGCGAAGAATCGCGACTGCACGATGGGTGCAGATGTAAAAGGCCAGTCATGAGAATGAAACTGATTAAGTCGTCCGAATCCTAAAAGAAAACGACCGGCCTTCAGCCGAGTGCGCGGAAGTAAGCGGGTCGTCTCGATATAACCTTCATGCAACTCAATCTCGATGACTCCAGCTTCATCGTGACCCGCGACATTCACGACCGCATCAAACAGTGTATCGATGGGTGCCGAGACGGCGATTTCAAAACTTCGCACGCGAAGTCGTCCCGAATCTGTGGGCGGATTTTCGATTCCAAAATCGCTGACAAGATCAAGGGCCGAGAAAAGCTGAATCCCACCAAGGTCAACACCGGCTTTTTCGTCGGCATGAGCGACCGTCGAAAAGGAACCTAAAAGCGCCAACAAAATTAAGCTGGAAAATCGTAAATTCATATACTTTCTCGTAACCCTTATTGCTAATGAGTTGCAATAAAAAATTTAGCGGACACCTTCATTTTCGACAGCGTCAAGACGCCGCCGAGCGTCCTGAGCTTCGGCTTGAAGGCGCCACATCCTCGAGTACTCGCCCCCAAGTTTGAGTAAATTTTCATGGCGTCCGCGTTCGACGATCTCACCATCTTTCAGCACAAGAATTTGATCGGCGTCGATGACCGTCGACAGTCGATGCGCAATCACCAAGGCCGTCCGGTTCTTGGAGACATCGCGAAGCGAGGCCTGAATGCCTTGCTCGGTGTGAGTGTCCAGTGCCGACGTGGCTTCATCGAAAACCAGAACGGCTGGATTTTTTAGAATCGTTCGGGCGATCGCGACTCTTTGTTTTTCACCGCCTGAAAGTTTTAATCCGCGTTCTCCCACCAAAGATTGGTAGCCCAAAGGAAGACGCGCGACGAACTGATCGATCTTCGCAAGCTTCGCCGCGGACTTCATTTCTTCTTCCGTCGCCGATGGACGGCCATACTGAATATTGTAACCAATCGTATCGTTAAATAAGACCGTGTCCTGCGGAACAATTCCTATAGCCCGACGAACGCTGGCTTGGTCGACCGTGCGAAGATCTTGACCGTCAATTAAGACAGCGCCTTCGATGGGATCATAAAATCGGAACAGCAAACGGGACACCGTCGATTTCCCAGACCCAGACGGTCCGACGATGGCGACGGTTTGGCCACTTTCAATTTTAAAACTAACGTTTTTCAAAATCGGACGGTCAGCGCCGTAGTGAAACGAAACATCGCGAAACTCAATTTGCCCACCGCGAAGTTCCAGTCCCGGAGCTTGATCGGGATCTTTGATGTCTCGGTCCACGGTTAGAAGCTCGAACATCTTATCCATCTCCACAAGACTCTGCGTCGTCTCTCGGTACGCAAATCCCAAAACGTTCAAAGGAAGATAGAGCTGAATTAGAAACGCATTCACTGCGACAAAGTCGCCAATTGTCATCGTGCCAGCACCGACACCAAGAGCTGCGAAAACCATAACGGCGACAAGGCCTGAAGCTATAATAATGCCTTGGCCACAATTGAGAATAGAAAGACTGGTCTGACTTTGAATGGCGGCCGCTTCATAGCCTTCCAAAGCCTTGTCGAAACGTGCGTGTTCGTGCTTTTCGTTTCCGAAGTACTTCACCGTTTCAAAATTCAAAAGACTGTCGACGGCTTTCGTGTTGGCCTCGGCATCTTTTTGCATCATATCTTTACGAAACTTCACTCGCCAGTTTGTGATTGCGATCGTGTACCAAACATAAAGCGCAATCGTGACCATCGTAATGACCGCAAACTCGGGACCGAATGTGAGATACAAAACGACCGACACGATGATCACTTCTGCTATTGTCGGAAGAATATTAAAGAGCATGAACTGAAGAACGGTTTGAATGCCTCGGGTCCCGCGCTCGATCACTCGAGAAAGTCCACCCGTCTGGCGATCCAAATGAAAAGCCAAGGAAAGTGAATGCAGGTGTTCGAACGTCTCCAGGCCTATCTTTCGCTGAGTGAATTGAGTCACTCGGGCAAAGATGAAGTCTCGAAACTCCGAAAACGCCTGACTCCCAATCCTCGCACCAGCGTAGGCGACCGTAAGACCCAGCGCCGCACCTAAAACAGCCTGATCACCCTGAATCACAAGCCCCAGACGATCAATGGCCCCTTTTAAGAAGAAGGGCACCGATACTCCGATCGATTTTGCGATCAAAAGGGATACCATCGCGACCGACACGCGCCACTTAAGGTCCGTTCGGTTTTTTGGCCAAAGATAAGGGAGGAGTGTCATTAAGGTCTGCCAGGATCGATCTCCGGCCGTTTCAGATGTCGCACTAAATGGTTTTGTCGTGGTGTTGCCGGTCACTTTGAAATCCTGTCGATCGCTCAAAGGCTGAAGAGGGGCGGTGCCATGTGTGAAAGAAAGTCGTACCGCAGGAGTGAAGAACTGACACCGTTTACCTGCAATCGAGTCACTGAAGAGTCCGCAAAATTAATGCATCGCGCAGCGCCCGGGAATACGGTTTTACAAGATTTTGTCAGCGTTCTAGAAGTTTGTGAACTCGCTGTGAGCCTTTGTTTAAAAGGCTTTGACGCAGACTCGACGTCAGAAAACGGCAGAATTTTACAACTGTCTTTGGTTTTTGTCCGATGTATCCGCATTTAGAAAAGCTCACGAGCGAGGGAATTTTTTGAGAAAAGTGGGCCCATTATGGCTTCAGAACAAACGGCACATCGCTTGCTCATTCAGCTCAAAGTCGTCGCTTGAAAGGACGTGTTTTTGAAATCTTGCCACGGTTTTTTATGTTCCCCAGGATTTCTGGGAACCCGTCGGTAGGCTCTTATTTCGGTTCGACGTTTTTGATAGAAATAGAAGTTTTGCTTTAGAAATTTTAGATAACACCATTTGTTTGGGGGACCCCACAGTATGAACATGAAGATGCAACTCAACAGCGCTTTGATCCTGGCGAGCGTATTCGCTCTGTCGACACAAGCTCTGGCTCAAGAGACGGAAACTCAGGCCGCAGAGACGACAACGAAAGTTGAAAACGTCACCCCCAACTTGGTTGAGAAAAAACCAGGCGAAGCCGACACCGACGAAGTTATCACGAACCGTAAGCTCCGCGCTGAAACTGGATCGAAGAGCAAGTACAGCTTCTCGACAACTCTTAGCTACAGCGGCGGAACTATTAAAGACCCAGGTTCGGATGTTCGTCCCAACATCGCTTCGACAGCGTTTGTTCCGCTTGAGCCAGCTCTTGGTGGATCGATCGGCGCGAAATATCGAATCAGTGCTCTTCAGTCACTTTCTGCCGATGTCGGTGTGACAATCTACAAGCCATTCCATTCGGACAAAGACCGTAACTTCCGTCAACGGACGACGGTTGCAAACCCATCTTTGAGCTACCAGGTTCTTTATAAAACGGCTGGGATTCAGAATGTTTCGTCGGTGGGCATCGGTTACACGACGGACTCTGAATATCGAGCCATCGGCGATTTCGGCGGCATCAGCTTTAGCCAGACTGCGATTTACGATTTCGGCGGTTCTGCTTGGTCGGTCGGACTCGCAGGCACTTTGGGTTACACGTATTACGACAAAGACAAGAATGAACTCGGTTCGAACGGCCGTCCGCTTGGACTTTCACAGTCTGACTATGAAATCGGACTCTATCCATTCGCTGAAGTTACGATTTCAGAGAAGTTGAACATCCGAACTGTATTCCGTCCTTTCATCTTCCAACACTCGAAGATGAAGAACTTTGGCGAAATCGACCGCGCTCCTTACACTCAGTCGGTTGGTATCGGTGTGTCGGTAACACGTGACATCTACCTCTACCCGAACGTTCAGTTCGCACCGCTCAACATGAGCTCGGACCGCACAAACGTAGGCATGAGCTTGAACCTCAACATCTAGTTGAAATTCTGGTTCGCCATTGGTCGATCCGGAAACCTTTCAAAGTCTCCTAAAAGCCCGGCTGAAATAGCCGGGCTTTTTTTATATTGCTGGGGCCACGAAACGACTGAAAGGCCTGTGAGCACTGGGTTATTCGTTCCCATGGATTTATGAAGTTTGCTTAAAGAATCCTCATCGGCTACTGCTCGTGAAAGTGGCTTTAAAACTCAAACCAAAACAATCTCGACCTCGAGGTTGGCGCGCCAGCGTCCTCCTGGGTCTTGCATCGCTGGCCGCGCTGGCGACGACTTGTTTTGCACTTGGGACATCATTTCAAGGGCTGAGTCCGATTGGACGCCTCCTTTCGCCAAGCCTCGGATTGTGGCGACATCAGCCGACCGAGATCTCAGATGTTTCGGCTCGACTCAAAGACGCTTTGGCCGAGGCGGGGCTTCCACCAGTCAGTATTGAATTTGATGAGCACGAAGTTCCACACATAAAGTCAGAAAGTGATTCGTCGCTCTATTTCGCTCAAGGTTTCGTGACGGCCTACTTCAGGCTTTGGCAGATGGACTTTCTTTCGCGCATTACGGCGGGACGGGTGTCCGAGATTCTTGGAAGTAAAGCTCTTCCGATCGATCGTTTTTTTCGGCGAATGTTGACCCACGAGGCCGCCAAGGCTTCTTCCGATCTCATGATGGCCGATCCGGTGACGAGGGGACCACTTTTCTCTTACACAAAAGGTGTCAACGCGCGGATTGGTCAGATCGACCTTTCATCGCTTCCGGTCGAATACCGAATTTTTTCTGTGCTACCAGAGCCTTGGTCGGAAGAACGCGCGGCCCATTTACTGAAATTTATGACGTGGGAACTCACGGGGTATCTTTACGACGTGCGCATGACGGCTTCGAAAACAAAGCTCTCACATGAGTTGTTCGAGCTCCTGTTCCCACTCAGCGAAAAACTAAAAGGAACAATTCTGGGTGATCGCAAATCGGCTCAGACTCGAGCAGAACCACGATCTGATTCCTCAAACGTTGTCTTCAATCTTCCAAAGTCACTTGGTACGCATTGGATTCCTGACGAAGTGAAGCCCGACCCCTCCAATGGAAGTAATAGTTGGGCTCTTCCGGGACCTCGCACAACAACGGGGCGACCGCTTCTCGCCAACGATCTTCATCTTGGTTACACTCTGCCAGCTCTTTGGTTTTCAATTCAGCTAACGTCTCCGACAATGAACGTTTACGGGGCCTCACTTCCCGGAGCCCCCGGCGTTATCGTCGGTTTCACAGAGACAATGGGCTGGGCTCTGACCAACGGAACTGACGATGTTTTAGATTGGTACTCGCTTCGTTTTCGCGATGAAAAACGCCAAGAGTACATGTTCGAGGATTCATGGCGGCCGGTGATCACTCGAGAGGAAGTCGTGCGTGTCGCCCATGGACCCGACGAAATCGTTCAGACGCGAGAGACTCATGTCGGACCGATTGTGTTTGAAGACGGTGACACAGAAAATGTAATCACAATTCCCGCAGGACTTGCCGCCCAGTGGACGGGGCACCAACCGTCCAATGAACTTCGAAGCTTTCTTTTGCTCAACAAAGCCTCTCGAGCCAATGACTGTTTAGCAGCACTGCAGACTTACATCGCTCCGGCTCAAAACTTCGTCTGCGCTGACCGCTACGGTAAAATGGTCTATAAACATGCGGGACTCTTTCCAGATCGCCGCGGTCGTGATGGTCGATTTGTTGTCGAAGCTTTGCGCGATTCAGATCTTTGGCAGGGGAGTCTTCCGCCCGAGATGAACCCCGTTTTTGAGAGCCACTCAGAGACCATCGTCACTGCAAACCAGGCACCCTTCAACGGTGCCGACGTTCAAAAGTTCGGTTGGTTTTTTCGCCCCCCCTACAGGTCTCTTCAGATTCGCAAAAAACTCGATGCGAAAAAACGTTGGAACCCCAAAGAGATGATTTCACTTCAAGCCGATACGGAAAGTCTTCTCTCGATCAGTTTCAAGCAGCTCGTGCTGCGTGAAATGGAAGCGTCGCCGCTGAAAGACCTCGCACTGAAGCCTCCTTGCGAAACTGGATCTGATTCGCTTCAATCGACGTTCACCAAATGGACAGGTCACCACGACTCATCCAACCGCATCGGTTCATTGGCGCATCGGTGGTTTGAAATTTTTGAAGACGAAACTTGGACTCGAAATGTCGGCTCGTCAGACATCACATTTTGGCCCAGTGAGTGGCGTCTTTTTGAGCTCATTGATGAGGGAGCCAATGTCGAAATCTGGGATGATGCCGCGACTCCGGAAAAAGAGACTCTGAATTCGCGCTTAAGCGCAGCCCTTTTGAAAACCTGCGACTACTTTGAAGATGCTTTCGGCCGTCAGGAAGTACCGACCTGGTCAGACTACCAACCGACCACATTAAATCATGCAGGACGCTTACCTGGCCTGGGGCGCACCGTGACGGCGCCCGGAGTGGGTGAGTCCATTTTTGCCAACAAAGGCGCTCATGGCCCGACTTGGAAGATGATTGTTTCTTTTGAAGATAAACCTAAGGCATGGACAATGATTCCTGGCGGTCAAAGTGGTGATCCTTCATCACGCAGTTATGATCGACTGGTCGAGAGCTGGTCCAAGGGCGAAATGCACCCTGTTCAATTCTATATGCGGGGCCAAAAGTGATAACTCAAATCAAGGCTCGAAATCTTGAAATCGATGGAAGATTTCTGTACGTCGCCGTTTTCGTTTTGCTGTCGGCGACTGTGAGCCTTACTCCGTGGTGGGGAATTCCCCTCGTTGCAGGAATCTTAAGACTTTTATTTTCAGTTCCAGTCAGGTGGCTGACAGCACTCACGTTGATTTCAACAGCTGTCGTTTGTTTCGTTCGTGATCTACAGAATGACTTTGGGCCGAGTCGAGTCTTCTCAAAAATTTTTCTCTTGGAAAGCCTAGGGTTCCCCGTTGGGAGCGAAGCTAGTCAGCTTGTCACGTATGCGGTGGTGGGCTTTGTCGGCGCATGGCTCTCGATGATGGCCGCGACAACCGTCAAAATGTTCCAGAGCCTTCGGCCCACTCGCGCACTCTAATAGCCTTGCGGTAGATACATCAGCGGATTGACCGGCTGGCGATTGTATCGAATTTCGAAATGCAGATGAACGCCGCTGGCTCTTCCGGTGCGACCCATCTCGCCGATTTTTTGTCCACGCGTCACTCGCTGACCTTCCGAAACGCTGAATTTATTTAAGTGAGAGTAAAGTGTGGCCCAAGTTTCGTTGTGCTCGATAACGATAAGCTTCCCGTAGCCAGAGAAGCCACGTCCAACGTAAATAACCACACCACCTTCGCTGGCAAGAATCGGAGTTCCTTTTTTGGCGGCCAGATCAAGACCGTAGTGCCAACGTTTACCAAGAAGAAACCCGCGCGACATCCGCGCATCTTCCACCGGCCAATCAAACTTCATATCAGTCGATGGCGTGGATTGGCTGTATCGCTCACCGCTCCAAGAAAGGGTCGGCCCCATCGGAGCTGCAACGGGGGAGTCTCCTTCGATCGGAGAATCAAGAGTTCCATCGGGACCTTTGAACGTGCCAGGACCATCAAACGTCGAACAGCCTGACCCTATCAAAGTAGCGAAAGCGAAAAAAACAATCCGCCTCACGCCTAACCCTTTTGCGGACCGTAGACAGGATACGACTGGCATAGGTCGGCCACTTGCCCACGAATTCTCTTAAGGCGAGCTTCATCCGAAGGACTTTCAAGAACTTCAGAAATCCATCCGCCGATCAGTTTCATTTCGGTCTCTTTCATTCCTCGAGTTGTAAGTGCTGGCGTACCAATGCGAACGCCGCTCGTGACAAAGGGTGAGCGCTTCTCGTTGGGTACAGTGTTTTTGTTCACTGTGATCCCTGCGTGGTCGAGAGCGATCTCTGCATCTTTTCCGGTGACTGAGCTTGCCGACAAATCGACAAGCACAAGGTGGTTGTCGGTGCCGCCAGTGACAAGGCTTAGGCCCGCTCCCGTCAAGGACTCAGCCAGCGCCTGCGCATTCAATACGATTTGCTGTGCGTACGCCTTAAAGCTTGGTTGAAGCGCTTCATGAAAGGCGACGGCTTTTCCTGCAATCACGTGCTCAAGCGGTCCACCTTGAAGGCCGGGGAAGATTTTTGAATTTACTTTTTTTGCCGCATCCGACATGGCGTCAGCATTTTCAGCACGAAGACCCGTCAGGATAATTCCACCTCGAGGTCCGCGCAAAGTTTTGTGCGTTGTTGACGTGATGTAGTCAGCAAAAGGAATCGGCGATGGATGAGCGCCACCAGCCACAAGTCCCGCAAAGTGTGCCATGTCAACCAAGAGCATCGCGCCGACCTCATCGGCGATTTCCCTGAATTTTGCGAAATCAAGAGTCCGCGGATAGGCCGAGTAACCAGCGATCAAAATTTTCGGTTTTGTTTCTTTGGCAACTTTAAGAATCGTCTCGTAGTTCAGACGACCTGTTTCTGGATCCAGACCATAGCTTGCGGCCTTAAAAAGAATGCCGCTGAAATTCACCGGACTTCCATGAGTGAGGTGACCGCCGTGCGAAAGATCCATCCCTAAAATGGCGTCGCCCGCTTTTGCCGCCGCCAAAAAGACAGCCTGATTCGCTTGTGATCCCGAGTGAGGTTGGACATTGGCGTGCGGAGCACCGAAAAGCTTTTTGACCCGATCGATCGCCAGCTGTTCGATTTTGTCGACGTGCTCGCAGCCCCCGTAGTAGCGCTTTCCCGGATAACCCTCGGCATACTTATTCGTTAAAATTGAGCCCTGGGCCTCCATCACCGCTTGCGACGCATAGTTTTCGCTGGCGATCATTTCAAGCCCCGAGAACTGGCGCTGCGTCTCGTGTTTTATATGAAGAGCAAGCTCGGGATCTGTTTTTGATAGATGTTGAAGTGTCGTTGGCGACTCGACAGGCTTTAATGTCGGATTTTCGGTGGAATACTGCATGGTGCGTAACCTCTGTTTTCCTGCCCGACTGATTGAGCCGAGCGGGCCGGTTTAGGCGTCGAGTTTAGCCAGACGGCCTAAGTGTCGACCGCCCTCAAATGGCTTCGTTAAAAACGCTTCCACAAGCTTAACCGCGAGCGTCGGCTCGATCAACCTTGCGCCGATACAAAGCACGTTTGCGTCGTTGTGAGCTCGAGCCAGTTCAACAGACTCTAGACTCCAGACCATGGCGGCTCTAATTTGACGATATCGATTGGCGGCCATCGCCATTCCTTGTCCAGATCCACAAATCAAAATCGCGCGACTACGAGCCGTGCCGAAATTTTGCGCTTCGGCCGAGCGCTGAGCGATCAGGGCTTTGCACACGTGATTTGCAAAATCAGGGTAATCAACGCGATCCGCGTTGGCCGGGCCAAAATCTTTCCAGACAAAGTCCTGAAAACCTTGAGGCCACTTTTCTAAGATGAGTTTTTTTAAATCAAATCCTGCGTGATCGCTTGCGATGTAAACAAGTGGGGATTGCGGTGCCGTCACAGCCGCCACGACTTAGACCTTCGAGAACACCAGCGTCGAATTCGTTCCACCGAATCCAAAACTGTTGTTCATCACGGCCGAGAACTTACCTTCGCGTGCGACATGAGGAACGTAGTCGAGATCGCAATCATCACTTGGATTGTCGAGATTGATCGTAGGAGGTGCCGTGTTCGTGTAAAGCGCCATCAATGAAAAGGCACTTTCGATAGCTCCGGCCGCGCCCAACGAATGACCCATAACGGACTTCGTGCTGCTCACCCAAAGATTTTTAGCATGATCGCCGAAAATACGTTTGATCGCCGCCGTCTCTTGGCCGTCCCCCGCCGGAGTGCTAGTGCCGTGGGCGTTCAAATACTGAAGTTCAGTTCCATTTAAGTGAGCGTCTTCAAGAGCCGCTCGCATCGCAAGCGCTGCGCCCATTCCGCCCGGAGCCGGGTTCGTCATGTGGTGCGCATCCGATGAAGAACCATAGCCGGCCACTTCGCCGTAAATCCTAGCACCTCGACGACTGGCACTTTCAAAATCTTCCAAAATTAAAACGGCTCCAGCTTCACTCAAAACAAATCCGTCACGGTCGCGGTCAAACGGGCGACTGGCCATTGTCGGCTGATCGTTTCGTGTGGATAGGGCCTTCATCGCAGCAAAACCGCCAATAGCCAATGGACCGATGCCAGCTTCCGCGCCGCCCGCAAGCATCACGTCAGCAAGGCCGCGACGAATGTAGCCTGCGGCTTCACCGATCGAGTGTGCGCCCGAAGAGCAAGCCGAGGTGATCGAATAATTCACACCACGGAGACCGTGTTTGATCGTGACATGCCCGCTGGCCATGTTCGCTATCACGCTTGGAATCAGAAATGGTGAGAGCCGACTTGGGCCGCGCTCTTTAACAACCACGCCCGCTTGTTCCAATTCGTTGATCCCGCCGATGCCAACACCGATGATAGCACCAATGCGCTCACGGAATTCGTCGTCAAATTTGGTAGAGTCTAATCCGGCGTCTTTCAACGCTTCCGCGGCCGCAGCCATCGAAAGATGGATGAAGCGCGCCATTTTTTTCTGCTCTTTCTTTTCGATGTAAAGCGAGGGGTCGAAGTTTTTTACTTCGCCCGCAAATCGCACGTCGTAAGCCGACGCATCGAAAAGACTGATCGGGCCGACACCACTTTGTCCCGCCACGGCGTTCTTCCACGACGAGGGAAGATCAAGACCCAGCGGAGAGACGCATCCCATGCCGGTCACGACCACTCGGCGCTCAGCGCGGGTCACACGTTCAAAACGGTTTGATGTCGACGCTAACTTCATCGCTTGCGCTCCAGAAAAAACTTAAGCTTTGCCTTTGGCCTGAAGGTACGTGCAGAAATCACCGACAGTTTTCAGCTTTTCCGCGTCTTCATCAGGAATTTCAATTCCGAATTCTTCTTCAACAGCCATCACGAGCTCGACGATGTCGAGACTGTCGGCACCGAGGTCGTCGATGAACGACGCTTCAACTTTAACACGCTCTGGATCCACACCGAGTTGATCCGCAATAACTTCTTTTACTTTTGGTTGAACCGTAGCCATCATAAAAAACCTCCTGAAACACAAATGAACTAATAAACCGATATTAGACCGTTTTAAAAATAGAACTGAAACCTGACTTAAATATAAAGTCCACCGTTAACACTCAAGGTGTGCCCGGTAATATAACGCGCCTCATCGCTAAGCAAGAAAGCGACGGCTGAAGCGATATCTTCGGCCTCTCCAAGTGTTCCAAGCGGGATATCCTCTTGAATCTTTGCTTTTTGTTCGTCCGTCAGTGCGCCGGTCATCTCAGTGACGATGAAGCCAGGCGCTATGCAATTGAGTCGGATTCCGCGCGAAGCGACTTCCTTAGCTAAAGACTTAGTGAGGCCCTCAACACCAGCTTTAGAAGCCGCGTAGTTGCTTTGTCCCGCATTTCCCATTTCGCCAACGACGGAAGTGATATTGACGATCGAGCCTTTGATTTTAGCTTTCATCATCGCTTTCACGGCCGAGCGTGAGCAAAGAAACGTCCCGCGCAGGTTTGTGCCGATGACTGAATCAAAATCGTCCGTCTTCATTCGCAAGATCAACTGGTCTCGAGTGATGCCAGCGTTGTTGACGAAGCCATCAATAACACCGGTTTCCAGAACTTTAGCGAAGAAGCCATCGACTGAACGTTCATCCGACACATTCAAAGGAAGGCATATGTGTCCCGTTCCAGCTAATGATTTTGTCACAGCTTGAGCCGATGCTTCGTTCGACGAGTAGGTCACGACGACGCTGGCACCTTCAGAGGCAATCCACGAGGCGATACCGGCACCGATGCCACGCGATGATCCAGTGACGATGATGCGCTTACCTTGAAGGCGTTTCGAAGTGGGCTTAAGGACCGATTTTGCGGGCACTTCTTGGGGTGAATTTTCAGGCGTCACGGCGGCACACTCCATTTGAGAGGTTTAAAGGCCAAAAGCCTTTCTCTTAGACTTCGACCAGCGCTTCCAGAGCCTTTAGATCAACCAGTGAATTTAGATTCGAAACACGAGCCTTGTCGCCAGCGATCTTTTTAGCAAGGCCTGAAAGAACTTTGCCCCCACCGAACTCAACGTAGCGGTGAAGGCCTTGATCCAGCAAATTTTGCTGACACTGCGTCCACAATACCGATCCAGAAATTTGCCCAATCAGACGCTCACGGATTTCATTGGTGTCTTGAGTCGACTGCGCGTTGATGTTTTGAACAACGGGAAAGCGCGGAGAAGAAAAAGTTGTCGCTTCAAGAACTTTGCGCATTTCTAGTTCCGCTGGCTTCATGAGCGAGCAGTGGAAAGGAGCCGACACCGAGAGAGGAATCAACTTCGCACGACCGGCGGACGCTCCTAAGTTTTCAGAAACCCACTCGGCCGTCACATTCTGCTTCATCCACTCGACGGCTTTGGCCGAGCCACTGACGACGACTTGTCCGGGACTATTAAAGTTTGCAGGCTCAAGCGGGGATTCGCCCGACTGCTCGACCACAAGTTTGCAAAGCTTCTGAACAGCTTCGTCGCCAAGACCCAAGACAGCGCACATCGCCCCTTGACCCACAGGAACCGCCGCCTGCATGGCTTGCCCTCGCTTTCGAACAGCTCTTAGGGCCATTGGAAATTCCAAACTTTCAGCCGCAACCAAAGCCGCATACTCGCCAATCGAATGTCCAGCGGCCGCAGCGATCTTTATCGGCATGATCTCTTTAACGACACGGTGAGTGACCGTCGACACCAGTAACAGTGCGGGTTGAGTATTCTCGGTCAGTTGAAGGTCCGAGTCGGGACCCTCGAAGCAAAGTTTTCTGAAGTCTGTTTTTAAAGTGTCGGCGGCCTCTTCGAACAAACGCCGCGCCGTTTGAAATTCGTCAAAAAGAAACCGCCCCATGCCGACGCTCTGACTGCCTTGACCAGGAAAAAGTGCGCCCCACATGGAATTTACCGCTCCACCTTGAATCATGCATCGATGACTCATTGAATCAATATTTTAAAAGAAGACTTCCAGACGTCAGTCCCGAACCAAAAGCTGTCAAAAGAACGTTTTGCCCGCGTCGAATTCGTCCATCGCGAACGCCCTGATCAAGAGCGATCGGAACCGTCGCCGCACTGGTGTTACCGGTGTCGTGAACGTTGACGATCACTTTTTCAGCTGGGATTCCAAAGTGTTTTCCAACCGCATCGATAATCCGCAAATTCGCCTGATGGGGAATGAGCCAGTCAATGTCATCCATCGACATACCGTTGGCGTCCAGCGCTTGCTGACAGACGTCCGACATCGTGCGAACGGCATGCTTGAAGATCTCTCGACCCTTCATACTCAAGTAATGATCACCGCGCTCAAGTGCTTCCGCACTCAATGGCATCGCCGACCCGCCCGCGCGCAAAGTGAAGAGCTCACCAAGGCTTCCATCGGCCCGCAGATGCGCACTGTAAATTTTCGAGTCGGTTTTCGAAGGTGGCGTGGATTCAGTCCTCGGTAGGGCATTACTTCGTCCAAGAATTACGGCACCGGCGCCATCGCCAAAAAGAATGCAAGTCTCACGGTCTTTGTAGTTCACAAACGGATGCAGAACTTCGGCACCGACAACCAGAATGTGTTCGTAAATACCACTTCGAATGAATTGGTCGGCGATCGTGAGTCCATAAACGAAACCCGTGCAGGCTGCGTTCAAATCAAAACTCATCACGTTTCGTGCACCCAATTTTTTCTGGAGCACGCAGGCTGTGGAAGGTGTCGGCTGATCACCGCTAACGGTGCAGAAAATAATCATGTCGACGTCGTTGGCGGTGAGGCCCGAAGCTTCAAGTGCTAATTTCGCGGCCACAAGACCAACGTCGCTTGTGTATTCGCCATCAGCCGCAATGTGACGTTGGCGAATACCGGTGCGCTCAACAATCCAAGCGTCGTTGGTTTCAACTAACTTTTCGAGATCGGTGTTCGTTAGAAGCTTTGGAGGGAGGTAAGACCCTGTCCCAAGAATCCGCGACTCGAACGGAGTCGCGGCTGGCTTTCCCAACGCGTGCGGCTTGGTCTTTTCGCTACCTTGCGAAGTCTCCGACGGCACTACTGGGTTCATAGCTGCTACGTAGATTTCGCTACGACGACTTCTTCGCCTTTGTAGTAACCGCAAGACGTGCAGACGTTGTGCGGAAGCTTGAGCGCGCTGCAGTTAGGGCAGTTGACCGACGTTTTGGGAACGGCGAAGTCATGAGAGCGGCGCATGTCGCGTTTTGAGCGCGTGGTTCGTTTCTTGGGCGTTGGCATGACATAACTCCGGAAAGCGATTTATTCGCGTAAAAGATCAATACTTTAGAGGGGCCTAAAATACCGCATGGCGGCCCAAGATCAAGCAGAATAAGCCCGTAGGGATCCGAGTGTCTAAGATTGGTGCACCTGTAAGCCGCTTTTGTGACGGGCCCAAGCACGGGTGCCTTGGAAGTGCTTTAAAGCCAATTTAATTCGATCTGAGCTGGCGCACATCTTCCATTACCGTACTGTATTGAACCATTTTTCACGAGGAGTCCCAATGACACAGATCAAGTCCCGCAAATCACTCTCGATTCTTGGGCTCGTTCTCTCTTTCGGTTTGGCGGCCAGCGTAAGTGAAGCCGCGCCGTCAAAGGGAATGTCGGATCTAAAGCTTAAGACGGTCATTCTTAAAGTTGAACCGATCAACAGTGATGTGACTGAAGCCGAGCTTCTCAAAAAACAAGAAGCTCGAGCTAACGCCGTTAATCACGCTCTTGATCAGGCCCTCAAAGAACAAGCGAAGAGCCGTTCAGATTTAGAGCGAACTCAGGCGCGCATGGCGGCCCGAGAGGCTCGTGTCGCACAAGACTCGCGATCGGCTGACACACGCCTCGATCTCGGATCGCGCGAAACACGTTCGCAGCTTCACCGCGAGCTTCGCGAAGAGCGCCAGCGCGAGCGCCGTTTGAACTGGTTGAACGATTAGTCACTGATCCAAAGACTCCGCGATCACAGACGAATCGATATCTCAGTTTCTATATTTCGAAGTTACTTTAGGGCGGATTGGGCGGTTTTTAGGGCGAACTTATTTTTCGTCCAGGCGCCGTAAGTGGCGAATGTGATGGGGGACCCCACACGTTGTTTCATCGACACTTCGATCCATTTAAATCCCAATGCCATTGGCTTTCGAAGTTTGATTGAATATCCGACATCGGCCCAAGCGAGTCCCTGAAGGGCTTCCAGAATATCGAGCTGCGCGCGGGCTTGAGCTTTTTTGGAGAGGTCCGAACCCATTTTAAAAGAACCCGTCAGATCTTGCCGAAGAAGTGCTTCGCCAAGCCACGCATCGGCGGTTTTTTTAAGCGCTGGATTGGCTAAGAGTCGACCGATCCAAAATGCGGCCGCCGCCGCTTGCACGCGCTGATGTGTTGACCAGCGCCTTCGCTCGGCCGCATCCCAACGCCTCTCGCCGATGAGTGATCTTGGACTTCGAAGCGACGCTTCGAGGCGGGGGGTCAGACGCTCAAGACGCTCGGCACGGTCATTCATCTTCGCCGACCGAAGGAGCAGCACTGATCTTGCGTAGAGACCCAAGAAGTGAGCGATCTCGACGGTTTTTGATTCGCCGAAGGCTCCTTCCTCAGGCCCCTTGTCCGTCATTCTTGCAAAAGCCCATTCAAACGCCATGATGCCGCGATCGACGATGAAACCGTTGCTGAGAGCCACGCCCGCACGAATTGAATTCCATCCTTCGATTTGGTGTTCGACCAAAACTTTTTCAGGAAAGCGACGATTGAGGCCCAAGGCTCCGTCGCCGGCTTTGATTTTTAGAGGATTGATGTGCTTGGCCACTTTTTGCAAAGTTGGATCTTGGCGCCAAAGCCTTGATTCATCGACCAAGAGGGAAGCGGGGGCCGCTGACTTTTTGGCCGGAGCCGCCGCGGCAAGAGCCTGACCAGTGGCGAAAATGAGAAACCCGACAACGACCGACATCGCCGTCGTGAAATTCGATTTTTCGGTGGCGTCGTTAAAGTTTCGCATCAGACAATCAGCTTACGCAGTTCCTGCTGAGAATACACATAGTCCGCGTAAACCATGGTATTCGTGATATTGCGATGCCCCAGGGCAACTTGAACCAGACGAAGGTCTTTTGTTTTCTGATAAAGCCTGATTGCGAATGTGTGCCTTAGTGCGTGAAGTTTTTTGGGCGCTGGTCGGTACCAATCCCAGATCTGACGAAAGCGATGATAACCGATCGGAAATAGTTCTCCCGACGATCCCTCCAGCGAATTCGCATAAGCGTAGAGGCGATCAAAGAGCCACCGGTTCAGCGGAATCTCGCGGTCGTTGGAGCCCTTGATGCCGCGAATGAAGACGGTTTTATCATAGGGATTTAAGTCGTTCTTTCGAAGTGACAACAGCTCGGTTGCGCGCGCGCCTGTTTTAAGTCCGAGCCATATAAGAAGAGTGTCGCGGTCATTTTCCGCGGCCGAGGATTCGAGCAGACCTTCTAGTTTTTGAACTTCGGGCTCGAGGAGGTATTTGTTCTTATTGATCGCGTAGCGAATCGTCTGAGCCATGCGTCGATTGCAACACACCTGTTGCCCCATCGCCAAATCCAGAATACCGAGCCGGTATGAAAACAAAACCAGCGACGAAACCGGAATCTAAACTAGAGACGATTTTCCACATTACGACCGAAACCGAGTGGGCGGATGCTAAGAAAAATGGCGCTTACACCGCGCCTTCTCTTGAAAAGGCCGGCTTTATTCATTGTTCAAGATCCCACCAAATTCCGGCGGTCGCGAACTACAACTTTAAAGGTCAGAGCGGACTGATTCTTTTGGAAATCCAAGAATCCAAAGTCGGTCCAAAAGTGGTTTACGAGGATCTTGGAAACGAAGGTCAGGAATTTCCGCATATTTATGGTCTGCTAAATTTGGACGCCGTTGTCCGAACATGGCCGTTTCCCGCAGAAAAAAATGGGACCTTTAAGCTTCCTGCTGGAATTTCAACGCCGTAACGGGCCTTTTAGAGCGTCGAAAAATTCGATCGAAAATCGAGGGCCGAGAATCGAAATCAAAAAGTCGGTTCCAGAAATTCTCGAAAATCCGAAATGCTTTAAAATAAAGCACATCATCGTCGCAGCGCCATCTCTCGGCTAAATTAGAAGTAAAATCATATACTTAAGTATCACACTTATAACTATAAGTGTGACTTCTTGCATTTCAATCTTTGAACTTTGCTAAGAGACCCTGACTCGTGGTCCAGAACATCCCAATTACGACGTGAAATCAGTGGTTTATCGTTGCCATCAGATCATAGCTCTGATTCGATGATGTATATCACAACGTATTAAAATGTGATTTGCATATAAAATATTGGGAAACGCAACATCATGACAGAGTCCGAACTTCAACCCGACCCCGAAACACAGCGATTAAGTTCTCCCCCTCACGAGCCTATGGCTGCTGGCTTTCGAGCCTCGATGGGGGTCGATTCCTTTGTGAATTTCACAGAAGGCGACTCGGACAGCTTTGCGGACACAGAGGGGGCCTCTAGGGGGGTACAGACCCCCCATTTTGAGAAATCACCCGAAAATTTTTCGACCCCGCGGGTTCGTTCAAGTCTTCGGCAGCGATATGAGGCCGAAGCCAAAGTGATTGAACGACGAATCGGGGGGCTTGAAAAAGCGCGCGAATCGTTGGGTTTAAGCCAACGGAAAATGGCCCAGCTTCTTTTGGTCGACCCCTCTGCCTGGACGCGGTGGACTCAGACTGAGGCGGGTGCACCTCCACATGTGTGGCGCGCTTTGGCCTGGTATCTTGCGCTTCAAGAGAAGTATCCCGCCTTGGATGCAGCGTTTTGGCTTCAAGGGGTTGCACGCGCCGCTGATGGCGACAGAATCAGTCAAAATGCCGATGAAATTCGCGCCGCAAAACTTCACACACGGAGTCTCGAGATTAAGATCCAAGACCTCTCGCGTGAAATTTCGCGACTTCAGCAGCGAGTGCCCCAAGACATCGACAATTCTTCTATAGAAAATGGACCCGAGAAAGTTCCCGACAAAGTCGAGCAGGCTGAAACTCGAGCGATCGCCAACTTCTTTTTAGCCCTGACTTTTGCGGTCCTAGGCTTCGCGGCGGCAAGCATTTTTCTTTGATTCGCCAAGTGAATCAACTTGAGACACTTTTTAGCGGAATCAAAAGTTCAAACGCCTCGTATTGAGCCAAGCCCTCGAAGTTCACAAAAAATACGCCGATAGAGATCTATCTCAAATCGGCGAGGGCCAAACCATGTTCAAACTGATCGAAAGAACGACATTTCGGCTCACTCTTTTCGCGGCGGCACTTTTCGTCTTGGTTTCAAACGTCAGCTGCACAAAGAAAACAGAGTCATCGTCTCTCAATATCCAAATGCCAAACTGGAGCGCCGTCACTCAAAGAAAAGTGGGCACGCTTTCGGGGACAGAAGTGAATGCTGTCACGCGTGTCATGATCAATATTTCGGGCCCCGGTATGGCGACTGCCGTCCGCATATGGGATATTAGCGATGTTCGTCGAGTCGATGGCCAGCTTCCGGTGCCGCCCGCAGAATTTAGTTTCGAAATTCCCCGTGGCTCGGATCGTCTTTTTCAGGCGTTAGTCATTGTTGAAGCCGTTGATACTTCGAGCAGCGAAACCGGCGGCGGGCCGATCACATTTCTCTACGGCGATGTTTCGAAATCTCTGACTCAAGCCATCGAATCTGTTCCAATTGCACTGGTCGATCAAGGTACTTCTTCGGGGTCTGACGGAAGCCTGAGTGGCCGCTTTCTCACGTCGTCAGGCAGTGGACCTTCTGGAAAAGTGAACATGTATTATTCTCCGCCCAACGGTCGACCCGAAATGATCGTGCAGCGGACTTCGATTTTTAGCGGATTCATGCACTTTTTCGTTCCACCATCGGCGCAGTTTTCTTACCGCATGGCTGACTCGAATTTTCCGCTGTTTGAAAAAATCACGCTGAGTTCTTTTGATAGCTTGCTCTCGCCAAAACTTCTGCGTCTTGAAGTGCCTGCGGCGTTTCGCTCAAAAGATGGTTCAAGTGCGCGCGAGGCCACACAAGCTCGCACAAAGATAGTCGGCTTCTTTGGTCCTGGCGCAGTCAACGAGATTGTTTGCTACAACACTTACGCCGTAAGTTTGAACAATCTGTTCACCACTTCAGACCTTGGAAACAATGGTGTTGTTCAGTGGAGCGCCGGCAGCAGTTTACTGACAGATGCGCGACGTATCGGGGGCGGCCAGCCTTACACTGGAGACATGTGCCCTGGCGGAAACGGCGACTTCGGGGTTGGGCACCTTTTCCCTCGGATTTTGTCGCTTCAAAATGGCGATTCTCCGCTGGGAATCTATGGTCCCTTTCAAGAGCTCTCGCCGTCTAGCAATAACTACTTAACGGCGTCGTTCGATGGCACGCAGCTGTCGCTGAACTGGAAATATTTAAAACCCACGATTGGCGATAGCGTCGATGGCGTCGGAGTGTTTACGAAGACATTGATCATCGGAGAAAGCTCGGACTTGCGTTGGCACGATTCAGCGCCGTGCTCAAACTTGACGGCCCTTGGTTTCACGGAAGTCACTCGCGTCGGATCGGGAACCCAGGCTTCGCCCGTCGAATCATACACCATCACTTCGGTCAATCCGCTCGCGTATACATCAGGGCGCCACGTGACTGCACTTTGCCCTTATTCCAACACGAAGGGTTATTACGACTTCGCACTGACTCATTCCTTGAATTCAGGGCAACAGGCAACGGCAACAAAAATAGTTGTCACTCGCCTCGGAGAACCCGGCGTCAGTACTGCGGGTTTACGTACGAAGGTTTCATCCGGCGCGTGCACGCCCTTTAAAATTCAAACAACCGATGACTTCGGAAATCCTGCGCGAAAGATGTTCGGCCACGCTGTCATAGGTGTGAGTCAAATCGGCGGCGGCGGCGCCACTCAGTTTTCTGATGGGCCAAGTTGCGGCTCGCTAGTTTCGACCCTCAATTTTAATATGTTCGGGAGCGAAGCTTTCTTCTTTATGAAGACAGATTCCGCCGCCACCACTTTCGAAGTGAACGTCCAAGATTCCGGAACGGCACCACTTCCGCAGTCTACGTTTTATGCTGTTCGAGCCTCTCCGACGCCAGCATCGCGCGCTGTGGCCGCAGCACCACCGTCGATCTTTCGCTATGAATGTTTTCCCTTCTTCACGACGAAAGCATCGGTCGACGGATTGGATCGTATTCCTGAAGGTGATAGCGGCGCACAGTCCATCGACTACACCGCCTCGCTGTCGCAAGCAGGCCTTAGTTTCTATACCGACAGCTCTTGTGATGCTCCGTCGGGGGCGATCAGTTACCCAGCAGTCGCACTTTCGGCCTCGGTTAAATTTTATGCACGCTACACCGGCGCAATGAGTTCGATTTCTTTGGCTCCGTTCATCTCTCCTCTGACGACAGAATCCGTGTCGGTGAATGTGATCCCGCCTGGCCCCGCGGTCCGTACAAGGCTCAACATCTCGTCGGCAATCACGGTCGGCGATTGTGTCCCTGTGAGACTGCATTCACAAGATTTACAAGGTCGCCGTTCGCCGGTCTCTGTCGTTTCGACCACGCAATTTGAATACAGCTCGGCGCCTGTTGGCATGAGCGGTATGTACAGCAATGCGAGTTGCTCGGTGCCTCTAGCCGCTGCGACCATCTTGCAAAATGATACTTCTAGCGGTCTGTTTTACTTCCGGTGGGATACAGCAGAGACCGTTCTTATAACGTCGGACGGGGCTTCGACACTTCCGCTGTCTCCAGTAAGTATCGTCGTCTCGCCATAGACCGCTTCGGCGGTCATCGACGGACCGCCTTTGATCGCGCAGCGCGAAATTGGCCCGAATGAACAGAGTCTTTGCTCGATCTTTCGTTGCGGGCCCGCGGGCCTTAGGCTTACTCTCGCGCCACGAGTGCGAGGTACAAAGTCATGTCACGAACAGAATCAGAAATTAAAAAAGGCTTCCGCGGAACTTTTGAATTGATCGCAGAGCATGGTGATCACGAACAGGTCGTCTTTTGCCAAAATAAAGACGTGGGCCTAAAGGCCTTCATCGCGATCCACAACACGACGCTTGGTCCGGCCCTTGGCGGCACGCGCATGTGGAACTATAAAACTGAAGAAGAAGCTCTTATCGATGTTTTGCGCTTGTCGAAAGGAATGACCTACAAAGCCTCGGCGGCCGGTTTGAATCTTGGTGGCGGTAAAGCTGTGATCATGGGCGATCCAAAAACGCAGAAAACCGAAGGCATGTTTCGGGCGTTTGGGCGCTACGTAAACTCTTTGAATGGACGCTACATCACGGCCGAAGACGTCGGAACAACCGTCAAAGAAATGGAATACGTCTTCATGGAGACATCCTGGGTGACAGGCATCCCGAAAGCCTTCGGCGGTTCGGGCGATCCAAGCCCGTACACGGCGCACGGAGTTTTGATGGCAATCAAAGCTTCGGTGAAAGAGAAGTTTCAGACGGATTCTTTAAAGGGCATCCGCATCGCGGTCCAGGGCTTGGGAAATGTTGGTTTTCATCTTGTCGAGTATCTTGCGGCCGAAGGTGCCGAACTGATCGTTGCCGATATCGACATGAACAAGGTTAAAAATGTAGCAGATCGCTTCAATGCAAAAGTCGTCACTCCTGAACTGATTGATTCGGTCGAGTGCGACGTGTTTGCTCCGTGTGCGCTTGGCGCTGGGGTCAACGATAAGACGCTTCCCAAGTTCAAAGCTAAAGTCATTTGTGGCGGAGCCAACAACCAGCTCGCCGAAGCTCGCCACGGAGAGCACTTGCGCGAGCTTGGCATTTTGTACGCGCCCGACTACGTCGCCAATGCGGGTGGCCTGATGAACGTCTTTGTCGAGCTCGAGGGCTACAGCCCCGACCGCGCGCTCGATAAAACAGTTCAGGTGTTCGATAATGTCTCGAAAGTCTTCGAAATCGCAAAGCGTGACAATATCGGCACCCACACAGCCGCTGATCGTCTCGCAGAGGAGCGAATTGCGACCATCGGGAAACTAAAGCAGACGCATCAGGGCGTTTCGCTGCGACCATTCTCGACCCTTAAAGAGATGAAAAATCGATAAGCACTTTGACCGGCCGCTTCATCGGCGGTCAAAGAGCATCGGCATCAATTGACAGAAGGGGTGTCTGAAAGCGAGCTTTTGACTATGGCAAAAGCTCCTCCACAGAATCCGACGTCTCCGAAACCAAAATCTAAAACTGAAGCAACAGGTATAGCCGGAATGAACGCCGGTGGCGTTGCTGGTACGGTCGCTGGTGAGCTTCAAGCGCTTCCGAGTCGCGATGTTTTGCAGGAGTCGATGCTCGGGTTTGTCGACTTCCTTGAAAAAAACAAAGCGGCTGTCCTGGGCCTTGTTTTGCTTCTGATTCTTGGTGGGCTTGGCTACGTCGGTTGGGATCTTTACTCTTCGAAAAAAGAAAAATCAGCGCAAGAACTTTTGTACTCTGTTGAGAAGCCGTTTGCTGATCGGCGAGAGAAATACGATCAAGCGAAGTTTGCCGCTCTCAGTGCGGCGGCGGGACAAGATGTAAAACTGGAAGATTTGGTCAAGGCCGGGACAGCTGTTGTCGCGTCGGGCGACCTCTCGAAAGATTATGGAACTTTGGTCGATGACCTCGAGGCGTTTTCGAAAAAACACGCTGGGACAACGGCTGCCGCCCAGGCGGCCTTGATGGCGGCCGAAACTCGTCTTCAGTACAATCAGGCCGACCAAGCTTTAGCGACCTTGGAAGCCTCGGTTCAGTCGACTAAAGCCACGACGCTGATGGGTGCTTTAAGTCGCATGGCCGCTGGCAATGCCCAGGCGGCTTCGGGAAAGTGTGATCTTGCCTTGAAGTCGTGGGAGTCCGTGCTTTCTGTAAAAGAACAATCTTTTCTTCACAGCGAAGCGGCACTTCGTGCCGGCCTTTGTCTTGAAAAATCCGGCGACAAAGTAAAAGCCCAGGAAATGTATCGCCGTGCTTCGGCGGACAGTGAGAAGTCGTCAGCGGCGCAAACAGCACGGTCGCTCCTTCGAGCTCTTGAGTTGGGTACATAATGCGTCGCTCGCTCGCGTTGGTTCTCGGGGTCGTGCTGGGGAACGTTCTGATCACCTCAGGCTGCGCTTCGATTCGAGATCGACTTGATGCGCAGAGCTCTCGTATTTTGATACTTGAACCATCGTTTGTTCGCGCGACCACGGTCGAACAAAGCTTCACCTATCGTCGGCTCAACCGCATGACACCCGTTCTGACGGACGACTTTGTCGTTCAGGGAAACGCCATCGACGGGATTGTTGTTTACAATCGAAAGACCGGGTCCGAGCAATGGCGGCTTGCGATTGAAAATGGTGTCGAAGGCGGCGTCGAGCTGGCCGGCGACACAATCTACTTTGGTGGGGGAGACGGACTTTTGCGCGCGGCTCTCCTAAAAACGGGGCGTCTTCTTTGGTCGGTTCCGATGCGTGCCGAACTTCTCGCTCCGCCAACCTATGAAAATGGAACTTTGTTCGCTCAAACGGGTGCCGATGTTGTGTACGGCCTCGATGCGACGAGCGGAAAACTTTTGTGGACTTACAATCGGCAGGTCACAGGAAATCTTTCCGTGCGCTCCACGACAAAACCCGTTGTCTCAGGAAGCTTATTGCTCACGGGCTTTAGCGACGGCACCGCTGTGGCTTTGAAAAAACGCGACGGCACAGTTCAATGGGAACGAAAATTAGGACGTGGAAATCGATTCCGCGATGTCGATTCAACAGCGACCATCAATGGCGACCGCGCTTATTTTGCTAGTTATGATGGGCAGTTGGCGGCAATAAAGATTGAGTCGGGTGAACTTCTTTGGACGTCGGATGTGGGCGGCTATTTGCCTGTCACTGTTGGAACCGGCTCACAAGCGGATCGTCTTTATTTCGCGACCAGCGAAAGTCGAATTGTTGAATTGGACGAAGCGACAGGGAAGCAACTTCGCTCTGTTAAAATCGAAAATGGGATTGCGACCCAACCTCTACTTTCTAAAAACCTTATGATTTACGGCGAATCTAACGGCGCACTTCGTGTGATTGATGTCGCTAATTTTAAGCTTCTTGCTCAATACCAGACAGGCGAAGGATTGATCGCGACGCCGGCATTGGACCGAGCTAAAAGTGAGATTTGGTTTATTTCGTCGGGTGCGACTTTATATTCGATGAAGCTAAGCTACCGCCGAGTGGCCGAGAGGTTTCCGTGGAAAAAAATCGATTCATCGTCACAAGAATCTTCTTACTCCTTCTAACATCTATTTTGGTGGAAGGTTGTTCGAGTCGGCCGTGCCGCGAGCCGCGACTTCCGGAACTTGATAAAACGAAAACCGCAACGAGCTTGCTTGAGTCCGACGCTAGCTCGTCAGCAGTGGCGAACCCAACACCAACCACCACCGCAGCATCACCAGCCGTCGATGGCATCGTTCGGCGCTCGCGTGTCTATAAGCCCGACGGCAGTCGCCAATGCGAACGACGGGCTGGGACATCACTGGAAGTCATGGAGCGGGAACTTGCCGGAATCATCGTCCACACCCGCGAGAAGCGCAGAGACGGGCTCATGCATATTCAAGTGTGCGGGGGACCGACCGGAATGATTAATTTGTACGAGATCGATACGTCATTCGTAAAACAAGCAGAACAACGCGGCTTTAAACGCCTTGAGGACTGAAAATGATCGATAAATCGCCGGCTGGTGTCCTTGAAGAATTGGATCAAGTTCTAAATTCGATGATGAATTCGCCCGTTCAGCGTCGGCATTTTTTGGCGGCGATTCCGCTTTTGATGTCAGCGTGTGCGACGTCGGGATCAAGGTACCGCGAAGGTGACAATCAAGGTCAGGAAACTGAGCTTACGGTCGACGACGAAAAACGGATGACCCGCGAAGCGCTTCAAGAAATGCGGAAAGACTATCCGCTTTTAAAAGACGCCGAACTGCAAAACTACGTCTCTTCCGTCGGCTCTCGACTTGTTCAAGCCAATGGACTCAACGGGAAACCCTACAACTACAGTTTTGCGGTCGTCGATGTCGGTTATGTGAACGCGTTTGCACTTCCGGCGGGAACAGTCTTCGTCACAACACCACTTTTGGCGATGGCAGAAACCGAAGCCGAACTGGCCGGCGTGATGGGCCATGAAGTCGGGCATGTGATGGCCAGGCATACGGCCGAACGAATCGAGGCTCAGAAAAAAGGAACGAGCAGCTGGGTCTATGCACTTGGCGGCGGTCTTTTGGGCGGAGCTGCTGGCTTTGGTTTGGGAAAGCTTATTTGCCCTCCCAGTGACAACGACTGCGTGAGCAAAGCCGCGACGCTGGGTGCGGCGGCTGGAGGTGCAGGGGGCCTTCTCGTACAAAAATATAAGTTCATGGCCAATTCTCGAGAAGACGAGATGGAAGCTGACCGCATCGGCTTCAATACTTCAGTTCGCGCCGGCTACAATTCGGCCCGCGTTGGCGACTTCTACAACAAGCTTCAGAAAATGGAAGAAGAGCGAACCAAAGGTTCACAACCACTTCTGGCTTCGATGGCCGACGCACTATCGACTCATCCGCCAAGCCGGGAGCGAGTGAATCAAATGATGGAGCTAGCGTCCAAGAATCCAGCCGGCCCACGCACTGTAACTTCCTCATCACAGTTTGATCGCATTAAAAAAAGAGCGACCGAGCTCGCGAAAACAAAAAAAGCTTAAAGCTGCTCATGTAGGTTACGTGAGCCCGAGTCGTCTTCCCTTTTTCCGCGACACAGGCATCGTGCCCTCTGCCGTATCGGCTCGGGCCATCCGGGCCCTCGGGTCGCGCTTACGCGACCTTCCCGATTCGGAGGTCGCGGAAAAAGGGAAGACGACTCGGGCTCATCAACTAGCTCCGAGAGTTCAAAACTTTTTAAGTTGTTCGCCATCGCTGCGTGCACATATGTCGCACGGTCGATTTTTCGGACGTGCGACATCGAGGTTTAGCGGGTGGTGGGGGTGCTTCGGATTCTGATTCGGCCGTCGACGGCGCCATCGCCGGTGGTGCGCGAGCCACAAGGGTCTGACAGGATTCTTGCGTGGAGAGCGAAGAGTCTTTCGCGCATGATATTGCACTCGTTGCAGTGAAACTTTGCTTGCACGGAATCCGGCTGACAAACTTTCGCGAATTGGCTTCGGAAATCATCCCACTTATTTTGAAGGCCGGTTTCGTTGCGGTTTAAGAAACGCTCAGTATCGCGCGGCGAAGAAAGTTTCGAACATTGGGCTGTCGCATCGGATCCACGCCCAATGCAGATGGCCTTGGTCGAGCTAACGGTTCCGAAAAGTAGGGGATTGCACATCGTTTGTCCCGAGTCACATTTGTAGGTCGCGCTATCGAGTTTAAATTCTGTGACGGCCGCACACTTTCTATTTTGCGGGTCCAGCTGACTGATCATTCCGGCAAACACACAAGACAACTCGCCTTGAAAAATTTTGCTGCGAACTGATTTCGTGTCACCGCAAACTTCAGGCACGGGCGCGCAACTAAGATTCGTTTGGCCGGGCTTACCGTTGGCGGCTGAAGGGGCTCGAGCTTTTGGTTTTTTGGGCTGACTGACGTTTTCGTTGGCTAAAATCGTCGGTGGTTTTCCGGTGTCGTTTTCATCAAGAGTCAGCTTTTTTCCCTCGTAAAGCCGCTGAGCCTCGTCGGTCATGCAGTAGCGATAGTCCTTACCGGGGATAGTGACTAGATGCATAGGCACTCCCCCCTGTTTTTCGGACTCGGCTTCGCAAACTCGGTTCGGATTTAACTTCTGCTCGAGTAAAGCCTGAATTTCATCTCGAGAAATTTTTCGGCTAACGACAATATCTTTTTCATCGGCAGATGGTGGCGTTTCAACCGAAGGTGTTTCTGGAACCGACAAAGAGACTGGACCGGACGGTGGAAGTAGCTGAATGGGCTGCGTACGAGACGCCATCGGAACCTCAGCAGCTACCTCAGCAGCTACTTCTGGAGCTACCTTTGGAGCAACCGCTTGTGCTACCGCTGGTGCAACCCTTGGCGAAAGCTCAATGAGGTTTTCTTTGGCTCTTATATTTTCGAAGTCTTTCGCAATTCGAGTTTCAATGGATTCAGGGCAGGGACGCGTGATCTGGGATCCCGTTCCAATAGTTTGATGTTTTGAAACACAACCATACTTGGTCGGATTGTCTGTCGCCATTGCGTTGACGTAATCGGCGACTGAGTTTTTTGCGATCGGGCCAAGGGGAGCGTTGTCCAGTCCATATTGAGAGGACCTTGGAGCGCGCGGTAGACCCAATATCACTTTTGAATCGGCAAGTCCGCGCTGAAGCTTAGCCCGAGTTTCCGAGATTGAATCTGACGTGGCTTTTAGGACAGCTTTTGGTCCAAACGTTCTGGGGTTTTTGAAGTTTTGCTGAAACTCGTTCCACAGCACAGCTCTTCTCTCGACAGAGACAGCCGTCGAGAAACTCCCCGAGAAAGCTCGTTTCGTATCGCAAATGTAGCTGTTCATGGAGGAACTCCATGTGACGGTTTGATTTGCCTCGAAGCAACTTTTCATGGCGTCTCGGCACGAATCATCTTGGCTACAAAATATCGATGTCGAAGCGCTCGGCTCCTGAGCAAAGGCTTCTGGAAACTGCGACTCCAAACCCTTCAGCCAAGATCGAAGTTTTGAAGGCGCCACAGGGCTACTGTCTGAAAAACGGCCGTCCTTTCGTTTTGATAAATCGACAAGAATAGCTCGAACCCCTGAAATATAGGCGACACGTTTCTCATGGGAAAGCTGCATGAGTTCGGAGTAACTGAGCATTTCAATAGAAGCACCCGAACCACTCGCCACTGGGGACTTCGAGTGGACAAAAATAGGCGTCGAGAAAAATATGAATACGGCGCAAAGTAGGGACATCCGAAAGTTTATGAGGGCCTGATGTTTTCGGTTTTTCATCGTTTGAACCTATCGGAGCATCACCGCCTCGACTTGAGACTTGATGTCGAGTCTCGTTTTGAGACGAGGCTCGCTTAATGAGACGGCCCAACTCATACTAGTTCTCTATGCCAACGAAGGTGAAAACGACCCTGCAAGATAAGTTATCCCTCGCACTTGCGACACTTGCTTCGCTGTTGTCCGCAGCGGCCGTCATGGCCTGCTCGGTGAATGACAACCGCGGGCCGGCCTCGACGGCCCCAAAGGGATCACGGACCTACAAACTCGATCCTGAAGCGGCGGCAATCCGAGTGAGTGTCTACGGTGTTTTGATGGGAACTCCGGACGCCGTAAAGTTTGATCTTTTGATGAATTCACTAAAGGCCAACGGAGAGTTCGCGACATTGATTCAAGAGGCGACGGGAATCGAAGGTGGATTTACGATGTGCGCGGAATTTGCGACAAACGCAGATCAAGCGGCTATCTACGAACTCTTGCGGTCGATTGAAACCGACCCAAAAGACACTCATTTTTCCGCGACTTCTGTGACGGGCTGCCAATCTCAGAATCCCTGATAAGTAATATTATGTTACAATAAGTCCGAACTAGGCCTTTGAGACCGTGCATATCCACGATCCGCCTATCGCGAAAATAGCTGCCACGATCTGAATCCCAGACAAATGCTCATTGAGAAACATCCATCCAAAAATCCCCGTCCACACCTGCAGTTGAATCGACACCGTCGACGTCGCTTGAGGCTTTAAGCGCGCAGACGCATAAGCGATCGCAAGACCCGGTAATGCTGTAGCGAAGATCCCGAACCCTAAAACAAGCCCAAGGTTCTCTCTCACAGTCGCAAAGACAGTATGAAAATCAGAGACAAGAAATGAACTTACAGCCGAGCCGATAAGAACCGTGACGAGACTAATGTGGATAGGATTCGGCGCCAACGGACCCAGTCTTTTTAACCGCCGTGCATTGATAACAGTGATCAACGAAGCCATAACTGCGCTTAAAAAACCAAGCAGAGTTAATTCAAAGCTTTCATCGCCATGTCTTTCTTTGTTGGTAAGAAAATGATCGATCGCAAGCATGATCAGACCCAGGGTCGCAAGACCGACACCGAGTCCTGCCTTCGATGAAGTATTCTCGCGGTACGCCAGCGCCCAGGCCAAAACGGGCGACGAACCGATAATTAACGCGGCAACAACGACCGGCAGATAAAGAAAGGCCGTGATTGCTCCCAAGTAATAAAGAACCATAAATGCACCGAGAAGAATGACGCCTCGGTGCCCTGGTTTCTCATCGGAGGCATTGGCTGTATCAAGTGGCGACCTTTTCTTTTTAAAATTTACGATGAAGATAATTGGCAACAGCACGAAGCCCGCAGTCACCAACCGGACGAACAAAAGCTCGTAAGATGAAAGACCTTCTGCACCTAAAAGTCTGACAAAGATCCCCGTGGCGCCCCAACCGAGGCCCGCCAAAAAGAGAGACAGCGAGGCGCGGCTACCCAGCAAAAACCGCATCCCATTGATTCTCACGAACGCGAACCTCGCTCGACACACTTGCAGATGACTGTGGGCGCATCGCCTCGAACACCGCGGCTACACGCCAAGAACCGATTCGACATGAAGACCTGAAGATCGAAGATTAAGTCGTCTCCGAAAATTATTTGAAGCCTGGTCTTTTCAGAAAAAGACCAGGCTTCGTGCCGTTCAACAGCGAGGGCGCGTCCAGGGGTTTCAGAGAGCGATAAGAATTTCGCCAGATATAGATCGTTGATCTTTTGGTCCTTTAAATCTGCGAGCTCGGGAGGAAACGGAATTTCTTCCGGCAGGCCATCACCAGTGACTCGAAACAAGGACATGTGCAAATCGCCACCTTGTGCTTTTGGGGCCGCATGCAGACGCCACTCTTCCCCCGCCTTGGTTCGAATTCTCACATTTTGAAGTTGTACGGACCGGCGCCCCTGGTTTTTTTTGGCATCAAGGACGGGCCTAAAAACTGATTCCAACGAAGCCGCTCCGGAGGCAGCCACCGCCGAATCCAAATTCAGGCCGCCAAGGGCCTTCACGCCTTTTGTGCACTCAGAAATTGTCGTCAAACTTTGTGAATCAAGAAAAACTGCAGCGACCGCTGGCGTCGTTTCCGCCGACGACTTGGGCTTTGAATTCGGCGGCAACAGCGAAGCTTTTGGTTTTGACGTGTCCGTCGTCGGAGAAACGCGCGAAAGCGCTTCCTCTCGCTTGGTCTTTTGAATGAGCTCGGTGCTTTTTCGGTCCATCGTCGTCCAGCCGTACCAGAAGGCACTGACGATAATTGAAAGGCCGACAACTCTTCTTAGCCACGGCATATCGGATTGATCGCGCTTGGCCAGTCGCTTATCAATTCGGCGGACGATGACTTCGTCGCCAGAATCAAAATCATCATCGTTTTTCGTCATCCTAATTATCATGCGAGCTAACTGAGAGTTTGTCTCGCAGTAGTTTTCAGAAATAGCGGGAACGCCATTGGCCGAAACGGAACACAGCTTTGATCCCGTCATCCCCGTTCGCCGATTGTTTTACAGCCGGGACCGACTCCGTCACAGCGTGGGGCCACGAGGGTTCGCTTGAAAGAAAAATGCGAGATACTTCCAATTTGTGGGCCGTCGATTTCGCTTTTTCGGTCTCGGGATGAAGCACGTATCCCGCAAGGCCCAGCGGAGAAGTGTTGGCGTACTTCAAAGCTTCGTGAGAATACTTAAAGCTTGCGATCGTTGCCCACGGACCACTCAGCTCTTCTCCCTGAAGGGTTGAACAGTTTGTCAGATCGCGGATCAACGTCGGCGAGAGCGTTGAACCCACGCGCCCCCCGCCCGTCACTTGGCGTCCCGTCTCGGACAGCGCAAGTCCTATCTGTCTTTCAAAATGATCGGCTTCAGTTTTCAGCATCGGGCCTATGTCGGTTTCACCATTCAAAGGGTCCCCGACTTTTAACTTTACGAGTTTTTCCGACATCCGTTCGACGACATCTTTATAGATGCTTTCTTGAATGAAAAAACGCGACGGCCGATAGGGGCCAAGACCATGGGCATCCATCGAAGCCAAAGCCAATCGCCCAATATGAAGATCCAGCTCTTCATTTGAAAAACCCTGAAACAAGAGGGCGGGGTTTCGTCCACTTCCAACAAAGTGAAAACGCTTTTCACTTTCGATCGCAAGCGCTTGTGCCGAGAGAGCCGAAGCTGTTTTCCCGATCCAAAAAATCGTTTTGAACCCGGGATGCCGAAGAAGTGCGTCGCCCACCGTTTCTTTCAGCGGGGCTCCCGCGCCGTGGCCGTGAAGGACCGAAAAAAGACCGACGTCGACTTCGGCTCGTCGTAGTGCTTTTAAAAAAAGTTTTGACATAAAATCCACCGTTCGGGGTGCTCGAGACGATGGTTTTACGCAAACGCCATTCCCCGAACACAAAATCACGGGTACCCGACGACAGAAGCTGACCAAGGGATCACCCGCCCCCAGAAACACTGCAGAACTGCCCGCCATCGGAGCGTTATCTGCGCCTTCAGTGATTTCGTCGTCATACACACGCTTTGTCGCGCGAAGAATTTCAAGAGCCGCGGGTAATGATTTTAAAAACGCCGTTTTGACGGGCATTCCAATATCCCAAGCCAGCTCAATGGAAATTTCATTTTTCGCAGTTTCGATTTCTTCGATGAAAAAGTCGATCATGCTAGAAAACTTCAAGCGTCGTTCTGGGGCACTGAGTTTTGCTTGAACCGTTTGCGCGCGGTTGATCGATTGCACAGCTGCTACGACATCAAGCAATTGGGAGTGCGCGACTTTTACGATCGAAAAGTTTCCCGAGATCGGCGAAACGTGTTCGAAGAAATTTTGCGAGGAACTCTCGCGCTCTTCGCCAGCAATCAAGTTCAGGATAGTTCTCGACGTCATCACATCTTCGTGCCACGATTTTCTCTGAATGGACAGATTTACAAGCGAAAATAAAATTGAAAATGCAGTTAAAAATGCAATTAGCGAAGACTCGCAAATGCGTCTCTTCAAAATTGAAAATCCTCTGAAAGCGCGCATGGGCGCGGATTTCTTTAAGCTTCTACCTCAGCACCCAGGTATTTACTGGATGCTGGATGGACGCGGTCGATTGCTCTATGTCGGCAAAAGTCGAAACTTGAAAAAGCGACTCTCAAGCTACCGAAGCTTAAAGCCCGAGAACTTACCGAGTCGCTTAGTGCGTGTTCTGCTTGGCACAGAGCACATCGGATTCGAACGCACGGAGTCAGAACCCCGCGCAACCCAAGTCGAATCGGCACTTCTGAAAATTCTTAAACCGCCTTGCAACCGCGCCGGCGTCGGCCCTGAAAAAGTTTACGACTGGGTCCTTCGAGATATGCCAAGGTCTTGGAGACTTGAGATCCAAGCGCAAGACACGACCGAAAAATACGTTGGCTTTCGAGCGACACCTAGGTTCTTTAAAACTCACGGGTCACTACTTCGCCAGCTGCATGGACTTCGCGCAGGACATTTTTCGATCATGGAGCTTCCGACGGGACTTTTAAAAGGGCCGTCTGGCCTTGCCGGTTCGTTCGTTGACCGCGAAATGAATGACGATCTTGCAGGCCCCACGGCCGAAGAAAAACGCACCTTCAATCAAGGGCTCCAAGAAACCGCTCAGATGTTTGTCGACGGCATTGAACCTTGGCCCGAATTTCCGTGCCCGATCGACGAAAGAAAACCCGCCGACCGATGGTCCATGGATCTTTGGACAAAAGATCAAGCCGAACTTAAGTCAGCGTTTGAAACAATGATTCGCCCCCGCCGACTGAAACTTTATGGCTTTACGGCTGAAGATTTGGGTGAAGGCGATTCCCTTTGAACGCATCGTCGAAGGATTCTTGTAAGTCCCATGATCACAATAAGGATCACAGGCCTTCGGATCGATCCTTCGCCATCGCTTTTTTTGCCAATCTTATTTTTGCTGTCGTTGAGCTTGTCGGCGGGATATTTACGCAAAGTCTTGCGATCACCGCTGATGCCGTTCACGACTTTGGGGATTCGCTTGCGATTGGCTTCGCCTGGGGACTTGAGCGATTCTCAAAGAAGTCCTCCAATGAAAACTTCCACTTTGGCCACCGGCGATTCTCTTTACTGGGTGCCTTATTTTCAGGACTCATCATTTCGGGTGGGGCGATCGCAATTGCTGTGACTGCAATCCTTCGGTTTTGGGAACCCAGGTCCCCTGTCTCTTTAGGAATGGCTGGATTGGCGATTTTTGGAATCATAGTGAACGGAGTTGGCGCCACAGCGCTTGGCGCAGGGAAACACGCTCATCACAACTACAATCAAGAGATGATGAAGTGGCATTTGTTAGAAGATATGTTCGGCTGGATCGTCGTGCTGGTGGGCGCAATTATTATTCACTTTACGAACTGGACATGGATCGATCCGCTTCTCGCAATCGGACTTTCTATCTTCATTTTATGGAACGTCGGCAAAAATCTTAAAGCGACACTTTATCTTCTCCTCCAAGGGCGCCCAAAGACGTTCATCGAAAGTGCTTTTAGAGACTCTGTTTCAAAGATTGATGGCGTCTTAGAAATTACATCCGTCCAAGTCTGGTCCTTAGATGGATCAAGCCACGTTATGTGCCTGAAGTTGAAGGTCGATCCAAGCCATTTCGGCAAAAGTGGGACACTTGAGACGTCTCTCGTTGAGACTTTGAAAACTTCAATTCGAACGATGGCCTCCGCGTATTCAGTCGCGCCCGACAATCTAACAATCGAAATCCTAAGCTGATCCTTAGGTTTAGGACGATGTCGAAAAGTTCGTCAGGACTGGGCGAATGTCGGAATTGTGACGAGTTAAGATTTTCGCCGTTTTACTTCAAAGATTCTAAAACTGTCGAACGTTCAAACGCTAAAAACGTCTCATCCTGAGGCAACGACCAAATTCCTCAAGCATAACCACAGGCTTAAGGCTCTTTAATAGAAACGTCTTGAAGTGGGGCGTACGCTCCAGGCCTTTTCGCGAGTCCTGCTTTCTTCCGAAAAATAAACTGGTAGTTCACTTTTGAAGGAGGCGTGACATGCTCACCCAAAATCGAGTTCTAGGCAGTTCATTCGCCCGCCTCCTCACAACCCGAGTCGTTGTCCTTGGATTAGCTCTTGGTGCGTCGCTCTACGTAGGTTGCGGCTCTCGCAACATGAGTTTCGACCTTCTCAGTGAGTCGGCAACATTCAATCAAAGCTCAGCCGAAGTGAGCGGTAAAATCGATATCATTTGGGTTGTCGATAACTCAGGCTCAATGGACACAAGCCAACAAGCGATTGCCGTTAACTTCCAACGCTTCATCGATATTTTCGAGCAAAATGGAGCCGACTTCCAAATGGTCGTCGCGACTTCGGATGCTTACAAAGACGTCTTCAACCCTAGCTTGAACATGTCGATCTATAAGAACGGGACTTACGTCAATGACTTAGGTCAGACAGTGACCGCGCCAAAAATCCTGCGCTTGGATACGCCAGATCTTGAGAAAGCCTTTATCGCCAACATCCTCCGCGGTGTCAGTGGCTCCGGCGACGAACGTACGTTCCAGTCGATGCGATCCGCATTGGCCAACACGACCAATCAGGCAACGGGTTTTCCGCGAGCTGATGCTTTCTTGTCGGTCATTATGTTGAGCGACGAAGACGACTTCTCTTGGGATGGAGCGGGATCAAAAGAAAACTTATACAACGACCCGGCTCTTCACACAGTTCAAAGCTACGTTGATTTTCTTGATACTCTGACGGGTTCAACATCTACAAATCGCAAATTCAACGTGAATTCGATCGCCATTCTAGACTCAGCCTGCCAAACGCAGCTTGGTGGTAACGGTCGAAAAATCGCTGTTCGTCAGAACGCTTTAGCGACTGCGACGGGTGGACTTTTGGGAAGCCTTTGCGGCGACTTCGGCGCAACGCTGGCAAGTATTTCCAATAAGATCATCGAGCTCAGTACGCAGTTCTACCTGGACCGAATTCCTCGCGCGGGTTCTCTACGAGTCTATGTGAATGGTACTGAAGTGCCGATGAGCTCGACCAATGGTTATACGTACAATGAAGCCAACAACAGCATCACGTTCTTTGGAACGGGAGTGCCTGTCGCCGGCGCGCAGATCACTGTGTCGTACGATCCAACCGAACTTCGTTGATCGAATCGCTCGCTTCGGCTCATACTTGAGCGATGAGCCGAAAGATTCCCTGGCCTTTTGTCGTCGTCATTCTCACATCGTTTGTTCTGGGCGCCGCGTGGGGTTGGAAGCTGATACAAGATCGGGCGGCCGCTTCGGGGCGCCTGGTCTCTGAAGCAAAGCTTCGGATCCTTGCGCCACCTGGGATTTTTCCTCGCGAGTTACTTATCGAGTTTCAGCGCCGCGAAAAAATCGAAGTTGAAGTAACGCATGAACATCTTCCGGGATCACTCTTGCGACGCGCCTTAAAATCGGCTCCAGGGCAATACGACCTCACAATCGCCTACCACTACCAAGTCAGTGCCCTCCGTGCGGAACGAAAGATGGTGAGTCCTTACGATTCTCGGATCAAGTTTCCGATCGCCATCTCGCCCGACTTTAGGAAACTTCCGGACGATCGAAATTTGATGGATACGACACCCCTACTTTGGGGGCTCCTGGGAGTGACGGGGCCAAAGCCATCAGCGCCGTCGAAAGCCACTTTCTCTGTGGCCACCTGGCCATCTCTCGCCATCGGGGCCGAAGAGCTTACTGAGACGCCCGCCGCTTACGCGTCGAAACTTCAATCACAAGTAACTTCGAGCGACGAATTTGAAAAAAACTTGCAGTTCGGGCCCGGTGGTCCAGCGCTAAAACTGACCGCGGAATCCATCGCGACTCCACAATTGATTTCACATGGGAGTCTTGAGTTCGGCGCTCTGAAGACGGCTTTAAAAACGACACGTGCGGACTCAGATTTCCGAGGCCTTTCCGAATCAGGAGTTCGACCTCTTTGGATATTGACGGCCGTCACCATGGTCGATGGCGATCTGGAACGCACGCGGAAGTTTCTGCGATTTCTTTTAGAGCCTTCCAACAGCATTGCACTGGTAAAGCACGCGCAATTCGGCGCAACGACTCTCCGAGACACCGAGGATCTGGCAACCTTACCTAAGTCACTTCGCTCGTCCTACTTTCGAACTTTTCCCATCGATCAGATTTTGGTGGAAAAGGACGAGCGGGTTCGTTTGACGGATGAAGTTCTTGAACAGTTAATCCGTGGCGCCGAAGTTCGAAATGTTGTCCGGGCCACACCGACCCCACGTCCAACACCAAAACCCGTCCAAGTTAAAAAATCCCTACCGCCTCCCTCAGCGCCTGATGAGTCCGACGGCGGTTCGGGTCGCGCGTCTGACGGGGCAGCGTCGCCACCAGCTGACGTGACGCCAGCCGCCCAGACTCCTGCTTTAGACGCGCCTCTAGAAGAGGCTGATCCGTAGCTTTTAAGGTGCGGTGAGGACTGTGACTTCGCGGCGATTTACGCCGGTGGGGTGATCGTACTCGTTACCTTCGGCATCGACAGCGCGGAAAGTAAGAACGATCGAATAGGCCAAATTGTAATTGTAGTTCGCTGAAAGCTCGAGCAATACGCGGAAGCGACCATTCGAATCGCACTTTGAAAGCGACGCATAGGGAGGAATTACCGAGGTCGCACCACTGCGAAGCTCGACGTAAATTTTCGTGTCAGGATAACCCGCCGAATCGCAGTAACCACCAAGATCAATCGCTCGCTCGGTGGTGCGAGTGATAAGAATCGGATCTGCATTTCCAACGTAGAGATTGAGGTAATTGAGATCTTGAACACAAGTTGGTCCGATACAGGCCGACTGCGTCCCTGCCGAGAACAACGGATCATCCATCGGCTCGTAGGTACCGCAGTTCTGAAACAGAGCCACGACGCCGCCAATAACAAGGCCGAGCAACGCAAGAGGCTTTACTTGAGTGCGAGAAAAGATGGGTGTTCGTTCTGACAAAATCCCCTCCGAACCTGTCTCTATTCTGAACTATAATTCGCCCTATTTCGAGATCTTGTTCACCGGCTTGCCTGAACCCGTCTCATTATGAGATGCCTCCCCCATGAAAATCGTCTTCTTGGCTTCAGTCGCCTTTCTTTTGACCGCCGCCGCGCCTGACAAAAGTCCTGACGCTCCCGTCTTTCGTTTCAGCCTCAGTATCGACCCCACCCCTCCGGATCCACGTAAAATTAATTCCTCCGAATCCAATTACTTTTTCGTCAACATCTACCGCGGACTTTTTTTCGTCGACCAAGACGGGCGCCTTCAACCTGAATTCGCTCAGCGCTGTCGGTGGGTAAAGCCTCACTCCGTTTTGAAGTGCCAGCTGAAAAAGGGATTAAAATGGAGTGACGGATCCGCTCTCACGGCCGCTCACTTTGTCGAATCATGGGATCGGCTCAAAGCTCCTTCGACAAGAGGCTTAGGCCTCGCGCTTGTTTCTAATATTAAGAGCGCTCGTGCGATCTCTGAAACGGAACTTGAAGTGTTACTTGAAAAAAATGATGGCGAATTTATGGAGAAACTCGCTCATCCTGTTTTCGTTGCGACAAAATCTAGTACTGAATTTACGCGTGAAAACTTTCATGAAGCCCCCGTTTCGGGTCCCTACCGAGTCACGTCTTGGAAGTCCGGTCAAATGGTGCGACTTGAGCCCAATCCGTATTACGGAAAAAAATCAAGAAGGCCTCCGGTTGAAATTCTTCGGCTCGATGATGATGAGACGGCGCTCAATCTTTACCGCGAGGGCACACTTACATTTCTTCGCAGACTTCCTACGCACTACCTCAAGGCGTGGAGCGCTTCTAAAGAACTTCATCAGATTCCAGTTCAAAGATTTGACTACATCGGTTTTGGGCCTTCGCTTCGGAAATTTCCAGAATTGAGAAAGGCTTTAGCGCTGTCTCTTAAATTTGATGAGCTTCAGTCGATTTACTCTTCCTTGGGACTTCCCGGCTGTCCTTCGATTGATCCCGCCTGGATGAACAAAACGCCCTGTCACGAATTTGACATTGAGAGAGCGAAAAAGATTTGGGCGGGTTTACCAAAAGAGCTTCGTGAAAAACGATGGGAACTTCACTTCTCAAAGCTTGGCGGCGCCGACATACAAGTTGGAATGGAGTGGGTCCAAAATCAGTGGAAAAAACATTTAGGCGCCAACATCGAGCTTAAGCCCATGGAGCAGGCCGTTTACCTATCCAATCTGAAATTACAACCACCGGATATTTTTAGAAAAGGCGTAGGCCTTGATCGCGCCACTTGCCTGGCGGCCGTCGAAATTTTTTCGAAACAAGATCCGGAAAACTTCATTCAGCTTGATTCAAAAGTCTACGAAGCTGCCATCGAAGAACTTCAAAAAGCTCCAACGGCGGCAGCCAAGAAAAAAGCCTGCACGAAGGTCGTGACGCTTCTAATTGAGAATGCCGAAATCATTCCTATGGGACGAATTCATTTTTCGGTCTTAGCGAAGCCTGTTTTTACGGGTTGGACACTGAACCCGCTCAACCAACTGGACCTCTCAAGTTTACAAGTCCGCGATCTGGACTAACGCTGCGTCCTCATCAAGACGATAGGATCCTTGATGAGTCGCGATTCAAAGAAGAAAAATTCTGCTGCCGTCGAAGCTACGCTCGAGAGCGAACGTCTTCAGCGCTATCGTTCGCTTGTCGATACGGGCATTGCACTCACTCGTGAAAAAGACATCAGCCGGATTTTGGATATTATTATCGATCGAGCCCTTGAAGCGACAGGCGCCGACGCTGCCAGCATTTTTCTAACTGAAAATATCAAAATTGATTCGGTCGCAAATACTCAAGCGAAGTACATTCCTGTTCTTCGGTTCCACCGATCGACAAATCGCCGCTCCGGAAAAACTTATCAGAATAAAATCTTAGAACTTGAGAAAACATCGATTGCGGGTTGGGTCGCTTTGGAAGGGCGTGCTGTCCGAATCGAGGACTGCTACAATCTTCCCGCCGATTCTGAACTCACGTTCAATAAAGAAGTCGATCTCGAAACTGGATACAACACCGTTTCGATGTTGGCTGTTCCAATGACAAGTTCGAATTCGAAAATCCGAGGCGTACTTCAGATTATCAATAAACTGAAATCTGGAAGTGCTGGCGACAAGGACAAAAACAAAGTTCTTGATCGCACGGATGTCATGCCCTTTTCGGACGAAGACGAAGAATTGATGTTCGCTTTCGCATCGCAGGCATCGGTCGCAATTGAAAACGCGAAGCTCACCGAAGATATCGAAAATCTTTTTGAAAGCTTCATCCGAGCGTCGGTCACTGCGATCGAATCGCGAGATCCATCGACCAGTGGTCATAGCGACCGCGTCGCTGTGTTTACTGTGGAATTTGCGCGCGCCGTTCATCAAGCGGACTCGGGCCCATTTAAAAGCGTTCAGTTCAGCGACGCTCACGTCCGAGAGCTTCGATACGCTGCACTTCTTCATGACTTCGGCAAAATCGGCGTTCGAGAATCCGTGCTGTCAAAACAGCTCAAACTTTATCCTCACGAGATGGAGACGATTTTACATCGCCTTGAAACAGCCCGCGCCAAACAAGAAATGCTTTTGTGGAAACAGACCACAGAAGAACTCTTAGGCCTCATGGACAGCGGTGGGAAACTGAATGGATCTCCTCGCGATTACGTGATGAAGATCGCTAACGGAATAGATGAATTCGCAAAACAACTTCAGCAAGTTCGTCTGTCGATCGTAAAAGCCAATCAGCCTCAAATTATCGCTGGCGACTTTGATATTTTGTCGCTGATGACGTGGATCAACAAAACATCGGCCGAACTTGAGCAGGCTATTCTCACGCCCGATGAAATCGTCAAACTTTCGCTTCCCAAAGGCACTCTGACCGAGTCAGAGCGCCGCGAGATCGAAAGTCACGTCACCCACACTTACCATTTCCTTCGGCAGATCGCATGGACCGAAGATTTGGGCGGGGTTCCAGATATTGCTTACTCGCATCACGAAAAAATGGATGGAACTGGATATCCACGCGGTCTTGTGACCGAACATATTCCACTTCAATCTAAACTGATGACCATTGCCGATATTTTCGACGCCCTCACATCCATGGATCGCCCCTATAAGCCTGCGGTCCAGCCCGAGCGCGCGATCGAGATCCTCTACATGGAAGGTCGCAGCGGTAAACTTGATCTCGATCTATTAAAGATCTTTGTTGAAGCTGAAGTGTGGCGCTCCGCACTTGGTATGCGGCCACAAAAAGCCGCCTGAGCGGCTCGTGACTTGACACTCCCCTACGCCTCGCCATCAAATTGACTCCAACGGAGGTCATTTAAAATGGCGAAAGCAAAGAAGTCTGGAAAAAAAGCATCAAAAGGTGAAGTGCTCGTTATCGCGAGCAAGATGAAAGACGCAATTCGAAAACAGGGCTGCAATGTTTCAAGTGATGTGGTCGACGCTTTGAGCGCTAAGATTCACGCGATGATTGGTGAAGCTTGCGGTCGCTGCAAAGACAACGGTCGAAAGACTGTTCGCGGTTACGATTTCTAATGAGTGCGAGCGGCGCGACGTCACAAAAAACCCATGTCCCTCAACCCGTTGTCCTTATTACGGGAGCTGGATCCGGTATTGGTGAAGCGACCGCCGCTCGTTTCAGTCAAGAAGGTTGGAGCGTCGTTCTTGCTGGACGCCGCAAAGAGGCCCTTGAAAAAGTGAAAGCCCGTCTTAAAACCGAAGCCTTTGTTTTTCCTCTGGACGTGGCTTCTGAAAATTCGGACCAGACAACCGCAGAGTGGATCAAAGCCAACAAGACAGTGGCTGATCGAATTTCCGTTGTCGTCCACAACGCCGGGATCTTCGAGCGCGCAACCACCGCGGAGTCGTCGATGGATTCATGGTCTCGGATGTTTGAGACTAATTTATTTGGTGTCGTTCGGCTGACGAAAGTACTCTTTCCGATTTTGAAAAGAAATGGCGGAGCCATTGTGAACGTCAGCTCGACGCTTGGACTTCGGCCGACGCCCGATACGGCCGCTTACTCAGCCTCAAAAGCTGCACTGCTGAACTGGTCAGCGGCTTTCGCCAAAGAAGCGGGGCCTTTAGGCGTAAGAATCAATTCCGTCTGCCCCGGGATCGTCGATACACCGATTCACTCATTTCACAGCGCCGAAAATAAAACCGCCACGATCGAGAGCCTTGCGCCGCTACAGCCGCTGGGTCGCATTGGTCAACCACGAGACATAGCCCACATGATTTGGTCGCTTTCAGGCCCAGGCTCAGAGTGGACAACAGGTGCCACGGTTTGTGTCGATGGTGGAATTAATCTTTAGATGACGGATCTACAGTACACAGCGAAAAACCCGAGTCTTCGCGTTTTCCTAAGTCACTCGGTCGAATTTGCGACCGCACACTTTTATCGCCAACCGCTTTGGTCGAATGAGAAAAACGAGAAAGAATTTGGTCCCTGCGCTAGGCCCTATGGTCACGGCCACAATTACAGGTTGCATGTGACGTTTGAATTGCAACACCACGAAACAAAACTCAGCCACACCGCCGGAACTTCAGTGGCCGAGCTAACATTATCCCAGAGCCTGAATCAGCTTTTAAAGGATGTGGTGCGGCCCTTTGATCATCATCACATCTCTTTTGAACATCCGGCCTTCAGCGGCCCAAGCGCTCTTGTCCCAACGACAGAAAACATCGCAAGCCACTTGATGAAGCAGCTGACCGCGGTCGAATTCAAAGGCCTTACGGTACTTGGTCTCACACTTCATGAAGACGACACGATTGCGGCCGAGATCGGCCTTACGAAACGAAAACTCATCGACAGACTGACGGCCGGCCAGAGACTTGGCGGACAAAAATTCGGCGGGCGAACGTCAGATCCTTCGTATCGTTTGGTTCTCAAAACCGGAGAATCATATCAGGTTAAATTTTTTGATGAACATTCAATCGCACCTCCATCGGGTGTCGACAAGAACACTTATGTTTCGGAAAAAGCTCGGTCGTCGAATTCGCTACCCGAGCTTTGTTTGAACATCTATAGCGGATCCGACCCCGTGGTTTTCACCACGCGGCAGGATCACTTTTTCTTCGCTGGTTTCTTTTCTGGTTCGGGCGAAGGTTGAGCTGGATACGAGTACACGGTCAGACCATCGAAATCTTTGAACTTGCCGTCGACTTTCACTTTTACGCTGGTGCGGCCTTCGACTTCCATCACACGCCGACCATCAGCTGTAAAACCTAAGAACAGTGGGTTCACGATCGCGGAAATAATGAGGCTTGATGGCTTCATTTTAACGACCACGCCTGCCGCTTCACCAAAGGTCTTTTCTTTTTCTTTCTTAAACTGAAAGCCCACGGTTTCGAGGCGATCCAAAACTCCAAGACGCGCTTTCACAGTCTCGCCCTTACTGATTTTTTCCCAGTGCGATCCGACAAAGGCCACCAACGTCGATGTGACGATAAACTCATCGCTAATGGATTCGCTGTCTGTTTTTACTTTTCCGTCCTTTGTGAAACTGAACTGAATTTTTCCATCTACAACTTCAAGACGCCCGACAGTTCCGAGCTGCTTTTGATCTTGTTCGAAAGAGACCAAGGTGTTTCCACCGCTCCCCATGACAGTTTTTTCGACGACCAAGATGCTTCCTTCTAAATCCGTCATGGTATTTTCAAAGGTCGTCACATCGCCAACCGTCTCGACTTCACTTTTGTAATTGAACATGTGCTTTTCGCGGTCTTTTAAGTCGTAAACCTTCGCTTCAAAGTTGGTGCTCTTTGCGGCTTGAGCGTCGTCCATTGAAACAAGTCCAGCGACAATGACGAATCCAATGGCGAGCCCGACGATCATGTTCAGTACTCTCAATTTCATCTTCAGCATCTTTTTCATGTCATCTCCAGTTACATTGGTCCGATTGAATTGGGATTGCAGATGGAAATCGTCACATGTTAACGCCTATAATTCAAAGCTATCAAAACAGGATCATTACGTTGACTGACCAACCGCCCAAGCCTTCTAGCGAGAAAATTCGAGTTTCTAAGATTATGGCGGACCGCGGAATCTGCTCGAGGCGTGAGGCCGACGCGTGGATGGAGCGCGGTTGGGTCAAAGTCGACGGTCAGATCGTCGGAGTCGGCCACAAGGCCGACCCAGCCTGTCAGATTGAACTGGCTTCCGAAGCCAGAAACGAACGAGCCCAGCTTGTGACGATTCTACTCAATAAACCGGTCGGCTATGTCTCTGGACAACCCGAACCCGCTTACGAACCCGCCGTGCGCCTTATTACCAAAGAAAACCACTTCGTGTCGCGCGGCGAACCCGAACTCGAGCGTGGGCACTTTGAGGGACTCGCGCCCGCCGGACGCTTGGATATCGATTCGAAAGGTCTTCTTGTCTTCACACAAGATGGCCGCGTCGCGAGATCTCTGATCGGAGAAACCACCGACGTGGAAAAAGAGTACTTGGTTCGTGTCACTGGAAAAATGAAGGACAACGGCATCAAGCTTCTTCGCCACGGCCTTTCTATCGATGGACAAAAGCTTCTGCCTGCGTTCGTTGAATGGATGAACGAAGAACAGCTTCGCTTCATTTTGAAGGAAGGAAAAAAGCGGCAAATTCGCCGCATGTGTGAACAGGTCGGTCTTGAAGTCGTGGGCCTTAAACGCGTTCGCATCGGTAAAGTGATGTTAGGAAATCTTCCCGAAGGTCAGTGGCGATTTCTTCGACCCGACGAGATTTTCTAACCAGGAACCCTCAGCCTTGAATCAAGACTTCGGGGCGCCCCAAATTTCTTTCAGGCGCTGATCTCGCCCACAGCTAAAGCGGTAGTACTTATATTTTACGGGATTTTTCGTGTAGTAGTCTTGGTGATAATCTTCGGCTGCAAAAAACTTTTTTAGCATTCGTTCTTCAACAGCGATCGGAGCCTTTAAGGTTCCCTTTGAAATCAGATCGGCCTTAACAGTCTCGTAAATTTTCTTCTGAGCATCGTCAGCGTAAAACACCGCAGGCTTATAGGATTCGCCTTTGTCGCAGAATTGCCCTTTGGAGTCGTAGGGATCGATATTGCGAAAGAACACTTCGACGAGCTCACGATAGGTCACTTTTGCGGGATCGTATTTCACTTCGAGCACTTCCAAGTGCCCCGTTCCACCGCGGTTGATCGAATCGTAAGTGGGATTCTCGGTCGTTCCGCCGCTATATCCCGACGTCGTAGAAATCACGCCGCCAAGCTTATCAAACGGAGGCTCCATGCACCAAAAACATCCCCCAGCAAACACCGCCACCGAAAAAGTACCCGGTTCTTTTTGCAGAAGCGCTGCGTCTTTTTTAACGGAAACCTCGGACGAGGGACTTCGTGCGAAGAGCTTTTCGAACTCTTCGTAACCCATCTCTTTAAGCTTCGCGCGCGGGATGAACTTCATCGAGGCCGAATTCATGCAGTAGCGAAGACCGGTTGGCTTTGGCCCATCGTCAAAGACGTGTCCTAAGTGAGAATCGCCATGCTTGCTGCGAACTTCTGTTCTTGTGACGAAAAGTTTTCGATCCTTTTTTTCGACGACATACTCATTTGCAATCGGCTTTGAAAAGCTTGGCCAGCCGGTTCCAGAATCATATTTGTCAGTCGAACTGAACAGTGGCTCACCCGAAACGATATCGACATAAATTCCCTCGTCGTAGAGCTTGTCGTATTCGTTTTTGAACGGAGGTTCAGTGCTGTCCTCCTGGGTAACTTCGTACTGAATCTTTGTGAGCTTCTTTTTTAGCTCCGCCTTCGATGGCTTAGGATCCTTCGATGGCGCCCATGCGTGGCCTGAGCTTCCCGAGAGGCCACCGACCAGAAATGCTATTGAGACCAGGAATATTCTAAGTAACTTCATACCAACGTCCCCTTGCTACCTATCATCGTAGCAACAGTTAGAGACGGAAACCGAAAGAAAGTTACATGAAACAAAAAAATTGACCGTACAGGGCGACAATCTTCTCAAACCGACCGTCTCCAGCTGAGACGGTCGACCTAGACAGTGCTAACGGAACGCCGGAATACCGGTGATTTTTTCGCCGACGACGAGACGGTGAATATCTTCTGTTCCCTCGTAGGTGTTTACCGATTCAAGGTTCAGCATGTGACGAATGATTGGATATTCGTCGATGATCCCGTTCCCGCCCAAAATGTCTCGGGCCTCGCGGGCCGTTTCAAGGGCGAGTTTGCAGTTGTTTAACTTAACCAACGAAACGTGGTGTGGCTGAAGCTCGCCACGCTCTTTCATTCGTCCTGCCTGAATCACAAGAAGCTGACCCTTTGTGATTTCTTGAACCATCTTAACAAGCTTTGCTTGAGCCAGCTGATGCGCGGCCAAAGGCTTGCCCTCGAAGATCGTGCGCGCTTTCGCGTAATGCAAAGCCGTGTGATAGCAAGCGTCCGCAGCTCCAAGCACTCCCCACGCGATTCCGTAGCGAGCTTGCGTGAGGCACCCGAGCGGCGCCTTTAATCCTTCGCCATTGGGAAGTATTTGCGATTCTGGAACAACGCAGTCTTGGAAGTGAAGTTCGGATGTCACACTCACGCGAAGGCTGAATTTGCCTTCCATTTTCGACGTCGTGAAACCTTTGGTTCCCTTTTCGACGATAAATCCGCGAATTTTATTTTTCTCAGCCGCCGACGCCAAAGGTCCCGTCACTCGCGCCCATACGATAGCAATGTCCGCGATACTTCCGTTGGTGATCCACATTTTGTTGCCGTTAAGCTTATAACCGCCCGCGACTTTTTCAGCTGTCGTCAGCATGGACCCTGGGTTCGATCCCGCATCGGGCTCGGTCAATCCAAAGCAGCCGACAAGTTCGGCTTTCGCAAGTTTTGGAAGGTACTTTTGCTTTTGCTCTTCAGAGCCATAAGCCGAGATCGGATACATGACGAGTGACCCTTGAACCGAGCAGAATGACCGGATACCCGAATCGCCGCGCTCAAGCTCTTGAGTCATAAGTCCATAGGCAACATGCCCAAGCCCTGCGCAGCCATAACCCTGAATAGTTGAACCCAGGAGGCCCATTTCGCCAAACTGCGGAATGAGTTCCATCGGAAACTTCTCGTCGCGGTGAGCTTTTTGGAGAAGCGGTTCGATTTTTTCGGTCACGAAGTCGCGGACCGACTGGCGCACCATCAGTTCATCTTCGGTCAAAAGACTGTCCGAGTTCATGTAATTCAGTGATTCGTACGCAGCCATGACGCCTCCAGATAAAACCGACGGATAAATCTAAGCCGCTCACAGACCGGCTTGATCGACCAAAACGCCTTCGGTAGTGTTCTTCTATGTTTAATCGAGCCGAAGTCGTTGATCAAAACTTTTCTCGCTTTGTGCGCGAGGGAAAACTTCCCTTAAACAGTTCATCGACGACTCTGGGCGAATCAGGCCTGTCCCCGTCGGACGTCATGGATCTTTTCGAGACACAAATGATGAGTCGGCACCTCGACCTCATCGCACGAATTCTAAAAAACAAAAACCTTTGCTATTACACCATTGGCAGTTCTGGCCACGAGGGCAATGCCGCTTTGGGGAAGGTTTTTCGCCTCACCGACATGGCTTTTCTCCACTACCGAAGTGGCGGCTTCATGATCCAGCGCTCAAAGCGCCTCCCAGGATCAACGCCGCTCTTTGACATGATGCTTTCGTTTTTTGCCTCGACCGATGAACCCATTGCGGGCGGCCGTCACAAAGTTTTTGGGAGCCTTCCCCTTCTAGTTCCGCCACAAACTTCAACCATCGCTTCTCATTTGCCAAAAGCGGTCGGCGCCGCACTTTCGATCGCTCGTGCACACGCGATGGGGATCGAAAGTGTGATGCCAAAAGATGCGGTCGTGTCTTGCTCGTTTGGCGATGCTTCCTCCAACCACTCGACAGCCATTGGAGCGATCAATATGGCGTCCTGGGTGGCTTATCAGAATCTTCCTGTCCCACTTGTTTTTGTTTGCGAAGACAACGGCATTGGAATTTCTGTCGCGACGCCGAACCAGTGGGTTGAAAACAACTTTTCAAATCGGCCGGCTCTCAAGTACATCGCGGCTGACGGTTTGAATATTCTCGATGCCTATGCAAAGTCCCGCGAAGCAGAAAAGTACGC
>LNFM01001809.1_pt1 | contig 107842 bp, 84 predicted proteins | sample 596031 | NCBI WGS metagenome assembly LNFM01 (sample SAMN04254537, study PRJNA301005) | activated carbon metagenome | isolation source: dual media filters at the Ann Arbor, Michigan drinking water treatment plant | place: USA: Ann Arbor
ATCTGCTCTGCTCCTGTCGTCTCGGGCTCTATCCTCGCCCAACGGAGCAGCCTTTCCACTTTAGGCCGTGTTCAGATTTGCGCGGCCGGCTCTAACTTCTGGCGAGTGGGTGGCGAGAACATTGCCCTGATCCAGGCTGGCAGGAACGCCGAGGCCTTTGTCTTCCTGGTCGAACGCACCATTCCCGCGCGCAACCAGCTGCTCGAACAACTGGCCAAGACCGTCCGCTACCAGACCGACAGCCTGAACAAGGACCTGGCCCAGATCTCGTCCGACGCGCTGCAGACCGAATACCTGGTGCTGGGCCTGCTGCTGGCCAGCGTGCTGCTTCTGGCGCTGCTGAGCTGGCATGTGGCCAGCGTGCTTCGCCATCGTGTCGACCAGGCCTGCAAGGTGGCCGAACAGGTGCGCGACGGCGACCTGGCAACGCGCAACACCGACAGCGCCCGTGACGAGATCAGCCCGCTGCTGGCGACCCTGGCCGACATGCAGCAGAGCCTGGCCCGCGTGGTGGGCAGCGTGCGCAACAACGCCGAGAGCGTGGCCACCGCCAGTGCCCAGATCGCCCAGGGCAACCAGGACCTGTCAGGCCGCACCGAACAGCAGGCCAGCGCGCTGCAGCAGACCGCAGCCACGATGGAACAGCTGGGCACCACGGTCCGCAACAACGCCGACAGCGCCAAGCAGGCCAATCAGCTGGCGCAGAACGCGTCGGCCGTGGCCGCGCAGGGCGGCGCCGTGGTGGGCCAGGTGGTCAGCACCATGCAGGGCATCAACGACAGCAGCCGCAAGATCGCCGAGATCATCACCGTCATCGACGGCATCGCCTTCCAGACCAACATCCTGGCCTTGAACGCAGCGGTCGAAGCCGCGCGTGCCGGCGAACAGGGCCGCGGCTTCGCGGTGGTGGCCGGCGAAGTTCGCACCCTGGCGCAGCGCAGCGCCGAGGCCGCCAAGGAGATCAAGGCCTTGATCGGCCGCAGCGTCGAGCAGGTCGAACAGGGCAGCTCCCTGGTCGACCAGGCCGGCAAGACCATGGGCGAGATCGTCGGCAGCATCCAGCGTGTCAGCGACATCGTGGCCGAAATCAGCTCGGCCAGCGTCGAGCAGAGCTCGGGCGTCCAGCAGGTGGGCATGGCGGTGACGCAGATGGACCAGGCCACGCAGCAGAACGCGGCGCTGGTGGAAGAAAGTGCCGCAGCCGCAGAAAGCCTGCGCGGCCAGGCCCAGCACCTGGTGCAGGCGGTGGCGGTGTTCAGGCTGGCGCCGCAGGTCTAGCCCGCGTTGGCCGGCACCGCAGCCCGGCCACGATCAAGTCTTGCCGCCAAGCGATATGCTGGACGCGGATCGTGAATCACCTGGCGCGGCTCTCAGAGCAGCTCGGCGTAGGCACGTTGCACCCAAAGCGGCGAGCCGTTATCGGCCAGGCCCGGTAGGGCCTTGCGCAAGGCGGCCTGTCCCTGCGCGCGGGCACCCGTGCCCAGCAGGGCGCGACCCTGTTCAGCCTGAAGCCGCCAGTCCCAGTCGCGCGCTGGCGCCGCTGCGGCAAGAGCCCGCGGGTCCAGCCGCGCCAGGATGGGCAGCGCTTCGGAAGCACGCTGCAGGCTGGTCAGGGCGCGTGCACGCTCGAAGTCCACGGCCTGCACCACGGCACCCTGCTCACCGCCGGTGTACTCGACGAACCAGGCGCGGCCTTCGACGAGCTTGCGCAGTGCTTCGGCCGGGCGCCCGGTATTGAGCTCGGCAATCGCCAGGTTCAACGTCATCACCCGGGTGTGAGGATGGTCGGCGCCGAAGCTGCGCAGGTAGCTGGCGTGTACGGCGGCAAACGCCTGGCGCGCGCGCTCGAAGTCGCCTCGCTTCTGGAACAAGGCAGCCAGTTCGGCGTCGGCCACGCTGACATAGTGCTCGTCGGGCCCCACTCGGCTGGCCAGCAGGCTGCGCGCAGCCAGCAAGGCGGGCTCGGCCGCCGCAATGCCCTCTGCCCGGCCCTGCGCGATCAGCACCCGCGCCTGCAACACCCGACCGCGCGCCTGGCTCACTTCCGAAGGCGGCGACCTGCCGGCCGGTATCGCCAGCGCCTGGTCCAGCACTTCGGCAGCGCGGTCCAGCTGACCCAGCCGGGTGAGCGTGTCGCCCAGGATCAGACGCGCCGAGAACCAGTCGTCGGGCCGCGTCGGGTTGGCACTCGCGTCGGCCAGAGCCAGCAGCTTTTCGGCGGCTGGCAGCGCAGCCTTGAAGTCTTCGCTCGAATGCAGCACCAGGGTGCGTGCCAGGATCGCAGTCTGCGCCAGCGGCGAACTGGCCGCCAGCGCCGCCGGGCCAGCGTCGGCCTCCGCCTGCGGCAATAGCTCGCGTGCTTCCTTGATACCGTCGTTCACCGCCAGGTTGGCGATCAGGCTGAAGCGCGCCTGCAGCAGCGCGGGGTCCGTTTTCAACGCCTGATCGTCGGCCAGCGCTAGAGCGCGCCGGTACTCGGTTTCACTTCGTGGAAACATCGACAGCAGATGGAACAAGCTGGCCAACTGGATGCGCACCTGCCCTTCGGTGGCTGGCTGGCCAGCGAAGCGCTGTCCAGCACGTTCAGAAGCACGTTCGAGCACGGCGCGCATCGAAACGGTGCCGTCGGGCCCGGCCCGCGCCAGGTCGATGCCGGCAAGGAAGTCTTCGGCCAGAAAGCTGTTGACGGCGTCGGCACGCGCGCGCTGCGCTTCGGCCAACTCGGCTTGGGCCTGCGCCTCTCGCCCGGCCTGCCTCGCCTGCTGCGCCAGGACCAGGCTGGCCGCCAGGCCCAGGCCAAGGCTGGCCAGTGCCGCCCAGACCCAGGGCCGGCGGGCACGGCTGCTCGCCAGCTCCACCGCCGTGGCCGTCGCCTGCGCGGCCTGCAACTGCGCGGCAGCGCGTGCGGCGCGGCGCTCGGGCAGGCGCTGCAGGCGGTCGACAAGGTCGGCAACGCTGGGCAAACGGTCTTCGGGAAAACCTTCAGTGGCCGCAGCGATGTCCTCGATCAGCAGTTCATCGTCCAGCTCGCGCTGCCAACCAGTGGCCAGCGGGCGCTGGAAGTCGCCCACCAGCAGCTGCCAAAGCAAAAGGCCCAAAGCGTAAAGGTCGCTTTGCACGGTGGGCGCCTGGCCCTTGAGCAGCTCGGGCGCGAGGTACATCAGGGTGCCGCTGCGCGACTCACTGCCAGGGTCTTGCGTCTGCGTCAGATCCAGCGCGGTGAGCTGCAGACCCTCCAGTCGCGCCAAATCCAGCAGGCGCCCGCTGCCGAAGTCGGTCAGCAGCAGTTGCCAGGTCGTGCCGGCTGCTGCTGCCGCCGGCCTGATGAGAATGTTGCCGGGCTTGATGTCCTTGTGCAGCACGCCTACGCCGTGCGCGGCGGCCACGGCACGCGCGGCCTGCAGGAAAAGCGCCACGCGCTCGGCCTGCGGCATGGCCGACAAGGCGGGGGCAGTGCTCGCCCAGTCCAGCAGGCTCTGGCCGCCGAACTCGCATTCGATGAAGAAGGGCGCAGAAACGAAATGGCTGTCGAGCACGCGGGCGAAGTCATCACGCGGCCCCAGTTCATTCGCCAGCACCCGGTACAAGGTGAATTCGCGTTTCAGTGCCGCCAAACGTGCGCCATCAGATGCGAACTTGAAGACCCGCTGCTGCCCCAGCTTGAGGTGGCGCGCCAGCCAGACGTCGCCGTGTGCGCCGCCGCCCAGCGGCGAGGAGAGCACGTAGCCTTCACGTCCTGGCACCGGCTGGCCCGGCTGCAAGCTCACTTCGGCCGCTCGCTGCAGCACCCGCTGCACCGGACCGACCAGGCGGTAGCCCACACGCGCTACCGTCACCAGCCGAGCCGCACCTTGCTCGCCGAGCGCAGTGCGCAGCTTGCTGACGGCGTTGGCAAGAACATGGTCGACGGTGGGTCTGCCTTCCCAGACCGCCACGAGCAGCTCTTCCTTGGTCAGCACCTCGTTGGCGTGGCGCAACAATTCGGCCAGCAGGCGCAGCGGCCGGGGCTCGACCGTGACGGGCTGGCCACGCACGCGCAACTGGCCTTCGAGGACGTCGAACTCGACATCGGCGAAGCGGTACAGCGCCGGGTCAGCGGCTTCTGCGGAGCCTGCCTCGCCGGCAGGTATCTCGAATGACGGCACCGCTAACCTCCCTGATCTTTGGTGTCTTCACGGTGCCGCGCTTGGTAGCGACTCCCGAACGGACCGCGAATTCGGCGTCGCGGCGCGGTGAATTCTGGTGCTCGTGCCCGCACCGCACCAGGGGGCACCCCCTGAGACACGGGGCTCTCGGCAGGCCGTGAACGCACCGTGAAGACTCCATGACAAAGCCAGCGTCGCGAATCGCGATCATTCAACCCTGACGAGCGAAGAGCCTGTTTGTCACCTGCACGAGCCGCGGCGAGGTGCTCAAGGAACAGGGAGTTTCACGACGCCAGGACAGGCAGTGCCGCTGGCACGGACCGCGCTGGTACGGGTCGCGCGACACCCCGCTGGCCGCAGCGTGGTCCACGATGCGCGGGCCCAGACGCCGGTCCGCTTCGCCACGAAGGAACTCACTGACGAAACACATTGCGACTCAACTTGTCGAACTGGCCATCAGCGTCGTCGCCAGCGCGCAATCGCCGATTCACGCGATGACCAGCAGCATCGTCATCGCTGACGAATCGGGCTCTATCCTCGCCCAACGGAGCAGCCTTTCCACTTTAGGCCGCCCCGTGTTCAGATTTGCGCGGCCGGCTCTGTCGTCATGTCCCAGCAGCCGGCGCCAGTGGCGGCTCTGTGGCATCGCAAGGCAGGCGCGGCTTGTCCTAGCTCATGCCACTGAAGAACGCCCACACCACGTTCTCGAACCAGTGCTGGACTCGTTCCTCGTCGCTGATTTACCACCACGGCAGCCGGATCGTGAATAAGGCCAGCGGTCGCCGCAGGTTGATCATCTGGTCCACGAGCCAGCGCAAGAAGTCGGGTGTGGACATCGGAAAATCCCTCAGAAATCGGACCTCAAGAGGTATCAAATCCCAGGGAACGATAAATTAGATAAATTAATTACCAGGTCAATAATCGAGAAGTATACGGGTAACAGGCAGTTTTCAGAGCGAACTAGACAGTCAATTCGCGGGCCTCAAGCTCGTACTGACCACGCAGCCCTGCAAGACAGGCTTGCCCGCACGCGGCGCTCAGTTCAGGTCGGTTTCTCAAAGCCACGAAAATTCGCCGCCATCGCCGGATGGGTTTTATCTGTCGATTTTTTCTGGGCATTTTCTTGAATGCTCCAGCAACCCGACCCATAGCAGTTCAACCTTTCTGCTGCCCCAATCTCTGCCAACCCATCGTTGGGCGCACCGGACCGGATGAGGCGCAGGTCAGTCGCACCGGGCTGGGTCGTAACCACCACACCTTGAAAGCTGCGTCACTGCTCCGAAGGGTCTTGCCAGCCGTGACTCACTCAAATTGATGAACGGTTGAGCCGAAGTTGTTGCGAGAAACCGTCACATCAAGCTCGAACCGGCTCTGTCAACAATCCGTGATGGATCCGTTATCGATCCGTGTAGGCGGCCGACGCTTGCAGCGCGAGACTTCGCCCGGCGCACGAACCTGTGTCGCACCGGAAAGCCGATCGTCGGCCCGCGCAACCACTTCAAGGAGTATCTTCAGCATGGCCATCATCAACGGAACCGACGGACCCGATACCTTGCTTGGCACTGCTGCCGACGACGAACTGAATGGGCAGGGCGGCAACGACATACTGGACGGCCTCGGCGGCAACGATTTTCTGGCCGGTGGCAGCGGCAATAATACTTACAGGTTTGGCAAGGGGGATGGCTTCGACGTGCTACGGTCGCGCTTCGACACGACCCAATACAACGGCAACAGCACTGGCAAGCTCAATACACTGGAGTTCAAGGCCGGCGTGCTGCCTTCTGAAGTCACCGCTTCTCGTGTGGGCGACAATCTGGTCATACGCATCGGTACTGATCAGAGCTTTACGGCGCAGAACTTCTTTGACGGAAGCAATCCCCGCAACAACAGCAACCCTCTGCAGCAGGCGCGGTTCAGTGACGGCACGGTCTGGACCCTGGATCAGTTGGCGGCGCTGGCGTTTATCGGATCGAACAGCAACGACACGCTGGTCGGGACAGTCGCGGACGACATCCTGGATGGCCGCGCCGGCAATGACACTCTGGACGGCGGAAATGGCAACAACACCTACCGGTTCGGCAAGGGGGACGGCTTCGATGTGCTGCTCTCGCGATTCGACACCACACCCTACAACGGTAACAGCACCGGGAAGCTCAACACCCTGGAGTTCAAGACTGGCGTCGTTCCTTCAGAGGTCACCGCGTCCCGGGTTGGTGAAGATCTGGTTGTGCGCATTGGCACCGAACAGAGCTTCACGGCGAGGCAGTTCTTCGATGGCGGCAATCCCTACAACAACAGCAACCCCCTGCAGCATGCGCGCTTCAGTGATGGCACGGTCTGGACCCTAGACCAGTTGACGGCACGGGCGTTCATCGGCAGTAGCGTGGATGACACACTGATCGGGACGATCAGAGCTGACGTTCTCGACGGACGAGCCGGCAATGACACCTTAGATGGTGGTGATGGCAACAACACCTACCTGTTCGGGAAGGGGGACGGCAATGACGTGTTGCGGTCGCGTTTCGACACGACGCCCTACAACGGAAATAGCACCGGCAAGCTGAACACCCTGGAGTTCAAGGCGGGCGTGGCGCCATCAGAGGTCACGGTCGTTCGCTCAGGAGAGAACCTGATCCTGCGCATCAATGGCGCCGAGAGCTTCACGGCACAGGGATTCTTTGATGGCAACAATCCCCGCAACAACAACAATCCGCTGCAACAGGTGAAGTTCGCGGACGGGACGACATGGGACTTGGACACCATCGTGTCGCGGGTTGGCGCTGCAGCGCCCGCGCCCGCGCCTGCGCCCGCGCCTGCCCCGCCACCCCCCCCACCCGCGCCTGCGCCTGCGCCTGCGCCTGCGCCTGCGCCGGCCCCGGCCCCCACCACAGAGACGGTGAACAACGTGAACGTCGGGGATGCCCCCAACGCCTTCACTGGCGCCGTCGTGCTCACCACCGCCAGCACGGTCCGCGGCGGCGCTGGCGGGACCGACGCAGGCGACCTGTTCAGCTTCGTCACGGGTGCGAGCGGGCAGATCAACCTGGCACTCACGGGCCTGGCCGCCGACCTGGACTTGTACCTCTACGACGCACGGGGAGAGATCGTCAGCAGTTCGCTGCAGTTCGGCGCCGCGGCTGAGTCGATCAGCTTTCAGGGTCTGGCCAACAGCAGCTATTTCGTCTACGTCACACCTTACGAAACTGCGGTTTCCGCCTACAACTTGACAGGGACCTGGCCTGCCCCTACGGCGAATTCGCCTGCACCTGCGCCTGCACCGACCCCAACGCCGAGCCCAACACCCACACCGGCCCCGCCACCAGGAACCGTGATCGAGGGAACCTCCGGAGCGGACGTCCTGACCGGCGGCAAAGGCAACGACAGGCTCAATGGTGGCAAGGGCAACGACACGCTGACGGGAGGCGCCGGCAATGACGAACTGGTAGGCGGCGATGGCACGGACACGGCCGTTTTCAGTGGCGTCGTCCTGGAATATCGGGTCGCCTTCGACAGTGCTTCGGGCCGCGCAACGGTTTCGGACCGCAAGACTGGCCGTGACGGTGTTGACGACTTGTTGCTAGTAGAAGTGCTGAAGTTCAGCGATGGCGAACGCCGAATCGTGGTCGGCACCAGCGACAACGACAGCCTGGCTGGCGGCAAGGGCAATGACGTCCTGTCCGGTGGCAAGGGAAATGACAACCTGGATGGTGGTGCTGGCCTGGACCTGGCCGTCTTCGCTGGCACGCGCGCTGCCCATGTGATTACCATCGGTTCACAAACAACCCAGGTGCGTGGCAATACGAGCAACGTGACGACGGGCACGGACACGCTGGCCAATATTGAACGGCTGCAATTCACCGACGTCTCCGTCGCCTTGGACCTGAGCGGCAACGCCGGCACAGTGGCCCGTCTGTTGGGCAGCGTGTTTGGTCCTGCGTCGGTGAACAACAAAGAATACGCAGGCATCGGACTTTCCATTCTCGACCGCGGCGTGAGCACCAACGAGCTGGCAGCCTTGGCTGTCAACGCTGCGGGCGTCAGCGCGCCGGCGGACATCGTGCGCTTGTTGTGGACGAACGTCATCGGCTCGCCACCCACTGCAGAACAGGCCAGGCCCTTCGTCGATCTGCTGGCCCAAGGCACGACCGTGGCGCAGCTGACCATGCTTGCCGCGATGACGCCGCAGAACGAGGCCAACATTGACTTGATGGGCTTGGCCACCACTGGGCTGGACTATCTGCAGATTGACGCTTGAGGCCGGGCTGCTCAGACGTGCATGCGGCCGCTCAGATCGCCAGCCGCATGCACGACTGACGACGGATGTGTATTTGCCGACGTTCAGGCAGCAGGCGGCGGCAACGAGTTCGCCTGGCGGCGCAACGACAATCTGGCGAGCAGCGGCCGAGCTGCGTGAAGGGGCCGTCGATGTCAGGGGTTGAGCACACTTCGCGGATGTCGTTGCCGCAGGCACTGGCAGTGCTTCAGGAACTCACAGTCGCCAGCCGCGTTGACGAGGCCCGGCGGGTGCTGGATGACCTTTTGCGCCAGATTGCCCTGCTGCGTGCAACAGAGCCGGGGCTGGCTGACCGACTGGGCCAGCAACTTCGCCCTTGGCAGCTGCGCCTGGCCGCCTGGTGGTGGTTGCCGCTGGGCGCCGGGCCGGTGCGACTGCGGCGTACCCAGGCCGAAGACGCTGGTTTCTGGTCATCAGCCTTTGCTGATGCCAGCTTTGCGCGCCGATTCAACCGGCAACAGCCGTGGGCGGGCGATCTGGCGCAGGCACTAAAGCGGGCCGGCGAGATGCCGCCGTTGGACCAAGGCGCCGTTCAGTGGCTGGTTTGCGACGGTGCCGGGGAACGCTTGGGCATCGCGTCGCTGACCAGCATCAACCTCGCCAATGCACGAGCGGAGTTCTCGATTGGTTTCCCGCGCGACCCGGGTCCGATGCGCGGTGTGCTCGCGTCGCTGTGGGTTTTCCACTTCGCATTCTTCCTGCTGCAGTTGAATAAGCTGACCACCTATGTCTACAGCGAGAACATCGAGGCCCGCCACAACTCGCTGCGACTGGGCCTGCGTGAAGAAGGTTTGCTGAAGGAGCATTTCCTGCTGCCGCCAGGCGAGTATGTAGATGTGCTGGCGATGGGCCTGACACGTAGTCAGCTGCTATCCGACCGGCGCCTGGTGAACCTGGCCAAGCGGCGCATCGGGCAGGTCTGGCACTGACACCACCGCAGCCGAAATGCGCCTGTGAACCAGCGACACCGGCTATCGCCCGGGCACTGCAACAGAAGGTCCTTCTTGGCCGACATGCAGCAGAGCCTGGCCCGCGTGGTGGGCCGCGTGCGCAACAACGCCGAAAGCGCCAAGCAGGCCAATCAGCTGGCGCAGAACGCGTCGGCCGTGGCCGCGCAGGGTGGCGCCGTGGTAGGCCAGGTGGTCAAGCTGGCGCCGCAGCACTGAGGCGAGGCTTTCCCCTTGGCTTGAACTCTCAGGCCTGGGTTTGAAGCAACACATGCGGGCATTCGGCGGCGCCCTGCGCGTGGCCGGTGCCGAAGGCGGCGGCACGGGGCTGGCGATCGAGCTGGCGACGTCGGCTGCACCAGCCGTTGAGTTTGCTCAATCGTGTGCGGGTTCGGGCTCCTAACGTACCAGCGTGGCGGGATCCTTTGGAAGGGGTGAGCCCGCCGCCCGGTACGGAGCAAGCTTCGACTCGGCCAGCACCCTCGCCAGACAGCATCCAGGAGCCTTCATGAACCTCCCCTTGAACACGATCCGGTCTCTTGCCGTGGCCGGCATCCTCGGCGCCCTTGCCTGCGCCAGTTCGGCCGCCACCACCACCGCCCTCAGCATCGTCAGCGACGGCAGTTGGAAGTCCACCGCGACGCTGCAACCCGGCTGGTTCACACCGGGATTCGACGACTCGGGCTGGAGCCAGGCCCGAGCGCCGTATCCCAGCCCCCAGCCCGTCAGCAACCTGATTGCAGGGACATCGGCGCAGAGGATCTGGCACGATCCGTTGGCGCTGTCCGACGGTACCAACGGCGCCATCGAGACCTGGTACCGGCGTGGGTTCTCCCTGGACCTTTCCAGCGGCGCCTTCGTTCAGTTTGCCCACGCGATCGTGTTTGTGGACGACGACTTCGAGTTCTACGTCAACGGCAACCTCGTCTACACCGACGTCAGTGGCGGTTTTGCCGATGTCCCGCACTTCATCGATTTCTCGTCGCATCTGGTGAACGGCAACAACGTGCTGGCCATCCATGCGGTGGACGGTGGCCTTTTCGGACCGTATGACCGTTTGTACGAATCGCTGCTGGTCGACGCGGTCGTTCGCACCGCGGGAGTCGTGCCGGAACCATCGACGGTGGCCCTGCTGCTCGCTGGCTTCGCGGGGGTGGCCGTGGCCGTCAAGCGGCGCCGGGCTGACCAGGCCTGAACGAACAGGCCCTCGTGTGCCCGTCATGCCGACCAGCGAGCCGCCTTCGCAGCGATCCGCAAGCTCCGGGGTCCTCACCGAGCCGGGAGATCCTGCGCGGCGACACGGACGATGCGAAGATACCGTGCGGCTTTCCTCGACCTGTGCCGGCACGCTCATGGCTGGACGCGGGCCTTTTCCACGGCGTGGCGGGCCCGTCGCACCTTGACCTTCACGCCCCAGGAAGGTCTTGAGTGCAGGCCGCTCGGTGCTGGCACTGGCACTGGCACTGGCACTGGCACTGGCACTGGCGCTGGCGACCGCTGAACGGATGCGGGAACTTGTCGACGCCAGAAGCCGCCAGCCCCACCTGCAGCAACAGCGCGTCCACCTGTTGGCGCAGGCCCTCGCCGCTCTTGGCCAAGCCTTGTTCGCGCAGCGCGCTCGGCCACCCTGCCCAGCAGCTTTCAGCGCGGGTTCAGGCCCGAAGACGGGACCTGTAAGATCAGCTGCAGGCGCCGGCGCATGGCGCGAGCCCTGCAGGCGCAGGATCGTCGACAGGCCGGCCTTCCTCGCAAGACCTGCCCGGCCGCGAGCCGATGCTGACCCGGCGAAGCTTCGCAGCCATCTGGCCTGATGGAAGCCATGCGCGGCCACGCCAACAAGTTCGAAGCGGCGCCTGGCCGGCCGTAGCAAGTTCTGCACGACCTGCGAGAGGGTTCGGTGACGCTGCCGTCGCATAGCCCTTGTCGGCGCTCATGCGCCAAGGCCGCTGGTCTGGCGCAACACCTCCCCGACCGTGCCCGACAATCCCGGCATGAACCGAATCGACGACCCCCGCCACGACCAGGAAGTGGGCGTGCGCGACAGCACGCTGGACACCACCCGCATCGACGACGTGCGCATCGGCGCGGTGCGCCCGCTGATGACACCCGCGCTGCTGCAGGAAAGGGTGCCCGTGCAGGCCGACACGCTGGCCTTGGTGGAAGACAGCCGCCGCTGCATCGCCGACGTGCTGCATGGCCGCGACGACCGGCTCGTCGTCGTCGTCGGTCCCTGCTCGATCCACGACCACGACCAGGCCATCGATTACGGCCGGCGCCTGAAGGCCGCGGCCGACGCGCTGCAGGCCGAGCTGCTCGTCGTGATGCGGACCTACTTCGAGAAGCCGCGCACCACGGTCGGCTGGAAGGGCTACATCAACGACCCCCACCTGGACGGCAGCTTCGCCATCAACGAAGGCCTGGAGCGCGCGCGCCGGCTGCTGCTGGAACTGACGGCCATGGGCCTGCCCACCGGCACCGAGTTCCTGGACTTGCTGAGCCCGCAGTTCATCAGCGACCTGGTGAGCTGGGGGGCCATCGGCGCGCGCACCACCGAAAGCCAGAGCCACCGCCAGCTGGCGTCGGGCCTGAGCTGCCCGGTGGGTTTCAAGAACGGCACCGACGGCAGCCTGCAGGTGGCGGCCGACGCCATCCTCGCCGCGCGGGCGCCGCATGCCTTCATGGGCATGACGAAGATGGGCATGGCCGCCATCTTCGAAACCCGCGGCAACGCCGACTGCCACGTCATCCTGCGCGGTGGCAAGGCGCCCAACTTCGACGCCGCTGGCGTGGCCGCCACCTGCGAACTGCTGCGCAAGGCCGGGCTGCCAGAACGCGTGATGATCGACCTGTCGCACGGCAACAGCCGCAAGCAGTTCGCGGCGCAGGTGGACGTGGCGCGCGATGTCGCGGCGCAGATGGCGGCCGGGGACGGGCGCATTGTCGGCGTGATGATCGAAAGCCACCTGGAACCCGGCCGCCAGGACCTGGTGCCCGGGCTGCCGCTGAAGCGCGGCGTGTCGATCACCGATGCCTGCCTGGGGTTCGAGCAGACGCTGCCGGTGCTGCACGAGCTGGCTGCGGCGGTGCGCACGCGTCGCCGACGCTGAACACCCCTGACAGACGACCTGCGCCCGATGGCGCGGGAACTCTGCGTCAAGTCCGCACGGGCCATCGCCTCGCCCGCCATTCACGACTGTTTCGTCGCTTGCGGAATCCAGTTCGATCTCATGCCCCCAACCGCGTCAAGGGCCTTCATCGGGGCGAAGCTGGCGAAGCAGGCAAGCATCATCGATGGACTCGGGTGCGAAGGCCGACTGATCCGGGTTCCGATCCCCGTGGGAACGTCGGGTAACGGCTGCAGGGCCAGGGCCCGGCCCAGCAGGGTCAGTACTGGCGGTCGGGCAGCTCCACCGTCAGCCCGTCCAGCGCCGGGGCCACCGTGATCTGGCAGCTCAGTCGGCTGCCGTCCCGGCGCACTGCTGCCGTGAACTCGAGCATGCCGCGTTCCTCGTCGGTGGGCTCGGGCAGCCTGGCCATCCATTCCGGCGCCACATAGACATGGCAGGTGGCGCAGCTGAGGGTGCCGCCGCAATCGGCCGCGATGGCGTCCAGGCCGGCGCCTACCGCCACCTGCATCAGGGTCTGGCCGGCACGGGCCTGAACATCGTGCACACGCGGGGCCGCGCCGGTCTGCGCGGAGATGAATCGGATCGTCACCATGTTCAAAGCCTGCTGAAGTATTCGCGCCGCTGGAATTCTTCGGGGTCGGCCGCCGCGGCGTGGCGCGCCACTTCAGACTGCTTGATGCGCAGGAAGTAGTCGACGAAGGCGTCGCCGAAACCCGCCCGCAAGGCCCGGTCGGCGTCCAGGCAGCGCAGGGCGGCTTCCAGCGTGGCGGGAATGCCGGTCGCCCCCGGCTCGGCCGTCGCGTCCGGCGCATACGGCGCCTGTGTCGCGGACGGCGGCCGCAGCTGGCGCTCCAGGCCGTCCAGCCCGGCATGCACCTGCGAGGCCATGTAGAGGTAGGGGTTGGCCGCGGGCTCGCCAATGCGGTTTTCGATACGGGTGGCATCGTCGCCGCAGTCGCCCACCACGCGCAACATCGCACCGCGGTTGTCGCGGCCCCAGACGGCCGACTGCGGCGCCAGCGCATGGGGCTTGAAGCGACCGTAGCCGTTGATGGTGGGAGTGCAGAACGCCGCCATCCCGCCGGCATGCGCCAGCAGCCCCGCCAGGTAGTGCTGGCCGGTGTCGGACAGCGCATGCGCTGCGTCCATGGGCGTGCTGCCGGCGGCGGGTGCGTCGCGCATGAACGCCGGGCGGCCGCTGCCCGATTCCAGCAGCGACTGGTGCAGGTGCCAGCCGCTGGACATGACGTTCGGAAACGGCGGCCGGCAGACGAAGCTGGAGTGGTAGCCGGCCCGCTGCAGCGCCATCTTCGTGGCGTTGCGAAAGAGCACCATGTTGTCGGCCGCGGTCAAGGCGTCGGTGGCGTCGAACACCGCCTCGACCTGCGACGGGCCGAACTCCAGTTCCAGCGACAGCAGCGGCAGCCCCAGCGCCTGGGCCGTGCGCTGCACGATGCGCAAGGGCTCGTCGGCCATGTCGATCCAGACCTCGTTGAGCAGGCTGTAGCCAGGATGGATCATCGACAGCGAGGACGGCGGCTCGCCCGGCCAGGCGGCCTGGCCCGGATCGAGCTGCGCGCCCGCGTCGCGGATGCTGTAGATGTGGAACTCGACCTCCAGCCCGCACATCATCGTGAAACCCGCGGCCTTCAAGCGGGCGAGTGCGCGCTGCAACACCGAACGGGTGTCCAGTTCCACCGGGCAGCCGTGCTGGAACCAGGGCTGCGCGCGCAGCCAGGCCGTGCCGGCGGCCCAGGGCAGTTCGCGCAGGCTGTCCGGGTCGGGCATCAGCACGAGGTTGTTGGCCTGGCCGAACCCCGGCAGGCTGGCAGTCCCGCCCGGCTCGAACACGCCGAAGGCCGTGCGGTCAGACGAGTCCTTCAGCATCAGGGTGCTGACCATGCCCACCCCTTCGCGCAGTGCGCGCCCGGCGGCCGAAGCGACCAGGCTCTTGCCGCGCAGAAAGCCGTGCAGGTCGCACCAGGACACGCGCAGCAGTTCGATGCCGCTGGCGTCGATGCGCTGCACGGCCTGAAGCACCCGCCGCTCGCGCTCGGCGTCGTGGATGCCGCAGCGCTGCGCGAAGCTGCTTGTCATGCGCCTTGCGGGGCGGCAGGTGCCGATGTTTCGGGCTGCACCGGGTCGGCCCAGGGCGTGGCCTGGCGCCTGGCCTGCACCTGCGCCTGCCACCATGTGCCCCAGGTGCCGGCGGGTGCGATGCCGTCCACCGTGTCCGGGCCGGTCATGGCCCCGGCCAGTGCCGGGTCGGCGATGCCCGGTGCCACCTGGCCCGCCCGCACCGCGTCGATCGCGGCCAGCAGCATGCGGCGGTTGGCCATGATCACCTTGTCGCTGGTGCCCAGGTGTTCACGGGTGCGGTCCTGAATCGGCCCCATGCTTTCCACGGCCCACTGGTCGTGCACGTTGATGTCGTCTTCGCCCATGCCCAGGAAGGTGCTGCTGCGCTGTTCCTCGGGGTCGTAGCCCCAGTGATTCTGACGGCCGGCCTTCGGCAGGTAGTCGGGCAGCGAGATGAAGCGGGCCCGCTGCTCGCGCATGGCCGCTTTGTCGACCGGCTCGGCAAAGCTCGTGAAGAACGAATACCAGTAGGTGTGCGTGTCGTCCACCGGCACGTGCATCTGCGTGATGGTGAGCGTGGCCGACAGCGGAATGACGAAGGTGCAGGGAAAGATGCCCTGGGTGATGCGCACATGCGTCAGGTCCGGCGTCATCGGTCGCAGCGTGGTGATCTGCAGGCCCCAGGGGCGCTTGTCGAAGCTGATGTCGGGCCGGTGGAATTCGCGCATCACGCGGGTCATGGGCCACTGCTCGCCGCCGAAGCGGCCGATGCTGGCGCTGCGGAACTGCTTGCCGCCGGCGTTGCTGCCGATGTCGTCCAGCGAAGCGTCGTTCAGGAAGCGATGCAGGAACGAGGTGTGGGCCGGGTCCAGCCCCACTTCGAAGGCCTGCAGCCAGTTGCAGTGCCACAGGCCCTTGAAGGCGAACACATGCGTGTCGGGTGCGTTGAAGCAGTCGAAGCCCGGAAATGGCGGTGCCTTGCCCACCGGGCCGAACCAGCCGAACAGCACGCCGCCGCGCTCGAGAACCGGGTAGCTGGTCTGCTGGACGCGGTCGCACAGTTTGCTGCCGACGGGTTCGGCGGGGGTCTCCAGGCAGCGGCCGGTGGCGTCGAACTTCCAGCCGTGGAAAGGGCAGCGCACACCGTCGCCTTCATGGCGCGCATAGGCGAGATCGGCACCGCGATGCGGGCAGTCGCGGTCCAGCAGACCCCAGCGGCCCAGGTCGTCGCGGAACAGGATGAATTCCTGGCCCAGCACCCGCACCGCCTTCAAGGGGCGAAGCGCCATGCGCGGGTCGAGCGCGGCATCGAATTCGGCGAGCAGGGCCACCGGTTGCCAGTACTGGCGCAAGAGCGCACCGCAGGCCGTACCCGGCCCGATGCGCGTGATCAGCTCGTTCTGCTCGGCCTGCATTCGAAACCCTTTGCTGGATGCCCCGGGCGAAGGTATACCGCATTGTCGGAACTGCTCACAACCTGATGAACCTGCACGCCGGGGCCGACGACAGGGCCACATCCCGGGCCCGCTGCACAGCCCAAACGTGAACACCTGGGCGGTAACGCTGAACCGGAGCTGTCACTGCCATTTCATTTGCTGTCACTACGCTGCGCTGCGTTGCAGCAACAGCGTCGCTGCCCGTCGTGCAGCTTGAGACCTGCACTCGCACGCAGTCCATCCGGGGGCCTTTCTTGTCGCGATTGCGTCTGCACAGAGTCTGGTTGATCGTCGCGGCTTGCCTCATGTGCGCCTGCACACCGCGTGCATTGCTGGTGCAGGCTGTTGCCAGCGAACTGGCGGTACAGGGTTCTGGCGATGAAGACGACCTGGAACTGGCACGCGACGCCGCCGCCTTTCACCTGAAGCTCTCTGAAGCGGTGTTGCGGCAGACACCCGGGCATGGCCCCCTGGCCACCGCAGTGGCTTCCGGTTTCACGCAGTACGCCTATGCCTTCGTGGAATTCGATGCCGACCGGCTGGAGATGCAGGACAGCCGTGGCGCCCAGCGCCTGCGGCAGCGGGCAGCACGCCTGTACTGGCGTGCGCAGCGCCATGCGCTGCTGGCGCTGGAAGGGCAGCAGCCAGGCTTCCGGCAGGCGCTGGCCGCGGGAACGGCCCGCCTGCAGCCGCAGCAGGCCGCGCTGGCCTACTGGGGCGCGGCCGCCTGGGGTGCGGCCATTTCCTTGAGCAAGGACCAGCCCGAACTCGTCGCCGACCTGCCGCTGGCCACGGCCCTGGCCACGCTGGCCTGGCAAGCGGAGCCGGGCCATGGCAAGGGCTCGCTGGCGGCCTTGATGGGTAGCTTCGAGGCCGCACGGCCGGGCGGCAGCGCGGCCACCGCGCGGGACTACTTCGACCGCGCCGTGCAGCTGGCCGATGGCCGCAACGCAGGCGTGTACGTGGCCCGGGCCGAAACGCTGGCCCTGCCCGCCGGCGACCGCGCTGCTTTCGAATCACTGCTGCATCAGGCCCTGAAAGCGGCAGACCTGCAGCGCGACCTCGCCAACGAAGCGATGCGCGAACGCGCCGCCTGGTTGCTGGCCACCGCCGACGACCGGTTCTGAGAACTTCAGAGCCCATCCAAGAGCTTCAGAGAGCTTTCGAGACCTTCCAGGACCACAGCACCGATGGAACCCGTCAACACCTCACGCCGCCACACCACACTGTCGATGCTGGCCCTGGCACTGCCCGGCGCAGCGCAGGCGCAGACCGTGCAGCTGCGCATCGGCAGCCTGGTCCCGAAGAACTCGCTCTATCACCAGTCGTTGCTGGAACTGGGTGAAAGCTGGCGAGCCGCCCAGGGTGGCGGGGCACGCTTTGCCGTCTTCACCGACGGCAGCCAGGGTGGCGAAGCCGAAATCGCCCGCCGGATGCGCATCGGCCAGCTGCAGGGCGCCCTGATGAGCGTGGTGGGCTTGCGCGAGATCGAGCCCACCGTGGCCGCCCTGCAGACCCTGCCCCTGCTGTTTCGCGACTGGGACGAGGTCGACCATGTGCGCGAGAAGATGCGCCCGGCGATGGAGCGGCGCTTCCTCAGCAAGGGCTTCGTCATCGTCGGCTGGGGCGACGCCGGCTGGGTGCGCTTTTTCTCGAAGGAGCCCGCGTTCAGGCCCGACGACTTCAAGCGCATGAAGTTCTTCGCCTGGGGTTCGGAACCCGAACAGCAGGCCATCATGAAGAGCCTGGGCTACACCCCGGTGCCGCTGGAAACCGCCGACATCCTGCCCGCACTGCAGACCGGCATGATCAACGTGGTGCCGTCCACGCCCTACTTTGCGCTGGCAGGGCAGGTCTTCAACACGGCACCGAACATGCTGGAAATCAACTGGGCGCCCATCGTCGGGGCCCTGGTGGTGACCCAGCGCGCCTGGGAGGCCATGTCGCCTGCCGGCCAGCAAGCGCTGCGCAGCGCCGGCGAGCGTGCAGGGGTGCAGATGCGGGCGCAGGCGCGCAAGGAAGTCGACGAAGCAGTGGCGGCCATGCGCAAACGCGGGCTGACGGTGAACCGACCCACGCCGGAGCAGATGCGCGAATGGGACGCGCTGGCAGAAGCCTTGTACCCGCGCATCCGCGGCACCATGGTGCCGGCCGAGACCTTCGACGAAGTGTTCATGCACCTCAAGGCCTTCCGCACGGCGCGGGGCCGTTGACTTTGGCAGCGACACCGCCGGCTGTGCCGCCGAGCCCGCCGCCGCGAGACACGCCGCCGGCAACGGCCGCGGTGCCGGGCGTCTTCTGGGCCCGGCGTTGGGACGAAGCCCTGGCTGCGGCGGCGCTGCTGCTGATGACGCTGATCCCGCTGATCGAGATCGCATTGCGCCCGGTCATGGGCCGTGGCGTGATGAACGCGCCCGTGCTGGTGCAGCACCTGGGCCTGGTGATGACGATGTTCGGTGCACTGGCCGCCGCGCGCAACGGCCATCTCACCACCCTGGGCAGCAGTCTCGGGCAGATCCTGCCTGCGGCGCTACGCCCGGCCGTGCGCGCCCTGGCCTGGGGCGGTGCTGCCCTGGTGTGTGGTGCGCTGGCCTTGGCGAGCTGGCGCTTCGTGGCCAGCGAAGCCAGTGCGGCGCAGGAACTGGCTTATGGCATCCCCGTGTGGTGGGTGCAGGCTTCGATGCCGCTGGGCTTCCTGCTGCTGGGTTTCAAGCTGGGGGCGCGTTGCCTGGGCGGCGATGCTGGGGCCGCTGCAGCCCTTGCCCGCTGGGCAACTGCGGCGCTGGTGCCGCTGGCGGGGGCTTGGCTGGCAGCGCAATTCGACGGTACGGCCCTGCCCTTGTGGCCCCTGGTGCTGATGGTCGTGGTCTTCTTGCTGGCCGGCGCGCCGATCTTCGCGGCGCTGGGCGGCCTGGCGTTGGCGCTGTTCTGGAGCGAAGCGCTGCCGCTGGCCTCCGTGCCCTTGTCGCATTACCAGATCACCGTCAACCCTTCCTTGCCGGCCCTACCCCTGTTCACGCTGGCCGGGCTGATTCTGGCGCGCACGGGTGCGGCGCAACGGCTGGGTGCGGTGTTTCTGGCGCTCTTTGGCGGCGGGATACGGGGCACCGTGCTGGCCGTGGCCGTGCTGTGCTCGGGATTCACCGCGCTCACCGGTGGCAGCGGCGTCACCATCCTGGCGCTCGGTGGCCTGCTGCTGCCGATGTTGCTGAAGGCCGGCTATTCGGAACGGCGCGGCATCGGCCTGGTCACCAGCGCCAGCGCCCTGGGTGTGCTGCTGGCCCCATCGGTTCCCCTGATCATGTACGCGGTGATTGCGCGCGTGCCCATCCAGGACATGTTCCTGGCAGGCCTGGCGCCGGCCGTGGTGATGGTGGCCAGCCTGCTGCTGGTGGGCGGCTACCTGCGGCGCGAACCGGGTGCGGCGACATCGGCGCCGCCCATGCCTGCTGCGCCAGTCAATCTGCGCCATGCGATGTCGGCCGCCTGGGTGGCGAAATGGGAACTGGCGGCACCGCTGGTGGCCATCGGTGCGCTGGTCAGCGGGCTGGCCACACCCACCGAAAGCGCGGCGCTGACCGCCGCCTACGCCGGGCTGACGCAGGCCCTGGCCCACCGCGAACTGGGCTGGCGCCTGCTGGGCAAGGCGCTGTCGGACTGCGCCCAAATCATCGGCGGCGTCATGCTCATCCTGGGCATGGCGCTGGCGCTGACCAACTTCATGGTCGATGCCGGCATCCCCGACCTGGCGGTGGAATGGGTGCAGGGCTACATCCCGAACAAGTACGTCTTCCTGGTCGTCCTGTGCCTGTTCCTGTTCGCCGCTGCGGCCCTGATGGAGATCTATGCGGCCATCGTCGTGCTGGTGCCACTGCTGCTGCCACTGGCCATGGCCTACGGCATCGACCCGGTTCATTTCGGCATCATCTTCCTGGCGGCGATGGAGGTCGGTTTCCTGTGCCCGCCAGCGGGGATGAACATCTACTTTTCTGCCGCGATGTTCGGCAAGTCGATCGGCTACGTGGCCCGCTCGGTTTTGCCGGCCATGCTGGCCATCTTCCTGGGAACCTTGTTGATCGCGCTGGTGCCGGCGCTGGCCACGGCCCTGCCCGACTGGGTGGCCGGGCGGACTTGAAGGCGCCTTCCCGTGGGTGGCCGGTTCCGCCCCCGGGATTCGGCAGCCAGCCGGCCTTACTGCTGGACGGCCACCCGAAAGCGGTAATGGTGTCGCTCCAGCGGCAGATCGGTGCCCACCTGGTAGGTTTCCACCAGCATCTCGCGGGCATCGGTCAGGCCAAAGACCCGGAACATCGGCACATGCCGGCTTTCGTCGGGAATCTTCGTCCGCTCCAGCCCGGGCACGTGCAGGTAGTGCACATGACCCAGCTGCTTGGAGTGCACCACACGGTCCATGTCCATGTGGAGGTCGCCAGAGATCACCGCCACCACGTTCGGGCTGTTGACGATGTCGGCAAAGCCGGGGTGGCCCACGCCCTTGCCTGTGTTCTCTTCATAAACGCCCTTCTGTGCACCGTGCACGATCAGCACGACAGGCTTGTCCTTGTGTTTGTGCACCTGCTGCTGCAGCCAGGCCACACCGCTGTCGGCGAAGTCGCGCCCACGGTCGGGTGACGCAAAGACCAGCACCAGGTGTTCCAGATCGAGCACGTAGCTGGCCTTGGGAAAGCGGACCTTGCCGTTGTTCCAGCGCTCGGCATACGAAAGAAAGCGCGCCACCGTGCTGCCATGTTCTTCGTTGCCCATGATGGGATAGAAGGGCAGGCTCAGCTGTTGCAGTACGGCAGTCGCGTTCTCGTACTGCACTTCGGTGCCCTTGTGCGCGATGTCGCCCACGCCGACGACGAAGTCCAGCCGCTGCCGCGCGGCCATGCGATTGACCTGGGCGACCGCGCCCGCCAGGTTCGGGAACTGCGGCTCGGGCTTGGGTTCGGCGTCGCCGAGCACCGCAAACCGCAGCAGCACTTTCGCTGGCTGTTCAGCCGGCACGGGTGAACGCGCAAGGCCCGGGGCTGCGGCCACGCAGAAGACAAAGGCGCATACCGCGCGCCGGATCGACGGTTTCATCGGACAAGTGGGTCCTTGGTTTTCGCTTTTCGCTTTTCGGTCTGCGGTTGAGGGCACGCGCGGGATCAACAAGCGGCTGGCGGCGGCCACAAGGCCGTTCGCAAGCCGCTGGGCGTGATGCCCGTCCAGCGCTTGAACGAGCGGCGGAAATTTGGCACGTCGTGGAAACCCAGATGGCGGGCCACCTCGTCGTTGCCACTGCCCCGGAACTGGTACAGGTACAGCGCCACGTGGCTGCGCACGCGGTCCAGTTCAGACTGGAAGTGGGTGCCCTCGGCCGCCAGCCGGCGCTTGAAGCTCGAGGGACTCAGGTCGAACCGCTCTGCTGCCACTTCCAGCGAGGGTGGGCTCTTCACCGTGTCCATCAACAGGTCGTACAAGGCAACGAGCAAACTGTGTTCGGGTCCCGCAGCCAGTGCGGCTGCACGCTCGCTGGCGGCCTGCCCTGCCGTGGCACCGGGTCTTCGAGCTGCTGGCCAGGGGCGGTCGAGCCATTCGCTGGGCACGAACATCGCATCGACATGGCAGCCGAAACGCAGGCTGCTGCCCAGGAAAGCCTCGTGCTGCTCCAGTTGGCGCGGCTTGCTGCGGTTGAAGCTGAAGGACCACGGCAGGTTTTCGCCGGCCAGCCACTGCGTCATCGACACGATGGCCGCCATCTGCATGTCGACGACAAACGGGCGCTGGGCGTGCAGGCCCACGGCGTCCAGCCACAGCAGTACCGCCAACCCGCCCTCTTCCACCAGCCGCGGCGCGAGCAGCGGGCTCAGCACCGGTGCGTGCCGCTGCAGCAGGGCCAGCGCCTGCCTCAGGCTGCCGGCGTTGCGCAAAGCCAGGCTGGCGGCGCCATAGTGCCCAGGAAGCCACTGTCGGCCGATGGCAAAAGGCGTCTCGGGGTTGCCGATGACGCCCTGCACATTCGCCAGCAGCTGCAGCAATTGCCTTGGCGTCGTCTCTGCCGCACCGCCAGCCAGTTCGGCCTGCGACAAGCCGCAGTCGGGCAGCAGGCGCGCGACGGGTATCTCCAGGTCCTGTGCGTGCGCAAGCACCAGCGCCGGCTGGTGCAGCGCGGGCACGAAGGGCGTGCCGCTGCCGTACCAGACTTGCGCCGACGGGACGGCCCGTGAATCAGACATGGCTCACCGGCACCCAGGCTTCGGGCCGGCCCTCGATCTCGCGGTTCAGCGCACTGAGCAAGGCTTGAGCATCAGCTTCGGCCAGGGCGCAGATCCAGCGCGGCGTGCAGGGCAGCAGCCGGTCGTCGCAGGCGTGGAACTGCATCGTCTCGACCATGCGGGCCAGGTGCAGCGCGCGGCGGCGCGCTTCGGCCAGCCCGGTTTCAGGCATCAGCACCACCAGGCGCTCGCCAGCATAGCGGCAAAGCAGGTCGCGCTGGCGCAGGTTAAGCAGCAGCTGATGGCAGACCGCGTCCAGCCGCCGCCTGGCTTCGACCCGGCCGTGTTCTTGCTGCAGGGCCGCTTGCCCCGGCAGGTCGATCAGCACCACGCCGCAGGGCTGCGATGCGCCGCGCGCGGCTTCGGTTTCGATCTGCCGCCGCAGATAGCTCGCATTGCCCAGGTGTGTCTGGCGGTCCAGGGCACGGTGGTCGCGGAACAGGCGCTCGCGCTTGAGCATGTGTTCGTTCAACACCGCCTGCTCCTGACGCCAAAGAACCAGGCCGACAGACAGCAGCAGCACACCCAGGCAGGCCAGCAGCGATTCGGTCCACCCCAGCCAGGCAGCGGCCTCGGACAAGCGCCAGAGTTCGTCCAGCGCGTCGCACCAGGACGCCAGCGCCAGCGCGGCCAGTCCGCCGCCGAGCAGGCGGGTGACGAGACCGTCGGGCCGGCTGTTCATCACCAGCAAGGACCAGGCGGCCGCCAGCAAGCCCAGGCCGCTCTCTGCCGCGATGTCGACCCAAGCCCATTCGACGGACGGCTTTGCGACCCCGAAATGGGAAAACAGCAGCAGCAGCAGAGCAGCGGCCAGCAAGGACAGATTGGCGATGGACAGGAACCGCATGATGCTTGGGCAGGAGCCGAGGGCTGGGACTCTGACTGGGACTGGGACTGGGACTGGGGGCGGCGGTGGAGTGAGGTGAAACCAAGGGCGGCTGCCGGCTGCGCGGGCACCGCAACTCGAAAGTGCCAAGGTTATGAAGCTGCCGTGACAGTTTGATGCGCCAGTGCCACTCCAGACCGGGGGGGGGGTCGCATCAGCTCAACCCGAGGCGGGCCATGCGCGCAGCAGCCCGCCGGGCGCTGGTCCGGCCCAGGGCGCGGCAACGGGTCTCAAGGGATCAGACCCCCGCACAGGCCAGCCGCAAGCGGGTGCGCAGCCGGCCTGCAGGGCCCGAGCTGTCACCCCACCGACACACGCCGTCACGACAGTCGCCGCAGCCCGTCGCTGACAGCGACCCGACACCCCGGAGACCCCGTGACAACTCCCCTGCCCACCTTCCGCATTTCAGCCCTGGCTTCGGCCGCCACACTCGCGCTTTGCGCGTCAGGCCACCTGCTGGCGCAGCCCGCATCCCCATCGCCGGTACCGGTGATCGTGATCACCGGCCAGGCCGCGTCGACCGACCGCGCGCTGCGCGACCAGGCCGCTGCCGACAACGTCACGAGCGTCGTGCGCGCCGACGGCATCGGCCGCCTGCCCGACCGCAACGTGGCCGAGGCGCTGCAAAGGCTGACAGGCGTTTCGGTCGAGCGCGACCAGGGCGAAGGCCGCTACGTGCGCATCCGCGGACTGGGGCCTGATCTGAACGCTGTCACCATCAACGGCAGCCTGGTGCCGGCCAGCGACGCCGACCGCCGCGCCGTGGCGCTGGACGTGCTGCCTTCGTCCTTGATCCGTTCGCTGGTGGTGAGCAAGACCTTACTGCCCGAGATGGACGCCAACAGCCTGGGCGGCAGCATCGACGTGCAAACCGTTTCGGCCTTCGACCACAAGGGCCGCTTCGTCAGCATGGACCTGGGCGCAGGCCGGGCCGACATCGGCGGCCGGGCCAGCCCCAGCGCCGCCGTGGTCTGGAGCGACCTGTTTGCCGGCGGCACGCTGGGTATCGCAGCCGGCCTGAGCCTGGACGAGCGCCGCTTCGGCTCGGACAACACCGAGACCAGCGGCGCCTGGGATGGCGACAAGCTGGAAAGTTTCGAGCGGCGCGACTACACGCTGACGCGCCGCCGCTCGGGTGTGGCGCTGAACGTCGAATGGCGGCCAGCCACGGGGCGGCTGGTCTACGCCCGCGCCCTGGCCAGCCGTTTCAGCGACAACGAGCAGCGCCTGGCGCATGTCGTCGCCCTCGACGAAGCCCAGGCCGAGGGTGCGCTTGGCGAGGCCGAGTCGGTGCGCGAACTGAAGGACCGCAAGGAGGAGCAAAGCGTCCGCTCGCTGGTTCTGGGTACCGAGCAAACGCTGGGCGACTGGCAGCTGAAGCTTGCCCTGGGCAGCAGCGAGGCGCGCGAAGAAACGCCGCGCCACCTGGCCAACGCGGTGTTCGAAGCGGACGACCTGTTCGCGGGCGTGGGGTTCAGCAACACCCGACAGCCCCGGCTGCTGGCGCCGGCCGCCATCGACAACCCCGCCCTGTACACGCTGACCGAGATCGAGCTGGAGTCCTCGCTGCACAAGGACCGCGAAAACAACGTTCGGCTGGATCTGTCGCGCGCGCTGCAGTTTGGCACGGTCGAAACCACGCTGAAGTTCGGCTTGAAGGCCAGCCGGCGCGAGAAGACCAACAGCCTGACCATCTGGAAATTCGAAGACCTGGACGAAGCGCCGCTGTCGCTGAGCGACGCCCAGCGCTCGTTGACATCCTTTGCCGGTGCGGCGCCGGCCTATGCCTTCGGGGGCTTCGGCCCCAGCATCCGAAGCGCACCCGTGCTGGCGCTGCTGGCCAGGGCCAACCTCGCCAATGCCGTCGACGAAGAAGAATCGACGCTCGGCACGCTGCAGGTCGACGAAGACATCGACGCGGCCTACGTGCAGGGCACCTTCGAGTTAGGCGCCAACACCGTCATCGCCGGGCTGCGGCGCGAAACAACGAAGATCCGAGCCATCGGCAGCGGCTTGAACGAGGGCGAGTTTGAACGCATCGAGGTTCGCCAACGCTACGGCCAGTGGTTGCCGGGACTGCATCTGCGGCACGACCTGGACAAGCAGACTGCGGTGCGCGCCGCCTGGAGCAATGCCGTGGTGCGGCCGACGCTGGAACAGCTGTCGCCCACCTTCGTCTTCGACGGCGACGAGGCCAGCTTCGGCAATCCGAATCTGAAGCCGCTGCGTGCTGCCAACTTCGACCTGGGGGTCGAGCGTCAGCTGGGCTTCGCCGGCGCGGCATCGGCCTACGTGTTCCACAAGCGCCTGCGCGATTTTGTCTACGCCACCGACCTGGCCGGCAGCGGCCCCTTGACCGATTTCGACGAGGCCTTGACCTGGGCCAACGGCGACCAGGCCCAGGTCAGCGGGCTGGAACTTTCATGGCAGCGCGCCTGGAACGAACTGCCCGGACCCTGGGCCGGACTGGTGACCGGCGCCAACGCCACCTTCACACGGTCAAAGGCCCGCATCGGGCGGGTCGATGACGGTGTGTTCCGCACGCGTGAGATTTCGCTGCCGAGCCAGTCCGACCGCAGCCTGAATCTGGTGCTGGGCTACGAGACCCCTGCCATCGGACTGCGCCTGGCCGCCAACCACAAATCGGCCTACCTGCTGGAAGTGGGCGATGCGCTGGACCCGGCCGGCGACCTGACGGTGGACGCGCAGACGCAGTTCGATCTTTCCCTGCGCTACAGCGTCAACCGGCAACTGTCGGTGGTGTTCGAGGCGCTGAACCTGAGCGACGAGCCGTATTACGTCTACGCTCGCCAGCAAGCCCGCAATGCCCAGTACGAAACCTATGGCCGCAGCTATCGCATCAACCTGAAGTGGGCCCTGCATTGATGAACCGCGTCGACATGACTTGTTTTCCGGCCTTGCCTGGCCCAGCCGTGCGGCAAGCCCGCGTCACCCCGGCATCCGCGCTAGCGACCACGTTGGGAGTGCTCGCCGCATTGGCCGGAAGCCCGGCCGTCGTCATGGCTGCACAGCCGGGTGCACAGACGACGGTGACGGCATCGTCGCCCTCGCAACGGCGGCCGCTGCTTCCCCTGCCTGTTTCGGCGCTGTCCAAAGCCGAAGGCCTGGCCACCCTGCCCGGTGGCGGCTGGCTGGCGCTGGACCGGGACGCGCTGCGCCTGCTGGATGCGCGGGGCCAGGAACGCGCCAGGCTGGTGGTGCGTGGCGAGCACCTGGACACCCGCGACGGACCCGCCGGCACGCTGGCCGTGCTGGTGGACGCCAACACGCAGCAAACCTGGCGGGTGCAGGTGGACGAAGCCGCCGGCACGCTGCAGGCCGCGCCGGTGATCGAATCGCCGCCCTACAGCGTGGAGGCCCTGTGCCTGCACCGCGACGCCCAGGATCTGGACCACGTCTTCATCATTGGCGACGAAGGCCTGGTCGAGCAATGGCTGCTGCGGCCCGGCGCGGCATCGCTGCTGGTGCGCCGCTCTGCCGTGGCAACGCAGCCGCAGGGCTGCCGGGTCGACGACCGCGCAGCGCTGCTGTACGTCAACGCCGAAGACTCCGGTCTGTGGGCCTACCGCGCCGATGCGGAAGGGCCGCCGGCACGGCATGCCGTGCTGCTGGCGCGCCCGCTGGGGCCGCTGGATGGCGGCGCAGCGGCCTTTACCGTGCTGCCAGGCGGCGTGGCGGTGCTCGATGGATCGGGCAGCAAGCTGCACCTGCTGCAGCGCGAAGGCCAGGGCAACGGTGACCTGCGCTGGCGCGCCCGCACACCGCTGGCGGTGAAAGCCGAAGGCGAGGTCGAGACCCTGGCCGTGCGCCAGCGTCCAGGTGGCATTGAGCTGATGTGGCGCGACGAATCCAGCACCGGCTGGCAGATCCGGCAGACGCCCTGGACGCGTACCGCCGAAGCCGGCCTGCCCCCGCCCCTGCCCATCGTGCTGCCGGCCGTGGCCACCGCGGTCGTCAACCGCTACGGCGACGCGGCCGATGACCCGGCCTTCTGGGTGCACCCCACCGCACCCGAGCGCTCGGTCGTGCTGGGCACGAACAAGCGTGCCGGCCTGCATGTCTATGACCTGGACGGCCGCGAATTGCAGTTCCTGGAATCTGGCCGCATCAACAACATCGATGTGCGGCAAAACGTACGCTTCGACGGGCTGCCGGGCAACGAGCGGCTGGACCTGGCGGTGGGCACGCAACGCGACGAACTGAGCCTGGTCGTCTACCGCATCGACGCCCAAGCCCGGGTGGCTGAGATCGGCCGGGTGCCCACCGACCTGGGCGGCATCTACGGCACCTGCCTGCACCAGCCCCGCGCAGGCGGGCTGGAGGTCATCGTCAACGACGCCGACGGCCGCTTCGAACGCTGGCGCCTGCAATGGCAGGAAGGCCGCATCAGCGGCACGCGCATCCAGCGCTTCGCCGTCAAGACCCAGCCCGAAGGCTGCGTCGCCGACGACGCGGCCGAGCGGCTGTTCATCGGCGAGGAAGACGTGGCCGTGTGGGCACTGTCGCTGGCACCCTCGGCCGGCCTGCCAGGGCAGCCCCCCATGCAAAAAGTGCTGGGGATCGGCGGCCTGGTGAAGGACGACATCGAAGGCCTGGCGCTGTACGACGGCAGCGTGCATGGCAACAGTCCGGGCACCGGAGAAGGCAGTGGGCGCTACCTCATCGTGTCGAGCCAGGGCAACAGCAGCTACGTCGTGCTGGACGCCGCGCCGCCCTACCGCGTGCGCGGTGCCTTCCGCGTGGGGATCGACGCCGAGCGCGGGATCGACGGTGTTTCCGAGACCGATGGCCTGGACGTGACAGCCAACCCGCTGGGCCCGCGTTTTCCACGCGGCGCTTTCGCAGCGCAAGACGGCTTCAAGCGAATGCCCGACGGGCCGCAGAACTACAAGCTGGTCGACTGGCGCGACATCGCCAAGGCGCTTGGGTTGCCCTGAGGCTGCGGTTCTCGGCTGCCTCGCTTTTCGGCGGGCCCAACGCTTGTAGGTCAGCGTGCAAGCCCCCCTCGCTGATCGACGGGGGCTTGCGCCACCCCACGCTTGAGCAGTTTGGCCGGTTCTGTGGTGGGGCCCCGCTTGACGGGGTCTGTCCAGGTGTACTACTCTAGTGGTACACATAGACACCACCCGTGGACGACCGCTTCGCCTTCAGCATCCAGACCGGTTCGCCTGAACCCATCTACCGCCAGCTCGTGGAACACGTGCGGCGGCGGGTGGCGGGCGGACAGATCAAGGCTGGCGACGAGCTGCCTTCGGTGCGGGAACTGGCGCAACTGCTGGCCGTTCACCCGATGACCATTTCCAAGGCCTACAGCCTGCTGCAGGCCGAAGGCCTGCTCGAGCGACGGCGTGGCCTGGCCATGCGCGTGGCTGCGCAGCACCAGCACGCACAGCCGGCGGCTTCACGCATCGAACTGCTGCGCCCGGCGCTGGCACGCGCCGCAGCCGAAGCGCGGCAGCTGCAACTGGCCAAGGCCACGGTGATGAAGCTGTTTTCCGACATCCTGGACGAGGACGAACACCCATGAATCCACATGTGCTGGCGACCACCACCCCCACCGCCGTGCTGGCCGACGTGACCCTGGCCTACCCCGGCTGCGCGCCCGTGCTGCAAGGCCTGAGCTGGCAACTGCTGCCCGGCCAGGTGGTGGGCCTGCTGGGCCGCAACGGGGCCGGCAAGACCACGCTGCTGGAAACCCTGCTGGGCCTGCGCGAGCCGCTGGCCGGCCGCGTGCAGCTGTTTGGCGAACCCGCCACCGAGCCCAGCGACGCGGTGCGCGAGCGCATCGGCTACGTGCCGCAGCAATCCGACCTGTTCGACAGCTTCACCGCCGCGCAGCTGCTGGCCTATTTCCGCAGCTTCTACCCGCGCTGGAACGAGGCCAAGGCGCAGGGCCTGCTGTCGCGCTGGGACATTCCGCCGCACCAGCGCATCGGCAAACTCAGCGGCGGGCAGCAGCAGCGTCTGTCCATCATCCGCGCGCTGGCGCATGAGCCCGACCTGCTGGTGCTGGACGAACCCGTGGCCAGCCTCGACCCCGCCGGCCGGCGCGACTTCCTGGCCGAGCTCATCGGCCAGGTCATTGAACGCGGCACCACGGTGGTGTTCTCCACCCACATCCTGTCCGACCTGGAACGCGTGGCCTTCCACATGGCCTTCATGCAAGGCGGGCGCATTGCACTGCAGGCGCCGCTGGACGAACTGCTGGATGAAGTGCGCCGGATCTCGGGGCCGGCCGCCGAAGTGCAGGCGCTGCTGCAGCGCCTGGGCGCACGAAGCCTGAAACGCATACCGCTGCCCGACGGGCGCGAACAGGTGCTGGCGCGCCTGCCCGCCGCCACCTCACTGACCCAGCTGCCCACGGGCACGGCCGCCGAGCCGGTGACGCTGGAAGACCTGTTCATGGCGCTGACATGAGGCCGCCCGTGAACATCCCCCACCCCGCCCTGTTGATGTTGCGCGCCGCCTGGCAGTGGCGCCGCAACGATGGCCGCCTGTGGGCGCTGCAGCTCTATGGCTTGGTCGGCATCATCGTCTTCCTGGTGCCTGGGGTCATGGCGCTGCTGTGGTTGCCGGCGTGGGCAGGTGCTGCCCTGGCCGGGGTGCTGACCCTCGCCGCCATCACCTGGGTGTGGGGCACGCACTTTTCGGCGCTGCTGCGCCTGAACCACCCTCACGCGCTGCACCTGGTGCCCGGCCACCTGCAGGCCGTTCGCGGTGCCGCGCTGGGCCTGTGGTCATTGCTGGTGCTGCTGGCGGGCGTGCTGGCCGGCTTGGGCGTCGCCACACGAGGACTGGACGACCTCGGTGCCAGCGCGCGCATCGGCCTGGCTGCAGCCCTGGCCACGGGCCTGCTGCTACTGGCCGTGGCGGCGAGCTTGCGCTGGTGGTGGATGTGGGTGCTGGCGGGATCGACACCCACGCTGGCCGTGCAACTGTGGCAGCGCGGGGGCAGCCAGGCCTGGGCGGCCGTAGAGCCGATATGGCAGGCCTGGGCACTGTGGACCAGCCTGTTGCTGCTGACCATGATGGCGGCCTTGCTGGCGGCCATCGTCGGCCAGACGGGGCCACGGCATGCGCGCGCTTACCTCCGGCGCGAACAACGGCGCCAGGCGGAGGCGCTCTTCCCTTCCCGCCCCAAGACCGCCTGGGCCGCCTACGGCCGGTGGGGCGTGTGGCTGGGCTGGCCTGGCCGGGCGCTGGCCGATGCCTGGCTGCGGCATTGCCTGGCCCGCCCCAGCAGCGTCATGGCACGCGCAGAAGTCGTGCTGCATGACGAACAGCATTGGGTGCGCCAGCTCGCTGGCGCCCTGCTGGTTCAGGCTGTCTTTGCACTGTGCCTGATCGTCGTGGCCTGCGTCACGGGGAAAAGCCTCGGCCTGTTCATCGAACACGGGCGCGTCGGCATCACGGTGGGCCTGGGCTTCGTGGCCCTCAGCGCCGTGACGGTGCTGCCCACGGCACTGTGGCGTTCGCGTCGCGAACAGGCCTTGCTGGTCCTGTTGCCCGGAATGCCCCGCGGTGCGGCGCTGAACCGGGCGCTGGCCTGGCGCCAATGGCGGCATGGCCTGGTGCTTTGGCTGGGCGTCCTGCCAGCAGCGGCGGTCCTGGTGTGGTTCGGCCACGGGCTCTACGCGCTGGCCTGGTTGGGCGTGGCACTCCCGCTGAGCGCCTGGTCGTGGCGCGACCACGCGCGCATGCAGCCCGTGCCCTCGGCCACCCACCTGCTGCCGGCGGCGAGCTATGTCGTGATGGGCCTGCTGTCGATGTTCCTGCTGACCCGGCACCCCGCGGCGCTGGGCCTGTGGCTGGCCGGGCTGCTGGCCTTCTCGGCCGCGCTGCTGGCCTGGCGCTGGCGCGTGCTGCAGCAGTTGCCGCCGGCCCTGCCGGCAGGCCGCCTGGGCTAGACGGACAGGCTCAAGCCGGCGTCCACAAGAGGAGAAGACGGCCCTGTCCAAAAAGAACCACCTTCACCCGCAGGAGCGCGGCGACGATGGCAACTCGCACTTGGCCTGCCACTCCGGGCGATGACAAGGCGGCGGCGGCCAACAGGGTGGGGTTCACACTGGCGTCACACCAACTCCACCGCCGTCAGGCCGTCACGCTTTGGGCAAGGCGGGCCGTATGGGGGGCCGTATGGGGGCGGTACGGGCGACCGAAAAGGCAAAACGGACCCAATCGGGGCCCGTTTCGGGATGTAGCTGGCGGAGTGGACGGGACTCGAACCCGCGACCCCCGGCGTGACAGGCCGGTATTCTAACCAACTGAACTACCACTCCATGCCGCTTCGAAGCGCCGTGTTGGCAGCGCCTCCAAGTGCAGCGAACTTGGCGTCCCCTAGGGGATTCGAACCCCTGTTACAACCGTGAAAGGGTCGTGTCCTAGGCCTCTAGACGAAGGGGACTTGGATCTTGTGAACGGTCTTGCCAATCTGCCTTACCAAAACCCTCGACTCTTGAACAACGCCTGCAAACTTGGTGGAGGTAAGCGGGATCGAACCGCTGACCTCTTGCATGCCATGCAAGCGCTCTCCCAGCTGAGCTATACCCCCTTGGTTTCAAGAACCGGCTGATCCTTTTCAGGGCAGCTTTTTCTTCAACTTCGGCGCTGTTCAAGCGAGCCCAAAAGTATAGCCCACTTTTCAAACATGCTGCAAACGCTGCAGCACCGCATCGCGTGAAAACAGCGACAGCACGGCGTCCACCGAAGGGGTCTGCGCACGGCCGCAGACCAGCACGCGCAACGCCGGCGCCAGCTGCGGCATCTTCAGCCCATGGGCCGCAAGCGTCTGCTTGATGGCAGCCGCGATGCCGGCCTTGTCCCATGGGGCGCCGGCCAGCGCATCGCGCAGGCTGTGCAGCGCCGGTCGCACCAGGTCCGTGACATGGGCTTGCAGGTCGGCCTCGGCAGGCGCCACGGGCACGAAGAACATGGCCAGCCAGTCGGCGAGTTCGACGACGGTGCTGCAGCGGTCCTTGAACAGCGCCGTCGCTTGCGCCAGCTGCACCAGGTCGTCTGCCAGGACGCCGCGTGAGGCCAGCTGCGCCTGCACCAGCCGCGCCAGCCGGGCGTCGTCGGCCTGCTTGATGTAGTGCGCATTGACCCAGGCCAGCTTGGCCGGGTCCCACTGGGCCGGGCTCCTGGCCAGGTGGCTGCCGTCGAACCACTGCACCATCTGTTCACGCGTGAACAGTTCGTCGTCGCCATGGCTCCAGCCCAGCCGGGCCAGGTAGTTCAGCATCGCCTCGGGCAGGTAGCCGGCTTCCTCGTAGGCCGTGACGCTGACCGCACCGCGCCGCTTCGACAACTTCTGGCCGTCGTCGCCCAGGATGATGGGGCAGTGCCCGAACTGCGGCAAAGGCGCGCCCAGGGCCCGGAAGATGTTGATCTGCCAGGGCGTGTTGTTGATGTGCTCGTCGCCCCGGAAGACATGGGTGATGCCCATGTCCCAGTCGTCCACCACCACCGCGAAGTTGTAAGTGGGCACGCCCAGGCTGCCCGCGGGGGCGTCGGCAGCGGCTGGGCGCAGGATGATGAGGTCGTCGATCTCGTGGTTGCTGATGCTGATGGCGCCCTTGACCAGGTCGTCCCAATTAACGATGCCGTCTTCGGGGTTGCAGAAGCGCACCACAGGCTGCACGCCCTCGGGCGGGGGCGGCAGGCGCTTGCCCGGCATGGGGCGCCAGCGGCGGTCGTAATGCGTCTTCTCGCCGCGTGCGCGCTGGGCTTCGCGCATCGCGTCCAGCTCTTCGGGCGTGCAGTAGCAGCGGTAGGCCGTGCCCGCGGCGATCATGGCTTCGGCCACGGCGTGGTAGCGGTCCAGCCGCTGCATCTGATAGACCGGGCCTTCGTCGTACTGCAGGCCCAGCCAGTCCATGCTGTCCAGGATCTGTTGCACCGAGTCCTGTGTCGAACGCGCGACGTCGGTGTCCTCGATGCGCAGCACGAACTGCCCACCGTGGTGGCGGGCATAGGCCCAGGAATACAGCGCGGTGCGCGCGGTGCCCAGGTGCAGGAAGCCGGTGGGCGAAGGGGCGATGCGGGTGCGGACGGTAGGTTTCATCGGTGGGCAGGCAGCGCGTCCAGACCGCGCGCGAGATCGGCTTTCAGGTCACCCACGTGCTCCAGCCCCACGGCCAGGCGGATCAGGCCCTGGGTGATGCCGGCGGCCTGGCGCTGGGCCTCGCTCAGGCGGCCGTGCGAGGTGCTGGACGGATGGGTGATGGTGGTCTTGGTGTCGCCCAGGTTGGCGGTGATGCTGCAGATGCGGGTGGCGTCGATGACCGAAAACGCAGCCAGGCGTTCGTCGCCCAAGGGCGCGCGCACGACGAAGCTCACCACCGCCCCGCCCTGCCCGCCCTGCTGGGCCATCGCCAGTGCATGCTGCGGGTGGGAAGGCAGCGAAGGGTGGAACACCCTTTCAACGGCGGGATGGGCTTCCAGCCATTGCGCCAGTTCCAGCGCACGCGCGCTTTGCGCCTGCAACCGGATCGACAAGGTCTCCAGCCCCTTCAGCACCACCCAGGCGTTGAAGGGCGACAGGCTCATGCCGGCACTGCGCATCACCGGCATCAGCTTGCTGTCGATGAGCTCGGCCGGGCCGCACACGGCGCCGGCAATCACACGGCCCTGCCCGTCCAGGTACTTGGTGCCTGAATGCACGACGAAGTCGGCACCCAGCTTCGCGGGCTGCTGCAGCGCCGGGCTGCAGAAGCAGTTGTCCACCGCCAGCCAGGCACCGGCGTCGTGGGCGATGTCGGCCAGCGCGCGCACGTCGCACACCTCGGTCAGCGGGTTGCTGGGGGTCTCGGCGAACAGCATGCGCGTGTTCGGGCGCATGGCCGCCTGCCAGGCACCCAGGTCGGTCTGCGAAACAAAGCTGGTCTCGACGCCAAACCGTGCGAAGTCCTGGAACAGGCGCAGCGTGCTGCCGAACACGCTCTGTGAACAGACGATGTGGTCGCCGGCCTTCAGCAGCCCCATCACCAGCAGCAGGCTCGCGGCCATGCCGCTGCTGGTGCCGATGCAGCCGCTGGTGCCTTCCATGGCCGCCAGCCGGCGCTCCATCATCATCACGGTGGGGTTGCCGAAGCGGCTGTAGACGAAGGCCTCTTCCTCGTTTGCGAAGCGCCGCGCTGCGGTGGCGGCGTCGGGGTGGACGAAGGAACTGGTCAGGAACAGCGCCTCGGAGTTTTCGCCCCAGGGCGTGGCCGGCAGGCCTTCGCGCACCGCCAGGGTGTCCAGGTGCAGGCCTTCGGGCAAGTCGGGCTTGGGGATCATGTCGCCCCGCTTTCGGCACCCTGCAGCGCCAGGCGGCTGCGGTTGTTGCTGTCTTCCTCGTCGAACTGCAGGCGGCGCTGGGCCTCCATGCTCGCGAAATCCGCCGCCGTCACGTCGCCGGTGATGTAGTGGCCGTCGAAGCAACTGGCCTCGAAGCTGACCACCGCCGGATTCAGCGCCGCCACCACGCGCTTCATCGCGTCCACATCCTGGTAGATCAGGGCGTCGGCACCGATGAACTGGCGGATTTCCTCGACGCTGCGGTTGTGGGCGATCAGCTCGTCCTTGGTCGGCATGTCGATGCCGTAGACGTTCGGGTAGCGCACCGGCGGCGCGGCACTGGCCATGTAAACCTTGCGCGCACCGGCCTCGCGCGCCATCTGCACGATCTCCTTGCTGGTGGTGCCGCGCACGATGCTGTCGTCGACCAGCAGCACGTTGCGGCCCTTGAATTCCACGCCGATGGCATTGAGCTTCTGGCGCACGCTTTTCTTGCGTACCTCGTGCCCCGGCATGATGAAGGTGCGGCCAACGTAGCGGTTCTTCACGAAGCCTTCGCGGTAGGGCTTGCCGATGCGGTGCGCCAGCTGCATGGCGCTGGGGCGGCTGCTTTCGGGAATGGGAATGACGACGTCGATGTCGCTGGGCGGCATCGCGTTGATGACACGCTGCGCCAGCGTCTCACCGAGGTTCAGCCTGGCCTGGTAGACGCTGATGCCGTCCATGACCGAGTCGGGCCGCGCCAGGTAGACGAACTCGAACATGCAGGGGTGCAGCATCGGCCGCGCCGCGCACTGGCGGGCGTGCACGCGGCCCTGCAGGTCGACGAACACCGCCTCGCCCGGGGCGAGGTCGCGGTCAACCTGGTAGCCGGTGCCTTCGATGGCCACCGACTCACTGGCGACGATGAACTCGCCTTCGGCGCCCTTGCCCATGCACAGGGGCCGGATGCCGTAGGGGTCGCGGAAGGCCAGCAGGCCATGGCCCGCGATCAGCGCCACCACGGCGTAGCTGCCCTTGACGCGCCGGTGCACCGCGGCCACGGCCTTGAAGATGACCTCGGGCGACAGCGGCAGGTCGCGCACGGCCTGCTCGATCTCGTGCGCCAGGATGTTGATCAGGACTTCGGTGTCGCTCTCGGTGTTGATGTGGCGACGGTCGATCTCGAACAGCTCGGCCTTCAGCGCCTGCGTGTTCGTGAGGTTGCCGTTGTGCACCAGCACGATGCCGAACGGTGCGTTGACATAGAACGGCTGCGCTTCTTCTTCGCTGTAGGCGTTGCCGGCGGTGGGATAACGCACCTGGCCCAGGCCCACCGTGCCCGGCAGGCCGCGCATGTTGCGCGTGCGGAAGACGTCGCGCACCATGCCTCTGGCTTTGTGCATGAAGCACTTGGTGCCCTGCATGGTGACGATGCCCGCAGCGTCCTGGCCGCGGTGCTGCAGCAGCAGCAGCGCGTCGTAGATCAACTGGTTGGCCGGGTGTTTCGAGATGACACCGACGATGCCGCACATGGCTTGGATTTCCTTCTGGGTGTCGACGGGCGCTTTCGCGCCCACATTCAGGCCTGGAACCAGCGCTGCGAGCCGGGAGGCAACAGGGGTTTCAGGGCTTGCAGACCGAGTTCGAGCCAGCGCGCGCCCTGCGACGTCCGCCAACCCGACGATTGTGCAGCCGGAGTCAGCGCGATGACGCTGGCCACCGCCAGCAACAGAACGCCGCCGCGCAGCACGCCGAAGCCACCGCCCAGCAGGCGGTCGGGAATGGACAGCGGGGTGGCGTGGATCAGCATGCGCACGAGCTTCGAGAGCAGGCCCCACAACAACAGCACGGCAATGAAGCACAACACAAAGGCCGCGGCCAGCCGCAGCGGCGACTCCGGCGCGGACACGGGCAGGTGCAAGGCCAGTTGCGGCGCGGCCCATTGCGCCCCGAACCAGGCCACCAGCCAGCCTGCCAGCGACATCAGTTCGAACACGAAGCCGCGCCACAGGCCCACCAGCACCGACAGCACCAGGATGGCCAGCAGGGTCCAGTCGATCCAGCCCAGCGCGGGCAGCGCCAGGCCCATCACAGCGACAGGATGGCTGCCGGCAGGCCGCCGCCCTTGATGGTCCTGGCTGCGGCTTCGGCCTCGGCGCGCGTGTCGAAAGGACCCACGCGCACGCGCGTGCGCTGGCCGGCGCTGCTGTCGATGACCTGGGTGTAGCTCTTCAAGCCCAGGCCTTCGACCTTCTGCCGCGCTTCGCGCAGCAGGCGCGCGTCGCTGAACGCGCCCACCTGCACGACGAAACGGCCCGTGGCCGGCGACGACGCGGCCGCAGCCGCCTTCGGTTCGGGCGACGCTGCAAGGGGGGGCGGCTTGGCGGCCGCCTGCGCGGGGGCTTGTGTGGCCGTCGTTGAAGGCGTGCTGGTACTCGCCGGTGCTGGCGTCTGCACCGGCGACGGTGCAGGCGCCCGCGCCGGCAAGGGGCCGGAAGCCACTGCCGGCCGCGACGCGGCTGCAGGCGGCGACGTGGTGACCAAGACCGTGGGGGCCACCACCACCGGTGCGCTGGCCGCCGCAGGCACGGGCGGCACGCCGCTTTGCACGGCAGAGGCTGCCAGCGCTTCGACCCCCGCATCTTCGGGCAGCACAGTGGCCTGGGCAGGCGCGGGGCGCGGGGCGGGCGGCTCGTTCACGACCGTGCCGGCGTCACGTTGCGACAGCTTGATCGGGGTGTCCACCGCCAGGGGCCGCGGCTGGGTTTCGAACAAAAGCGGAAAGCTCACGACGCCCACCACCAGCAGCACCAGGGAGCCGACCAGCCGCTGCCGCGCCCGGGTGCGCACCGCCTGGATGGCCTGGCCTTCGTCGCCAGCCCCTGCCGGCGAACGATCAGGCGCCTTGGGTCGCAGGAATTCCGGAAGGGGCGGCAAGGGCATGCAGGGGCTGTAGGCTCAGGCCAGGTGGGGGGCCGAAAGCCGTGGCAGGCCGTCCTGCAGGACGCCGCCCACGGTGTAAAAAGACCCGAATACGACGATTCTATCGGCCGGGTCCGCTGCCGCGGCTGCGGCCTTCAGGGCCGCAGCCGGGCTGGCATGGGCCTGAGCCGTGACTTCACGCGCGGGCAGGCCGCGCGGCAATTCCAGCGCCTGGGTCACCAGCTGTTCGGCGCGCGCAGCGCGCGGCGTGGGCAGGTCACAGCAGTGCCAGGCATCGACCAGCGGCGCCATGCGGGCCATGAGGGTCGGGATGTCCTTGTCGGCCATCACGCCGAACACCGCGTGCGTGCGGGGAAAGAAGCCCATCGCGTCGAGGTTCAGCGCCAGGGCGCCCACGGCCTGAGCGTTGTGGGCCACGTCCAGCACCAGCGTCGGCTGGCCCGGCACCACCTGGAAACGGCCGGGCAGCTCGACCAGGGCGAGCCCGGTGCGGATGGCCTGTGCACTGATGGGCAGCCGGCTGCGCAGCGATTCGAGCGCGGCAATCGCCCCTGCAGCGTTGAGCAACTGGTTGGCGCCACGCAGCCCCGGGTAGGACATGCCGTTGTAGCGCCGCCCGCGGCCGGCCCAGTTCCACTGCTGGCGATCGCCGGTGTGGTTGAAGTCGCGGCCCACGGTCCACAGGTCGGCACCGATGAGCCCGGCGTGATGCAGGACGCTGGCCGGCGGCAGGGGGTCGCTGACGATGGCCGGCTTGCCCGGGCGCATGATCTGCGCCTTCTCCAGGCCGATGCTTTCCCGGTCCGGCCCCAGCCATTCCATGTGGTCCAGGTCGATGCTGGTGATGATGGCGCAGTCGGTGTCGAAGGCGTTGACAGAGTCGTAGCGCCCGCCCAGGCCCACTTCCAGGATGACCACGTCCAGGGGTGCCAGCGACAACAGCCGGGCAATGGCCAGGGTGCTGAACTCGAACTGAGTCAGCGTGATGTCGCCCCGCGCTGCCTCGACGGCTGCGAAGTGCGGCAACAGATCGTCGGCCGCCACCGGCACGCCGCCGATGCGGCAGCGCTCTTCGAAGTGCACCAGTTCGGGCTTCTGATAGAGGCCGGTGCGGTAGCCGGCGTGCCGGCAGATCGACTCGAGCATGGCGCAGGTGCTGCCCTTGCCGTTGGTGCCCGCCACGGTGATGACGGGAACCTCGAAGCGGATGCCGAGCGCTCGCGCCACCTGAACCGTGCGCTCGAGCGACAGGTCCATGGTCTTGGGGTGCATGGCCGCGCAATGGGCCAGCCAGTCAGCAAGTGTTTTCAAGGGGCAGAAGGGTTAAGCAACCAAGCCACCGGCGCGGATCCGGCTCCTCCGGTCCGCCGCGGGGCGCCCCCTGGGGGGGGGTGCGACCGAAGGGGCCGTGGGGGCTCCTATGCCACGGCGTCGGCAGACTGCCGTTGCAGCATGGCCAGCGCGCTGGCGATGTTGGTCCGCAATTGGCGGCGGTCGCAGATCATGTCGATGGCACCGGTGCCGAGCAGGAATTCGCTGCGCTGGAAGCCATCGGGGAGTTTCTCGCGCACGGTGTTCTCGATCACGCGCGGGCCGGCAAAACCGATCAGGGCACGCGGCTCGGCCATCACGACATCGCCGACGAAGGCGAAGCTGGCTGAAACGCCGCCCATGGTCGGGTCGGTCAACACGCTGATGTAGGGCAGCCTGGCCTTGGCCAGCCGGGTCAAGGCGGCGTTGGTCTTGGCCATCTGCAGCAGGCTCAGCAGGCCTTCCTGCATGCGCGCACCACCGGTGGCGGTGAAGCTGACGAAAGGCAGCTTCTGGTCGATGGCGGCTTCGACACCGCGAACGAAGCGTTCACCGACGACACTGCCCATGCTGCCGCCCATGAACTCGAACTCGAAGCAGGCCGCCACCAGCGGCACGCTCATCACCGCGCCGCCCACCACGACCAGGGCGTCGGTTTCGCCGGTGGCTTCCAGCGCCGCCTTCAGGCGAGCCGGGTACTTCTTGCTGTCCTTGAATTTCAGCGGGTCGACCGGCATCACTTCCTGGCCGATCTCCCAGCGGCCTTCCGGGTCGAGAAAAGCGTCGAGCCTGGCGCGAGCGCCGATGCGGTGATGGTGGTCGCACTTGGGGCAGACGTTGAGGTTCTGCTCCAGATCGGTCTTGTAGAGCACCGTCTCGCAGGACGGACATTTGATCCACAAGCCTTCGGGGACCGCCCGGCGTTCGGCCGGGTCGGTCTGCTGCATCTTGGGCGGCAGCAGTTTTTCGAGCCAACTCATGTTCTCACTCCTTCAGGTCAAGTGCCGTACGGATTTCAGCCATGAAGCCGCGCGCCGCGGCAGGTGCATTCTCACGCGTCTCGGTCTCGAGGATCTGGATGAGCCTGGAGCCGATGACCACCGCATCGGCCGAGGCCGCCACAGCGCATGCCGTGGCGGCGTCGCGGATGCCGAAGCCCACGCCCACGGGTACACGCACGTGCTGGCGGATGCGCGGCAACATCGCGGCCACGGCGTCGGTGTCCAGATGACCGGCCCCTGTCACGCCTTTCAGCGACACGTAGTACACGTAGCCGCTGGCGATGCGGCCCACGTCCCTCATGCGCTGCTCGGTGCTGGTCGGGGCCAGCAGGAAGATCAGGTCCAGGCCTGCGGCCTTCAACTGCGCGGCGAAGGCCTCGCATTCCTCGGGCGGGTAGTCGACGATGAGCAGTCCGTCCACGCCCGCTGCAGCGGCGTCGCGGATGAAGCTGTTCTGGCCGTGGCGCTGGTCGTAGCGTTCCACCGGGTTGGCGTAACCCATCAGCACCACCGGCGTGTGCTGGTTGCGGGTGCGGAACTCGCGCACCGCGCCCAGCACCTGGGCCGCGCCGATGCCGCGCGCCAGCGCGCGCTCGCTGGCCTTCTGGATGACCGGGCCGTCGGCCATCGGGTCGCTGAAGGGCACGCCCAGCTCGATGATGTCGGCACCGCCATCGGCCAGAGCCTGCATGATCTGCGGCGTGGTGTCGGCGAAGGGGTCGCCACAGGTGACGTAAGGGATCAGCGCGGTTCGGCGCTGGGCCTTCAGGATTTCGAGGACGGCCTGGATGCGGCTCATTTGACGAACTCCACCGGCTGCACACCAGCGGCCGCACCACCCTTCACCGACTGCCCGCGGCACGAAGGCCGGCAGAAGAACTCGGCGCCCGACAGGTCGGCGACGGTGCCGATGTCCTTGTCGCCACGGCCCGAGAGATTCACCAGGATGTGCTGGTCAGGGCGCATGGTGGCGGCCAGCTTCATCGCGTAGGCCACCGCGTGGCTGCTTTCCAGCGCCGGGATGATGCCTTCGGTGCGGCAGAGGTGGTGGAAGGCCTTCAGCGCCTCGTCGTCGGTGATGGCAACGTATTCGGCGCGGCCGATGTCCTTCAGGTAGGCGTGCTCGGGGCCCACGCCGGGGTAGTCCAGGCCGGCGCTGACCGAGTGCGTCTCGGTGATCTGGCCGTTGTCGTCCTGCAGCAGATAGGTGCGGTTGCCGTGCAGCACACCCGGGCTGCCGGCGGTGAGCGAGGCCGAATGCTTGCCGGTGTCCAGCCCCAGGCCGGCGGCCTCGACGCCGATCAGGCGCGTGCCTTCATGCTGGATGTAGGGGTAGAAGATGCCCATGGCATTGCTGCCGCCGCCCACGCAGGCGATGACGGCGTCGGGCTGGCGGCCGATCTGCTCGGGCATCTGCACCAGGCATTCCTCGCCGATGACGCTCTGGAAGTCGCGCACCATCATCGGGTAGGGGTGCGGGCCGGCCACGGTGCCGATGATGTAGAACGTGCTTTCCACGTTCGTCACCCAGTCGCGCAATGCCTCGTTCAAGGCATCCTTCAGCGTCTTGCTGCCGCTTTCCACCGGCACCACGGTGGCGCCCAGCAGGTGCATGCGGTAGACGTTCGGGCTCTGGCGCTTGACGTCTTCGCTGCCCATGTAGACGACGCATTCGATGCCGTAGCGCGCGCAGATGGTGGCCGTGGCCACGCCGTGCTGGCCGGCGCCGGTTTCGGCGATGACACGCTTCTTCCCCATCCTGCGGGCGAGCAGGGCCTGGCCGATGGTGTTGTTGACCTTGTGCGCGCCGGTGTGGTTCAGGTCCTCGCGCTTCAGGTGGATCTGGGCGCCGCAGAGTTCGCGGCTGGTGCGAGCGGCGTGGTAGACCGGACTGGGCCGGCCGACGAAGTGCTTCAGTTCATGGCGGAATTCGCGCTGGAATTCCGGGTCGTCGCGGTACCGGGCGTAGACGGCTTCCAGTTCGTGCAGCGCATGGATCAGGGTTTCGGCAACGAAGGTGCCACCGTAAGGGCCGAAATGCCCGCGGGCATCGGGTTGGGCGTAGTTCAACATCGGGTCGGGTCTTTCGATTCGAAGCTCATCCGGCCGGTGCCAGCCGCTCATCGGCGAGCCGCACCGCCTGACAGAACCGGCGCATCAGCGTGGCGTCCTTGACGCCCTTGGCCGCTTCCACGCCGGAGCTCACGTCAACGGCCCAGGGCCGCACGCGCGTGATGCCATCGATCACATTGGCAGGACTCAACCCACCAGACAAAACGAGCGGAAGGGGCACGTCTTCGGCAACACCCTGCAGCAGCGACCAATCGAATACCTTTCCTGACCCGCCATAACCCTCGACGTGGGCGTCGAGCAGCAGGGCCTGTGCATCCCCGAAACGGGTCGCGAAGTCTAGCAAATCGAGGCTTTCGTTGCCGCAAGCCACCCGGCCCGAGGCCCCCATGCGCGCCGCACGCAGATAGCCCCTGCCGGCGGCTCGGCATTGGGCTGGCAGTTCGTCGCCATGGAACTGCAGCACGGCCTGCGGCACCGCATCCAGCCCGGCGCCGGTTTCGGCCGGCGTGGCGTTGACGAACAGCAGGACAGGGGTGACGAAGGGCGGCAGTCTTCGGGCCAGTTCCCCGGCCCTTTCGGCCGTGACGTGGCGCCGGCTGCCGGGCCAGAGCACGAAGCCCAGGGCGTCGGCGCCGGCCTCGACGGCGGCGTCGACATCGGCCTCGCGGGTGAGGCCGCAGATCTTGATGCGGGTGCGGTGCGCCATGCCGCGATGATGCCCGCGTTCGGCACGGGCCGGGCCGCCGGCGGCTAAGGCAGCCAGTCCTGGGCCGCGACCGCAGTCGGAATGCCGTGCTCGGCGTCGTACTGTGGCCCGAGGAAGTACAGACCGTCAGGCGGGAACGTGGGTGCGGCGGCCTCGCGGCTGCGCGAGGCCAGCACCTCGGCCACCCAGCCGGGGCTCTGACGGCCCTGCCCCACCGTCAGCAGGCAGCCCATCAGGTTGCGCACCATGTGGTGCAGGAAGGCGTTGGCTTCGAAGTCGAAGCGCCAGTAGGCGCCGCGCTGGCCGATGTCGACGCTGCGCAGCGTCTTCACAGGCGTGTTCGACTGGCAGCCAGCCGCACGGAAGGCGCTGAAGTCGTGCTCACCCAGCAGCAAGGCGGCCGCGGCGCGCATGGCTTCGGCGTCCAGCGGGCGGAAGACCCAGCCGCACAAGCCGCTTTCGATGGCCGGGCGCACCGCCGATTGCAGCAGCACGAAGCGGTAGCGGCGCCCGCGGGCGCTGTTGCGGGCATGAAAGTCGGGTGTCACCGGCAGACACCACTGCACGGCGATGTCCGGCGGCAGGAAGCTGTTGGTGCCACGCACCCAGGAAAACGGGTCGCGTTCGACCGGCGGGTCGAGGTGCACCACCTGCTGCAGCGCGTGCACCCCGGCGTCGGTGCGGCCCGCGCAGATCGTGCGCAATCCGCCCGCGGCAGGCGCGCCGACAAAGGCCGCCAGGGCGCTTTCCAGCGTGTCCTGCACCGTGCGGCCACCGGGCTGCGACTGCCAGCCCTGGTAGCCGCCGCCGCGGTAACCGACCCCCAGCGCGAGCCGCGCTGGCCCGTCCATCAAAGCGCGTCGAGCATGCCCTGCGCCTTCGCGCGCAGCGCACCGTCGGCCTTGGCCAGAACTTCCTCGAGCAGGTCGCGGGCACCTTCCAGGTCGCCGATCTGGCGGAACTCCTCGGCCAGTTCGAGCTTGCGCGACAGGGCGTCGTTTTCCGGGTCTTCGGACACTGCGGTTTCGGGTTCGATGCCGAAGTCGCCGAAGTCCAGTGCAGCGTCAGCGTCACCGCGAGCCGGCGGCTTGGCCTGTTCGCCCAGGTCGAAGTCGAGGCCGCCGCCGGTCTGGCTGCGCACGACGCCGCTGTCGGTGTCGAAGTCCAGGCTGAGATCGGGCACCGTGGCCGCGGGCCTGGGCGCAGGCGGCGGGGCGATCGGCAGCGTGGGCAGTTCGGGTTCGAAGGGATCGGGGCGAGCCGCCGCCGGACCAGCCTGCGGACGCGTCACTTCCTGTGGCAGTTCCAGGTCGAGCGACAGGTCGGTGGAGTTGCCGTCCAGCGTGGCATCGGGCGCCGGCTGGAAGCTCGGCGGACCGGCCGGCACGGTGTAAGGAACGGTCGATGCACCCAGCGGCTCCACGTGCTCGCCCTGGTTGCCCATGACCGCATCGGGAGAGCCACCCGGCTGGTAGAGCGGATTGCTCGGGTCGATGCTCAGGCCCAGCGCCTGCGCCTTGGCCCAGTCGTCGCCCTGCCCGCGTGTCAGGCTGTGCAACTGGGTGGCCAGCAACTCGAAGCCCTTGATGTCGCGGCGCTTGGCATAGACCTCGAGCAGCTTGGTGCGGATGGTCATGCGGTCGGGGTCCGAACGCATCGCCTCTTTCAGGATCTCCTCGGCCTGCAGGTCGCGGCCATAGGCCAGGTAGACGTCGGCCTCGGCCACGGGGTCGACATCGCCGATCGCGTCCAGCTGGCTCAGCGAATAGCTCATCGACGACGAGTTGCCACTGGTGCCGGCCTCGCGCGTGTCGATGCGCTGGCCGCCGCTGGCGCCGAAGAAGGAATCGGGCTGCAGCCGGCTTTCCAGGAACGAGGTCTCGCCCGCCTGCTTGCGGCCGCTGCGCAGGCGGTACAGGCCCAGGCCACCCAGCAGCACGACCAGCAGGCCGGCGCCAGGCAGCACCATCGGGTGCGCCAGCAGGCTGGCAAGCATGCCGGGTTCGTCGGCGGCGGCTTCAGGCGCGACGGCCACGGTGGGTGCGGGCGCCGCGGGTACAGGGGCCGGGGCGGCAAGCACCGGGGCGGACGCCGGCACCGGCGCAGCGGCGGCCGGGGCCGATGCCGGAACCGGCACGGGCGCGGCAGCGACCACCGTGGGAACCGCAGCGGGCGCCGGGACCGGCGCTGCTGCCACCGGTGCGGGCGCAGGAGCCGCAGGAACGGCAGCTGCGCTGGCGCTCTGGAGCTTCTTCAGTTCTTCGACGTTGCGCGCCAGTTCGGCCACGCGGTTGGCTGTCGCCTGGCGCTCGGCTTCCTGGGAAGCCAGCACCGCGGGCGCCGAAGCCTGGGCACCCGGACGCGACAGCGTCAGCTTGTCGGGTGTGGGCGCAGCCGCCTGGCGGCTGTCCTGCACCTGGGTCTGAACGCGGCCACTGTCCTGCCGGGCCGGGGCGGCGTCGGCCCGGGCGGTGGTAGCGCTGGCCAGGCGCTGCCTGAAGGCGTCGAAGTCGGCACTCTGTGCAAGGATGATCTCGCGCGCCTGCGGCGAGCTCAGTCGGGCAGCATCCTCGGCGCTGGGCACGTTGAGCACGACACCGCTCTTCAGGCGGTTCATGTTCTCGCCGATGAAGGCCTGCGGATTGGCGCGAAACAGCGACACCAGCATCTGGTCGAGCGAAACGCCAGGCCGTTGCGCACGGCCGGCGATGCGGCTGAGCGTGTCGCCGGGCCGCACCCGCACTTCGTCGATGCCGCTTGGGGCAGGCGCCGGCGCTGCCGGCGATGGCGCAGCAGCCACCTGACGCGGTGGCCGCTCGGCAACGACTGCAGGCGCGGGGGCTGGCGCAGGCAGGGGCGCTGGGGCGGCCGCCCGTGCTGGCTGCGGTGCGGGTGGCGTGATCACAGGCGCTGTCGTCGGTGCAGCCGGCGCCTGCGCTGTGCGGACGGACGTTGGCGGATCGAACAACATCGTGTATTCGCGCACCAGCCGGCCAGAAGCCCAGTTGGCTTCGACGATCAGTTCGACGAAGGGTTCGAGCACCGCTCTGTCGCTGGTGACCCGCAGCACGCTGCGGCCGTCGGCACCCCGTACCACCTGCACCTGCGCGCCGGCGAGGGCGGGGTTGAACTCGACGCCAGCGGCCCGGTAGGCCTCGGGCGAAGCCACCCGAAGGCGGATGGACTCGGCCTCGGCCGCGCTCATGCTGGTGATGTCGATTTCCGCACGCAGGCTTTCACCCAGCGCAGACTGCACATTGAGCCGGCCCAGGCCGAGGGCCCAGGACGGCAGGGCGCAGAGCAGGCTGGCCGCGACGGCCACACCGGTCAGCGCGTGTCGCGCAGTACTTTTAGAGCGTTGATTCAAGGTGGATTCCCCCAGCGGTCGGCGCGGCTCGGGCCCTCGGCCCGCCGCCCTGTCGTCAGGCGCCCCCTGCACGCGGGGCGCAGCGACACCTGCCAACAACGAAAATTCGCATGAACATCAAGCATATAGGAGCCATTCCTAAGGCAATCGATGATGAAGCCTTGGAAATGCGCAGTTTCACTCTGACTGGCGATCAGCGTGGCCCCCGGACTGCCTTCAATCCTGCAAAAGAATGCGCAACATGCGGCGCAGCGGCTCGGCCGCACCCCACAGCAGCTGGTCGCCAATGGTGAACGCGCCCAGGTAATTCGGGCCGAGTGCCATCTTGCGCAGGCGGCCCACGGGAATATCCAGGGTGCCCGTCACCGCCACGGGCGTGAGCTGGCGGATGCTGGCTTCCCGCGTGTTGGGCACGAGCTTGGCCCAGGCGTTGTCATTCGCGATCATGTTCTCGATGTCGGCCAGCGGCACGTCTTTCTTGAGCTTGATCGTCAGCGCCTGGCTGTGGCAGCGCATCGCACCGATACGAACGCACAGGGAATCGATGGGCACGGCAGCGCGGCCGCTGGCCTCGAAGCCCGGGCCGCGGCCCAGGATCTTGTTCGTCTCGGCGCCGCCCTTCCACTCTTCCAGGCTGGTGCCGTCGCCGCGGTCGACGTCGATCCAGGGAATCAGGCTGCCGCCCAGCGGCACACCGAAGTTCCTGGTTTCCTCGGCCGACAGGCCTCGCTGGGTGCCGATGACCTGGCGGTCGATGTCGAGGATGGCGCTGGCCGGGTCGTCCAGCAGCGGTCGCACGGCGGCGTTCAGCGTGCCGTACTGCGTGAGCAATTCACGCATGTGCTGCGCGCCGCCGCCACTGGCGGCCTGGTAGGTGGTGGCCGTCATCCATTCCACCAGGTCGGCCTTGAACAGCGCGCCCAGGCCCATCAGCATGCAGCTGACGGTGCAGTCCGCGCGCCAGCGCGGCCTGGATCACGTCCTGGTTGACGGGATCGAGGATGATGACCGCGTCGTCCTGCATGCGCAGCGTCTTGGCGGCATCGATCCAGTAGCCCTTCCAGCCTGCCGCGCGCAGCAGCGGGTAGACGGCCTTGGTGTATTCGCCACCCTGGCAGGTGATGACGATGTCGCAGCGCTTCAGCTCAGCGATGTCGTTGGCGTCCTTCAGCGTGGTTTCGTTCTTTGCCAGCCCGGCGATCGTCGCCGGCAAGGCGCCGCCGGCATTGCTGGTGCTGAAAAACATCGGCTCGATCAGCGCGAAGTCGCCTTCGGCGCGCATGCGGTCGATCAGCACGGAGCCCACCATGCCGCGCCAGCCCACCAGTCCTACGAGTGCCATCTTGCTTCCTTCTCAGTCGTTCTTCAGTGCTGCGACCACGGCGTCGCCCATCTCGGCCGTGCCGACGCGGCGCGTGTTCTGTTGCGTGCCTTCGCTCCAGATGTCGCCGGTTCGCAGCCCGGCCGTCAGCACGCGATCGACCGCGGCTTCCACCCGCGCCGCGGCCTCGGGCTGGCCCAGCGTGAAGCGCAGCATCATGGCCAGGCTGAGGATGGTGGCCAGCGGGTTGGCCACACCCTTGCCGGCAATGTCGGGCGCGCTGCCGTGGCTGGGTTCGTACAGGCCCTTGTTGTTCTTGTCCAGGCTGGCGCTGGGCAGCATGCCGATGCTGCCGGTCAGCATGGCGGCTTCGTCGCTCAGGATGTCGCCGAACATGTTGCCGGTGAAGACCACGTCGAAGGCCTTCGGCGCCTTCACCAGCTGCATCGCCGCGTTGTCGACGTACATGTGCTGCAGTTCGACGTCGGCGTAATGCGCGGCGTGGACTTCGGTGACGACGTCCTTCCAGAACTGGAAGGTTTCCAGCACGTTGGCCTTGTCGACGCTGGTGACCTTGTTGCTTCGCTTGCGCGCAGCCTGGAAGGCCACGTGCGCGATGCGCTCGATTTCCGGGCGGCTGTAGCGCATGGTGTCGAAGGCTTCCTCGGCGCCCGGGAAGTGGCCGTCGACCGCGGTGCGGCGGCCACGCGGCTGGCCGAAGTAGATGTCGCCGGTGAGTTCGCGGATGATCAGGATGTCCAGGCCAGCCACCAATTCCGGCTTCAGGCTGGATGCATGCGTCAGCTGCGGGTAGCACAGCGCCGGCCTGAAGTTGGCGAACAGGCCCAGCTGCTTGCGCAGCCCCAGGATGGCCTGTTCCGGCCGCAACGCACGTTCGAGCTTGTCGAACTTCCAGTCGCCCACCGCGCCGAACAGGATGGCGTCGGCGGCCTTCGCCAGCTTCAGCGTGCCTTCGGGCAGCGGGTGGCCATGGGCTTCATAGGCTGCACCACCCACCAGGGCAGTCTCGGTTTCGGCCTTCAGGTCCAGCACCTGAAGCACCTTCACGGCTTCGGCCACGATTTCGGTGCCGATGCCGTCGCCCGGCAGGATGGCAATCTTCATGAAGGAGCTTCTCGAGGTAAATGTGTTGAGTTTGTCAAGCTCCCCGCCACGGAACCGGCTCCGCCGGTCCGTCAGCGGGCGGTCCCCTCGGGGGGGGTAGCGAGCGCTAGCGAGCTTGGGGGCTCACATTCTCCAGCCAGGGCATGCGCGCGAGGCGTTCGGCCTCGAAGGCGCGGATCTTGTCGGCGTGACGCAGCGTCAGGCCGATGTCGTCGAAGCCGTTCACCATGCAGTACTTGCGGAAGGGTTCGACGTCGAAGGGCAGTTCAGCGCCGTCGGGCTTGACGATCATCTGCCGCGGCAGGTCCAGGGTCAGGCTGTAGCCTGGAAAGGCCAGCACTTCGTCGAACAGCCGCGCCACCTGCGCTTCAGGCAGCACCACCGGCAGCACGCCATTCTTGTAGCAGTTGTTGAAGAAGATGTCGGCGTAGCTGGGGGCAATCAGGGCGCGAAAGCCGTATTGCTCCAGCGCCCAGGGCGCATGCTCACGGCTGGAGCCGCAGCCGAAGTTGCTGCGCGCCAGCAGCACGGAAGCCCCGGCATACCGCGGCTGGTTCAGCACGAAGTCGGGGTTGGGCCGGCGCGTGGCCGGGTCCTGCCCGGGCTCGCCCGGGTCCAGGTAGCGCCAGGCGTCGAACAGGTTCGGGCCGAAGCCCGAACGCGCAATCGACTTCAGGAACTGCTTGGGAATGATGGCGTCGGTGTCGACGTTCTCGCGGTCCATGGGTGCGACCAGGCCGCGGTGGACGGTGAAGGCTTGCATGTCGGCCTGGCTTTCTGCTGTTTGCGGCTTACTTGTTTTTCTTGGCGGCTTCTTCGATCTTGTCGCCGACCTTGGAAACGTCCTTGCCCACACCTTCGATGGTGTTGCAGCCGGTCAAGCCCAGCACGAAGGCCAGTACCAGGAAGGCAGAAATGAATTTGCTCATGGTGGTGCTCCTGATGGTGGGTGTCAGCCAAGTCGGCGGACATCGACAAAACGCCCGTACAGGGCGGCGGCGGCGGCCATGGCCGGGCTGACGAGGTGCGTGCGCCCGCCTGCGCCCTGCCGGCCTTCGAAATTGCGGTTGCTGGTGCTGGCGCAGCGTTCGCCGGGCTCCAGGCGGTCGGCGTTCATCGCCAGGCACATGCTGCAGCCGGGTTCGCGCCACTGGAAGCCGGCGGCGCGGAAGATCTCGTGCAGGCCTTCGGCTTCGGCCTGGGCCTTCACCTGGCCCGATCCCGGTACCACCATCGCCAGGCGGACGTTGGACGCCACGCGCTGGCCGGAGCGCCTGACCACGGCCGCGGCCTCGCGCAGGTCTTCGATGCGACTGTTGGTGCAGCTGCCGATGAAGACCTTGTCGATGCGGATGTCGGCCATGGCCTTGTTCGGCTCCAGGCCCATGTAGGCCAGCGCACGCTCGATGGCGCCGCGTTTGACGCTGTCCTTTTCCTTGTCGGGGTCGGGCACACGGCCTTCGATGCCGGTGACCATCTCCGGGCTGGTGCCCCAGGTCACCTGCGGCTGGATCTGCGCGGCGTCGAGCTCCACCACGGCGTCGAAATGTGCACCTGGGTCGCTGTGCAGGGTGCGCCAGTGCGCCACGGCGCGTTCCCATTCCAGCCCAGTGGGCGCAAACAGCCGGCCTTTGCCGTTGTTGTGGATGTAGGCGATGGTCTTGTCGTCCACGGCCACCAAGCCGGCGCGGGCGCCGGCCTCGATGGCCATGTTGCACACCGTCATCCGGCCTTCCATGCTCAGGCTGCGGATGGCGCTGCCGGCAAATTCAATGGTGTAGCCAGTGCCGCCGGCGGTGCCGATCTTGCCGATGATGGCCAGCACCACGTCCTTGCCGGTGACACCCTGGCCGAGGCTGCCCTCGACCTTCACCAGCATGTTCTTCGCCTTCTTGGCCAGCAGGGTCTGCGTGGCCAGCACATGCTCGACCTCGCTGGTGCCGATGCCATGGGCCAGTGCGCCGAAGGCGCCGTGGGTGCTGGTGTGGCTGTCGCCGCAGACCACGGTCATGCCCGGCAGGGTGGCGCCATTTTCCGGGCCGATCACATGCACGATGCCCTGGCGCTTGTCCAGGAAAGGAAAGTAGACCGCCGCGCCGTGGGCCTTGATGTTGGCGTCCAGCGTGGTGATCTGCAGCTTGCTGATGGGGTCGCTGATGCCGTCGTAGCCGTCGGCCCAGCCGGTGGTGGGCGTGTTGTGGTCGGCGGTGGCGACGATGGAACTGGTGCGCCAGACCTTGCGCCCGGCCAGCCGCAGCCCTTCGAAGGCCTGCGGGCTGGTGACTTCATGCACCAGGTGGCGGTCGATGTAGAGGGTGGCAGTGCCATCCTCTTCGGTGTGGACGACATGTTCGTCCCACAGCTTGTCGTACAGGGTTCGGGCGATCATCACGGTGCCTTTCGCGCAGGCGCCGATTGTCACGGATCGGGCGCCGAACCCCGGATTATCCCGCCCTTGGCGGTCGGCCGCCGAGCTGGCTCAGGTCAGCGCCGGCAAACGACGGCGCCGGCACCCGAGCCCAATCCCGCGCTTCAACGCCCGAACAGCTTGCCCAGCGCCTTGCCCAGGGCGTCGTCGACGACCTTGTCGACAGCGGCGTCGGTCTCGGCCTGGGCGCGTTCGGCCACGCGTTCCTGCTGGCGTTCGGCCTGACGCTGGGCCGCGCCCCCGGCGGCCGCCGGAGCCTTGCCTGCACCCATGCCCGCCAGGCCGGGAATCTGCGGCAGGCTCATCGGAGCGGCCGGCAGCTCCAGCCGCTGCGCTGCCGGCGCCTGCGACGACACCCGGACCACCTTGAGCTGGTCGCCGAAACGCAGCAGGCCCATCTGGCGCTGCTGGAATTCGGCTTCCAGCCGGCGGCTGCCTTCGGGGTCGGTGTGTCCCATGGCGCTGCCCAGGGTCTTGCCGAAGTTCATCATGGCCTCGGTCATCTCGAGCACGGTTCGCTGCTTGCTCAGCACCACCTCGACCTGCTGGCGCTGGCCTTCTCCGGGCCGATAGTCGAGCAGGAAGACTTCGCCTGCCACCCCGGCCACGGTCTCGCGGCGGCCGGTGGGCTTCAGGCCGTGAAACTCCTCCACGTCGCCCAAGGCTTCGCCGCCCTGCAGGCCATGGGCCCCAAGCATGTTGCCCATCATCTTCATCATGCTGCCCATCTCGATGACCATGGTCTGGCCGTCGCTGACGTTCACCGAATAGATCTTGCCGTCGCGCATCACCTGCCAGGCCTTCATGCTGGCGGGCATGCCGGCCATGGCCATGTCCATGCGCATGCGGCCGTTGTCCAGCCATTCGATGCTCATGCGGCCGCGGTCCTTTCCGGACCGGACTTCGTATTCGACGGTGCCTGCGGCCTGCGCCGCCGGCGTGGCAGCCAGCGTCAGCGTGGCCAGCAAGGCGGGAAGAAGGGCAAGACGGATGCGGGTCGAGTTCATGGTGGCTCCTGCAAAGTGGGGGTCAAGGGTGCTTGGGGTACGGAATGGGATCGGGCCTACTTCTGTCGCGTCACGCTGGCCAGTTCGTCGACGCCCAGGCCCGGCAGGGCCGCACGCAAGGCGTCGATGCCCAGACCCGAGCCCTGCAGTTGCACCTGCACGCCGTTGTCCAGCAGCACCAGCAGCGAAGCACCGCTGCCGTCCTTGCGCCAGGTCTCGTGGAAGGCGCGGCTGCCCTGGCGGTAGATGCGCTCGACCTCGTCGGCGTCTTCGCGCTCCAGGCTGCGCGCGGCCCAGGCCGTGGCACCCACGCGGCCCAGGCCGCTGTGATCGGTGATGACGAGGTCGATGGTCTTGTCGGCTTCGCCGAACGAAGCGCGCACCTCGTTGAGCGTGATGCCCATGACCGACTCGCCTTCGGCCGACAGGCTCTGCCGCGCCAGCCCGGCCACGGCTTCGGGCACGTGGCTCTTGAGTTGTTCGGTGGCGATGGCCGCGCCCGTGGTGTCGACCTGCTGCCCGGTGGCAGCACCCAGCGCCGCACCGATCATCGCGGCCGTGGCCTCGCCTGCGGCCTGGGTGTCGCCACGGGCCTGGGCTTGCTCGATGCGCTGGGCCGCCTGTTCGAACTGCCTGCTGTTGATGCTGATGTCGGTGCCCGGCACCTTCAGGGTGACGTCGGCTGTCTCATGGCTGGCAGCCCCCAGGCCGGCCAGCGGGCCGGCACCCGGGGTGACGAAGGCGGTGGCCAGGCCGATCACGAGCGCGGCAACGAAGCCGCAGAGGATGACGACGGCGGTGTAGCCCACGGCACGCTCGGGCGGGCATTTCATCAGCACCGGCAGGCCGGTGTAGATGAGGTAGATCGAATAGAGCGCCGCCAGGATGCCCAGCACGCCCAGGGCCGGAAGGATGCTGAAGATGCCACCCAGAAAGCCCGCGGTGGCACCGTAAGCCACCAGTTTCAGCGCTGCGATGCCGTTGCGCTGGCCGCCGAACTTCGGCGCCAGCGCGTCGACGATCAGCGACAGCACGTACACCAGGGCCAGCGACAGGGCATAACCCACCACCATGTTCACGAGCCCGCTGACGATGGGCACGCGGAAACTGACGATGCCGCCCACGCCCACCAGGCTCAGGCCGATGAAGCCGGCCACGGCGGGCACGGCGGCCAGCAAGGCGATGTAGCCGGCATACAGGCCGGCCGGCGTGGCCGGTTCCGCGTCGATCACCGGCCAGGTCTGGCGTGGCTTCAGCAGGATGGCGCGTACGCGATCGATCAGGTTCATGGCAGGGGCTCCGGGGCGGTGGTGGGGCGGTGGGGCGGTGGGGCGGTGAGGCGGGACGAAGGCGGGAGGGTCAGCTGCAGCGCGCGGCAAGTGCAGCAGCAAGGGCAGCGGCAAGTGCGGCGGCAAGGGCAGCGGCAAAGGGTTTGGCGATCTCCAGCTTGTTCACGGTCGAGGTCTTTGGAGCCCGCCTCTGTACGACGACTTCGGCCGTCGGGAAAGGAGGTGACAGGGACAGCGGGGACATGGCGGTGGCGTCGTCAGGTGGTTGGTCGAGCCCGGCAGATTCCCCAGGCCTGCCCCATAGAACGCGCCTGCGCCACGAATCCCATCAACCGCGCCGAAGACACCCCCAAGCTGGGGTGGTGGCCGCCGCCTGCAGAACGGCTCGACCCCGGCTAGGATTCAGGCCGATGTCAGCCCCGCCACCCGCGCCCGGCACCGGTGCGCCCGGAGACCCCGACGAACAGCTTCGGCGCACCGCCGCACAGCTGGTGCCGCTGTTCTATGCCGACCTGCGACGCCTGGCGCGCTGGGTGCGCTATGACACACGCGCCTCGGAAACCCTGCAGACCACCGCCCTCATCCACGAGGCCTACCTGAAGCTGCAGGCCACCCCGGCCTGGAACGACCGCCAGCACTTCATGCGCGCCGCGGCCATGGCCATGCGCCAGGTGCTGGTCGACGACGTGCGCGCACGCCTGACCCAGCGTCGCGGCGAAGGCGCCGCCCATGTGCCGCTGGAAGAAGCCGAGCACGTGGCCGCCCAGGACAGCGACGAACGCGTGCTGGCCATCGACGACGCCCTGCAGCGCCTGGTCGCCCTGAACCCGCGCCTGAGCCAGGTCGTTGAATGCCGCTACTTCGCCGGCTACACCGAAACCGAGACCGCCGAGGTCATGGGCATTTCGGTGCCCACGGTGCAGCGCGACTGGGCCAAGGCGCGCGCCTGGCTGCACCGCGAGCTGGGCGCAGCCTGATCTTCCGAGCCAGCTGGCCGCACCGGCGGCTTCAGACGCTGCGGACGTTGCCGACTCAGGGCGCCGGCCAGCCCGTGCGCAGCGTCTTGGCCTGCGCCAGATAAGGCGCAGCCGGAGCCCCGGCCTTTTGCCAGATGCCTTCTGCGCGATCGACCAGGGCGTGGGCGCGTGGCCAGTCCCGGCGGGCCGCATGCCACCGGGCCTGAGTCAGATCGGAGACGCCGCTGAGCACATGATCCGGACCCCACTGCGCCCGGGTCCGGCGTTCCAGCTCGTCCAGGGTGGCCCGGGCTTCAGGCATGTCGCCCAGGGCGATCTGCGTCTCGGCCACGCCCGCCATCGCCGCCAGGGTGTGATGGCTGTTGGCGCCGGCGAACTGCTCGCCCAGCGCCACCGCTTCGCGCAGCAGCGGCAGGGCTTCGGCAGGTGCACCCCGACGCAGCACCAGCTTGCCCAGGTTGTTCTGCAGCGCCGCCTGGGCCGCCGATGGCGGCAGATGTGCCCGCCGCAGCGCCAGGGCCTGGCGGAACAGGCGTTCGGCCTCGTCGGCACGCCCCTGGCGCAACTCCAGCGCGGCCCAGTTGTTCAGGGTGTTGAGCGCGTCGCTGTTGCTCTCGGCGCGCAGGGCCTGCCAGACGGCCCAGGCGCGCTCGAAATCGGCCTTGGCCTGCGGCAGCTGGCCGGCGTGCAGGCGGGCCAGGGCCAGGTTGTTCAGCAGGATCGCGGTTTCCACGTGCTGTTCGCCGGACACGGCCACCCGCTCGGGCAAGGCCGCCTCGAGGATGCGCACGCTGTCCTCGACCTGGCCACGCGCCCGCGCCACCTGGGCCTGCACCAGGCGACTTTCCAGCACCCGGCTGCGCCAGCGCTCTGGTTCCTGCGCCCACCAGGCCTGGGCCTGGGTCAGCAGCTCGGCCGCGCGGTCGGCCTGGCCCGAGCGCCACAGGCAATGCGCCAGGTCCATGCGGGCATGGGCCACCAGCTCCGGAGGCAGCTGGTCGGCGCGCTGCAGCAGGCTTTCGAACAAGGGGGCGGCGCCGACATAGTCGTTCATCTGGAAGTACAGCTGGGCCAGCGCGAGCAGGGTGGGTGCGGCCGAAGCCGGGTCGGCCTGCAGGTCCTGCGACAGCCGGGTGGCCGACTGCGCCAGCAACTGCCGTGCGCTCAAGTCGGCTCCGGCCGCGCCTTGCTCGCCGGCCACGCGGAACATCGTCAGCAGATAGTCGCGCACCGCCTTGTTGCTGGTGGCCTCGGCGCGCGCCATGTCGCGCTCGCGCCCGGCTTCGCGGGCCTGCCAGGCGACACCGGCCAGCCCCGCCAACAGGCTGACGAGCACTGCCGCCGCCGCGCCGAAGGCCAGCCGGTGACGGCGCACCAGCCGCCCCAGCACATAGCCAGCGCCGTCGCCGCGGGCCAGTACCGGCAACCCCTGGCGCCAGCGGCGCAAGTCCTCGAGCAAGGCCTGGGCGTTGGCGTAGCGGGCCTCGGGCACGGGCTGCAGGCAGCGCGAGACGATGGCGTCCAGGTCGCCACGGACGGCGCGGGCCGCGGCGGCCGGCAGCCGGCTGCTGGGGGCCGCCGGAACTTCTTGCAGACCCAGCCGCTGCACGGCGCGCTGCAGACCATTGCCCTGCAGGTCCCAGGGCAGCTGGCCGGCCAGCAGCTGATGGAGCATCACACCCAGCGCATAGACGTCGGCCGCCGCCCCCACCGCGCCGGCGCGCAGCTGTTCTGGGGCGCAGTAGGTGGGCGTCAGGCGCAGTGCCAGCGTGGTGTGGGCGGTATCGGCGTCTCCCGCCGGGCCCTCGGTGATCTTGGCGATGCCGAAATCGAGCAGGTGCACCTGGCCCTGGGCGTCGACCAGCACGTTGGCCGGCTTCAGGTCGCGGTGTACCACCCACTGGCCGTGCGCATAGGCCACCGCCGCCACCACGCGTTCGAACAAGGCCACGCGCTCGGGCAGGGGCAGGCCGGCAGCGTATTCGTCCAGCGGCACGCCGTGGACGAGCTCCAGCACCGCATACAGCCGCCCCTGGTGCGCGCCACCGTCGATCAGCCTTGCGATGGCCGGGTCGTGCAGGCGCGCCAGCAGACGGCGTTCGGCGGCGAAGCGCTGCAGCTCCTCGGGGTCGTCGGGCGCGCGCAGCAGCTTCAGCGCGGCCGGCTGTTCGTAGCTGCCGTCGTCGCGCAGGACGCGGTAGACCTCGCCCGAGCCGCCGCGGCCGATGAGCGCCTGCACCCGCCAGTTCCCCACCCGGTCGCCGGCGGTCAGGGCCGCGGTGGGCAGCGCAGGATCGACCTGGGCGCCAGGCGCACCGGCCAGCATGTCGCGGCTGGCCTGCTCCGAGCGCAGCAGGCCAGCCACTTCATCGTGCAGCGCCTGAGGTAGTGCCTGGGCCTGCAGCCAGGCCAGCCGGTCGGGTTCAGGCTGCTCCAGCGCCTGGTCCAGCCAGCGTTCTATTTCGGTCCACTCGGGAAGATCGGGGTTCGGCACCGGGGGCTCGTCGCGTTGCGGTTTCGGGGTTCGCCAGACCGCTGGTGCGCCTGGCGGGCGCGGCTTCAGCGCGGGTCGATGCGCTGTGCCCGAATACGGTAGCGCAAATCACCCAGCACCGAGACCAGGATGCCGTCCAGCCCCGGCGAGCGGCCGCGCGCCGGCGCGCCGAACAGGGTCACCACGAACGGATCGCGCTCGTCTGCCGACACGGGCAGCACCACCACCAGCCCGCCGGCATGGGCCGCGGCCGTGGCAGCCTGGCCTTCGGCGCCGACCCAGTCGCAGGGTGCCGTCAACGGGTTCAGGCAGATGGCCCGGCCTGCCTGCCAGTCGACCATGGCGACGAGCGAGCCACGGTCCTGCCAGACAGTCAGCGTCAACAACTCCTGGGCGCCGCGGGTGCGCAGACGCGCGTCCTCGCGCGTGATGCGCCAGGTGCCCTGCCAGGGCCCAGCCGGCACCTCGGCCGCGCGTTCAGCATCGCTCAGCCCCAGGTGGGCGGGTTCGTAGGCGACGGCCGTTGCGGCCAGCGCCCAGCTGAAAAATGCGGCCACTGCCGCGCGACGTGTCGTGCGTGTCAAGACGGGTTCTCCTTGGCGGGCGCAAAGCACCCTGCCCAAGAGAACGGCAAACCGCAGCCGATCCCCTCATCGACCTGGCGATGACGCCCCGAAACGCGCGTCGCGCGTCAGGGCCGACCGGCCTTGCGCCGCTGCTGCCAGGCGAGCAGTTCGCCCACGACGCCCTTGCGGAAAGCCAGCACGCAGAAGACGAAGATCACGCCGATGATGACCGTGACCCAGCTGCCCACCCGGTCGGCCAGGAAGTTCTGCAGACCGATGATGATGGCCGCGCCGACCACCGGCCCGGCAAAGGTGCCCAGCCCGCCCAGCAGCGTCATCAGCACGACTTCGCCCGACAGCGACCAGTGCACGTCGCTGAGCGTGGCGAAGCCGAGCACCAGGGTCTTGATCGAACCCGCCAGACCGGCGATGGCGGTGGACAGCACGAAGGCCAGCAGCTTGTAGCGATCCACGTCATAGCCCAGCGACACGGCACGAGGCTCGTTTTCGCGGATGGCCTTGAGCACCTGGCCGTACGGAGAATGCACGATGCGGATGATGGCCAGGAACACCGCGACGAACACTGCGAGCACGATGTAGTACAGGACCAGGTCGTCGGCCAGCGAAAACAGGCCGAAGAGCTTGCCGCGCGGCACACCTTGCAGGCCGTCTTCGCCGCCAGTGAACGGCGCCTGCAGGCAGATGAAGTAGATCATCTGCGCCATGGCCAGCGTGATCATCGCGAAATAGATGCCCTGGCGGCGGATGGCGATCAGGCCCACCAGCAGGCCCAGGAACGCCGCCACCAGGGTGCCAGCCAGCACGCCCAGCTCGGGCGTCCAGCCGGCGCTGCGCACCAGCCAGCCCGTGGCATACGCTGCCGAGCCGAGGAAGGCGGCATGGCCGAACGACAGCAAGCCGGTGTAGCCCAGCAGCAGGTTGAAGGCACACGCGAAGATGGCGAAGCACAGCGCCTTCATCGCGAAAATGGGATAGATGCCGAGGAATGGCGCTGCCAGCAGCAGCGCCAGCGCGATGGCCCAGAGGACGCGGGCGGCGGCGTTGGCCCTCATCTCAAGCCCCCTTGCCGAACAGCCCTGCGGGCCGCAGCACCAGCACGATGGCCATGATCACGAAGACCACGATGCTCGAGGCTTCCGGGTAGAAGACCTTGGTCAGCCCTTCGACCAGACCCAGCAGCACGCCCGTGATGATGGACCCCAGGATCGAGCCCATGCCGCCGATCACCACCACCGCGAAGACCACGATGATGAGGTTGCTGCCCATCAGCGGCGTGATCTGGATGATGGGCGCGGCCAGGACGCCGGCCAGCGCGGCCAGCGCAGCGCCGCCGGCGTAGGTCAGCGTCACCAGGCGCGGCACATTGATGCCGAAGGCCTGCACCAGGGCCGGGTTCTCGGTGCCCGCGCGCAGCGTGGCGCCCAGGCTCGTCTTCTCGATCAGATACCAGGTGCCCAGGCACACGGTCAGCGAAGCCACCACGACCCAGGCACGGTAGTTCGGCAGGATCATGAAACCCAGGTTGGTGGCCCCCTGCAACAGGTCGGGCACCGCGTACTGCTGGCCCGACACGCCGAACTGGTCGCGGAACACGCCTTCAGCGATCAGCGCCAGGCCGAAGGTGAGCAACAGGCCATAGATCGGGTCGATCTTGTACAACTGCTTGAGCAGAGTGCGTTCGATCAGCGCGCCCAGCGCACCCACCACCAGCGGCGCCACGATCAGCGCAGCCCAGTAGTTCAGGCCGAACTTCTCGAGCCCGACCCAGGCGACATAGGCACCGATCATGTACAGCGCGCCGTGCGCGAAGTTGACGATGCCCAGCAGCCCGAAGATGACCGCCAGGCCCAGGCTGAGCATGGCGTAGAAGGACCCGTTGACCAGGCCCAGCAACAACTGGCCGGCGAAGGCCTGCACGGGAATTCCGAATATCTCGGTCATGAAGTGGCTGCAGTCATTCAGGCGGACGCCGAGGAACCGGCTCCGCCGGACCGCTGGCGCTGCCCCCTCGAGGGGGAGCGGCGCCAGCCGCTACGGTGGCGGTCTATTTCCAGGCTGCGCACTTCGTCTCGGCCTTGGTCGTCCAGGCCGCTTCGCCCTTGAAGGTCTCGACCACGTTGTAGTAGTCCCAGGGCTCGGTGCTCTTGTCGGGACTCTTCACCTGCATCAGGTACATGTCGTGCACCATGCGGCCGTCGGCACGGACGAAGCCGCCCTTGGCGAAGATGTCGTTGACGGGCGTCTTGCGCATGTGCGCCAGCACCTTGTCGCTGTCGTCGCTGCCGGTGGCCTTGACGGCGTTCAGGAACTGCAGCGTGGCCGAGTAGTCGCCGGCCTGGATGCTGGAGGGCATGCGCTTCATCTTCTCGAAGAACCTGCGGCTCCAGGCGCGGGCTTCAGGGTCGCGGTTCCAGTACCAGCTGTCGGTCAGGTACATGCCCTGGGTGGTCTTCAGACCCAGGCTGTGGATGTCGTTGATGAACACCAGCAGGCCGGCCAGCTTCATCGTCTTCGTGATGCCGAACTCGTTCGCTGCCTTGATGCTGTTGATGGTGTCACCACCGGCGTTGGCCAGGCCCAGGATCTGCGCCTTGCTGCCCTGCGCCTGCAGCAGGAAGCTGCTGAAGTCGCTGGCCGACAGCGGGTGCTTGACCGAACCCACGATGGTGCCGCCGGCGGCTTTCACGACATTCGAGGTGTCGTTCTGCAGTTGTGCACCGAAGGCGTAATCGGCCTGCAGGAAGTACCAGCTCTTGCCACCGGCCTTCACCACCGCGTTACCGGTGCCCTTGGCCAGGGCCACGGTGTCGTAGGCCCAGTGCAAGGTGTAGGGGTTGCACTGCTCGTTGGTCAGCGCTGCGGTGGCCGCGCCGATGGCGATGAACAGCTTCTTCTTTTCCGCAGCCACCTTGGCCATGGCCAGCGCCGTGCCCGAATTGGTGCCGCCGATGAGCATGTCCACGCCCTGGGTGTCGAACCATTCGCGGGCCTTGGACGCGGCCACGTCGGCCTTGTTCTGGTGGTCGGCGAACAGCACCTCGATCTTCTTGCCGTTGATGGCACCGCCCATGTCCGCCACCGCCATGCGGATGGCCTCGACGCCGCCCTGGCCGTCGATGTCGGAATACAGGCCCGACATGTCGGTGATGATGCCGACGCGGATGACGTCGCCCGAGACCTGCGCCTGGACAGGCGCCAGCGCGGCGGTGCTCAGGGCCAGTGCGGTGCCGCAGGCGGCGGCGATTTTCTTGAGTTTCATGTGTTGTCTCTCCAGTCTGTGGGGGTGGTGCAAGCCAGGGCGCTTCTAGACGCCCAGGTATTCGTGCAGGCTGTCGATCTGCCCGGGCAACTGGGCCTGGGTGAATTCCCGAAGCACCTGGCCGTGCTCGATGAGGAAGAAGCGGTCGGCCAGCGGCGCGGCGAAGCGGAAGTTCTGCTCCACCATCACGATGGTGTAGCCCTGCCTGCGCAGCGCCATCACGGCCTCGGCCAGCTTCTGCACGATGACCGGGGCCAGGCCTTCGGAAATTTCGTCCAGCAGCAGCAGCCGCGCGCCACTGCGCAGGATGCGGGCCACGGCCAGCATCTGCTGTTCGCCGCCGGAAAGCCGGGTGCCCGGGCTGCTGGCACGTTCCTTCAGGTTCGGAAACATACCGTAGATCTGGTCGACCGTCATGCCGCCCTCGGCCAGCACCGGGGGCAGCAGCAGGTTCTCTTCGGCCGTGAGGCTGCTGAAGATGCCGCGCTCTTCAGGGCAGTAGCCGATGCCCAAGCGGGCAATGCGGTGCGGCGCCATCGCAATGGCCTCGGTGCCGCGCACCTTCACCGAACCCTTGCGCGAACCGATCAGGCCCATGATGGCGCGCAGCGTGCTGGTGCGGCCAGCGCCGTTGCGCCCGAGCAGGGTGACGACCTCGCCTTCCTGCACGTCGAAGTTCACGCCGTGCAGCACATGGCTTTCGCCATACCAGCCCTGCAGGTCGCGCACCTCCAGCATGGGCGTGGCCATCAACGGCCCCCTCGGGGGGTGGTGAACGCAGTGAGCAGCCTGGGGGCGAGCATCAATGGGCGCCCTTCAATTCGACGTTGGCAGTGCCCATGTAGGCCTCGATCACGGCCGCGTTCCTGGACACTTCGGCATACGGCCCTTCGGCCAGCGTGGCGCCCCGCTGCAGCACGGTGATGGTGTCGGCGATGCTGGACACCACGCTCATGTTGTGTTCGACCATCAGCACGGTGCGGTCGGCCGCCACCTTCTTGATGAGCTGGCGGATCCGATCCACGTCTTCCAGGCCCATGCCCTGGGTGGGCTCGTCCAGAAGCATCAGTTCGGGGTCCATCGCCAGCGTCGTGGCGATCTCGAGCGCGCGCTTGCGGCCATAGCTGAGTTCGACCGTCGGTGTCTGGGCGTACTCCTCCAGGTCGACGGCCCGCAGCAGTTCCATCACCCGGGCATCCAGCGGCTTGAGCGTGGCATCGGAACGCCAGAAATGGAACGAGGTGCCCAACTTGCGCTGCAAGGCCACGCGCACGTTCTCCAGCACCGTGAGGTGCGGGAACACGGCCGAGATCTGGAAGGAACGGATGATGCCGCGGCGGGCTATGTGAGCCGGCGCCTCGCGCGTGATGTCTTCGCCCTTGAACAGGATCTGCCCGGAGGTCGGCGCCAGGAACTTGGTCAGCAGGTTGAAGCAGGTGGTCTTGCCGGCACCGTTCGGGCCGATGAGCGCATGGATGGTGCCCCGATGCACCTTCAGGTCGACGCGGTCGACGGCAACGAAGCCCTTGAACTCTTTGGTCAGCGCCCGTGTTTCAAGAATGATTTGCTCAGACATCCCCCCTGATTGTAGGGGAAATGCTGCGCTTGCACACCCTGGGTCGACCCCAATGGATTCAAGCTGTCAGTGCAACGATGACGTCAGCCGGAGCCTGCACCAATTCGATCAGCACACCTTCGCCGCCAAGGGGAAACTCTTCGTTGCCCTTGGGGTGGATGAAGCAGATGTCATGGCCAGCGGCACCCTTGCGAATGCCACCCGGCGCGAACCGGACGCCGTGTGCCGCCATCCATTCGACGGCCTTGGGCAGGTCGTCCACCCACAGGCCCACATGGTTCAGCGGCGTGGTGTGCACGGCGGGCTTCTTGTCGGGGTCCAGCGGCTGCATCAGGTCGACCTCGACGGCGTGGGCGCCCTGCCCCATTTCACAGATGTCCTCGTCGACGTTCTCGCGTTCACTGACGAAGCTGCTCTTCACCTGCAGGCCCAGCACGTCGACCCACAAGGCGCGCAGCCGCGCCTTGTCGGGCCCGCCGATGGCCACCTGCTGCAGGCCCAGGATGCGAAATGGCTTGCTCATGTGAAGCTCAGGATGGGTTGATCGACGGACAGGCTTTCGCCCTGCCGCGCCAGCAGTTCGCCGACCACGCCGTCGGAACTGGCGGTCAGGATGTTTTCCATCTTCATTGCCTCGATCACTGCCAGCCGCTCCCCGGCCAGCACCTTCTGCCCTGGCTGCACCGACACGCTGACAAGCAGCCCGGGCATGGGCGACAACAGGAACTTGCTCATGTCGGGTGGCGCCTTGTAGGGCATCAGGCGCCACAGCTCTGCAGCGCGAGGGCTGAGCAGTTGCACGTCGACGCGGCGGCCGTCGTGGGCCACACGCAGCCACAGGCCCTGGCGCTCTATCTGTGCGGTGAATGGCCGGCCATTGCTGCGCCCGCTGGCGCGGATGCTGCCGAAAGCCCAGTCCAGCGCCATGGCGTAGGACTGGCCGTCGACAGTGATGCTCATAGCTCCGGGTCCATCGCCGGTTGCGGACGGCCGCAAGTCGATGCCCACGGGCAGTTGCCGATGCTGTCCACCTTCGCCACGAACCACGGCGACAAACTCGCGCGCGACCACGACGCCATGGCCGTCGAGCTGGCCGCTGATGCCCATGGCGCGCTCGAGCAGCCGGCGCTGCGCCGCCGCCGCCAGCGCCACCAGCAGGTTCGGGTCGTCGTGGGCCACGTCCTCCGCGCGGAAGCCCTTCGCGTAATGCTCTGCAATGAAGCCGGTGTTGAAGTCGCCAGACTGGAACTTCGGGTGAGCCAGCAGGGCCGCCTGAAAAGGGATGTTGCTGCTGACGCCGCGTATGACGAAACCGTTCAGCGCCTCACGCATGCGTGCGATGGCCTCGGTGCGCGTGGGCGCGTGCACGATGAGCTTGGCAATCATCGAGTCGTAGAACATCGGGATGGAGCCGCCCTCGGCCACCCCGGTGTCCACCCGCACCCCACCGCCCGGTGGCACCGGCTGCGCCGCGAACATGGTCTGAGCCGGCGGCTGGAACCGCACCAGCCGGCCCGTGGACGGGAGAAAGCCGCGAAACGGATCTTCGGCATTGATGCGGCACTCGATGGCCCAGCCCTGGCGCGGGATGTCGGCCTGGGTGAAGCCCAGGGGCTCACCTGCGGCCACGCGCAGCATCTGCTCGACCAGGTCGATGCCGGTGATGCTTTCCGTCACCGGGTGCTCCACCTGCAGCCGCGTGTTCATCTCCAGGAAGTAGAAGCTCTGGTCCTTGCCGAGCTCTGGTACCGCACGGCCTTGGCCAGCTGCACCGCCTGTTCGCCCATGGCCTTGCGCGTGGCTTCGCTGATGAAGGGCGACGGCGCCTCCTCGATGACTTTCTGGTGCCGGCGCTGGATGCTGCACTCGCGTTCGTGCAGATAGACGACGTTGCCATGGGCATCGCCCAGCACCTGGATCTCGATGTGGCGCGGGCTTTCGACGAACTTCTCGATGAAGATGCGGTCGTCGCCGAAGCTGGCCTTGGCCTCGTTGCGACAGCTGCTGAAGCCTTCAAAGGCTTCCTGGTCGGTGTAGGCCACGCGCAGGCCCTTGCCGCCGCCGCCGGCGCTGGCCTTGATCATCACCGGGTAGCCGATCTCGCGCGCGATCTCGACCGCACGCTCGGGCGATTCGATGGCGGCGTTCCAGCCGGGAATCGTGTTGACCTGGGCCGCGAGCGCCAGCTTCTTCGATGCGATCTTGTCGCCCATCGCCGCGATGCTGTGATGCTTGGGACCGATGAAGACGATGCCGGCTTCCTCGACCCGGCGGGCGAAGTCCTCGTTTTCGCTGAGGAAGCCGTAGCCCGGGTGCACGGCCTGCGCTCCGGTGGCCAGGCAGGCCGCGATGATCCTGTCGGCCAGCAGGTAGCTTTCGCGTGAAGGTGGCGGGCCCAGGCGCACGGCCTCGTCGGCCAGGGCCACGTGGCGGGCATCGCGGTCGGCATCGGAGTACACCGCCACCGTGGCGATGCCCAGCTTGCGCGCCGTGGTGATGACACGGCATGCGATTTCCCCGCGGTTGGCGATCAGGATCTTCTTAAACATGCTCTGTCTCCGCGGGAAAATCGCCTGAGCGCGCTGCGCGCGCCAAGCAATTTGGCTTCGCCGCAACGGCCTGGGGGCCGTTGTCCCCGCGGTTGGCGATCAGGATCTTCTTGAACATGGTGGTCTCTGACAGGTCTTTCAGGGGCGGGCCGACGGCCGAACGATGTGGTCGACGACGATGATTTCGGGGCGTGCCAGGCGCACCGCCAGCCAGGCGGACAGGCGTTCTCGGTCAGGCGCAGGCAATGGCCGATCGACACTGACCACCAGCATCGCCGGGGCCGCGGCGGCCGAGGCCGCCGCGGCAGCGGCCAGCGGGTTGCCGAGCCAGGCCGCGCGCACCTGCGGCAGCTGGGCCCGGATCTCTTCTTCCAGGCCCAGGGTCTCGGGCCCGCGTGCCGCGGTGGCCGCCAGCGCCTGGGCCACATCGGCTTGCAGCTGGCGCACACGGGCGTCGTTGGCCTGTACCTGGGCCACCAGGCTGCGCTGCAGCTCCTCGGTCAGGTCCTTGCGCAAGGCGTTGACGTCCAGCGACCGTTCGCCCGCGCGGCGCAGCGAGACCTGGGCGTCGCGCACCCCCTCGGCACCCAGCAGTTCGCGGGCCTGGGCCAGCAGTTCTTCGTGCTGGCGGTCACCCAGTGCGGTCAGGCGCAGTTCGCGGCCCTGCGCGTCGACTTCGTAGGACAGCACCCGGCTGTCGGCCAGCATCGCCCGGCCGACCTTGCCTGCGGCATTCGCGAAGACTTCGTGCTCGACGAAGCGCACACCCAGCCAGACGCTGGGTACCAGCACCGCCAGCAGGCCGAAGGTGATGATGGCGCGGTGGCGGCGGCGGGTGGCCACGTCGACTTCGCCGCGGGCCGGCAGGCGCAGCAGCTTGGCCACGGCCAGCGTGGCCGCGGCGATGAAGACGCCATTGATCAGGAACAGGTAGAAGGCGCCGGCAAACATGTCCCAGCGGCCATTGGCCAGCCCGAAGCCCGCTGTGCACAGCGGTGGCATCAGCGCCGTGGCAATGGCCACGCCGGGCACGATGTTCGAGAAGCTCTTGCGCGTGACCGCCACCATGCCTGCAGCACCGCCGAATGCCGCGATCAGCACGTCCCACAGCGTGGGGCTGGTGCGCGCGAGCAGCTCCGACTGCGGTTCATCCAGGGGGCTGAGCGTGAAGTAGAGCACCGAGGTCACCAGGCTCAGGCCGGTGAACAGCAGCAGGTTGCGCGCGGCGGTGCGAATGAGCGGGAAGTCGGCCACGGCCGCGGCATAGCCGATGCCGACGATGGGCCCCATCAGCGGCGAGATCAGCATCGCGCCGATGATCACCGCAGTGGAGTTGACGTTCAGCCCTACGGAAGCAATCAGGATGGCGAAAAACAGCACCCACAGGTTGGTGCCCACCGCCTCGGCACCCGTGCGCAGCGCTTCGTCGATGACGTCGGCTTCCTGCTGGTCGCGCCGAAGATTGAACAGACGGTAGATGCTGGCGTTCACGATCTGCCTTGAGCTTCAGAGCGGAATGTTGCCGTGCTTGCGCCACGGGTTGGACAGCGCCTTGTCCTTCAGCATCACCAGGCTGCGGCAGATGCGCTTGCGGGTTTCGTGCGGCTGGATGACGTCGTCGATGTAGCCGCGTGCGCCGGCCACGAAAGGGTTGGCGAAACGGGCCTTGTACTCGGCTTCCCTGGCCGCGAGCTTCGCCGGGTCGCCCTTGTCCTCGCGGAAGATGATCTCGACCGCACCCTTGGCACCCATCACGGCAATCTCGGCGTTGGGCCAGGCGAAATTCACGTCGCCGCGCAGGTGCTTGCTGCTCATCACGTCGTAGGCACCGCCATAGGCCTTGCGCGTGATGACGGTGACCTTGGGCACGGTGCACTCCGCATAGGCATACAGCAGCTTGGCGCCGTGCTTGATGATGCCGCCGTATTCCTGGCTGGTGCCGGGCATGAAACCCGGCACGTCGACGAAGGTGATGACGGGGATGCCGAAGGCGTCGCAGAAACGCACGAAGCGCGCCGCCTTGATGCTGCTCTTGATGTCCAGGCAGCCCGCCAGCACCTGCGGGTTGTTGGCCACGATGCCCACTGGGCGGCCGTCCATGCGCGCCAGGCCGATGAGGATGTTGCGCGCGTTGTCGGGCTGCAGCTCGAAGAAGTCGCCGTCGTCGACCACCTTCAAGATCAGCTCGCCCATGTCGTAGGGCTGGTTCGGGTTGTCGGGCACCAGGGTGTCCAGCGAAGGGTCCAGCCGGTCGGCGGCGTCACCGCCGGGCCGCACCGGCGGCTTGTCGCGGTTGTTCAGCGGCAGGTAGTTGAAGAAGCGCCGCGTCATCAGGATGGCCTCGACGTCGTTGTCGAAGGCCAGGTCGGCCACGCCGCTGCGGCCGGTGTGGGTGGTGGCGCCGCCCAGCTGTTCGGCCGTCACTTCTTCGTGCGTCACGGTCTTCACCACCTCGGGGCCGGTGACGAACATGTAGCTGCTGTCCTTGACCATGAAGATGAAGTCGGTCATGGCTGGCGAATACACGGCACCACCGGCGCACGGGCCCATGATCAGGCTGATTTGCGGCACCACGCCGCTGGCCATGACGTTGCGCTGGAAGACCTCGGCGTAGCCCCCGAGCGAGGCCACGCCTTCCTGGATGCGCGCGCCACCGCTGTCGTTGATGCCGATGACCGGCGCACCCACCTTCATGGCCTGGTCCATCACCTTGCAGATCTTCTCGGCATGGGCTTCGGACAGCGCACCGCCGAACACCGTGAAGTCCTGGCTGAAGACGAACACCAGGCGGCCGTTGATCATGCCGTAGCCGGTGACGACACCGTCGCCGGGCACCTTGTTGTCCTGCATGCCGAAGTCGTTGCATCGGTGCTCGACGAACATGTCCCATTCTTCGAAACTGCCTTCGTCAAGCAGCAGTTCCAGCCGCTCGCGCGCGGTGAGCTTGCCCTTGGCGTGCTGGGCGGCGATGCGCTTTTCGCCGCCGCCCTGGCGCGCCGCACGGCGCTTGGCTTCCAGCTGTACCAGGATGTCATGCATGGGTCGGTCCTTGATCGGTCTACGGTGTTCAGGTTCAGTTCAGCAGGTCCAGCAGCCGCCGGGCGGCAACCGATGCCGCCAGGCGGCCGGCCTGCACCTCGGCCAGCATCTGGGGCAAAGCCTGGCGCACGGCAGGGTGCTGTCGGAAGCGCTGGCGCAGGCTGGCTTCGATGCGCTCCCACATCCAGGCCTGGTCCTGGTCACGGCGACGTGCAGCCAGTTCACCACTGGCCTGGCGGTGAGCACGAAATTCGCCGACGACCCGCCAGAACTCGGCCAGGCCCGTGCCCTGCAGCGCGCTCAGCTGCAACACCTGCGTACCCAGGGGGTGCTGGCCTTCAGGGCTGGCGTGGCCACGGGCATGTGGACCCAGAAACCGCAGCGCACTGCTGATCTGGGCCTGCGCGCGCATCGCTGCAGCAGGGTCGATGTCGGCCTTGTTGATCACGACCAGATCGGCCAGCTCCATCACGCCCTTCTTGATGGCCTGCAGGTCGTCGCCGGCATTGGGCAGCTGCAGCAGCACGAACATGTCGGTCATGGCGGCCACCGCGGTTTCACTCTGGCCGACACCCACCGTCTCGATGATCAGCACGTCGTAGCCGGCGGCCTCGCAGACCAGCATGGCCTCGCGCGTCTTCTCGGCCACGCCGCCCAGGTTGCCGCTGGCCGGACTGGGCCGTATGAAGGCCCGGGTGTCGACCGACAGCTTCTCCATGCGCGTCTTGTCGCCCAGGATGCTGCCACCGCTGACGCTGCTGCTGGGGTCGACGGCGAGCACCGCGACGCGGTGCCCCTGCTCGACCAGGAACAGGCCCAGGGCTTCGATGAAAGTGCTCTTGCCCACGCCTGGCACGCCGCTGATGCCCAGCCGCAGCGCGCGGCCGGTATGCGGCAGCAGGGTGTTGAGCAGCTCGTCGGCCTGCAGTCGATGCTCGGCCCGCGTGCTTTCGAGCAGGGTGATGGCTTTCGCCAGGGCGCGACGCTGCACCGGCCCGGGCGCGCCGAGCAGGCGATCGATCAAGGGTTCGGCTGGCATGGGTTCGGTCGGTGCTGCACGACCGTTCTCGCCGCCACAGCCCCCTCGGGGGCTGGCCACCGGTGGGAGCCGGGGGGTCGGCTCTGGCCTGGAAGCCACGATCGTCACCCTGCGACCATCGCGGCCCGGATCTGTTCCAGCACGTCCTTGGCACTCACCGGGATCGGCGTGCCTGGTCCATAGATGCCCTTGACGCCAGCGTCGTAAAGGAAACCGTAGTCCTGCTGCGGTATCACCCCGCCCACGAACACGATGATGTCGTCCGCACCTTGCCTGCGCAGCTCGGCGATGATGGCGGGCACCAGGGTCTTGTGGCCTGCGGCCAGCGTGCTGACGCCGACTGCGTGCACGTCGTTCTCGATGGCCTGTCGGGCGCATTCCTCGGGAGTCTGGAACAGCGGGCCGATGTCGACGTCGTAGCCCAGGTCGGCGAAGGCCGTGGCCACGACCTTGGCACCGCGGTCGTGGCCATCCTGGCCCAGCTTGGAGATCATGACGCGCGGGCGGCGGCCAAACTCGTCGCCGAAAGCCGCGATCTCGGCCTGCAGCCTGGCCCAGCCTTCGGCGCTGTCGTAGGCGGCGGCGTACACGCCGGTCACCTTCTGGATGTCGGCGCGGTGGCGGCCGAAGACGGTCTCCAGGGCGTCACTGACTTCCCCCACGGTGGCACGAAGACGCATGGCGTCGATGCACAGGGCCAGCAAATTGCCGTGCCCGGAATGCGCGGCCGATGTCAAGGCCGCCAGCGCGGCCTGCACCCCAGCGCCATCGCGCGTGGCGCGGATCTGCTGAAGGCGGGCGATCTGGGCTTCGCGCACCTTGACGTTGTCGACCTCGCGCGCCTCGATCAGGTCTTCCTTGGCCAGACGGTACTTGTTGACGCCGACGATCACGTCCTTGCCAGAGTCGATGCGGGCCTGCTTCTCGGCCGCACTGGCCTCGATCTTGAGCTTGGCCCAGCCGCTGTCCACGGCCTTGGTCATGCCACCCTGAGCCTTCACTTCCTCGATGATGGACCAGGCTTTGTCGGCCATCTGCTGCGTCAGCGTTTCCATCATGTAGCTGCCAGCCCAGGGGTCCACGACGCTGGTGATGTGGGTTTCCTCCTGCAGGATCAGCTGGGTGTTGCGCGCGATGCGGCTGCTGGTCTCGGTGGGCAGGGCAATGGCCTCGTCGAAGCTGTTGGTGTGCAGGCTCTGCGTGCCGCCGAACACCGCGGCCATGGCCTCGATGGTGGTGCGCACGATGTTGTTGTAGGGGTCCTGCTCGGCCAGGCTCCATCCACTGGTCTGGCAGTGGGTGCGCAGCATCAGGCTCTTCGGGCTTTTCGCGCCAAAGCCCTGCATGATGCGCGTCCACAGCAGCCGCGCCGCCCGCATCTTCGCGATCTCGAGATAAAAGTTCATCCCGATGGCCCAGAAGAAGCTCAGTCGCGGCGCGAAGTCGTCGACGTCCAGCCCGCGCGCGGTCGCCACGCCCACGTACTCTGCGCCGTCGGCCAGCGTGAAGGCCAGCTCCAGCGCCTGGTTGGCGCCGGCTTCCTGCATGTGGTAGCCGCTGATGCTGATCGAGTTGAACTTCGGCATCTTGCGTGCCGTGTATTCGATGATGTCGGCCACGATGCGCATGCTGGGCGCAGGCGGGTAGATGTAGGTGTTGCGGACCATGAACTCCTTGAGGATGTCGTTCTGGATGGTCCCGCTCAGCTGGTCCTGGCCCACGCCCTGCTCTTCGGCGGCCACCACGTAGCCCGCCAGCACCGGCAGCACGGCGCCGTTCATCGTCATGGACACGCTCACCTTGTCCAGCGGAATGCCGTCGAACAGGATCTTCATGTCTTCGACGCTGTCGATGGCGACACCGGCCTTGCCGACATCGCCGGTGACCCGGGGGTGGTCGCTGTCGTAGCCACGGTGGGTGGCCAGATCGAAAGCCACGCTGACGCCCTGCCCGCCCGCGGCCAGGGCCTGGCGATAGAACGCGTTGCTTTCCTCGGCGGTGGAAAAACCCGCGTATTGGCGGATCGTCCAGGGCCGAACGGCGTACATCGTGGCCTGCGGCCCGCGGATGAAAGGAGCAAATCCCGGCAGGGTGTCGGCCAGCGACGGGTCGGGCAGGCCGGCGATGTCGGCGGCGGTGTACAAGGGCTTGACCGTCAGCCCTTCGGGTGTCACCCAGTTCAGGGCGCCGATGTCACCACCGGGGGCCGACTTGGCGGCGGCTCGCAGCCAAGGCTCGAGCCCGGGTTGGGCGGGGGCAGACGGGATGGCGCTCATGCAGGGTCTCCTCCGCGCGCCGGACTGGCCCGGTGCCCCGACCGACATGGAGGGTGCTTGGTGGCGCGCTGCAGCCCGTAATTATAAATTCAGAATCTTCACGGGAAACTGACAGCATGGCCGAACCCTGGGTCGGCCCGCCTTCATCCGGGTTCAGGCAGCGGCCATAGCCTGCAGCGGCCGAAACTGGGCCAACAGGGTTTCGGCATCGAGGAGTTCGACGATGGCCTCGCCCCCTTCCGCGTCGTTCTTCAGCACCCGCACCATGCCAGACAGCCAGGGCGCGCGCGCGCGCAGACCCTCAGGTGCGGGCTGGATGTGGGAAACGTCGACGTCGAGCACGCTGATGATGTCGTCGACACGAAAACCCATCAAGGGCTGGCCCGGCTGGGCGGGGTCGGCCAGCACCAACACCGTGCCGTCGGTCTGCCGGGCCGGGTAGTTCACGCCGAACAGGCTGCGTGCGCACAGCACCGGCAGCAGCCCGCCGGCGCGGCCCGGCTGCACGTCGAGCAGACCGGCCACGTGGGCGCCGCCATTGGCCACGCGCACCAGCCCCACCTGGGGGCGCGCCTCCAGCACCGCCCGCACCGGCAGCGCGTATCGCGCTGCACCCACCTGGAACAGGGCCAGCTCCTGGACCGACCGCTCCTGGGCCAGCGTGCTGGTGCTCGCCAGATTCTGGCGGCGGTGCGGCAGCGGGCGCAGGCTGCAGTCGAACAGCGACTGCCGGCGGCGTTCCAGGGCCCCAAGGCGCATCGCCAGGACCACCTGGACACCGTTGACATAACCGTCCTGGCACTTGAACTCACGGTATCCGCCAGCGCGGACGCAAGACACGGCAAAGTGGGCGCCGTCGTGCTCCACGACGCCCGCGCTCAGCGGAAACGGCAGCTTGTCACCCGAACCCCAGGCTGGATCGCTGCACGACACCACCCGCCCGTTCGCATCCACGAACGCGGCCAGCCCGGCGCGGCCGTCCAGCACATCGGCCAGCATGGCGCTGAACTCGCGCTCGGCGTTGAAGACGATGGCGATGCCGCCGACGACACGACTGCCCGCCGCCGCGCTCTCGCGTACCGCAGCCAGATAGGTATAGGTCGGGGTCTGGTCGCTGTAGGTGCCGGCTTCGTACGCCGTGACGGCGTAGCGCTGGGCGTCCTGCAGAGATCGGGTGGCCTGCAGCCAGGTCGCCGGCACGGCACTGCCGATCAGGCTGTGTTCGGTGGTGTCGTTCGAGACCCCGCACACCTGCCCCACGGAATTGAAGACGATCAGTCGTGTATAGACCGTGTAAAGACCATTGATGTGGGCCAGCACGGCGTTCAGCCGCTCGATGCCGCTGGCATCGACCGGGCTGGCGAGCACGCTCTGCAGCACTGGCGACAGCGCCCACCAGCGGCAGTCGTTGGCGCGTTCATACAGGTTGCGGTCCATGATGTCGGCCGCCAGCCGAGCGAGTTCGCCAGACTGGTGCTGCGCCCGGCCCAGCGAGGTGCGGTACAGGTCGCGGATCGCCAGACCGGTACGGTCGCGCATGCGCATGCCAGTGTCGTTCACCTGCTGCAACACGGCCTTCAGGTTGTGGCGAGCCTGCTGGTTGGCGTCGGCCACGAGCCGGCCGTTCCACACCACGCGTCGCAGGTTGCGATTGATGACGTCCACTTCGTGCTGGATGCGACGAAGTTCTTCGTTGTCCAGGGAAACGCCTTCCTGCATCGCCGAAAGCTCGTGCCGGGCCCTGAAGGCGGTACTCAGCGAGACCATGGCCAGGGCTCGCCAACCCGGACCCTTGTAGCCCTGGTAGCCGCGGGTGGGACACAGCATCGCCAGGTACTCGCGCCCGGCGAAATTCAGCAGCTCGACCTGGCCCGGCTGCTCGATGCACAGCAGCGCCCCCAAGGGGACGTGCGACTCGTCGTTGCTCACGATGACGCGGTGCTGCTCGTCCAGGAACACCAGCGCGACCTGCCTGTGGGCGCGCTGCAGGTCGCTGAAGATGCGCCGCAGTTCGTCGGCCAGACGGAAGCGCAGCACCAGCACACCCAGTCTCTGGCCGCGCGCACTGTCGATGCGGTGGGCGTACAGCAGGGCTGGCGCCGCGCAAGCTCCGAGATCGCTGCTGCCGTAGCTTTCGACATAGCCATGGGCGGCGACGGCCTTGCGCACGACCGGGTCGGCGCTGACTGCCAGAGGATTCGCACTGTCCAGCCTGGCCAGCACCTGGCCATCGATGGCAAGCACCACGATGTCGTCGTAGACGGTGTACTTGTCCCTGTAGGCCGCCAACCGCGCCACCATCGCCGCCTGCAAGGCCGGTCGGCTGTCGGCACTGGCTTCGCAGAAGTCACGCAAGACGTCGTCGGTGGCCAGGAAGCCCACGTCGGCAGTGCGCTCGAACAGGTTGCGCACCAGGATGTCGATGCTGCACTGGGCGGTCGACGCGAGTTCGTCGCCCAACTCCGCCAGAGCCTCATGACCCAGTTGCCGCACCAGGCGGCCCTGCAGGTCCGCAAAGCGCTCGCGTGTTTCCGACAGGGTGGGCAGGATCGCCTCGGCGTCGATCGGACAACTGATGGAGGAACTCGCCTCGATCATCGACCACAACAGGCCGAGGTCCTTGAGGTCTCTGTCGGCAGACTGCACGCGACGCATGTTGGGCAGGAGTTCTTCGACCAGATTCATGGCAAGTCCAGTAGACGGGGTTCGTCCAAGAATAGGCAAACTGTCTATGGGAATAGCCGTGAAAAAGCAGCCCGCACCGCTGCCTTCTCCGGTCCACGCACCCTCCCGGTGCGCGATCGCCGCCGAGCACGCTTCATAATTAAGAATTCAAAAGCGCAGACCCAGCGCCGCTTCATCACCGCCATGTCCGCCCGAGACTCCAACCAAGCCCTGTCCACGGCACCGTCGCTTGCGCCACGCGCGCTGTACCTGGACGTGGCCGAGCGCCTGCGTCAGCAGATCTACACTCGCGAGCTGGCGCCAGGCAGCTGGATCGACGAACAGGCACTGGCCGCGGGCTACGGCATCAGCCGCACGCCGCTGCGCGAAGCCCTGAAGGTGCTGGCGGCCGAAGGGCTGGTGACGATGAAGCTGCGGCGCGGCGCTTACGTCACCGAAGTGTCGGCCGATGACGTGTCCCAGGTCTACCACCTGCTGTCATTGCTGGAAAGCGACGCCGCGCGCACCGTGGCCGCACAGGCCAGGCCCGAGGCGCTGGCCATGCTGACGGCACTGCACGAGCGCCTGGAAAAGCAGGTGCGTCATCGCGACGCCTTTTTCGCGACGAACGAAGCTTTCCACCTGGCCCTGCTGGAAGCCGCGGGCAACCGCTGGGCGCTGCAGATGGCCAATGACCTTCGCAAGGTGATGAAGCTCAGCCGCCATCATTCGCTGCTGCAAAGCGGCCGCCTGGTCGACTCGCTGGCGGAGCACCGCGAGCTGATGCTCGCTTTGCTGAATGGCCAGCCCGACGAAGCCGCGCGACTGATGCAGGCCCACTTCGAGAGCGGGCTGAAGGCAGCTGTCTAGGCAGCGGTCCGGGCCCGGCGGGGGCCCTGCCGACGCAGGGGTGCCGCCGGTTTGCGCCGGCCCGCGCTGCAGGCGGGCCGCCGGGCTGCGCGTCAGCGCTGCGCGATGGGCAGCACGTCGCGGTGCTTGGCCCCGACGAACAACTGGCGCGGCCGGCCGATCTTGTATTCCGGGTCGCCGATCATTTCGTTGAGCTGCGCAATCCAGCCCACGGTGCGCGCCAGGGCGAACACCGCGGTGAACAGGCTCACCGGGATGCCGATGGCGCGTTGCACGATGCCGCTGTAGAAGTCGACGTTCGGATAGAGCTTGCGGCTGACGAAATAGTCGTCTTCCAGCGCAATCTTCTCCAGCGCCATGGCCAGCTTGAACAAGGGGTCGTCGCCCAGGCCAGTGGCGGCCAGCACCTCGTGGCAGGTCTCGCGCATCAGCTTGGCACGCGGGTCGTAGTTCTTGTAGACGCGGTGGCCGAAGCCCATCAACTTCACGTTGCTGTTCTTGTCCTTCACGTTCTTGATGAATTCGCCGATCTTCTCGACACCGCCGTTGCGCTGGATCTCTTCCAGCATGTTCAGCGCCGCTTCGTTGGCGCCGCCGTGGGCCGGGCCCCACAGGCAGGCCACGCCGGCAGCGATGGCAGCGAAGGGGTTGGTGCCGCTGCTGCCACACAGGCGCACGGTGGACGTCGAGGCGTTCTGCTCGTGGTCGGCATGCAGGATGAAGATGCGGTCCATCGCGCGCACCAGCACTTCGTTGGGCTCGTAGTCTTCGCAAGGGGTGCCGAACATCATGCGCATGAAGTTGCCGCCGTAGGACAGGCTGTTCTGCGGGTAGATGTAGGGCTGGCCGATGCCGTACTTGTAGGCCATGGCCACCAGGGTGGGCATCTTCGCGATCAGGCGGATGGCGCTGATGTCGCGGTGCACCGGGTTGTGGATGTCGGTGCTGTCGTGATAGAAGGCCGACAAGCCGCCCACCAGGCCCGTCATCACCGCCATGGGGTGGGCGTCACGGCGGAAGCCGCGCAGGAAGAACTGCATCTGCTCGTTGACCATCGTGTGGGTGCTGACGAGACGGTCGAAGTCCTTCTTTTGCTTCGGGTTGGGCAGCTCGCCCTTCAGCAGCAGGTAGCAGGTTTCCATGAAATCGCACTGCGTGGCCAGCTGCTCGATGGGATAGCCGCGGTAAAGCAGCTCGCCCTTGTCACCGTCGATGTAGGTGATGGTGCTGTTGCACGAGGCCGTGCTCAGGAAGCCTGGGTCGTAGGTGAACTTGCCGGTTTGCGCGTAAAGCTTGCGGATGTCGATGACGTCCGGACCGATGGTGCCCTTGTACAGGGGCAGTTCCATGCTCGGGCTGCCGTCTGAAAACGACAGGGTGGCTTTGACGTCGGAGGGGATCATCGCAAGTGCCTTTCTGGAGGGTGCGCGCGGTCAGTTCGGGGGTTGACGCAACAGTGCGAGCACGTCGCGAACCTCCAGCGAATCGCTGAGTTCGGGAATGTCCTGCACCTCCTTGCGCCGCAGCAGCAAATCGAGCAGGTCGTTGTCGGCCAGGTCCATCAGGGTTTCCAGACCCCGGGCTTGGCGCTCGGTCAGTGTCTCCTGGTGCCGGCTGAAGAAACGTTCGATGAACAGGTCGTTTTCCAGCAGGCCACGCCGGCAGCGCCAGCGCAGCTTGCTGAGTTCACGTTCTCCAAGAAGCGCTTCCATGCCGGTTCTTCAGTCGTCTGGCGGGCTCGGGGTCAGACGGCGCGTCTGACCATGAGCTCCTTGATCTTGCCGATGGCCTTGGTCGGGTTCAAGCCCTTCGGGCAGACGTCGACGCAATTCATGATGGTGTGGCAACGGAACAGCCGGTATGGATCTTCCAGGTTGTCGAGGCGGCCACCGGTGTCCTGGTCGCGGCTGTCGGCAATGAAGCGGTAGGCCTGCAGCAGGCCGGCAGGGCCGACGAACTTGTCGGGGTTCCACCAGAAGCTGGGGCAGCTGGTGCTGCAGCTGGCGCACAGGATGCATTCGTACAGGCCGTTGAGTTCGTCGCGCTCTTCGGGCGACTGCAGGCGCTCCTTTTCGGGCGGCTGGGTGTCGTTGACCAGGTAAGGCTTGATGCTGTGGTACTGCTTGAAGAACAGCGTCATGTCGACGATCAGGTCGCGGATGACGGGCAGGCCAGGCAGAGGCTTCAGGACGATGGTGCCCGGCAGCGTGCGCATGTTGGTCAGGCAAGCCAAGCCATTCTTGCCGTTGATGTTCATCGCATCGGAACCGCACACGCCTTCGCGGCAGCTGCGGCGAAAGCTCAGCGTGGGGTCCACGGCCTTGAGCTTGTTCAGCGCGTCCAGCAGCATGCGTTCGCTGCCGTCGAGCTCCACCTGCAGAGTCTGCATGCGTGGCTTGGCATCGGTATCGGGGTCGTAGCGGTAGATCTGGAAGGTGCGGAGACTCATGGCTGTACTGCTTTCGTTCAGAACGTACGAACCTTGGGAGGCACACTCTCGACGGAAAGCGGCTTCAGGTTCACTGGCTTGTAGTCCAGGCGGTTGCCTTCGGAATACCACAGCGTGTGCTTCATCCACTGCGCGTCGTTGCGGCCGTTCGGGCACTCTGGCGTGTCGGCGTAGTCGTTGACGGTGTGGGCACCCCGGCTTTCGCGGCGCGCGGCGGCGCTGACGATGGTGGCCTGGGCCGATTCGATCAGGTTGTCGACTTCCAGGGCCTCGATGCGCGCGGTGTTGAAGACCTTGCTCTTGTCCTTCAAGGTGATGGCCTTCACGCGCTCGGCCAGCGCGGCCATCTGCATGACGCCTTCGTCCAGCATCGCCTGGGTGCGGAACACGCCGGCGTGCTTTTGCATGCTGGTTCGGATGTCGCCAGCCACGTCCTGCGCGTATTCGCCCTGGGTGCTGGCGTCCAGCCGGGCCAGGCGGGCCAGGCTCCTGTCGGCAGCGTCGGCCGGAAGGGGCTTGTGGTTCTTCGTCTTGCCCACGTTGTCGACGATGTGCAGGCCGGCGGCGCGGCCGAAGACCAGCAGGTCGAGCAGCGAATTCGTGCCCAGCCGGTTGGCGCCGTGCACGCTGACGCAGGCGCATTCGCCCACCGCGTAGAAGCCGTTCACGATGTCGTTCGGGTTGCCGTTCTTCGGCATCACCACCTGGCCATGGATGTTGGTGGGAATGCCGCCCATCTGGTAGTGGATGGTCGGCACCACGGGAATGGGTTCCTTGGTGATGTCGACGTTGGCGAAGTTGTGGCCGATCTCGAAGACGCTGGGCAGGCGCTTCATGATGGTCTCGCCGCCCAGGTGGGTCATGTCGAGGTTGATGTAGTCCTTGTTCGGACCGCAGCCCCGGCCTTCCTTGATCTCCTGGTCCATGCAGCGCGAGACGAAGTCGCGCGGCGCCAGATCTTTCAGTGTCGGGGCGTAGCGCTCCATGAAGCGCTCGCCGTTCGAGTTGCGAAGAATCGCGCCTTCGCCACGGCAGCCTTCAGTCAGCAACACCCCGGCGTTGTGCACGCCGGTGGGGTGGAACTGCCAGAACTCCATGTCTTCCAGTGGCACGCCGGCGCGGGCCGCCATGCCCAGACCGTCGCCGGTGTTGATGAAGGCGTTCGTGCTGGCGGCATAGATGCGGCCGGCGCCGCCGGTGGCGAACAGCGTGATCTTGCCTTCCAGGATGTGCACGTCGCCGGTTTCCATTTCCAGCGCGGTGACGCCCAGCACGTCGCCTTCAGCGTCGCGGATCAGGTCCAGCGCCATCCATTCGACGAAGAAGTTCGTGCGCGCCTTCACGTTCTGCTGGTACAGCGTGTGCAGCATCGCATGGCCGGTGCGGTCGGCAGCGGCGCAGGCGCGCTGAACCGGCTTCTCGCCGTAGTTCGCGGTGTGGCCGCCGAAGGGGCGCTGGTAGATGGTGCCGTCGGGGTTGCGGTCGAAAGGCATGCCGAAGTGCTCGAGTTCGTACACGACCTTCGGCGCCTCGCGGCACATGAATTCGATGGCGTCCTGGTCGCCCAGCCAGTCGCTGCCCTTGATGGTGTCGTAGAAGTGATAGTGCCAGTTGTCTTCGGACATGTTGCCCAGGCTGGCGCCAATGCCGCCCTGTGCCGCCACCGTATGGCTGCGGGTGGGGAACACCTTCGACAGCACGGCCACGTTCAGGCCGGCGCGGGCCAGGCGCAGGCTGGCCTGCATGCCGGAACCGCCGGCACCGACGATGACGACGTCGAACTTGCGACGGGGAAGCGTGGAAGAACCGATGTTTGCCATGAAAGACTGCTCAGAGAAAAGTCCAGTTCGGGCGGGATGGCCCTGAACTCAGGTGCTGCCTAGAGGCGCCACAGCACCTGAATGGCCCAGCCGGTGCAAGCCACCAGCCAGACCAGGGTCGCCACCTGCAAAACCAGGCGTACGGCGACGGGTTTCACGTAATCCATGAGGATGTCGCGCACACCCACCCAGGCGTGCCAGGCCAGTGCGATGAAGGTCACCAGCGTCAGCAGCTTCATCCACTGCGCCGAGAAGATGCCGGCCCAGCGGTCATAGCCCAGAGGGCCGGGCATCAGCACCTGAACCAGCAGTACCACCGTGAAGATGGCCATGAGGCTGGCCGTGACGCGCTGGCTGAGCCAGTCGCGCATGCCGTAGTGCGCGCCGACGACGACGCGCCTGGAACCATAGTTGACTGACATTTCGCGTGCCTCTTCAGTACAGACCGAACAGCTTGGCGCCCAGCGCCACGGTGAGCCCCAGGCTGCTGATCAGCGTGGAAACCGCCGACATGTGGCCCAGTTCCTTGGTGACGCTGTGGGTCATGTCCATCCACAGGTGGCGGATGCCGGCGACGAAGTGGTGCAGAAAGGCCCAGATGAGCGCCAGCACCGCCAGCTTGACAAACCAGCCAGGCACGAAACCGATGCCGGCGACGAAGGCGCTGGTGAACGTGTCGTAGCTGATCTCGGAGGTCACGCTGGTGTCGAACATCCAGACGATGAACGGCAACAGCACGAACATGATCATCCCGCTGATGCGGTGCAGGATGGACACCACCCCCGCCAACGGCAACCGGTACTTCACGGCGTCGATCAGACGCATCGTTCCGGGTCTTTGTTTTGTCATCTCTGCCATGGGCCTTGTCAATCCTTCAAACAACCAATTGAGTTTATTGCAATGGCGCCAGCTTACGCGGGGCTGGTGGCGCTCGAAGAAAACCTAGTTCAGCTCATTGCGATAGTGGTGGCCCTGCGTGTGGTAGAGGCCGCGGCGCAGCTCGACGGGCTGGTCGCCATAGGTGAACGACAGTCGCTCCACCGACAGCAAGGGTGTGCCCTCGGGAACCGCCAGCAAGCCGGCATCTTCCCCCGCAGCGGCCACGGCGCGCAGTTTTTCGACCGCGCGGATCATGCGAACCGAGAACTCGGCCTCGAACAGGCGGTACATGGCACCTCGCCAGGCCATCAGGCGTTCGGCCGTCAGGCCCTTGAACAGCGCTCCTGGCAGCCAGATATCGTCGAGCACGACTGGCGCAGGTTCGCCGCCTTCGGCCAGCGGAGCCAGCAGCAGTCGCCGCACCTGCACCGCCGGTTCGCCAGCCTTCAAGGCAAGCAGGCGCGCCACTTCTGCAGGCGCGCGCATGCGGCGGCAGTCGAGCAGCCGACGCTGCAGTCCGCCGCCCGCGCCCATGGGGCTGGCATCGGGCGCCAGACGCAGGAAGCGGTACTGGGTGCCGGCCTCGGCGTGGGTCGCGACGAAGGTGCCCTTGCCCTGGCGCCTGACCAGCAGGTTGTCGGTGGCCATCTCGTCGATGGCCTTGCGCACGGTGCCCTGGCTGACCTTGTAGCGCGCCGCCAGGTCCACTTCGCTGGGGATGGCTTGGCCAGGCTGCCATTCGCCGGCCCTCAGGCTACCCACCAGCAGGGCCTTGATCTGCTGGTAGAGCGGGCTGAACGCGGGCGCGGCTTCGACCGGGCCGGTGGCGTTCTGGGTGAAGGACGCTTCGGGCATGTGCCCATTGTCTTACATAAGACATAAGAGTTGTGTCAGGCTGGGAGATCTAGAATCGCGTGGACATCACGAACACCCCCGAAAACCCGAAGGAGCCCCCATGAGCAAGAAGCCCGTCCGCGTGGCCGTCACCGGCGCTGCCGGCCAGATTGGTTATGCCCTGCTGTTCCGCATCGCCTCAGGCGAGATGCTCGGCAAGGACCAGCCCGTCATCCTGCAACTGCTCGAAGTGCCGGTCGACAAGGCCCAGGAAGCGCTCAAGGGCGTGATGATGGAACTCGACGACTGTGCATTCCCGCTGCTGGCCGGCATGGAAGCCCACAGCGACCCCGTGGCCGCCTTCAAGAACACCGATTACGCCCTGCTCGTGGGCGCCCGCCCGCGCGGCCCCGGCATGGAACGCGCCGACCTGCTGGCCGCCAACGCCCAGATCTTCACGGCCCAGGGCAAGGCCCTGAACGCCAGCGCCAGCCGCAAGGTCAAGGTGCTGGTGGTGGGCAACCCGGCCAACACCAACGCCTACATCGCGATGAAGAGCGCGCCCGACCTGCCGCGCGAGAGCTTCACGGCCATGCTGCGGCTGGACCACAACCGGGCGCTCAGCCAGATCGCCGCGAAGACCGGCAAGCCGGTGGCCGCCATCAAGAAGCTGGCCGTCTGGGGCAACCACAGCCCGACGATGTACGCCGATTACCGCTTCGCCACGATCGACGGTGCCAGCGTCAAGGACATGATCAACGATCAGGTCTGGAATGCCGAAACCTTCCTGCCCACGGTGGGCAAGCGCGGCGCGGCCATCATCGCCGCGCGCGGCGTGTCTTCGGCGGCATCGGCGGCCAACGCCGCCATCGACCACATGCGCGACTGGGCCTTGGGCACCGGCGGCGAGTGGGTGACGATGGGCGTGCCCAGCAACGGCGAATACGGCATCCCCAAGGACCTGATGTTCGGCTACCCCGTCACCTGCGAAGGCGGCAGCTACAAGATCGTCGAGGGCCTGCCCATCGACGCCTTCAGCCAGGGCTGCATCGACAAGACGCTGGCCGAGCTGACGGGTGAACAAGACGGCGTCAAGCACCTGCTGTAAAGCACCCCGCGCCCCACGGGCGCAGACGAGCCGGCCTACACTGGGTCGGCTTTTTTTTGGCTGATTGAGAGTGCCCTCATGTCATCGATCCACCCCCGCGAGGCCCTGTTCGACCCCGAAGAACGCGCAGCCACCTTCCTGCCGGTCTGCGACCACTACGCCGGCGTCGAAGCGCGCATGCGCAAGAGCCTGCAGCTGCAGGCCGAACTGGGGCCGGTGTTCGACGTGACCCTGGACAACGAAGACGGCGCACCCGTGGGTGCCGAACTCGAGCAGGCTCACCTGATCCGTGAACTGCTGGACAGCGCCGACAACCGCCACGGCCGGGTCGGCGTGCGCCTGCTGCCGCTGGACCACCGCCACTTCGCCGACGTCGCCGGCATCGTCTTGCGCGCCACCCGCGCCCCGGCCTACCTGATGCTGCCCAAGCCACGTGGCCTGGCCGAGGTTCAGCGTGCCGCCACGGCGCTGGACGCGCTGGGCGCAACCGCGATCCCTCTGCATGCCCTCATCGAGACCCACGGCGCGCTGCGCGAGGTCTTCGCCATGGCCGCGCACCCGCGCATCGAATCGCTGTCGTTCGGGCTGATGGACTTCGTCTCGGCCCACCGCGGCGCCATACGCTCCAGCGCGATGGCCGGTGCAGGGCAATTCGACCACCCGCTGGTGGTGCGTGCCAAGCTGGAAATTGCCGCCGCCTGCCACGCCGCTGCGAAAACCCCTTCGCACTGCGTCTTCACCGAGTTCAAGGACACCGCAGCGCTGCGGGCCGCTGCCGACATGGCCGGCCAGCTTCTGGGCTACACCCGCATGTGGAGCATCCACCCTTCGCAGATCCGGCCCATCGTCGAAGCCTTCTCGCCAACGGCGGCCGAAACCGAACAGGCCATCGGCATCCTGCAGGCTGCGCAGGCCGCCCAGTGGGCGCCTGTCCGGCATGCCAACCAGCTGCACGACCGCGCCAGCTACCGCTACTGGTGGCAGCTGCTCGAGCGGGCCGAGCTCACCTCGTTCCGCGGCGGACCGCAATTGCCAGCCGAGGTTCGTGCCGACTGGTTCGGTGCTGCCTGAGCCGCGCGAAGCTGCTGCACACAACTTGCGGGCGGACAGGCCGCCCCGCCGGGGCATACTGCCGGCCGACCCGAGGCGCCCGCCGTGGGCGCCGAGCCTTGCCCGAAAGACTGCCCCGATGCCCACCCTGAACGCCTTCCGCGGCCTGGCCAGCGCTGCAGCCACCGCGGTATTCGCCGCTGCATTGCTGGTGGCCCCACCTGCTGCGCAAAGCCAGGCGCCCGCGGCCAGGCCGGCGGCTGCGAAGCCTGCGGCCCCACCCGCAGCCCGGCCAGCGGCCCGCCCGCCCGCCCGCCCCGTCGCCCGACCCCCCGCAGATGCACCCCTGCCACCGGCCAGTGGCGAGCAGATCGCCGCTGCGGCGCTGACCCACTTCGGACCCTACGACTGCGATTTCGGCCAGAAGATCAACATCGGCCTGAGCACCCGCCACGAAGGTTATGTGGAAGTGCAGTTCGGCAGGCAGACCTGGGTGATGAAACCCATCCTGTCGAGCACCGGCGCGCTGCGGCTGGAAGACGTTCGTGGTCGCACGCTGATGCTGCAGATCGCCAACAAGTCGATGCTGATGGACGTGGCCGCAGGCCGCCGCCTGGTCGACGAATGCGTGCATGCCAACCAGCGCGCGGCGATGGCCAGCGCCGCCCCGCCCGTGGCCGCAGGGCTGCTGGCCGGCGTCACGGGAACGGTGGGTGGCACCGCGCCGGCACTGGCGGCGGCCGTTGCGCCGGCCCTCGCGCCCGCCAACACCGACCTGCGACTGCGGATTCTTGAAACCACCGACATCCACGTCCACCTGCTCAACTACGACTACTACCAGGACAAGGCGACCGACGAATATGGCCTGGTCAAGACCGCGACACTGATCCGCCGCGCCCGCGCCGAGAACCGCAACACCCTGCTCTTCGACAACGGCGACCTGCTGCAGGGCAGCCCGCTGGGCGACTGGGTGGCCCGCACGCAGCCGGCCAGCCCGGCCCAGATGCACCCGGCGCACCGGCTGATGCGGGCGCTGGGCTTCGACGCCGCCACGCTGGGCAACCACGAATTCAACTTCGGGCTGCCTTTCCTGTCGCGGGCCCTGGAAACCGCCGGCATTCCGTATGTCAACGCCAACGTCGTCATCGACGACGGCAGCGGGCGGCCCGAGTCGATGCAACAGGCCTACACCCCCTATGTCGTGCTCAACCGCACCTTCTACGACAACAGCGGCCAGCCAGTGCCGCTGAAGGTGGGCGTGATCGGCTTCGTGACACCGCAGATCATGCAGTGGGATCGCCGGCATCTGCAGGGCAAGGTGCAGGCTCTGGACATCGTCGAATCGGCGCGGAAATTCATCCCGCGCATGAAGACCGAAGGCGCCGACCTCATCGTCGTGCTGGCGCATTCCGGCTTCGAACGCGGCGAAACCGCACGCCTGGCCGAGAACGCCGTCGCCCGGCTGGCGGAAGTGGCCGATGTCGACGCCATTCTCTTCGGCCATTCGCACGGCCAGTTCCCGGGGCAGTTCTTCAGCAACCATCCCAAGGTCGACCTGGCACGCGGCACCATCAACGGTGTGCCGGCCGTGATGGCCGGCCGCTGGGGCGACCACCTGGGCGTCATCGACCTCGTGTTGCGCCAGGAAGGCGGCCGCTGGAAAGTGGCCGAAAGCCGCGCCGAACTGCGCCCGGTCTACGACCGCCAGACACGCCAGCCCCTGGTCGAAGCCGACCCCGAGTTGCTGCGCCTGATCCAGCCCGAACACGAGGCGACGCTGGCCTTCATGCGCAGCCAGGTGGCCACCACCAGTGCGCCGCTCCAGAGCTATTTCGCGCAGGTGGCCGATGACGCGTCGGTGCAGATCGTTTCGCAAGCGCAGCTGGCCTACGCGCAGCGTGCACTGGCCGGCACGCCGCACGCCGACCTGCCTTTGCTGTCGGCCGCAGCGCCGTTCAAGTCTGGCGGGCGCCAGGGCTGGACGAACTACACCGACATCCCGGCCGGGCCGCTGGCCGTGCGCAACGTCGCCGACCTGTACGTCTTCCCCAACACCGTGAAGGTGGTGAAACTCAGTGGCGCGCAGGTGCGCGAATGGCTGGAGTTTTCGGCAGGAGCTTTCAACCGCATTGACCCGCGTGGCCCGGCCGAACAGGACCTGCTGAACACCAGCTTTCCCAGCTTCAATTTCGACACGCTCGACGGCGTGCGCTACAGCATCGACCTGACCCAGCCGGCGCGCTACGACCGCAGCGGCAAGCTCGTGGCACCGCAGGCCCGGCGCATCCGCGACCTGCAATTCAACGGCAGGCCGGTGTCGGACCGCGATAGCTTTGCCGTCGTCACCAACAGCTACCGCGCCTCGGGCGGCGGCAACTTCCCCGGCCTGGACGGCAGCAACATCATCCTCGACGCGCCCGACGAGAACCGCGAGGTGCTGCTGCAGCATCTGCAGGGCCTGGGCACGGTCGAACCCGCGGCCGACCAGAACTGGCGCCTGCTGCCGGTGCGGGGGGTGAAGCTGCGCTTCGTGTCCAGCGCCGCGGGCCGGGCACACCTGGCGCAGTCGCCCCAGGTCCGCTGGGTGCGCGACAACGGTGACGGCTCGGCGCTCTACGAAGTGGTCCCGGCCGCCGGCCGCTGAGCCTGCTGCCACAGCCCATGCCCCGGTCGACCGCGAAGCCGAAGACGCGCCGTCGCGGCTTCGTCATCCTGGGCAGCCTGGTGCTGGCCGGGCTGATGGCACTGCTGCTGGGCGCGCTGGTGCTGGGGGCCATGGCCTTGTGGCACGCGCAGGACCTGCCGCCGCTGGACAAGGCGACGCAATATCGCCCGCAGCAGCACCTCCAGGTGCTGACGGCCGACGGCGTCGAGATCGCGCAGTACGGTGCCGAGCGCCGCATCTTCGTTCCGATCGGCATGACCCCCGAACGGCTGCGCCAGGCGGTGCTGGCGGTCGAAGACCGCCAGTTCTACGAGCATGGCGGCATCAGCTTTCGCGGCCTGGCGCGGGCGCTGGTGGCCAACCTCGGCGGCGGCGTGCCGCAGGGTGCATCGACGATCACGCAGCAGGTGGCTCGTACCTTCTTCCTGAGCACGCGGCGCACCGTCGAACGCAAGATGAAGGAAGCCATGCTGGCGCTGCAGCTGGAGCGCGAACTCGGCAAGGACGAGATCTTCGAGCTGTACCTGAACCAGATCTACCTGGGCCAGCGCAGCTATGGCTTCGGGGCCGCAGCCCGGCAGTACTTCGGCAAGCCGCTGGAAGCGCTGAGCCTGGCCGAAACGGCGCTGCTGGCCGGCCTGCCGCAGAACCCGGTTCACGCCAACCCCGTGGCCAGCCCTGAACGCGCCATCAAGCGCCAGCGCTGGGTGCTGTCGCGCATGGTGGTGGCTGGTTATGTCAGCGAAGCCGAAGCCGAAGCCGCGCGCGCGGAAAAGCTGGTCTTCCGCCGCCCCACCCATACCGAGCTGCAGGCCCAGCATGCTGCCGAGATGGCGCGCCGCGTGGTCGTCGAACGACTGGGCGAACAGGCCTACACCGAAGGCGTGCGCGTGATCACCTCGCTGCGCGCCGACGACCAGCGCGCAGCCCATGCCGCCGTGCGCCGCACCCTGCTGGCGCGGGAACGGCAGCAGCCCTGGCGCGGGCCGGAAGACTTCGAGGCGCTGCCGCCGCCATCCGAGCTGCCGTCGGAGCAGCTCCGCGTCGAACGCGCTGCCGCCAACGCCCTGCGCGAGGCTCGCGACGACGAGGAACTGCGCGTCGCCATCGTGCTGTCGGCCAGCCCCACCGAGCTTCGCGCGCAACTCGCCAGCGGCGAAGTGGTGGAACTCACCGGCGTGGCGCTGAAGGCCGAGGCGCCCCGCGGCCTGGCTGCGGCGCTGGCGGACCAGGCGCCGCAGGCGCTGGCGGTGCGCCGCGGCAGCATCATCCGCTTGCAGCAGCAGCCGGTGCGGGACCGGCCAGCGCCGAAGACCCGCAAAACCAGGGCGGAGTTGCCGGCCACACCGGCAGCGCCACCTGCGCCCGAATGGCGCATCGTGCAATGGCCACAGGCCGAAGCGGCGTATGTGTCCCTGGACCCGGCCACCGGCCGCATCCAGGCACTGGTGGGTGGATTCGACTTCGAGCGCCAGCAATTCAACCGCGTCACCAGCGCCTGGCGCCAGCCCGGATCGGCCTTCAAGCCCTTCCTCTACGCCGCGGCACTGGAACATGGCTTGATGCCCGAGACCCTGGTCAACGACGCCCCGCTGCTGGGCGACGACGGTGAACCGGGTCGCTGGAATCCGCAGAACAGCGACGGCCGCTTCGACGGCGAGATCAGCCTGCGCGAAGGCCTGGTTCGTTCGAAGAACCTCGTCAGCATCCGGCTGCTGCAGCACATCGGCCTGCCCGCAGCCAGCGCATGGGTGGCGCGCTACGGCTTCGATGCAGCCAAGCAACCCGACAACCTGAGCTTCGCGCTGGGCGCTGGCAGCACCACGCCTTTGCAGCTGGCACTGGCTTACGCGGTGCTGGCCAACGGCGGCCACCGGGTCGAGCCGGTGCTGATCGAACGCATCGTCGACGCCCAGGGCACAGTGCTGTTCCAGGCACCGGCGCCGACACCGATTACCGAAGCCACGCGCGTGGTGCCGGAACGCAACGTCGCGCTGCTGAATTCGCTGCTCAACGACGTCACGCTGCGCGGCACGGCGGCGCGGGCCCAGGCCAGCCTGAAGCGGCGCGACGTCTACGGCAAGACCGGCACCACCAACGACGCCGTCGACGCCTGGTTTGCCGGCTTCAGACCGGTCGGCGACATCGCCGGCCTGGCTGTTCACGGGCCGGGTGTGGTGGCCGTGGCCTGGGTGGGCTTCGACGAACCGAAGAGCCTGGGCGAAGGCGAGTCGGGTGGTGGCCTGGCACTGCCGATCTGGATCGACGCCTTGGCCCCGGTGCTGCGCGGCAGGCTCGTGCAGCCTGCACCCGCGCCCGCGCCCGGCCTGCTGGCCACCGGCAGCGATTGGCGCTACGAAGAATGGGCCGAAGGCGGCCATGCCGAACGCGTGGGGTTCCCCGACCCGGCGCCCGCGGCACCCGTGGAAACGCTGCCGGCCACGCAGACACCCACACCGCCCGGTTTGCCGATGCCGCCTGCGCCGGCATCTCCGCCACGCTGAACCGCCAGCCCAGGACGTCGCCCGGGCCGCTGCTCAGGCATCGTCGGGGGCAATGCTTTCGGCGTAATCGACCAGTTGCTCCAGCAACAGCTGCGCGCGTTCGTCCTCGCGTTCGATCGCAGCTTCGGCGAGCACGTCGATGCGTTCGAAATAGGCGGCCAGTGTCATGGCGCCCGCGTGGCCGTGCAGCAGCCGATCGACTCGGTGTTGATGCCAGCGCGCCTGCTCGGCTTCGCTGAGCGTGGTGTCGAAGTTGCGTGCACGGTAGCGGAACAACAGTTCCTCCAGCCGGCCGTCTTCGAAGGCCGGGCGCTTGGCGGCCAGTGCCGTGGGCGAGAGTTCACGCAAGCGCTGCAGCATGCGCCGGTCTTCGTTGCCGACGAAGCCGTTGTACAGGTCTTCGTCCACGTCTGGCGCGCCGGCCGGCTGGCCGCGGTCGAAGACCGGCTTCCACAGCGCGTCGAGACTGCGGCCCAGCGCGGCGGCATGTTCGGCATGGCGAAGCGCCAGCGTCAAGTCCAGGCCCCACTTCGCCGCCACCGGTTCGACCGTGCGCAGATTGCCGATGACGATGGGCGACTTGTTGATGTGGATGGTCTTGATCGGCAGCCGCAACTCACCCGCTGGCAGTTCTTCCTGGCGCGTGAACATGCGCCTGCGCACGGTGTCGGCGTCCAGCGCGGCGAGCTCGCGCGGGTCGTGCGCCAGGTCCCAGACGATGACTTCGTTCTTGTTCTTCGGGTGCGGCGCCAGCGGCCACACCACGGCCAGGCAGCCGCGCTCCACCGCATACATGCCCGACAGATGCACAAAAGGCCGGCCGGTGCCGATTTCGGCCAGCACCGCGTCCTTCTTGCGCAGCTTCAGGCAGAAGTCCCAGAGCCGTGGCTGCCTGTCCTTGACCAGACGGGCCAGCGCGATGGTGGCGCGCACGTCGGACAGCGCGTCGTGCGCGGCTTCATGGGCCAGGCCGTTGGCGGCGGTCAGGTGTTCCAGCCGGAAGCTGGGCCGGCCCTGCATCGGGCCTTCGCCATGCACCGGCCACTGCAGGCCGTCAGGCCGCAGCGCCCAGGCGGCGCGCACCACGTCGAGCAGGTCCCAGCGGCCGCAGCCGTTCTGCCATTCGCGGCCGTAGGGGTCGATCAGGTTGCGCCAGAACAGGAAGCGCGTGACCTCGTCGTCGAAGCGGATGCTGTTGTAGCCCACGCCCACCGTGCCGTCGCGGGCCAGTTCGGCTTCGATGCGGCCGGCGAATTCATGCTCGGGCAGGCCGCGCTGCAGCGCGTGCTGCGGCAGGATGCCGGTCAGCAGCACGCTTTCCGGGTCGGGCAGGGTGTCGGGCGCCGGGCGGCAATACAGCATGGCCGGCTCGCCGATCTCGTTCAGGTCGGCGTCGGTGCGCACGCCGGCAAACTGCACCGGGCGGTCGCGGCGCGGCACCACGCCGAAGGTTTCGTAGTCGTGCCAGTAGAAGCTGAAGTCGGGCATGGCCAGCACGATAGCGCACGGCTGGGCGACCGAGGTTAGGCTACGGGCCTCCGCAGTTGCACAGCCCCATTTCATGCTCACGTTGCCCGGCCGCAGAAGCTCCTACCAACCCCTTCGCTCCCAGCCCCGCCGCATCCCGGTTGCCGCCCTGCTGCTGGCCACGGCCATGGCCTGGCCTGCACACGCTGCCGGCGAAGCCACCGCCTGCAGCGACTTCGACGACTACGTCAACGGCCGCTGGAAGGCCGCCACCGAACTGCCTGCCGACCGCGCCCGCGTGGGCAGCTTCGACACCCTGGCCCGCGCCAACGACAGCCTGCTCGAAGCCGCGCTGAAGGAACTGGCCGCCGACCCGGCCCGCCAGACCAGCCCGGGCCTGAAGCTGCTGGCCGCCTATTACCGCAGCGGCATGGACCAGGCCGCGATCGAACGCCAGGGCCTGAGTGCGCTGCAGCCGCTGCTGGACCGCCTGGCCCGGCTCGAACGCAAGGAACTGCCGGAGATGCTGGCCGAACTGGCGCGACTGCAGGTGGCGGCACCGCTGGCGATGTTCGTCGGCATCGACGCCAAGGACGCCAGCCGTCACGTGCTTTCGCTCAGCCAGGCTGGCCTGGGCCTGCCCGACCGCGACGACTACACCAAGACCGACGCGACCACCCTGCGCGTGAAGACGGCCTACCGCCAGCACGCTGCGACGCTGCTGAAGGCAGCCGGCAAGGCCAGTGACGCCAATGTCGAAGCCCAGGTCGACACCCTGCTGGCCTTCGAGGGCGAACTCGCCGCCGCGTCGATGGACCGCGTGCAGCGGCGCGACCCGAATGCCGTCTACCACCCCGTCAGCATCGAATCGCTGCAGACCCAGGCACCGGGCCTGGACTGGCACAGGCTGATCTCCGGCTACACCGGCCAGCGCGACAGCGCCGACCGCAAGACCCCCATCATCCTGGGCCAGCCCGGCTTCGCCCAGGCCATGGCCCGGCTGGCGCAGACCGCGCCCATGAGCACCTGGCGCGACTACCTGAGCGTGCGTCTGCTGGATACCGTGGCAACGCATGGCCCGACACTGCTGGCGCAGTCGCACTTCGACTACACCCAGGGCGCGCAGCGCGGTCTGAAGACACCGCCGCCGCGCGCCGAGGAAGTCATACAGCACATCGGCGGGCGCACCGGCAGCCTGCCGCTGGGCCAGACACTGGGTGAACTGTTCACCGCCAAGGCCTTCTCGCCGCAAGCCCAGGCCCGGGCGCTGCAGATGCTGGACGACATCCGCGCCGGCATGCGCCAGCGTGTGCAGGCCTCGCCCTGGATGAGCCCGGCCACGCAGGTGCTGGCGCTGCAGAAGCTGGACGCGATGACGGCCAAGATCGGCGCACCCGAACGCTGGCGCACCTATGACGGCCTGGTCCTGCAGCCTGACGACCACCTGGGCAATCTGCTGCGGGTCAACGCCTGGGCCACTGCCGACCGCCTGCCCGACCTGCAGCGCCCGGTCGACCGCACCCGCTGGAACACCAGCCCGCACATCGTCAACGCCTTCGCCGCCAGCGGCAACCAGATCGTGTTTCCGGCCGGTATCCTGCAGCCGCCCTTCTTCGATGAGAAAGCCGACGACGCCAGCAACTTCGGCGCGATCGGCATGGTCATCGGCCACGAGATCACGCACCACTTCGACGACCGCGGGCGCCAGTTCGACGCCCAGGGCAACCTGCGCGACTGGTGGCTGCCGGCCGACGTGGCGGCCTATCGGGCGCGAGCCGACCGCGTGGCCGCGCTCTACAGCGGCTACGAGCCGCTGCCGGGCGAGCGCATCAACGGCCGCCAGACCCTGGGCGAGAACATTTCCGACGTGGGCGGCATGCAGATCGCATTCGCCGGACTGCAGATCGCGCTGGAACGCCAGAAGAAGGCCGGCAAGCCCGCGCCGTTGATCGAGGGCCACACGCCCGAGCAGCGCTTCTTCATGGCCAACGCCATCGTCTGGCGCATCAAGTGGCGCACCGAAGCCCTGGTCAACCAGATCCGCACGGGCCAGCATTCGCCCGGGCGCTGGCGCATCCTGGGGCCGATGAGCAACATGGCTTCTTTCGCCCAGGCCTTCGACTGCAAGCCCGGCGACGCCATGGTCGCGGGCGAACCCATCATCGTCTGGTGAGTTCGACGAGCATGCGCGCCAGGCTGGCGGCCGTGGGCCCCATGGGTGCGCGCGCTGGCGCGCCGCCACCGAGCACGCGGCGATAGATCTGCCAGCCCAACCAGGCCCGGCGGCCCCAGCGCCAGCCGAACCGCCAGGCCCGGCCCGGCCGCAGCACCACCACGGCAACGGCCAGGCCGGCCGGCACTTCGGGGTGACGGCGCAGCCACAGCCAGCCGGTGCTGACGGTAGAGCGCACCTCATCAGCGAGCGCCAGGCGCTGCTTCCAGGGCGCCATGTCGTCGGCCACGCGCCCGCGAAGCTGGGCACTGCGCGCCAGCAGTTGCTGCTGGCGAAGTGCCAGCGCGAGCGTGCGTTCTTCGTTCATCGGCGGGTTTCTGGCGTCGCCGGCGAAGTAGTTGCCTCGGACCGCAGGCTTTCACGGTCCTGCCGGAGTTCGCCCAGCGTCAACGCAAACGGCCCGCCGTCGCGGGCCTTGAGCCCGGAGCGCGCCCGGTGCAGCAGCCAGGCACCCAGGCCGGCAAACAGCAGGGTCAGTACGCCGATCGCCGGCAGGCGATAGCCGTCCCAGAACAGCAGCACGATGAAGCCCAGCGCACCGACCAGGGCCAGCCCCAGAAGCACCAGCCCCATGGCCGCGTTGAACAGCGCGTCGAAGACACGCAGCTTCTCGGCTTCGAGTTCGCTGCCGAACAGTTCCAGCCGAACCAGGGCCAGGTCCAGCAGTGAATCGATGGCGCGCTTGCCGCTTTCGAACAAGCCCTTGCCTGGAACGCCCGCGCCGGCCACGTTCAGACCTCGGTCATCAACGACGGCCAATCAGCAGACCGACGATCATGCCGACACCCGCGCCGATGGCCACCGACTTCCAGGGGTGCTGGTGCACGTAGTCGTCGGCAGCGTGGCCTGCCGCCTTGGCCTTGTCGGTGGCGGTGGCTTGCAGCTCCACCAGGCTGTGCTTGGATTGCGTCAGGCGGTCTTGAAGGCGCGCACGCAGGCTGGCCGTGCTTTCGCTCATGTCGCTGGCGGTCAGCTTCAGCAGCTCTTCGGCGTCGGCCACCACCACCTTCAGGTCGGACATCAGCTTGTCGCGTTGGGCTGTGGTCAGTTCGGACATGGTCTCTCCTTGATATTGAAAAAAACAGGGCTCAACCGTACCACTCCCCGCCATGGCCGCTTGTAGGCCGAGGCCTCAACGACGCGGGGTTTTCTTGGCCGGTGCGCCGCCTTGCAGCGCTTCGCTCATGCCGATGAGCACGCCGCTGACCATGGCGGTGTAGCTTTCGGCCATGGCCTGGGCCGCGCGCAGCGAAGCGGCACGCGTGCTGCGCATGGCGTCCTGCATCTGCTGCGCCAGCTGTTCGGCGGTGTTGGCCGCCTGCGCGCCCGACAGCGTGCCGCCGGCCTGCATCTTTTCCAGCACCTGGCCCCAGGCGCCGGCCATGGGCGCGCTGGCGCCCGCGGCGGTCTTCTTCAGCGCCGCGAACATCGTGTCCTCGAACCGGTCCAGGTCGTCCAGGGCCTTCTTCAGGTGCTTTTCACGCAGGTCGGCGCCCTGGGCCACCAGGGTTTCCAGCGCCACGCGGTTGGCGTCGACGGCCTTCAGCAGCGCGGCATCCATGCCGGCCACGGCCTGCTCCAGCATCGATTCGACGTCGATGTTGGGCATGACGTTCTTGGCGGCCCCCTGGCTGGCAGCCTCGGACACCGACTTCAGCGTGCCGCGGATGTTCTTCAGCGACAGCTCACGCGCCTGCAGCGCCGCCAGCGTCGCTTCGCTGACGCCCTTCTTGAGCTGGGCACCCTGTTGCGCGGTGGCGTTCTCGAACATCGAGATCAGGGCTTCGGGGTCGATCAGCGGCTTGGCCATGGCTTTGTTCTCCGGGTTGAGGTGTCCCGCGATGCTCTCATCGCCCCGGCCGCCGGGCAAGGCGCCAGGGATAATCCACCCGCCTTCCGCCATTCCGAGCACCGTTCATGACGCGCGTTTACAACTTCAGCGCCGGCCCTGCCGCCCTGCCCGAACCCGTGCTGCACCAGGCAGCGCAGGAAATGCTGGATTGGCAGGGTAGCGGCATGTCGGTGATGGAAATGAGTCACCGCGGCCCGCAGTTCATGGCCATCATGGCCGACGCGCTGGCCCGTTTCCGTGCGCTGCTGGGCGTACCGCCCGACTACGAGGTCCTGTTCATGCAGGGCGGTGCGCTCGGCGCGAACGCCATAGTCCCGATGAACCTGCTGGGCAGCCACCGGAGCATCGACTTCATCGACACCGGCGAATGGTCGAAGAAGTCGATTCAGGAAGCGGCCAGGTATGCCCGCGTGAACGTGGCTGCCAGCGCCGCCGACAGCGGCTACACCCGCATTCCCGCACGCGAGACCTGGCAGCTCGACCCCGAGGCCGCCTACGTGCACATCTGCAGCAACGAGACCATCGGCGGCGTCGAGTACGGCTTCACCCCCGACGTCGGCGCCGTGCCGCTGGTGGCCGACATGTCCAGCAGCATCCTCAGCCAGCCGGTCGACGTGTCGCGCTACGGGCTGATCTACGGCGGCGCCCAGAAGAACATCGGCCCGGCCGGGCTGACCATCGTCGTCGTGCGCAAGGACCTGCTAGGACGCGCGCTGCCGGTCACGCCCACGGCCTTCGACTACCGGGTGGTGGCCGACAACGGCAGCATGTACAACACCCCGCCCACCTACGCCATCTACATCGCAGGTCTCGTGTTCAGGTGGATCGAGGACCAGGGCGGCCTGGCTGCGATGGCCGTGCGCAATGCCGAAAAGGCTGCGCTGCTGTACGACGCGCTCGACCGCAGCGCGCTGGAACGCGGTGGCCTGTTCGTGACGCGCGTGGCGCGCGAATGCCGCAGCCGCATGAACGTCACCTTCCACCTGCGCGACGAGGCACTGACCGCACCCTTCCTTGCTGGCGCCGACGCGCGCGGGCTGGTGCAGTTGAAGGGGCACCGCGTGGTCGGCGGCGTGCGCGCTTCCATCTACAACGCCATGCCGCTGGCCGGGGTGCAGGCCCTGGTGGCCTACATGGCCGAGTTCGAGGCCAGCCACGGCTGAAGCCGGGCGGCGGCGCTGCGGCGGTTGCCAGCAGCCGCTGCCCGGTGCCATGCACAATCGCAGGCCTGTTGTCTGCAGAAAGCTCCTTGTGGATTTGAAAGTGCCCATCGTCATCACCGACGAACTCAGCGAAGAAGTGGTCATGGCCAAGGGACTGCTCGACCTGGCCAGCGGCGAGATCTTTCGCGTCGAATACGACGATTGGGACGTCGAGGAACGTGGCCTGCCCTGGGAGGGCGAGGACTACGAATTCACCAGCGGCACCTTGTCGAACAACGGCAAGGACGTCGAATTCAAGATCGACGTCAATCAGGTCACCGGCCAATACAGCGTCAGCGCCACGGAACTGCTGGAAATCAAGGTGCGGGCGGCACAGTTGTTTGCCGGCATCAGCGGCAAGGACCTGGCCCTGGGCGGCCCCACCCTGCGTGCATCGGCCGCGCCGGTGCCCACGAAGACCGCAGGCAAGACAGCCGCCAAGACAGCCGCCAAGAGCGCTCCGGGTGGCAAGCCCCGTGGATCGCGTTTCCACTGACCAAGCCGTCACCGGCCCGCGCTGGAAGGCGAGGCCGGCGACAGTCGGGGTGGCCCTGGCTTGTGCGCTGCTGGCACTGCAGCCGCCGCCGGCCCAGGCCCAGACCCAAGGTACCAAGGCCCAGCCCGACAGCGGCATCGACTGGGTCGCCCTGCCCGGCTTGCGCATCGCCCGCACCGAAACCACCATTGGCCAGTTCGCGCGATTTGCCCAGGCCACGGGCCTGGTGACACGGGCCGAGCGCAAGGGCGGTGGCCAGGTCTACGAAGCCGGCTGGACGAACAAGCCCGGCTGGACCTGGCGCGCACCCTTCGGCCCCGGCCACACCGCTTCACCCGACGAACCTGCGGTGCACATCAGCTTCGACGAAGCCCAGGCCTTCTGCCGCTGGGCCGGCGGCCGGCTGCCGACCGACACCGAATGGCTGGCTGCAGCCTATACCGAGAGCCGCTCCCAGCCCCCGGCCCCCTGGGTTCAGGGCAGGCGCTACACCTACCCCACCGGCGACAGCCCTGCCGGCGCCCAGTGCCTGGGCGACTGCGGGCCCCTGGCCGCTGCGCGCGCGGTGCGCCACGGCACGCGGCTGTGGCGCGGCGTAGGCCACGCGCCGGCCGGCAGCACGCCTGCAGGCGTCAACGGCCTGTTCGACATGGGCGCCAACGCCTGGGAATGGGTGGACGAACCGGTCGGCGCCACCGGCAACGCCGAACGCCGCACCCGTGGCGGCAGTTGGTGGTACGGCAGCGCCACGATGCAGGCCAGCGCCATCCAGGGCAAGCCTGCTGACACCACCGTGGTCTACATCGGCTTTCGCTGCGTGCGCGACTGAAGTCGCCGGTGACCTGGGCACCGCGGCGGCGCCCCAGGGTCCCGGCGTCAGGCCGTACCGGCCGCGCCCTGCAGGCGGAACACGCCTACCACCTGGGCCAGCTGGCCGGCCTGCGCGCGCAGTGACTCGGCCGCCGCGCTGGACTGTTCGACCAGCGCTGCGTTCTGCTGTGTCACCCCGTCGAGCTGCGACACGGCCCGGCTGATCTCGCTCATGCCACTGCTCTGCTGGTTGACGGCGCTGCTGATACCACCGATGACCTCGCTGAACCGCTGTACCGACGAGAGGATGTCCTTCATCGTTGCGCCCGCTTCGCCGACCAGGCTCGTCCCCGACTGCACCTTCTCGGCGCTGGCGGAAATCAGCCCCTTGATCTCGCGCGCGGCCGAGGCGCTGCGCTGCGCCAGGCTGCGCACTTCGCTGGCCACGACGGCAAAGCCACGGCCCTGCTCACCGGCCCGTGCGGCCTCGACGGCGGCATTCAGCGCCAGGATGTTGGTCTGGAAGGCGATGCCGTCGATGACGCCGATGATCTCGGACATGCGGCCCGACGAATGGTGGATCTCACCCATGGTCGAGACGACCCGCGTGACGAGTTCGCCGCCGCGCTGGGCCACCGCCGCGGCGGTGTCGGCCAGTTGGCGCGCCTCGGCCGCCGAGGCTGCCGACTGACGAGCCGTTTCTGTCAGCTCTTCCATCGAACTGGCGGTCTGCTGCAGGCTGGCGGCAGACTGTTCGGTGCGCGCCGACAGATGGTGATTGCCCTGGGCGATCTCGCCGCTGGCGCTGTTGATGTTCTCGCTGCTGCTGCGCACCTGGACCACGGTGGCGTGCATGTTGGCAAAGACCTGCTTCAAGGCCATGCCACCGGGGCTGTAGGCCGGCACCTGGCTGACGTCCAGCGAGATCTGGCCTTCGCGCTGCACGGCCTCGAGCAGGGCTTCCAGTTCCTCGCTTTGGGTGGCCAGCGTGCGCAGGCGCACGGCCATGAAAACTTCCAGCACCGTCTGCACGACGACGTAGCCGGCATGCATCACGATCTTCAGGAAGTCGGGCTCGGGGGTGCAATAGACGCCGAAACCTGCCGCCTGCAGGCGATCGAACAGCACATGATGAACGGCGAAGAAGGCGGCCACGGCCACGATCGGGCGCCAGTCGCGGTAGACCAGCATCAGCGCCAGCGTGACGAACACGCCGAAGTGGAACTCCAGCGTGCCCCGGCCCAGGTGGATGTGCAGCGCCACCATGGCCGCCAGAGAGATGCCGAGTACCAGCCGGCTCGCCAGCGTGCCGCTGGCCAGCGCGACGGCCAGCGCGCCGGCACCGAGAAGGGCCAGCGCACCCATGACGGCGGTGCCTGTCTGCCCATAGTGCCAGCCAATGGCGAAGGCGGCTGCAGCGGCCAGGGCCAGCGCAGCAAGGATGGCTCGGTCGCCGGTGGCGCCGATGTCGGAACGGGGTGGGGCGGTCATGACAAGGCCTCACAGCTGAGAAGCCTTCTTTATCGGCAGGAATGACAGCAACCTGACCGAAAGTTGTGCAACCCGGTCTAAGGCTCAGACTTGGCGGAAACAAGGCTGCCCGCGGCCTGCAGCAGCTGTGCCGTGACGCTGATGGCGATCAGCTCGGGCTCCTTGCCGTCGATGCCGGGCAGACCGATGGGGCAAACCATGCGCGCCAGCTGCGATTCGCTGAAACCGCGATCGCGCAGCCGGGACTCGAAGCGGGCGCGCTTGGTGCGGCTGCCGATCAGGCCGAAGAAGGCGAAGTCGTCCCGCGCCAGCACGGCTTGGGTGATGGCCAGGTCGAGCACGTGGCTGTGCGTCAGCACGATGAAGCAGCTGCCGGGCGGGGCATTGCGCACCTCGGCTTCGACGGGCTCGACACACAGCTGCTGAATGTGCGCAGGCAGGGCCTCGGGCGGAAACTCGGTCTCGCGCTCGTCGACCCACTGCACGCTGCAGGGCACGCCCACCAGCAGGCGCACGATGGCGCGGCCGACATGGCCGGCACCGTACAGCTGCAGGTGGAAACGCGCCTCGGGCGGCTGCCAGAAAGCCGGCGGCGTGTCGGCCAGCAGACTGTGGTGCAGGTCGACGGCGCCGCCGCAGCACTGGCCCAGGCTGGGCCCGAGCGCGACATGACGGTCGAAATGACCGGAACCCCGCAGCAGCAGGGCGCGGGCATCGGCGATGGCCTGCAGTTCGAGCTGACCACCGCCGATGGTGCCTAGCACGGCGTCGCTGGCCACCACCATGCGGGTGCCGGCTTCGCGCGGCACCGAGCCGCGGGTGGCCGTCACTTCCACGACCACGGCGCTGCGACTCGCCGCAGCCCAGGCGGCGGCCTGCCTTTGCAGGGTGTCGAAGCTCAAGAATCGCCTTCCGGTTCAGCGCTTGCCGGGGCGGTGGCCGTGCTGGTCGTGTCCGGGCCTGCGGCAGCCATGACGGCGGTCAGCGCGCGCAGGATGGCCTCGGGCGTGGCCGGCGCCTGCAGCGGCGGGTCGACACGGTGGCCGCCGGCGCCGGAGATGGCGTCGCGGATGGCGAAGAACACGCTGAAGGGCAGCAGCAGCGGCGGTTCACCCACGGCCTTGCTGCGGTGCACGGTGTCCTGCACGTTGGCGCGGTCGAACAGCCTGGTGTTGAACACGGCCGGGACGTCGTTGGCGGTGGGGATCTTGTAGGTGCTGGGCGCGTGGGTGGCCAGCAGGCCGGCGCGGGGGCTGCCATCGGCAGGATGCCAGACCAGTTCTTCGCTGGTGAGCCAGCCCATGCCCTGGATGAAGGCCCCTTCCACCTGCCCGATGTCCAGCGCCGGGTTCAGTGACTGCCCGGCGTCGTGCAGCAGGTCGGCGCGCAGCAGCTTCCATTCGCCGGTGAGCGTGTCCACCAGCACTTCGCTGCAGGCCGCGCCGTAGGCGAAGTAGTAGAAGGGCTTGCCCTGAAGCGTGGCCTTGTCCCAGCTCAGGCCGGGGGTGGCATAGAAGCCGTCGCTCCACAGCTGCACCCGGGCCAGGTAGGCCTGCTGCACCAGGGTGGCGAAGTCCAGGCTGTGACCCGCCACGCCGACGAGGCCGTGGGCGAAATGCACCTCGGCTTCGGTGCCGCCGTACTTGCCGGCGGCAAAGGCCGCCAGGCGCTGGCGCAGCTGGCGCGCGGCGTCCTGGGCGGCCTTGCCGTTCAGGTCGCTGCCGGTGCTGGCCGCGGTAGCGCTGGTGTTGGCCACCTTCTGGGTGTCGGTGGCGGTGCAGCGCACACGCTCGAACGGCAGGCCTAGTTCATGCGCCACCACCTGCGCCACCTTCGTGTTCAGGCCCTGGCCCATTTCGGTGCCGCCATGGTTCACGAGCACGCTGCCGTCGGTGTAGATGTGCACCAGGGCGCCGGCCTGGTTCAGGTGCACCACGTTGAAGCTGATGCCGAACTTCACCGGTGTCAGCGCCAGGCCCTTCTTCAGCACCGGGCTGGTGGCGTTGAATTCGGCGACGGCAGCACGGCGCGCTGGGTAGTCGCAACTGCCTTCCAGTTCCGACACCAGGGCATGGATGATGTTGTCCTGCAGCTTCTGGCCGTAGGGCGTGACGTTGCGCAGCTCGCGGCCGTAGAAGTTCGTGCGGCGCACTTCCAGCGGGTCGCGCCTGAGAAAGCGGGCGATGCTGTCGATGGCGTATTCGATGGCGAACGCCCCCTGCGGGCCGCCGAAGCCACGGAACGCGGTGTTGCTCTGCGTATTCGTCTTCGCCGAATAGCCGTGAGCGGCCACGTGCGGCAGCCAGTAGGCGTTGTCGAAGTGGCACAGCGCGCGCGTCATCACCGGGCCCGACAGGTCGGTCGAATGACCTGCCCGCGAAACCATCGTGACTTCGGCGCCCATGATGCGGCCATTGCCCTCGAAACCGACTTCCACCTCGTGGTGGAAGCAATGGCGGCGGCCGGTGATGAGGAAGTCGTCGTCGCGGTCCACACGCAGCTTCACCGGCCGGCCGCTGCGCACCGCCGCCACGGCGGCGACGCAGGCGAAGAGGCCGCTCTGCGATTCCTTGCCGCCGAAGCCGCCGCCCATGCGGCGGCATTCCACCTGCACCGCATGCGCCGGGCGGCCCAGGGCATGCGCCACCAGGTGCTGCATCTCGCTGGGGTGCTGGGTGCTGCACCACACCTTCATGCCAGCGTCTTCCAACGGCACGGCATAGCTGATCTGGCCTTCCAGGTAGAACTGCTCCTGCCCGCCCAGCTCGAAGCTCAGCTTCAGCCGGTGCGGGGCCTGGGCAATGGCCAGCTTGGCGTCGCCGCGCAGCAGGTGCATGGGCGGCACCACGTACTGGCCGGCGGCATGCGCTTGCAGCGGCGACAGCAGCGGCACCAAGGGTCGCGCCTGGATGACGTGGCGGGCCTCGGCCGCGGCGCGGCGCGCGGCGTCGCGGCTGCGCGCGATGACGGCGAACACCGGCTGGCCGACATAACGCAGCGTGTCGCCAACCTCGCCGGCCAGGATGGGGTCGTCGTGCACCAGGCTGCCGCAGTCGTTGACGCCGGGCAGGTCGCGCGCGCTGAACACGTCCACCACGCCCGGCAGCGCGCGAATGCGGTCCAGGTCGATGGCGTCGATCACGCCGTGCGCCAGCGGCGACAGGCCCAGCGCGGCATGCAGCGTGCCGGCCAGTTCAGGGATGTCGTCGGTATAGGGCGCGGCTCCGGCCACGTGCAGGTGGGCGGCTTCGTGCGGGCGGCTCACCCCCACCTGGGCGAAGGCAGCGGGCACTTCGACCACCTCGGTCAGTTCGGGCGGCAGGTCGGCCAGTTGATTCATGTGGCAGCTTCCCAGACGCTGAGGGCCGCCGCCGGCAGGGCGTCCACCGGCCGGGTCTCGAGCCAGAAACGGCGCAACAGGTTCTGCGCCACCTGCAGGCGGTAGCCGGCGCTGGCGCGCATGTCCGACAGGGGCGTGAAGTCATGCGCCAGGGCGGCTTGCGCGGCCTGCAGCGTGGCGTCGTTCCAGGGCTGGCCCAGCAGCGCGTTTTCGGCACCCCAGGCGCGCCGCACGATGCCGGCCATGCCGCCAAAGGCCAGGTGCACGCCATGCACGGTGTCGCCTTCCAGGCGGATCCACAGGCCGGCGCAGACAGCAGAGATGTCGCAGTCGAAGCGCTTGCTGATCTTGTAGGCGCGCAGCTGGCCGCCCTGCTTGCGCGGGACCGCGATCCCGCTGAGAAATTCACCGGGCATCAACGCGTTTTTCATGTAGTCGATGTAGAAATCCTGCAGCGGCATGCGGCGCACCCATTCGCCCTGCTGCAGCTCGACCTGCGCGCCCAGGGCGATGAGCACCGGTGCAGAGTCGCCGATGGGCGAGCCGTTGGCGACGTTGCCGCCCATCGTGCCGCTGCCGCGGATGGGCGGCGAAGCAAAGCGCAGCCAGACGTCCTGCAGCGCCGGCCAATCAAGCGCCAGGGCCTGCCAGGCGGCTTCCAGCGGTGCGGCCGCGCCAATCCACAGGCTGTCGTCGTAGGTGTCGATGCGCTGCAGCTCGGTCACGCGGCCGATGTAGATCAATTCCGACAAGGGGCGGAACTGCTTGTTCACCCAAAGGCCGATGTCGGTGCTGCCGGCCAGCACCTGCGCCTGAGGCAGGGCCTGGCGCAGCGCCGCGAACTCGGCGCGGCTGCGCGGGGCGTGAAAACCTTCGGGCGTGTGCAGCGAAACGTCTTGCGCCAGCGCCTGCAGCGCGTCGACCACGGGCTGACGCGCCAGCGGGGCTGCCGGGCGGTCGAACATCTGTTGGCCGGCGTCGAGGATGGGGCGATAGCCGGTGCAGCGGCACAGGTTGCCCGACAGGTCGTCGGCCAGCTGCTGCCGCGTGGGCGTGGTGCCGGCCACCTGATGGCGTTCGTAGCAGGCCCACATCGACATCACGAAGCCGGGCGTGCAGAAACCGCATTGCGAGCCGTGGCAGTCGACCAGGCTCTGCTGCACCGGATGCAGTTTTTCGGGCGCGCCGAGCGCGGCGATGTCTTCCACCGTGAACAGGGCGCGCCCGTCCAGCGTGGGCACGAACTGGATGCAGGCGTTCACCGGCTTGAGCTGCAGCCTACCTTGGGCGTCCAGTTCGCCCAGCACCACGGTACAGGCACCGCAGTCACCTTCTGCGCAGCCTTCCTTGGTGCCGGTGCAGTGCTGGTCTTCGCGCAGCCAGTCGAGCACGCTGCGGGTGGCGGCTACGCCGGTCACTTCGGTGACGGCGCCGCGGTGATAAAAGCGGATGGGGCGGGTGTTCATGAGGGCAGCGGTGATGACTGGCATGGCCTGTGCGATGCTTGGCGGCCACCATAGCAAACATTGCAATTGTCGGGCCGCTGGCTGCGTGAACTCCTGGTCAGCCCATACCCAATCACCAGTTTTGCGCCCTCAGCCCTTCATCTGCCGACTTTTCGCCCTTCCATGACCCGCCACGCGCTGCGCGCCGACCTGCTGGACTTCAGCCATGCCCCAGCCTGGGGCAGCACCGGAACCGACGGCGTGCGTTTTCGGCCCGACCACTGGTTGCTGGTGGACGGCGAACGCATTGCCGGCACCCTGCCTGGCCAGCAGCCGCCGGGGCCCGACTGGCAGCAGCACGACCACCGCGGCCGCCTGCTCATGCCCGGCTTCATCGACACCCACGTGCATTGCCCGCAGCTGGACGTGATCGCCAGCTATGGCACCGGCCTGCTCGACTGGCTGAACACCTACACCTTCCCCGCCGAACAACGTTTCGCCGACCCCGGCGTGGCCGCAGAGGGCGCAGCGCGCTTTCTCGACGCCCTGCTCGCCCATGGCACGACCACGGCCGTGGTGTTCCCCACGGTGCACAAGGTCTCGGCCGAGGCGTTGTTCGACGCCGCATCGGCCCGCGGCATGGCCCTGGTCACCGGCAAGGTGCTGATGGACCGCCATGCGCCGCCGGCCCTGCTGGACGACGTGGCCGGCGCCCGGCGCGACTGCGAAGACCTGATCCGGCGCCACCACGGCCAGGGCCGCAAGCGCTACGCCATGACGGTGCGCTTTGCCGCCACCAGCACCCGTGAACAGCTGGCCATGGCCGGTGAACTGTGCCGCCGCCATGGCGGCCCGGGCGGCATCCACATGCAGACCCACGTGGCCGAAAACACCGACGAGGTGCGCTGGATCGCCGAACTCTTCCCGGAATCGCGCAGCTACCTCGATGTCTACCACCGCCATGGCCTTCTGAACGAACGCGCCGTGCTGGCCCATGGCATCTGGCTGGACGCCGGCGACCGGGCCCTGCTGCGCGACACCGGCGCGCAGATTGCCCACAGCCCCAGCAGCAACCTTTTCCTGGGCAGCGGCCTGTTCGACTGGCAGGCCGCGGTGGACACGCCGTACCGTGTCAGCCTGGCCAGCGACGTCGGCGGTGGCACCAGCCTGAGCCTTTTGCGCACCATGGCCGAGGCCTACAAGGTGCAGGCACTGCGCGGCACCCGCCTGTCGGCCTGGACGGCGCTGCACGCCGCCACGCGCGGCGCCGCCGAAGCGCTGGGGCTGGCGCACGAGATCGGGCACCTGGATACCGGGGCGCTGGCCGATGTGGTGCTCTGGGACTGGGCTCGGGGCCCCGTCGCGGTGCACCGCGACGACATCGCACGCGGCGCGGTGGCGGGCGTGGCCGCGCAGGACCTGCACGCACGCGTGTTCGCTTTCCTCACGCTCGCCGATGAACGCAACCTCGTGGCCACCTGGGTGGCGGGGCAGTGCCGCCACACGCAAGAGCGCGGAGGCTGAACGAAGGCAGGGGAATTGCTAAGGAGTTGCGACAACGCTTCACAACAACCCCTGGAGGTTTCCCGATGACCCGTCTTTCCGCCCTGGCCACCGCTGCCAGCATCGTTGCATTGCTCGCCAGCCAACCTGCTGCCGCCCAGTCCAGCGTCCAGGCCTATGGCTTGATCGACGCCTCATTCGGACAGTTCCAGGTGGCCGGTGGCCCCAAGCTCAGACGCCTGGACAGCGGCAACATGAGCACCAGCTACATCGGCTTCAAGGGCAGCGAAGACCTGGGCGGCGGGCTGAGGGTGGGCTTCACGCTGGAAAGCTTCCTGCTGGTGGACAGCGGCGGCGCCGGCCGGGTGCCGGGTGTCGACGCTTTCTGGGGGCGCAACTCCAACGTCAACATCTCGGGCGGCTTCGGCAACATCCGGCTGGGGCGCATGGGCCCGCCCCTGTTCGTCAGCACCCTGCTGTTCAACCCCATTGGCGACTCCTTCGGTTATTCGCCGGCCATCCGCCAGTACTACAACGCACCCTACGGCACGCCGCTGGTCGGTGACTCGGGCTGGAACAACGCCATCGGCTACACCACCCCGCGCATGGGCGGCCTGACGGCCACGGTGCTGGTGGCTGCCGGCGAAGGCGCAGCCAATGCGCGCGGCCCGAACATCGGCGCCCACGCCCTGTACTTCGCCGGCCCGCTGGCGATGACCGCGGCCTGGCAGAAGGTGGAAGCCCAGGGCACGCTGGGCCGACCGATCGCGGCCTTTCCCGGGTTCAGCAGCCAGACCGCGTGGCAGCTGGGCGGCAGCTACGACCTGAAGTTCGTGAAGCTCTTCGGCCAATACGGCCAGGTATCCACCGACGCCGCTGCCGACGTCGACGTGAAGACCTACCAGCTGGGCGTCTCGGTGCCCATCGGCGCGGGCAAGCTGCTGGCCAGCTACGGCAACTCGAAACTCGACTTCGCGGCGCCCACCGCCGACACCACGAGCCAGATGATGACCATTGCATACGACTACCTGCTGTCCAAACGCACCGACGTCTACGTGCTCTACATGAGCGACCAGTACACCGGCCGCAGCAACGGCAACACCTTGGCGGCGGGGATTCGCCACACCTTCTGATCGCGGGGGGTCTTGCTGCGACTGAAAGCCGCAAGGACCACCAAGCCACGCACAGTCCGACCGCCAGGTAGCGACGTGCCGGGCCTGCCCCGGCACTGAAGGCCAGGAACGGGAGCCCCGCTCCACATCGGCTGGCCGCCGAATCAACCACTCAGCCACCGCAGCTCGCTTCGGTGGCTGTTTCGTTTCCGGCTTCACCTCGGTGCGCATGGCCTGGCTCCCGTGCAAAGCATCACGAAGTGCCGATCTGTGCCAAGGCGAACTCAAGTTGTCTCCGGAACGATCCGATACCCGAACGACATGAACCGGTTGGCGTGTGCCCGTCAAGCCACCGTCACCCCACCAACGTTCGCCAAGGAATCCGTCCATGCCCTCCATCATCACCAGCCTCAGCACCGCCCAGATCGCCGGCCTGAGCACCCTCACCATCGCTGGGCTGAACACGGAGGACTGGGCCGCGTTCAACAGCGACCAGATCCAGGCACTGACCTCGACCCAGGTCGGGGCCATCCCCACCAGCGGGATCGCGGCCCTGAACACCGACCAGATCGGCGCATTCGTTCCGACGGTCGTGGCTTCGATCACGACCAGCGCCTTCCAGCAGATGTCTTCGGACCAGCTGGCGGCATTCAACTCCGACCACTTCGGCGCCCTGGGCACCCAGCAGGTGCGGGCCCTGACGACCAGCCAGGTGGCCAACCTGACCACCGAAGACCTGACGGCCCTGGGAACCCAGCACTTCGCGGTGCTCACGACGGCGCAGATGGCCGTCCTGGGTACGACCCAGGTCTCGGCCCTCCAGACTCAAGACCTCGCCGTGCTCGGCAGCGCCCAGATCCGCGCCATCGGCAGCGACGCGATCGCCGCACTGGGCACGGACCAGATCGTTGCACTGACGACGCAGCAGTTCGCGGCAATGACGACCGCCCAGGTCGCAGCCCTGGAAACGGCCGATATTGCCGCCATCGAGACCCAAGACCTGCGCGCGCTGAACACCGCCCAGCTGCGTGCGCTGGGCAGCGACCAACTGGATGCGTTGACCACCGACCAGATGGGCGCCTTGAGCTCTGCCCAGCTGCGCGCACTCAGCACAACCCAGATCGCCGGCCTGTCGACCGAGAACCTGAACGCACTGGCGAGCGAACAGATGGCCTCCCTGACCACCGCACAGGTGGCCAGCCTGACCACCGACCAGATCGAGAACCTGACGACCGAAGACTTCGCCGCACTGAACACGGCCCAGATCCGCTCGCTGAGCACCGACGCCATCGTCGCGTTGACGTCCGACCAGGTCGTGGCCCTGGGCACCCAGCAGATCGCCGCATTCGGCACGGCCCAGGTGGCCGCGATCGAGACCGCCGACATCGCCGCCATCGAGACCCAGGACCTGCGGGCCCTGGGCTCGGCCCAGATGCGCGCCCTGACGACCGACCAGCTCGACGCCATGACCACCGACCAGATCGGTGCGCTGAGCAGCGCCCAGCTGTGGGTACTGACGACGAACCAGGTGTCCAGCCTGTCGACCGACAACCTCAACGCGCTGTCCAGCCAGCAAATCGCCGCACTGACCACGCAGCAGGTCGGCAACCTGACGACTGCGCAGGTGTCGAGCATGACCACCGAAGACGTGGCCGCGCTGGGGTCCGCACAGATCCGGTCGCTGAGCACCGACGCCATCGTGGCGCTGGACTCCGACCAGATCGTGGCCCTGGGCACCCAGCAAGTGGCCGCCTTGTCGACCAGCCAGATCGCCGCCATCGAGACGGCCGACATCGCCGCCATCGAGACCCAGGACCTGCGGGCCCTGGGCTCGGCTCAGGTTCGGGCACTGAGCACGGACCAGCTGGATGCGCTCACCACCGACCAGATCGGCGCCCTGAGCAGCGCCCAGCTCCGGGCACTCGGCACCGACCAGGTGGCCAGCCTGTCCACCGACAACCTGAACGCCCTGGCCAGCCAGCAGATCGCGGCACTGACCACGGGCCAGGTGGCCAGCCTGACCACGGCGCAGATCGCCAACCTGGACACCCAGGACGTGGCCGCATTCGGCACCGCTCAGGTGCGATCGATCAGCACCGACGGCATCGCGGCCCTGGGTTCCGACCAGATCTCGGCCCTGGGCACCCAGCAGATCGTGGCCTTGTCCACGGCGCAGCTCGCGGCCGTCGAGACCGCGGACATCGCCGCCATCGAGACCCAGGACCTGCGTGCGATGAGCTCGGCCCAGATCCGCTCGTTCACCAGCGATCAGTTCGCTGCGCTCAACACCGACCAGATCGGCGCACTCAGCAGCGCCCAGCTGCGCTTCCTCACGACCGACCAGTTCGCCGGTCTGTCCAGCGACAACCTCAACGCCCTGACCAGCCAGCAGATCGGCGCGCTCACCACCGCCCAGATCGCCAGCCTGACGACGGCCCAGGTCGCCAACATGACCACGGAAGACGTGGCCGCGCTGAACTCGGCGCAGATCCGCGCGCTCGGCAGCGACAGCATCGTGGCGCTGACCTCCAACCAGATCGTCGCCCTGTCGAGCCAGCAGGTGGCTGCGCTGAGCACGGCCCAGGTCGCCGCCATCGAGACGGCCGACATCGCCGCCATCGAGACCCAGGACATGCGTGCCCTGGGCTCAGCTCAGGTGCGTGCGCTGACGACCGACCAGCTCGACGCGCTGACCACCGACCAGGTCGGCGCCCTCGGCAGCGCGCAGGTGCGGGCGCTGGGGACGGACCAGGTGTCCAGCCTGTCCACGGACAACTTCAACGCGCTCGGCAGCCAGCAGATCGGGGCGTTGACGACCACGCAGGTCGCCAACCTGACGACGGCCCAGGTCTCCAGCATGACCACCGAAGACGTGGTCGCGCTGAACTCGGCCCAGATCCGTTCGCTCAGCACCGACGGCATCGTCGCGCTCGGCACCGATCAGGTCGTTGCGCTGTCGAGCCAGCAGGTTGCGGCCTTGACGACCACCCAGGTCTCCGTCATCGAGACGGCCGACATCGCCGCCATCGAGACCCAGGACCTGCGTGCGATGAGCTCGGCCCAGATCCGCGCGCTCGGCAGTGATCAGCTCGCCGCGCTCGACTCCGACCAGATCGGTGCGCTCAGCAGCAGCCAGGTCGCCGCACTCACCACCAGCCCGCAGCTGGATTCGATGACCAGCGCCAGCCTGAACGCCCTGACCACCCAGCAGTTCGTGGCCCTG
>LNFM01000650.1_pt1 | contig 107821 bp, 95 predicted proteins | sample 596031 | NCBI WGS metagenome assembly LNFM01 (sample SAMN04254537, study PRJNA301005) | activated carbon metagenome | isolation source: dual media filters at the Ann Arbor, Michigan drinking water treatment plant | place: USA: Ann Arbor
CCGCCGCGATGCAGTTCATCGCGCCCTACTCCGGCTGCACCATGGGCGAATACTTCCGCGACCGCGGCCAGGACGCGCTGATCATTTATGACGACCTGACCAAGCAGGCCTGGGCCTACCGCCAGGTGTCGCTGCTGCTGCGCCGGCCGCCGGGCCGCGAAGCCTACCCCGGCGACGTGTTCTACCTGCACTCGCGCCTGCTCGAACGCGCCGCACGTGTGAACGAGGAATATGTCGAGGCCTTCACCAAGGGTGCGGTCAAGGGCAAGACCGGTTCGCTGACCGCGCTGCCGGTGATCGAAACCCAGGCCGGCGACGTGACCGCCTTCGTGCCGACCAACGTGATCTCGATCACCGACGGCCAGATCTTCCTGGAGACCGACCTGTTCAACGCCGGCATCCGTCCCGCGATCAACGCCGGCATCTCGGTGTCGCGAGTCGGCGGCGCCGCGCAGACCAAGGTCATCAAGAAACTCGGCGGCGGCGTGCGTCTCGCTCTGGCCCAGTACCGCGAACTCGCGGCCTTCGCCCAGTTCGCTTCCGACCTCGACGAAGCCACCCGCAAGCAGCTCGAGCGCGGCCGTCTGGTCACCGAACTGATGAAGCAGCCGCAGTACGAGCCGCTCCAGGTCTGGGAAATGGCGCTGACGCTGTTTGCCGTCAATGGCGGCAATCTCGACGATGTCGAAGTGAAAAAGGCGCTGGCTGCGGAACGCTCGCTGCGTGAATACGTGAAGTCCAAGTACGCAGATCTGGTGAAACGCATCGAAGACACCAAGGACCTGTCGAAGGACGACGAAGAGAAGCTGACCGCCGCGATCAAGGACTGGAAGCAGAACGGTTCTTATTGAGCTGCAGTGAGCACTAACTCCAAGTCACGTAACAGTAAAATAATCGTTTAAAAACATATACTTACGATATGCCCGGTTCGAAGGAAATCCGCACCAAGATCAAGAGCGTGCAAAACACGCGCAAGATCACCAAGGCGATGGAGATGGTGGCGGCCTCGAAAATGCGCCGCGCGCAGGAACGCATGCGCACCGCGCGCCCGTACAGCGAGAAAATCCGCAACGTCGCGGCAAACATCAGCCATGCCAATCCCGAGTATCGCCATCCCTTTCTGGTGGACCGTGACTCTGTGAAACGTGTCGGCATCATTGTCGTCACCACCGACAAGGGCCTGTGCGGCGGCTTGAACACCAATGCGCTGCGCCTCGCGCTGAACAGGGTCAAGGAACTCGAAGCGCAGGGTGAGGAAATCGAAGTCTGCGCGATCGGCAACAAGGGCCTTGGCTTCATGCAGCGGCTCGGTGCCAAAGTCGTGTCTCAGGTTGTCGCGCTGGGTGACAAGCCGAACATGGACAAGCTGATCGGCGCGGTGAAGGTAATGCTCGATGGCTACACCCAGGACCGTTTCGACCGCCTGCTGATCATCTACACCCGGTTCCTCAACACGATGAAGCAGGAGGCCGTGGTCGAACAGCTGCTGCCGCTGTCGGGTGATGCGCTGGGTGCCCCGGAGAGTTCCTGGGACTACATCTATGAACCCGATGCGCAGGCGGTGCTCGACCAGCTGCTGACCCGCTATATCGAAGCACTGATTTACCAGGCGGTGGCCGAGAACATGGCCTCCGAGCAGTCGGCACGGATGGTGGCAATGAAGGCGGCCTCGGACAACGCCGCCAATGTGATCGACGAATTGACTCTGATTTACAACAAGTCCCGCCAGGCCTCCATTACCAAGGAGCTGTCGGAGATCGTGGGCGGCGCTGCAGCCGTCTGATCGTATAAAGAATTTTTTATCCAGGAATTGACCATGAGCCAGGGAAAAATCGTTCAGTGTATCGGCGCGGTGATCGACGTCGAATTCGCTCGCGACCAGATGCCGCATATCTATGACGCGCTGAAAATGGATGGCAGCGAGCTGACGCTGGAAGTGCAGCAGCAGCTCGGCGACGGCATCGTTCGCACCATCGCGCTGGGTTCCTCCGACGGCCTGCGCCGCGGCATGATGGTGTCCAACTCCGGCGCGCCGATCATGGTGCCTGTGGGTCCGGCAACACTGGGACGCATCATGGATGTGCTGGGCCGCCCGATCGATGAAGTTGGTCCGATCAAGGCCGAAAAATCGATGTCGATCCATCGCAAGGCGCCCAGCTTCGAAGAGCTGTCGCCTTCGCAGGATCTGCTCGAAACCGGCATCAAGGTGATTGACCTGGTCTGTCCCTTCGCCAAGGGCGGCAAAGTCGGCCTGTTCGGTGGTGCCGGTGTCGGCAAGACCGTGAACATGATGGAACTGATCAACAACATCGCGACCAAGCACTCGGGCCTGTCGGTGTTCGCCGGTGTCGGCGAGCGTACCCGCGAGGGCAACGACTTCTATCACGAGATGATGGAAGCCGGCGTCGTGAAAAAGGAAGACCTGACCCAGTCGAAAGTGGCGATGGTCTACGGCCAGATGAACGAGCCGCCGGGCAACCGCCTGCGGGTGGCGCTCACCGGCCTGACCATGGCCGAAGCCTTCCGCGATGAAGGCCGTGACGTGCTGTTCTTCGTCGACAACATCTATCGTTACACACTGGCCGGTACCGAAGTTTCGGCGCTGCTTGGCCGGATGCCGTCGGCGGTGGGTTACCAGCCGACGCTGGCCGAGGAAATGGGCCGCCTGCAGGAGCGCATCACCTCGACCAAGACCGGCTCGATCACCTCGATCCAGGCGGTATACGTGCCGGCGGACGACCTGACCGACCCCTCGCCCGCGACCACCTTCGGCCACCTCGATTCGACTGTCGTGCTCTCGCGCGACATCGCCTCGCTGGGTATCTACCCCGCGGTGGATCCGCTGGATTCGACCTCGCGCCAGCTCGACCCGCATGTTGTCGGTGAAGAACACTACGGTGTTGCCCGCCAGGTGCAGGCCACGCTGCAGCGCTACAAGGAACTGCGCGACATCATCGCGATTCTCGGCATGGATGAACTGTCGCCGGAAGACAAACTGGCGGTGTCCCGTGCACGGAAAATCCAGCGTTTCCTGTCGCAGCCTTTCACCGTGGCGGAAGTCTTCACCGGATCGCCCGGCAAGTATGTGTCGCTGAAAGACACCATCAAGGGCTTCAAGATGATCGTCAACGGCGAGTGCGATGCACTGCCGGAACAGGCCTTCTACATGGTCGGCGCGATCGAAGAAGCCTTCGAAAAAGCCAAAACCCTGCAATGAGCCCTGCAGTAAACGGCAAACCGGGCAAGGAAACCGTACATGGCTGAAGCAGCACACACCCTGCACGTCGACGTCGTCAGCGCGGAAGAGCAGATCTATTCCGGCGAAGCGGAGTTCGTCGTGCTGCCGGGCGAGACTGGCGAGCTCGGCATTTATCCGCGCCACACGCCGCTGATCACCCGCATCAAGCCCGGTGAAGTGCGCATCAAGCCGGCCGGCGGTGGTGCCGAAGAGTTGATCTTTGTCGCCGGTGGTGTGCTCGAAGTGCAGCCCGGCGGTGTTACCGTTCTCGCCGACACCGCAATCCGCGGCGCCGATCTTGACGAGGCCAAGGCCGTCGAAGCACTGAAGCAGGCCGAGGAAGCGCGCAAAAACGCCCAGGGCAAGCAGGAAGTCGCCACGGTCGAAGCCGAGCTGGCGATGCTCGCGGCCCAGCTCGCGGCGGTGCGCAAGCTGCGCGGCAAGCGCTGAGCCCGGCGTTGTCAGGTAATCAGGGCGGCTGCAGCCGCCCTTTTTTTTGGCTGTTTGTTTTCAGTAGCCGGCGTCAGCCGCCGACCTTGTTCATGCGATAATTTTCGGATGAAATTCCAGGTTGTCATCCTTGCCGCGGGCAAGGGCAAACGGATGAATTCCGATCTGCCCAAGGTCCTGCATCCGCTCGCCGGCCGTCCCCTGCTCTCCCATGTCATTGCCACCGCGCGCGCGCTGGCACCGGAACGGATATGTGTGGTGCATGGCCACGGTGGTGAACAGGTACGTGCCGCGATGGCCGGCGCCGACCTGCGCTTCGCCCTGCAGGAACCACAGCTCGGCACCGGCCATGCCGTGCAGCAGGCGCTGCCCCAACTCGGCGATGCCGAGCAGACACTGGTTTTGTACGGGGACGTACCGCTGGTGCGTGCCGAGACCCTGCGCGGCCTGCTTGATGCCGCCGGCAAGGGCGTCGCGATCCTGACCGCGGAGCTTGCGGACCCCGCCGGTTATGGCCGCATCCTGCGCAACCGGCAAAAGAAGGTCACCGGCATCGTCGAGCAGAAGGATGCAACGGCAGCGCAGCGCAAAATCCGCGAGATCAATACCGGCATCATGGTGCTGCCCACCGCGAAGCTGAAGCAGTGGCTGCCAAAGCTGCGCAACAAGAATGCGCAGAACGAGTATTACCTGACCGACCTGGTTGCACTGGCGGTGAAGGACCGTGCTGCGGTCACCGGGATCAAGGTGGCCGACGCCGGGGAAACCGAGGGCGTCAACAGCCGCGTCCAGCTCGCCCAGCTTGAGCGCATGTTCCAGTCCCGTCTGGCGCTGCGCCTGCTCGAGGCTGGTGTCACGCTGGACGATCCGGCGCGCATCGACATCCGCGGCGAGCTGAGTTGCGGCCGCGACGTGCGCATCGACGTTGGTTGTGTGTTCGAAGGCAAGGTCAGCCTGGCCGATGGTGTATCCGTGGGTGCCAACTGCATGCTGAAAGACATCGCCATCGGTGCCGGCACCCGCATCGAGCCCTTCTGCCATCTCGACAGCGCCACCGTCGGTGCCGGTGCGCGCATCGGGCCCTATGCCCGGATCCGACCCGGCACCGAGCTCGCGGACGAAGTGCACATCGGCAACTTTGTCGAGGTCAAGGCGAGCACGCTGGGCCACGGCTCCAAGGCCAACCATCTGGCCTATGTCGGTGACTCCACCGTCGGTCGCGACGTCAACATTGGTGCCGGTACCATCACCTGCAATTACGACGGCGCGAACAAGCACCGTACCGTGATCGAGGACAATGTACACATCGGTTCCGACGTGCAACTGGTGGCGCCGGTGCGTGTGGCGCGCGGCACCACCGTCGGCGCCGGCACCACGGTGTGGCAGGACACCGCGCCGGATGGCCTGGTGATCAATCCCAAGCGGCAGGAGCAGCGTGGTGATTGGCAGCGGCCGCGCAAGTCGCCGAAAAAGTGAATAACAGGAGCCATTGATCCATGTGCGGCATCGTCGGCGCCATTGCCGGGCGCGATATCGTCCCGGTCCTGATCGAAGGGCTGAAGCGGCTCGAATACCGCGGTTATGACTCCGCCGGCATTGCCGTCAACGACGGCACGCTGAAACGCATCCGCAGCACCGGCCGGGTCGCCGAGCTGGAGCGCATGGCGCAGACCGCCAAGGTCGGCGGACCGCTGGGCATTGCACACACGCGCTGGGCCACGCACGGTGTGCCTTCTGAAAAAAATGCCCATCCGCACATCTCGGGCGGCATTTCAGTGGTGCACAACGGCATCATCGAAAACCATGAAGCGATGCGCGAGCAGCTGCGTGCCGCCGGTTATGTCTTTGTGTCGGATACCGATACCGAAGTCATTGCGCACCTGGTGCATCACCAGCTCAAAACCAGCAAGAATCTGTTCGAAGCCGTGCAGCGCAGCCTGCGTGAACTGGTCGGTGCCTATGCCATTGCCGTGATCGATGAAGCGGAAGCGGAGCGCCTGATCGTCGCGCGCATGGGTGCGCCGCTGCTGCTTGGACTGGGTGACGGTGAAAACTTCGCCGCTTCTGACGCGTCGGCGCTGGTGCAGGTGACCCAGCGCATCATCTATCTCGAAGAAGGCGACTGCGCGGAACTGACCCGCGATCAAATCCGCATCGTTGATGCTGGTGGCCGCGCCGCGATCCGCCCCGAGCAGCGTTCGCAGCTCACCGCCGAAGCCGTCGAGCTCGGCCCGTACAAGCATTACATGCAGAAGGAAATCTTCGAACAGCCGATGGCGGTCGCCAACACGCTGGAAATGGTCACCAATGCGAGCGCCATTTCGCCGCAGTTGTTTGGTGCAGGCGCAGAAAAAATATTCAACAAAATCAATGGGTTGGTGATACTTGCCTGCGGTACCAGTTATCACGCGGCGATGGTCGCGCGCTACTGGGTGGAGTCCATCGCCGGCCTGCCCTGCGCGGTCGAAATCGCCAGCGAATACCGCTACCGGGAACCGTACAACGATCCCGATGCGCTGGTGGTGACCATCTCGCAATCCGGTGAAACCGCCGACACGCTGGCGGCGCTGCAATACGCCAAGGCGCGAGGCCATCACTACAGCCTGTCGATCTGCAATGTGCCGGAATCGGCACTGGTGCGCGCTTCGGACCTGCGCTTCCTGACCCGCGCCGGTCCCGAGATCGGAGTGGCCTCGACCAAAGCCTTCACCACCCAGCTTGCCGCGCTGGTGCTGCTGACCATGGCGCTGGCCAAGCAGCGCGGCCGCCTCGATGACGCGCGTGAGCGCGAGTTGCTCACCGCGCTGCGCCATCTGCCCGCGGCGCTGACCCATGTGCTGCAGGTTGAGCCGGCTATCGCGCAATGGGCAAAACATTTTGCGCAAAAGGAACACATGCTGTTCCTCGGCCGTGGCATCCATTACCCGATCGCGATGGAAGGTGCGCTGAAGCTGAAGGAAATCACCTACATCCATGCCGAGGCCTATGCCGCGGGTGAACTCAAGCATGGGCCGCTGGCGCTGGTTGACAGCAACATGCCGGTGGTGGCGGTGGCGCCCAAGGATGCGCTGCTGGAGAAGCTCAAATCCAATCTGCAGGAAGTTAAGGCGCGCGGCGGCGAATTGTATGTGCTGGCCGACCAGGACACGAAGATCGAGGCCGGGGATGGCGTGCACGTGATCCAGCTCGCCGATCACGCCGGACTGCTGTCACCGATCCTGCACACCGTGCCGCTGCAGTTGCTGGCCTATCACACCGCCCTGCACCGCGGCACCGACGTCGACAAGCCGCGCAATCTGGCGAAGTCGGTGACGGTCGAATAATGCTCTAGGGCTTAATGCTCGCGCCGCGGCTTGCGTCCTGATTTAGCCGCCAGCGGATCATAGATCCAGCGCGGCAGTACATGCATCAGCCGCGCCACCACCGCCATCTGCCAGGGAATCACCGCATAGGTCTTGCGCCGCGCGATGATCGCCGCGATTTTTGCCGCGGCGGTGTCGGCGCTCATGATGAAGGGCATGCGGTAGGGATTTTTTGAGGTCATCGCGGTGACGATGTAGCCGGGGCAGATGGTGATCACGCTGACGCCGCTGCCGCGTAATTCCACCCGCAGGCTTTCGAGGTAACTGATTACCGCGGCCTTCGATGACGAGTAGGCTCCGGAGCCGGGCAGCCCGCGATAGCCGGCGACACTGGCAATGCCCACCAGCACGCCGTGGCCGCGTGCACGCATTGCGGCTGCGTAAGGCTGGAAGGTGTTCATCATGCCGATGACGTTGATCTCGAACACGTCGCGGAAAGCCTGCTCGTCCTCGGGCGCCTCGGTCAGAGTCCCGATACTGACGCCCGCATTGGCGATGACGATGTCAGGCAGCCCCTGTGTGGCGGCGAGTGCTTCGGCCGCGGCGCGCATCGTTGCCGAGTCGCGGACATCGGCGGCCTGCAGCCGGTACTGCGCCGGGTGTTCTGCGGCGAGCGCCTGCAATTCACTGCTGCGGCGTGCAATCAGGCCTACCGCGGCACCGTCAGCGGCATAACGGCGAGCGATTGCTGCGCCAAGTCCGCCGGAAGCTCCGGTGATGACAACGGTCTGGCGCTGGCCGATGTCCATGCGGCGAGCTTTCGCTCAGCGGATCGCCCGCACCCGTGCAACCAGGCCGTTGACGATCGGAATCAGGCCGTCGAGGGTCTCGGCCATGTTGCCCGAGGTCAGGTAACGGCCATCGACGACCAGCGTCGGTGTGCCGGTGACATCGTAGACGCGGGTGAGCCTTGCGGCTTCCGCCACCTTGCGCATGACTTCGGCCGACTGATAGGCGGCGTCCCAGCGTTCACGCGCGATACCGTGGCGTACTGCCCAGTCCGACATCACCTCGGGGCGGCTCATGAACAGCTCCTCGACGTGATAGCCGTGATAGACCTGCTGGTGCAGGCGTTCGGCCTCGCCCAGCGCCTCGAGGGTGTAGTAGATGCGCGCATGCGGCGCCCAGTTGTCACGCAGGATCACCGGAATGCGACGCACCACGACATCAGCCGGTTTGCCGCGGATCCAGCGTTCGAGTGCCGGTTGCAGGCGGTAACAGTAGGGGCAGCCGTACCAGAAAAAATCGATGACTTCGACCGGACCCCTGGGGTCGGTCGGCTGCGCGGGGATCACACGGTAGTCGATCTCGGCGCGAACGATGTAGGGCGTGGCCGGCTGGGCTGCTGCAAATCCGCTGCCGAGCAGCAGCAACGCCAGCACGCAGCAGAAACGCACGAGGCCTGAAGCCAGTGCGCGCGTCATGGCTTATTTGGCCTTGCTTTTGCGCGCTTCGGCAATCAACGCGTCGACCACCTGGAAAAAGCGGTCGTAGTCGATGACACGGTCGCCCTTGAGCACCATCGATGGTGCGGTGACGTATTTGCCATCGATGGCAATGGCCGGGGTGCCCGGGATGTCGTACTTGCGGGTGAGGTCGATAGAACGCTGCAGGCGGCCGTTGATGCCGAAGGAATTGTAGGTATCGGTGAATTTCTTGCGGTCCACGCCCTTGCCGGCGGCCCAGTCGATGATCGCATTGGCGTCGCGCAGGCTGGCCTTCTGTTTGTGGATGGCGTTGAACAGCTCCTGGTGCAGCTTGTCGGTGAGCCCCATCGTCTCGATGGTGTAGTAGGCGCGGGTCAGCGGCACCCAGGAATCCTGGAACACCGCCGGTACATGCTTGAACTCGACATCTGCGGGCTTGCGCTTCAGCCAGCCTTCAAGGAAGGGCTGCAGGTTGGCGCAGTGCGGGCAGCCGTACCAGAAGAATTCCAGCACTTCGATCTTGTTGCCACTGTCGGTGGGCTGCGGCGGCTTGACCAGCTGGTATTCCTTGCCGGCAGTGAGCTGGGCCTGGGCGGGAAGGGTAAATCCGAAGGTGAGGCTTGCGGCCAGCAGCAGCTGGCCGATGACGGCGGTGAAACGCATGAAATTTCTCCGAGCGGGTTATTTGTCGGTCTTATTTGTCAGCATCACGGACCTTGATCAGCGTGGTGTCGATACCGTTGCTCTTAAGAGTGTCGCGCGCCTTGTTCAGTTCCTCGACTCCGGTGTACGGACCCAGGCGGACCCGGTGCCAGACGCCGCGCTCGGGCAGCGTTGTGGTCTGGATCGAGGCCTGCACGCCGAGCAGCGCCAGTCGTGCCTTCAGGTTGTCCGCATCTGGCGCGTTCTGGAAAGCGCCGGCCTGCAGGTAAAACGATTCCTTGGCCGCGGTGCTGCCGCCCTTGGCGTCGCGCAGCTGCTGGTCGGTCGCCGGTTCTTCAACGCCGGGCAGGATCTTGTAGAAATCGAAGCGCGGCTTGGCCTCGCCGCCTTTGTCACTCTTGTCACCTTTGTCGCCCTTTTCTGCCGCCTTGCCTTCGGCCTTGCCGGCCACCGGTTTTTCCTTTTGCTGGAAGGGGCTGGGCGCCTTGTAGATGTACCAGGCCACGCCGAGCGCGATGCCCAGACCGAGCACCAGGCCGATCAGGATGCCGATGAACATCGAACCGCCACCCCGTGCTGCGGGTTTGCGGTCATGATTTTTATAGTCTCTGCTCACGGCGGCCATCTTACATTTTTTCCGGTGCGCCCACACCCAGCAGGGCAAGGCCATTCTTCAGTGTCTGGCTGACCGCGAGGGCCAGCGCGAGTCGAGCCCGGGTCAGAGCTTCATCCTCGAGCAAAAAACGCTCGGCATTGTAGTAGCTGTGGAATTCGCCTGCGAATTCCTTCAGGAAAAACGCGATGTTGTGTGGCGCCAGGTCACGCGCCGCGCCTTCGACCACTTCCGGGTATTCCGTCAGCCGCTTGAGCAGCGTTGCTTCATGCGCCGACTGCAGCGCCGAGGTGTCGGCATCGCGCAGCGTAGCGGTGTCGCCATTCCATTGTGCGAGCACGCTGCACACCCGGGCATGGGCGTACTGGATGTAATACACCGGGTTGTCGTTGCTCTGCGACTTGGCGAGATCAAGGTCAAAGTCGAAATGCTGGTCGCTTTTGCGCAGCACGTAGAAAAAACGCGCGGCATCTACGCCGACGTCGCCATAGAGTTCTTCCAGCGTCACGTAATTGCCGCTGCGTTTGCCCATGCGTACCGGCTCGCCGTCGCGGAACAGCGCGACGAGCTGGATCAGCGGCACGGTCAGCTTCGCCGCGTCTCCGCCGAGTGCGGTGATCGCGGCCCTGACCCGCGGAATGTAGCCGTGGTGATCGGCACCCCAGACATCGATGATCTGCTCGAAGCCGCGGGCAAGCTTGTCGGCATGGTAGGCGATGTCAGAGGCGAAATAGGTGTAGAGGCCGTTGTCGCGGCGGACCACGCGATCCTTGTCATCGCCGAAATCGGTGCTGCGGAACCAGGTGGCGCCATCCTTTTGATACAGATGTCCCGCGGCCTGCAGTTGTTCCAGCGTCGCTGCGACCTTGCCGTCGGTATGCAGCGATTGCTCGGAATACCAGCGGTCAAAGCCCACACCAAAACGCTCCAGCACGTCGCGGCACTCGGCAAGCTGGCTTTCGAGCACGCGGGCAAACATCTGTGCAAAGGCATCACCCAGCAGCGCCTTCATGTTGGCGATCAGCACGTCCATCCGTGCTTCATGCAGCGCATCAATTTCTTCGGTGCTTTCGTTGCCACGCGCCTGTGGCAGATTCCGTTCGACGGCGGCGACATCACGTTCCAGTGCTGCGCCCTGTGCGGCACGCAGCTCGGCGGCACGCTGGCGCACATACTCGCCCTGATAAGCGTTGGGCGGAAAGCTGACATTGACACCTGCGGCTTCGAGATAACGCATCCATACCGAGACCAGCAGGATGTCCATCTGCCGGCCGGCATCGTTGACGTAGAACTCGCGCTGTACGTCGAAGCCCGCGGCGGCAAGAATCGCTGCGAGGCTGGCGCCATAGGCCGCGCCGCGGCCGTGGCCGACATGCAGCGGGCCGGTGGGATTGGCGGAGACAAACTCAACCTGGATGCGGCGTCCCGCGCCCAGGGCGCCGCGGCCGTAGGCATCACCCGCGGTGAGTACGCGCGATACCACGCGCTGCTTGTAATTTTGGGCCAGGAAAAAGTTGATGAAGCCGGCACCGGCGATCTCGGCTTTCTCGAGATCGGGTGAGGCTGGCAGCGCGGCGATGATCTGCTGTGCGATCGCGCGTGGATTGCTGCGCAGTTGCTTCGCCAGTTGCATCGCGATGTTGCAGGCGAAATCGCCGTGCTGGGCCTGCTTCGGGCGTTCTAGCTGGATGCCTGCACTGGTGCCGGCAGGAACGATGCCGGCAAGGGCTTGTTCAATCAGGCCAACGAGCAGGGTGCGGGCGTCGGCGGGCGCGGTGGTCATGTCAGGTTCTTGAAGTGTGGGCAGGCCATGCTGCCGGTGTTGCGCCAGGCATCATTGCCGAGGCTGCAGGGGCGCGCAGTTTAACATGGCAAGCTGCTGTTTTTAATCAGAAATCCTGTGGGTCGACATCCAGCGCCCAGCGCGCCCTGGTGCTGCTGGCGGCCAATGCCTGCTGCCAGTGGCCGAGGAATTCGCGCAGTCTCGCGCGTGATGTGCATTGCACCAGCAGTTGCGCACGCTCGCGGCCGGCGCGGCGCATCATGCCAGCTGGTACCGGATCGTAGAGCGTGATGCCGTCGGCATGGGGCGTGGCAGCTCGTGTCGCCGCGGCGAGGAAATCGAGCGCGGTGTCGATTTTTGCGGCTTCGGCACGCAACAGTGCCTGATGTACATAGGGCGGGAACCCGGCGCTGCGCCGTTCATCAAGCTGGGCCTGTGCATAGGCGGCGAAATCCTGGGCCTGCAATGCCTGGTACAGCGGGTGATCCGGGAACTGGGTCTGCACCAGCACCTGGCCTCGGGTAGCGCCGCGTCCGGCACGGCCGGCAACCTGGGTGAGCAGGGCATACAGCCTTTCGGCGGCGCGGAAATCGCTACTGTAGAGCATGCTGTCGGCATTGAGGATGCCGACCAGATTCAGGTGCGGGAAATCGTGGCCCTTGGCGAGGATCTGGGTGCCGACCAGGATGTCGACGTCGCGCTCCTGGATGCGGTCGCGCATTTCAGTCCAGGCCTGTTTCGCACGTGTCGAGTCGCGATCGATGCGCAGGATGCGTGCTTTCGGAAACCTTTGCACCAGCGCGGCCTCGACCCGCTGTGTGCCCTGCCCCAGCGGCGCGAGGTCGGCATCGCCGCAATCCGGGCAGGTTGTCGGCACCGCACGATCGTGACCGCAGTGATGGCAGCGCAGCCGGCGTTCACGCAGGTGCAGGACCAGGCGCGCTGAACAGCGCGGGCAATCCGACATCCAGCCGCAGCTGCCGCAGGTCAGCACCGGCGCGTAGCCGCGGCGATTGATGAACACCAGGCTTTGTTCGCCGGCGGCCAGGCGCTGGCTGAGTGCGGCGAGCAGCGGCGCCGAAAGGCCGTCTTCGGATTTCTGCTGGCGCAGGTCGATATAGTCGATGCGTGGCGGCGCGGCATTGATGCGGTTGCGCAGCTCGAGCAGGCGGTAGCGGCCTTCGGTGGCGTTGCGCCAGCTTTCGAGCGACGGTGTTGCCGAGCCAAGCAGCACCGGAATCCCGCGCTGGCTGGCGCGGACCACCGCGAGGTCGCGGGCCGAATAACGGAAGCCCTCGCCCTGCTTGAAGGAGCCGTCGTGTTCCTCATCGACCACGATCAGGCCCAGCTGCGGCAAGGGGACAAATACCGAGAGCCGGGTGCCGAGCACGATGCGCGCGCGGCCCTCGCGCGCTGCCTGCCAGCGCTGCGCACGTTCACCTTCGGCGAGATTACTGTGCAGCGTGGCCAGTCCGATTCCGGGAAAACGCGCACGTACCAGGATTTCGAGTTGTGGCGTCAGCGCGATTTCCGGCACCAGCAGCAGCACCTGCAGGCCCTGCTCCAGCGCCGCAGCCGCTGCGTGCAGATAGACCTCGGTCTTGCCGCTGCCGGTGAGGCCGCGCAGCAGCAGCGGTTGGAAACGGCCGAAGGCGGCGATGGTTTCGGTGACGGCGGCTGATTGTTCTGCATTCAGCGCTGGAGCAGCATCCGCTTTGATTGCAGCCGCCGCCGGTGCGGCGGGGTTTGTTTTTTCGCAGGTGATGACCCAGCCGGCATCGCAGAACGCGCGCAGCGCCTTGCGCAGGGCCGGTGTTGCCGTGGCTTCGGCATGGGCCAGCGTGCCTGAAGTTCGCAGCAGTTCGAGCAAACGCTGCTGCGCGTATGCACGTGGCGGCAGTTGATCAGCGCTGACGGTCTGGCCTTCGGGGCTCAATGTCCAGCCTTGCGGCGGCGGATCGCGCTTGGGCACGCGGCGCAGTGCCGCGGGCAGCGCGGTCATCACCACGGCACCCAGCGGATAGGCATAGTACTCGGCGGCAAAGTGCAGCAGGCGCAGTGTGTCGTGGTCGAGCAGGGCTTCACGGTCGAGTACGCGTTGCGCCAGTTTCAGCTTGTTTTCGGCGACATCGCTCAGTTGTGGCCGCTCGACTATCACGCCGATCATCCGCCGGCGCCCGAAAGGTACCAGCACACGCGCCCCCACCACGGCCGCCGCATCGCTGCAGCGATAATCAAAGAGTTGCGGCAGCGGAACGTCAAGGGCGACGCGGATCAGCAGGCTCACACCGGGATCACAGTTAGCGGCGAAACCTGTGCGGCTTTCTCGAAACAACCGCCAAGTGGTTTAGCCAGCATGATTTTTTGCGTCTCAGGCCTGTGGAAAACACTGTTGATGAATGGCGCAAGTTTCATCGGCAGGTAAGGATTGGGCCTGTTTCTCCGCCAATCCCAGTAGGGGCAATAAAAATAGTTGTTTAAAAACAAGGTGTTAGTAAACGATATCGACCGTGCTCGGACTTGGGCCAGGCCATCGTCGCTAAGCCCTTGCTGTGTATAAGATTTTTACCGAAGTCGCGGCGCCAAGCTGCCAATCCGGCTGTTAATGATAGCGGCGACTGTGGCTGTGTACGGCTTCGACCAGCGCCGCGACATGTTCGGGGGGGGTGAACTGTGAAATGCCGTGTCCGAGGTTGAAGACATGTCCGCTGCCGCTGCCATAGGCATCGAGTACGCGACCGACCTGACCGGCGATAGCCGCCGGCGGGCTGAACAGCACCATCGGATCAAGATTGCCCTGCAGCGCGACTTTGTCACCAATGCGGCGGCGTGCTTCGCCGATATCCACGGTCCAGTCGAGGCCGACGGCATTGCTGCCGATGGCTGCGATGTCTTCCAGCCACAGGCCGCCACCCTTGGTGAACACGATGCTGGGTACGGTCTGGCCGTTCCACTCGCGATGCAGGCCGGCGATGACACGCTGCATATAGGCCAGCGAGAATTCGCGATAGGCCGCTGCCGGCAGTGAGCCACCCCAGGTATCGAACACCATCACCGCCTGTGCGCCGGCTTCAATCTGCGCATTGAGATAGGCGATCACCGCCTGCGCATTGATGTCGAGGATGTGGTGCAGCAGTTCGGGCCGTGAGTAGAGCAGGGTTTTGATGGTGCGGAAATCATCGCTGCCGCCACCCTCGACCATATAACAGGCCAGTGTGTACGGGCTGCCCGAAAAGCCGATCAGCGGCACCTTGCCGTTGAGCGCGCTGCGAATCTGTTTTACTGCGTCGAGCACATAACCGAGTGATTCACGCGGATCGGGTACGCGCAGCGCACGGATAGCAGCTTCGTCGCGCAGCGGGCGTTCGAATTTAGGCCCCTCGCCTTCGGCGAAATACAGGCCGAGGCCCATTGCGTCGGGCACGGTGAGGATGTCGGAGAAGAGGATTGCCGCATCCAGCGGAAACCGCGCCAGCGGTTGCAGCGTGACTTCGGTGGCGTAGTCCGGGTTCTTGGCAAGGCCAAGAAAGCTGCCGGCACGTTTGCGCGTGGCGTTGTACTCGGGCAGGTAGCGGCCCGCCTGGCGCATGATCCAGACGGGGGTGTACGGCACCGGCTGGCGCAGCAGCGCGCGGATGAACGTGTCGTTCTGCAACGCCGACATCAGCGCGGCAGCTCGCTCGATCCCGTCAGGAATTCATCGACCGCGCGGGCGCACTGGCGTCCTTCGCGAATCGCCCATACCACCAGCGACTGGCCGCGGCGCATGTCGCCGGCGGCGAAGACCTTGGCCACCGAGGTCTTGTAGTTTTCGGTGTCGGCCTTGACGTTGCCGCGGCTGTCTTTCTCGACGCCAGCCTGTTCGAGCAGACCGGCCGGAAGCGGACCGACAAAGCCCATCGCCAGCAGCACCAGGTCGGCCTTGAGCGTGAATTCGGAGCCCGGTACTTCCTGCATCTTGCCGTCCTTCCATTCGACGCGGGCGGCAATCAGTTTCTCGACCTTGCCGTTCTTGCCTTCGAAACGTTTGGTGGCCACCGACCAGTCGCGCTGGCAGCCTTCCTCGTGCGAGCTGGAAGTGCGCAGCTTCACCGGCCAGTACGGCCAGACCATAGGCTTGTTTTCCTGCGCGGGGGGCTGCGGCAGCAGTTCGAACTGGGTGATCGAGGCCGCGCCGTGACGGTTGGAGGTGCCGACGCAGTCGGAACCGGTGTCACCGCCACCGATGACGATGACGTGTTTGCCGGTGGCCTTGAGCTGGCCGTCGATCTTGTCGCCGGCAACCACCTTGTTCTGCTGCGGCAGGAAATCCATCGCGAAATGAACGCCTGCGAGTTCGCGGCCAGGCACCGGCAGATCACGCGGCTGTTCGGCACCACCGGTCATTACCACGGCGTCGAATTCGTCGACGATTTTATTCATTGCAATGTCCTTGCCGACATGCTGGCCGGTGCGGAATTCAACACCCTCGGCGCGCATTTGTTCGGCCCGGCGGTCGATCAGGTGCTTTTCCATCTTGAAATCGGGAATACCGTAGCGCAGCAGGCCGCCGATACGATCGGCCTTCTCGAACACCACGACATCATGGCCGGCGCGCGCCAGTTGCTGCGCGCAGGCGAGGCCTGCGGGGCCGGAACCGATCACCGCCACACGTTTGCCGGTTTTTGTCGCGGCCGGTTGCGGTTTCACCCAACCCGACTGCCAGGCCCTGTCGATGATCGCGTGTTCAATCGATTTGATGCCGACCGGATCGTTGTTGATGTTCAGCGTGCAGGCAGCTTCGCAGGGCGCCGGGCATACACGACCGGTGAATTCCGGGAAATTGTTGGTCGAATGCAGGGTGTCGATGGCGCTTTGCCAGTCCTGCTTGAACACGAGGTCATTCCAGTCCGGGATGATGTTGTTGACCGGGCAGCCGCTCATGCAGAACGGCGTGCCGCAGTCCATGCAGCGTGCACCCTGGGTGCCGGCATCCTGGTCGCTCAGGTGGCCGACGAATTCGCGCCAGTGCTTGAGCCGTTCCTGCGGTTGTTCCGCAGCCTCGTGCAGCCGCGTGTATTCCATGAATCCCGTGACTTTGCCCATCGTGTGCGCCCCTGGTCAGTGCTGAGCCGTTTTAATCATCTATAACAAAATTATGCGGCAATCTTCTTGCCCTTGACCGCGAGCTCACTCAGCGCGCGGCGATATTCGTTGGGGAATACCTTGACGAACTTGCCGCGCGCCGCGGCCCAGTTGGCGATGATCTGCTGGGCACGGACGCTGCCGGTGAGGCGTGCGTGGTTTTCGATCAGGCGCTTCGCGGCGATTTCGTCGGTTTCGCCCCGGTGCCAGATGTCACGCGGCACCTTGGCTTCCTGTTCCGATTCAGTCAGCAGAGGTTCAAGCTGCACCATCGAAGTGTTGCAGTAGGACTTGAAGCTGCCGTCTTCGTCGTAGACATAGGCGATGCCGCCGGACATGCCGGCCGCGAAGTTGCGACCCGTCTGCCCGAGTACAACCACGGTACCCCCGGTCATATACTCACAGCCGTGGTCGCCGGTACCTTCAACCACGGTACTGGCACCGGAGTTGCGCACGGCGAAGCGCTCGCCGGCCACGCCGCGGAAATAGGCTTCACCGGCAATCGCGCCATAGAGCACGGCGTTGCCGGTGATGATGTTCTGCCCGGCATCACCGCGGAATTTCGGTGATGGCTGCACCGTGATGCGGCCGCCCGAAAGGCCCTTGCCGCAGTAGTCGTTGGTATCGCCGATCAGGTTGAGCGTGATGCCGCGCGACAGGAAGGCGCCCAGACTCTGTCCGGCAGAACCGGCAAAGGTGGCGCGGATGGTGTCGTCGGGCAGTCCATCGTGACCATAGCGCCTGGCGACCTCGCCGGAGAGCATGGTGCCGACGGTGCGGTTGATGTTGCGAATCGGCATGTCGATGCTGATTTTTTCACCGCGCTCCAGCGCCGGTTTAGCGAGTTCGATCAGACGATGATCGAGCGCCTTGTCGAGGCCGTGATCCTGGCTTTCGATGTGGCGCTGAGCGACTTCCGGACCAACCTGCGGCTGGTGGAAGATGCGGCTGAAGTCGAGGCCGCGCGCTTTCCAGTGCTCGATGCCCTTGCGGGTGTCGAGCAGGTCGGCGCGACCGATCAGGTCGTTGAATCTGCGGATGCCGAATTGCGCCATCAGCGCGCGGATTTCCTCGGCGACGAAGAAGAAGTAGTTGATGACGTGTTCCGGCTTGCCAGAAAACTTCTTGCGCAGCACCGGATCCTGGGTGGCGACTCCGACCGGACAGGTGTTGAGGTGGCATTTGCGCATCATGATGCAGCCCTGGACCACCAGCGGTGCTGTGGCAAAACCGAACTCGTCGGCACCGAGCAGCGCACCAATGACAACGTCTCGGCCGGTTTTCAGCTGGCCATCAACCTGCACCGCGATGCGGCTGCGCAGGCGGTTCAGCACCAGCGTCTGCTGGGTTTCAGCGAGGCCAAGTTCCCACGGCGTTCCGGCATGTTTGATCGACGACCATGGACTGGCTCCGGTGCCGCCATCGTGGCCGGAGATGGTGACGTGGTCGGCTTTGGCCTTGGCCACACCTGCGGCCACTGTGCCGACGCCGACCTCGGACACCAGCTTGACGCTGATCGAAGCCGCGGTGTTGCTGTTCTTCAGGTCGTGGATCAGCTGTGCCAGGTCTTCAATCGAGTAGATGTCATGGTGCGGCGGCGGTGAAATCAGTTCGACGCCGGGTGTCGAGCAGCGCAGCTCGGCAATGTATTCCGACACTTTTTTACCGGGAAGCTGGCCGCCTTCGCCGGGCTTGGCACCCTGTGCCATCTTGATCTGTATCTGCTCGGCACTGGCGAGGTATTCCGCAGTGACGCCGAAGCGGCCCGAGGCCACCTGTTTGATTTTTGATTTCAGCGAATCGCCGGCCTTCAAGTCGAAGTCAGTTTCGACGCGGCCCTGGCCGAGGCGGGACATCAGCGTCTCACCGGCCTTGATCGGGGCAAAACGGCGGCGGTCTTCACCGCCCTCGCCGGTGTTCGATTTGCCGCCGATGCGGTTCATCGCGATCGCAAGAGTGGTGTGCGCCTCCGTGGAGATCGAGCCCAGTGACATCGCACCGGTGGAAAAACGCTTGACGATTTCAGCCGCCGGTTCTACCTCCTCGATCGGCACCGGGGTGCAGCGGTCGAGGCGGAATTCGAACAGCCCGCGAAAGGTCATGTGCCGCTTCGACTGGTCATTGATGATCTGCGCGTATTCGAGATAGGTTGCCGCGTTGTTGGCTCGCGTTGCGTGTTGCAGTTTGGCAATCGCGTCCGGTGTCCACATGTGCTCCTCGCCGCGTACGCGCCAGGCGTATTCACCGCCGGTATCGAGTGCGCCGGCGAGAACGGGGTCGTTGCCAAAGGCGCTGCGATGGGTGCGAATGGCTTCCTCCGCGACTTCGAACACGCCGATGCCGCCGACATTGGACGCAGTGCCCGCGAAATATTTGTCTATCAGCGGACTTGACAGGCCGATAGCCTCGAAAATCTGTGCGCCCGTGTACGACATGTAAGTGGATATGCCCATCTTGGACATCACCTTGCGCAAGCCCTTGCCGATGGCCTTGACCAGGTATTTGACCGCCTTTTCCGGATCTTCCGGCGACAGCTGCATCGCTGTTTCCAGGGCCAGGTAGGGATGTACGGCTTCGGCGCCGTAGCCACCGAGCAGAGCGAAATGATGTACTTCACGCGCCGAGCCGGTCTCGACAACCAGGCCGGCGCTGGTACGCAGCCCCTTGTCGACAAGGTGATGGTGGACGGTGGACAACGCGAGCAGCGCAGGGATCGCGACATGGTCGCGACCGACATGGCGGTCGGAGACAATGACGATCGAGTAGCCGCTGCGTACGGCGTCCTCGGCTTGCGAGGCGAGGCTGGCGAGCCTTGCTTCGATAGCCTCCTTGCCCCAGCTCACCGGATAGGTGATGTCGAGCTCGAAGGCTTTGAACTTGCCGTCGGTGTAGTGCTCGATGTTGCGGATCTTTTCCATCTCGTAGAAATCAAGCACCGGCTGGCTGACTTCGAGGCGGATCGGTGGGTTCATTTCGTCAATGCCGAGCAGATTCGGTTTTGGTCCGATGAACGACACCAGCGAGGTCACCATCTCCTCGCGGATCGGATCGATCGGCGGATTGGTGACCTGGGCGAAGAGCTGCTTGAAATATTGATAGAGGTTCTTGTTCTTGGCGGAGAGAACAGCCAGCGGAGAGTCGTTGCCCATCGAGCCCACCGGTTCTTCGCCATTGGCCGCCATAGGCGCAAGCAGGAACTTGAGGTCTTCCTGGGTGTAGCCAAAGGCCTGCTGACGGTCGATCAGCGGCACATTGCTGCGTTCCGGGGTTTTTCTCTGGCTTTCGACGTCGTCGAGCTTGACACGGATGCGCTCGATCCACTCGGCATAGGGTTTGCTCGAGGACAGCGATTCTTTGAGCTCCTCGTCGTCGATGATGCGGCCTTTCTCCAAGTCAACCAGGAACATCTTGCCCGGCTGCAGGCGCCACTTCTTGACGATCTTCTCTTCGGGGATCTGCAGGCAGCCGCATTCCGAGCCCATGATCACCAGGTCGTCGTCAGTGACAATGTAGCGGGCCGGGCGCAGGCCGTTGCGGTCGAGAGTGGCGCCGATCTGACGTCCGTCGCTGAAGGCGATCGCCGCGGGGCCGTCCCACGGTTCCATCATCGCTGCGTGGTATTCGTAGAAGGCACGGCGGTTGGCGTCCATCAGCGTGTGGCCTTCCCACGCCTCCGGAATCATCATCATCATCGCGTGCGCGATCGAGTAGCCGCCCATCACCAGCAGTTCGAGCGCGTTGTCAAAGGACGCAGAGTCGGACTGGCCGGGGTAAATCAGCGGCCACAGTTTTTCGAGGTCGTCGCCAAGCACCGGGCTGGAGATCGCACCCTGGCGCGCGCGCACCCAGTTGACATTGCCGCGCACAGTGTTGATTTCACCATTGTGCGCGATCATGCGGAAGGGATGCGCAAGGTCCCAGGTCGGGAAGGTATTGGTCGAGAAGCGCTGGTGCACCAGCGCCAGCGCCGACACCACGCGCGGGTCCTGCAGGTCCTTGTAATAGGTGCCGACCTGGGAGGGCAGCAGCATGCCCTTGTAGACGATGGTACGCGCCGACATTGAGGGCACAAAAAATTCGGTGCCGTGGGCGAGGTGAAGGGCGCGGATGGCATGCCCGGCGCTCTTGCGGATCACATATAACTTGCGCTCAAGGGCATCGGTGACACGGATTTCGGAGCTGCGGCCGATAAATACCTGGCGAATCGCGGGTTCGACTTTTTTCACCGATTCGCCGAGATCTTCACTATCGACCGGAACGTCGCGCCAGCCGAGCAGGGTCTGCCCTTCGTCCTTGATCGCGCGTTCGATTTCCTCCTCGCAGGCCAGACGCGAAGCTGGCTCGCGGGGCAGGAACACCATGCCGATGCCGTACTGGCCGACCGGTGGCAGCTTGACGCCCTGCTTGGCCATTTCCTCACGGAAAAACGCGTCGGGAATCTGGATCAGGATGCCGGCACCATCCGAAGCCTTGGGGTCGGCGCCCACCGCGCCGCGATGGGTCAGGTTGCACAGGATGGTCAGACCCTGGTCAACGATGTCGTGGCTTTTTTTGCCCTTGATGTTCGCCACAAAGCCGACGCCGCAGGCGTCGTGTTCGTTGGCACTGTCGTAAAGACCTTGGGCTGGGGGCAGGTTCGGATGGGACATCGAGGGCCTCGTTAAAACACGTTTAAAATCAATGGGTTACAGCACAAATTGCTGCGATGCCGCAGGCCATGACCATGAAAACGCAAAAAACGGAGTGAAACCCGATAAGTGTATCGCCATCAAAGGGTTGGTTCAACAGCTTGGCGCTGTTGCGCCGCGAGAAAATCTCAGCTGACGTCGATAGCAAAAAGGCGTCGGTGCTCGACGATGGCGTAACGGTCAGTCATGCCGGCAATGTAGTCGGCAATGGCGCGCGGCGTGTCTTCACGGGCGCGAGCCTGGAATTCCGGCGGCAGCAGCTGTGGCTCGGCGAAAAAGGCTTGGAACAGGTCGGAAACAATGCGTCGGGCTTTGGTGCTCATCCTGCACACGCGGTAATGACGGTAGAGATTGGTGTGCAGAAAACGCTTCAGCTCGGCCTGTTCAAGGCGGATGCGTTCCGAAAAACGGATCATTTGCGGCGCCCGGCGCACGTCATCCAGAGTCTGCGGGCCCGCGTCGCGTATGCAGGCCTTGCTCTGGCGGACCAGATCGGTGACCAGGGTATCGATCATCCTGCGCACGGTTTCGTGGACAAGGCGCCGGCCGTCGATGTGCGGAAACTCCTTCAGCGCGGCGCGCATGTGGCGGCGGAAGATGGCAACTTCCGACAGCTGGTCCATCTGCAGCAATCCCGAGCGCAGGCCGTCATCGACATCATGATTGTTGTAGGCGATTTCATCAGCCAAATTGGCGATCTGAGCTTCGAGGCTGGGCCTTTGTTTGCGGATGAAACGCTCGCCGACGTCACCGAGCTGTCGCGCGTTTTTCAGCGAACAGTGCTTGAGCACGCCTTCGCGGGTTTCGAAGGTCAGGTTCAGTCCGTCGAAGGCACCGTAACGCTGTTCCAGCACGTCAACCACCCGCAGCGATTGCAGGTTGTGCTCGAAGCCGCCATGGGGCTTCATGCAGGCATTCAGCGCATCCTGACCGGTGTGGCCGAAGGGGGTGTGACCGAGATCATGGGCAAGCGTAATCGCTTCAGTCAAGTCTTCATCCAGTGCGAGATGACGGGCGACGGAGCGCCCGATCTGCGCCACCTCGAGGCTGTGTGTGAGTCGCGTGCGGAACAGATCACCTTCGTGGTTGACGAAAACCTGGGTCTTGTATTCGAGGCGGCGAAATGCAGTGGAGTGGATGATGCGATCACGGTCGCGCTGGTATTCACTGCGGCCGCGCGGAGGGGCTTCCTTGAAGCGACGGCCGCGGCTTGTCTCCGTGCTGGCGGCATACGAAGCAAGTTCAGGTCGCATCGACACCCTCGCCTTCCAGTACCAGTTGCAGTATTTCCCGCGGCACATCCGCGGTGACAAAGGCTTCACCCAGTCCGCGCAGCAGCACGAAGCGGGTCTTGCCGCCTTCCACTTTTTTGTCGTGGCCCATCAGTTGAAGGTAGCGTTCGGCACCCAGTGCAGGGCCATGCACCGGCAGTTGCGCTCGCCCGAGCAGCGACAGCGTGCGATTGACCAGTTGTTGATCAATCAGCCCCATGCGGCGCGAAACAAGCGCTGCAATGGCCATGCCTGCCGCCACGGCTTCACCGTGCAACCAGACACCGAAACCCAGACCGGCTTCGATGGCGTGGCCGAAGGTATGGCCGAAGTTCAGGTGCGCACGCACACCCTGCTCGCGTTCATCCGCGGTGACCACCACGGCCTTGTTGCGGCAGGATTGCTCAATGGCGTGGGTCAGCGCCTCCGGCTCCCCGGCAAGCAGGCGGTCAATGTTGACTTCAAGCCATTCGAAGAACGACGCATCACCGATCAGCCCGTACTTGATGACCTCGGCCAGACCGGCGGAGAGTTCACGCGCAGGAAGTGTCTTCAGCGTGTCGGTATCTGCAATGACCACCCGAGGCTGGTAAAACGCGCCAATCATGTTCTTGCCGAGCGGGTGGTTGATCGCGGTCTTGCCGCCGACTGATGAATCAACCTGGGACAGGAGCGTGGTCGGAATCTGCACAAAAGGTACACCGCGCTGATAGGTTGCTGCGGCGAATCCGGTCATGTCACCGATCACGCCGCCACCGAGAGCTACCAGCGCCGTCTTGCGTTCGGCGTTGCGGGCAAGCAAGGCATCGAAGATGCGGTTCAGCGTCTGCCAGTCCTTGTGATCTTCACCGTCCGGCAAGATCACCACTTCATTTTCAATTCCTTCACGGGCAAGGCTTTTGCGCAGTACTTCGAGGTACAGCGGCGCCACGGTGGTGTTGGTGACGATGACGGCTTTTTTCTGAGGCAAGTGCCCAGCGATAAGGTCGACTCTTGTGAGCAGCCCCGGGCCGATGTGAATCGGATAGCTGCGCTCTTCGAGACGGACTTCAAGTGTGGCGTGGGCGGGCATCAGGATTCCGGATGTGTGGCTGCTGCGGCGCGGGTGACATCGAATTCATCAAGCCGCTGAAGAATCTGCGTAGTCAGCGCCGAGATGCTTTGCGAGCCGGTATCCACGATCAGTTCGGCCACTTCGCGGTACAGCGGATCGCGCTGCTGATGCAGATCGCGCAGGCGTGACAGCGGATCAGCGGTTTGCAGCAGCGGACGATTGCGGTCGCGTCGCGTTCTGCGCCACAGATCCTCGGGAGTCGCGCGCAGATAAATGACCCGGCCACGCGAACGAAGCAATCTTCGGTTGTCAGCGGAAAGCACGGCACCACCGCCGGTGGCCAGCACGACGCCGGGACGCCCAGTCAGAAGAGCAATCATTTTTTCTTCACGTGCCCTGAACCCGGATTCACCTTCAATTTCGAAGATCACCGGTATTTTTACGCCCGTCGACAGTTCCACCTCGGCATCGGCGTCCAGGAATTCTTTTTGCAGGCGACGTGCAAGCATCTTGCCCACGGAAGTCTTGCCTGCACCCATCAGGCCAACCAGGAATATCCGGTCATTCCTGCCGGGATCGGGATTCATATTGTGTCCACTGCGGCATGCATCCGCAGATTCTAGCCGAACCTTCGTCAGCACCATCTGCAAACAACAAAAAAGGCGGCGCATGCGCCGCCTTGTTCGCCAGGCGGGGAATCAGCGCAGCGATGCACCGTCCTTGATGATCCGCGGCGATATGAAGATCAGCAGTTCGCGACGGTCGTCAACCCGCTGGTTGTTCTTGAACATGAAGCCGATGTAGGGCAGATCGCCAAGCACCGGTATCTTGGTCGTGGTCGAGCGCTCGTCCTGGGTGTAGATGCCGCCGATCACCACCGTGCCGCCGTTTTCCACCAGCACTTCGGTTGCGACCTGCTTGGTGTCGATCGACGGGCCCGACAGCGTGTTCTGGCCGACACTGTCCTTGTTAACGCGCAGCGTCATGATCACGTTGTCGTCCGGCGTGATTTGCGGCTTGACCTTCAGCGACAGGGTCGCCTTGCGGAAGGACACGCTGGTTGCTCCGCTGGATGTGGCCTGCTGGTAGGGGATTTCCGTGCCCTGCTCGATGGTGGCCTCGATCTTGTCGGCGGTGATCACGCGCGGGCTGGAGATGATCTTGCCCTTGCCGTCAGCCTGCAGTGCCGACAGTTCCAGGTTGAGGAACTTGGTGCTTCTGTCGTTGAACAGCAGGAATGAGAACACGCCAGGGTTGGCGCCGGAGAGACCCTGGGACGGCAGGTTGACCATCAGACTGTCGTTGAAAGTCGTGGCAGCGGTTGTCTGGTTGGTGCGGAAAGCGCTGTTGGCGAGGGAACCGCCAAGTACGTTTGCGTTCACGCCATTGCCGCTGCCCACGCGGAAGCCCTGGCCGGTTGTGTCATTGAAGCCCAGACGCGCGCCAAGGTTTCGGCTGAATGTGTCGTTGGCCTCAACAATCCGCGACTCGATCATCACCTGGCGCACCGGTATGTCAATTTGGCGCAGCAGCTTGCGCACCTCCTCAAGCCGGGAGGGCGTGTCCTGCACGAACACCGTGTTGGTGCGCACATCGACCACCGCGCTGCCGCGCTTGGAAAGAATGCGCTGCTTGGGATCCGAAAGCAGGGACTGGAAGTCCGCAGCCTTCTGATAATTGACCTGCATGCTTTCGGTGCGCAGGGGCTCAAGGTCGGCGATTTGAGAGCGTGCTTCGAGCGCGAGTTTCTCCCGTGTGGCAAGTTCGTCACGGGGGGCAATCCACACCACATTGCCGGTCTTGCGCATGTCGAGGCCCTTGCTTTGCAGGATGATGTCCAGGGCCTGATCCCAGGGCACGTCCTTCAGTCGCAGAGTCAGACTGCCACCGACGGTGTCGCTGGTGATGACATTGAGTCCGGTGAAGTCGGCAATGACCTGCAGCACCGCGCGCACTTCAACGTTCTGGAAGTTGAGCGAAAGCTTCTCGCCGGTGAAGCCGGGTTGCACCAGACGGTTGGCGTCGTCGGCAACCCGTTTGACTTCAAGAATGAAACGGTTGTCTGTCTGGAAGGCAGAATGTTCCCAAGCTCCGCGCGGCGTGATCACCATGCGTGTGCTATTGCCTTGGGCGAATGTCTCGATGGTGTCAACGGGTGTGCCGAAATCAACGACATCAAGACGTCGCGTCAGGTTTTTGGGAACGGAAGTATTCAGAAAATCAACAATCAGCGAGCGCCCCTGGATACGCAGATCAATGCCGACTTGGTTGTCCGACAGATCAACAACAACGCGGCCTTCACCGGTCTTGCCACGGCGGAAATCGATGTCACGCAGGCTGTGTTTCCCGTCATTGGGGCGGGCCTGTGCGAAGGTCTGCGCTGCCGGCGCCGGCGCAGCGGAGGCGGAGGTTGCCGAACCACCCAGGGTGACCAGGACGGTGTTGCCTTCGATCCGGGTGTCGTAGCCGACCTGGCGACTGGTTTCCAGAACGAGGCGCGAACGGTCACCGGCCTGGACGATATTTACCCGGCGGACATCACCTTCGTTGAGATCGTGAATGTTTTTGCCCGAGCCGTTGGCAGTGTTCGGAAAATCGAAAGCAATACGAGGGGGATTGTTGACCACAAAGCTTGCCGGTGCCGTGGCGGGCGCGCCTTTGAGGGTGATGCGAACCACAGTGGAGCCGCCGGGCTGCGAAGTGACGTTGACAGCCTCGATACTGTTCTGGGCCAGCACCGGTGCCATACTAATGGCCAGAATCGCCGCAGCGATCCATCGGGTCATTCGAACCAGCAGATTGTGAGCGTGCATCATTTACCACCTCCCTGTTCCTGCAGCATCAGCGCCTGTTCCTTTTCTTCCCAGTTGCCGCCGCTGTCTTGAACGATTTCCTTCAGTTTGATATCGGTTTCGCTGATGGCCACGATGCGCCCGAAATTCTGGCCCATGTAGTTGCCGGCCTTGACCCTGAACAGGGCGCTGTCCGGTGAGCGCACCAAAGCGAAGGTCTGACCTTTTTGCTGCAAAGTGCCGACCATCTTCAGGTTTTCCAGCGGAAAGGCCTCAAGCGCCTCACGCTGACGGTTGAAGTCGGGTTGCAGCCCGCCCTTGACTGTCGACTTCGGAGGCTCGATCTTGCGCGGCCGGAACGGGTCGGTGAGTTCATAGGCGTTGTAGGCGAAAGGCTCGTAGGGCTTGACTTCGGGCAGCGGTGGAATGCGTCCGCCGGGAAGTTTGTCCGACTCGCGTACGAACTGGCGCAGGTCCGAGTGTTCCTCGCTGCTGCAGCCACCGAGCAGGGCAGTGAAGCCGAGTACGGCGATGATCAGGGTTTTGCTGTTCATTTTTTCGCCCCGCCCTTGGCACTCTTGCGCTGGGCTGCGAGTTCGCTGTCATCCAGGTAGCGGAAGGTCTTGGCAACCGCGTCCAGCGTCAGTCCATCCTTGCCGGCGTTCAGCGAGATGTCGTTCAGCGTGACGATGCGCGACAGGCGGCCAATATCGCTGGCGAAAGCTCCAAGGTCGTGATAACTGCCGGATACTTTCAGCGTGATCGGCAACTCGGCGTAAAAATCACCCTGCGTCTCGGATGCCGCGGGCTTGAACAACTCAAACTGGAGGCCCCGGCCCAACCCGGCCTGGTTGATGTCGGTGAGCAGGGCGTCCATTTCCGAGCGGCCCGGAAGCTGTTTGAGCAGGGCACCGAACTGGGATTCGATATCCACCAGCTGCTTGCGGTAGGCCGGCAGGTCGATGGCCTGTTTTTTCTTGTCGAGGAAGGTGGTGCGCAGCTGCTCTTCCTTGGCTTTGGCATCATCAATCTGGGCCAACTGGTCCTGCCAGTCAAACCAGTAGCTGGCGCCGACCAAAACGATCAGCAGCAAAAGCAGGACACCGAGCTTGGGCAGGATCGGCCAGCTGCCGATCTTGTTGGGGTCCAGTTTCTTGAGTTCGTCAAGCGTCATGGTTTAGCCCTTTTTGCCGCCTTTCTTGTCGCTGGATTCAGCGGCAGCACGGGTCACGTCGATGTTCATTGTGAATTCGTTAAGGCGCTGTCCCCCCTGGGAAACAGACTTGATTTCCACCAGGCTTGCGTTCTGCAGGTACTGCGAGCTTTCCAGGTTGCGCATCAGCGTTGAAACCCGTGCCTGAGACTGTGTGAAACCGCTGATCGACACCTTGGTGCCTGATTGCTTGATCGATTTCAGGTACATGCCGTCTGGAAGCTGTCGCACCAGCTGGTCTAGCAGGTGCACGACTTCGGCACGGTTGCTCTGCAGGGTTTCGACCACCTGTTTGCGTTTGAGCAATGCGGCAATCTGTTCCTTCAGCTTGTTGATTTCTGCGATTTCCTTGTCGATCTTGACGATTTCCTCTTCAAGATACTTGTTGCGTGCCTGCTGGTTGTTCAGCACACCGTCAAGGTAGGTGTGCACGCCAAACCAGATCGCGGCACCCGTTACGACAACCACGCCCAGCATGACCAGGAAATGCTGCTGCTGCTGCTTGCGCCGCATCTCGCGATGCGGCAGCAGATTGATTCGGGCGGTCATTTGTCGAATCTCCTCAGCGCCAGGCCGCAGGCAACCATCAGGGAGGGCGCGTCCTGTTCGAGATTCTTGCGGCGGATCTGGGCCGACATGCCCATGTTCGCGAAGGGATTTGCAACGGAGGTTTCCACCTGCGCGCGCTTGGATACCGCTTCTGCGATGCCGGGGATCGCCGCACAGCCGCCGCAGAGAATGATGTGATCAACCTTGTTGTACTGGGTCGATGAAAAGAAGAACTGGATCGCTCGAGCGATCTCTAGCCCCATATTGTCGAGGAAGGGCACCAGCACTTCGGATTCGTAGTTTTCAGGCAGGCCGCCGGCGCGTTTAGCCGCTTCGGCTTCTTCGGCGGAAAGCCCGAACTTGTTCTGTATTTCCTGCGTCAGCTGGACGCCGCCGAAAGGTTGATCGCGCAGGTAAATCGACTGATCATTGCGCAATACGTTGACGCTCATCGTGGAGGCACCAATGTCCACTACCGCGATATTGAGGTCGCGGCCACGTTCGGGCATCGTGCTTTCGATCAGTTCGAAAGCAGCCTGTGCGGCGAAAAGATCAACATCCATGACCAGCGCCTTGAGGCCGGCCCCCTCTGCGACAGCAACACGATCTTCAATCTTGTCCTTGCGCGAGGCTGCAATCAGCACCTCGACATCCTCAGGGCTGTTCGGCGCAGGGCCAACCACCTGGTAATCAAGATTCACCTCTTCCAGCGCAAACGGGATGTATTGATTGGCTTGCAGCTCCACTTCGTTGCCCAGGTCATCATCTGACTGGCCGGCAGGCACGAGGATTTTTTTGCTGATCACAGCCGCATTGGGCAGCGCGAGGGCCAGATTCTTGTAGTTACTGCCAAGCCGCTTGTGACATCGTTTGACAGCTTCGATGACAGCGTCAAGATTGTTTACATTGCCTTCGACCACCGAATCATGGGGCAGGGGTTCGATGGCGTAACGTTCAAGGCGATAAGCCCCTTTGCCGGCGTCACCGATCTCCACCATCTTCACCGCCGAGGAGCTGATGTCGGTGCCGATCAACGGCGGTGTCTTGGGCTTGAAAAGAGCCTCAAATGCGTCGAAATTAAGGCTTATTTTGCCAATGGCCATAACGGTTTATGGATATTTATTCAGAAAACACTTTAATTAATTCTGACAACTTATTGTCAGAACACACTTTTCTGCCGCATTTCTTTTGCGGAATGTTGCGCCTATAATGCAGCGCGATTGACGTAACTGTGCAGGATTTTCCGGCCCAGCGCAATAAGATTTTGCATGAGATGTGGCGCGTAACCCACAGATTTCTTTGACTTTTTTCACAAAATCGGTTTTCCACTAGATGTCCGTCCGTTGGTGGGTCTTCCCACTATTACTGGTGTTTTTGCTGGCTTCGGCCGCGGTATTGGTGCTCGGATTCGCCGCCGTCCTGATCTCGCCGACCCTGCCGTCGCTGGAAATTCTGACCGATTACCGGCCGAAAATCCCGCTGCGGGTATATAGCGCAGATGGCAAGCTGATTGGTGAATTTGGCGAGGAGCGGCGGGCGGTGGTCAAACTCGAACAGGTGCCCAAGCCCCTGATCAACGCCATTCTCGCCGCAGAGGATGAGCGCTTTTTCCAGCACGGTGGAGTCGATTATCTAGGTGTCGCACGTGCCGCGCTGTCGAATTTCACTTCGGGTGGTGTGCGCCAGGGGGCTTCGACCATCACGATGCAGGTGGCCCGCAATTTTTTCCTGTCCAAGGAAAAAACGCTCACCCGAAAATTCAACGAAATGCTGCTGGCGTTCAAGATCGAGTCCAGCCTGAGTAAACAGCAGATTCTCGAGCTCTACATCAATCAGATATACCTGGGGCAACGCGCCTACGGATTTGCCGCCGCCGCGCAGATCTATTACGGCAAGACGCTGAATGAGCTTTCAGTGTCGCAACTGGCGATGCTGGCCGGCCTGCCCAAGGCCCCTTCCCGCTTCAACCCGGTCGCCAATCCCGCACGCGCCAAGCTGCGCCAGCAGTATGTGCTGCGGCGCATGCGCGAACTTGGCACGATCACACCCGAGCAACTCGCCATGGCGGACAAGGAGCCGCAGGCGGTGCGCGCAGGCCTCAGCGAATTCGCGGTGCGTGCCGACTTCCTGGCCGAGATGGTGCGCGCCCAGATGTTCGAACGTTTCGGGGAGGATGCGTATACCCGGGGCATCAAGGTGTACACCACGCTCCTGGTGGACCACCAGAGGGCCGCCTACGAGGCGCTGCGCAAGGGCGTGCTCGATTATGATCGCCGTCACGGCTATCGCGGTCCCGAAGCCTTTGTCGAGATCGGCAAGGACGTCACCGACGAAAAACTTGAAGACGCGCTTCAGGATATTGCTGACAGCGACGAGTTGTATCCGGCGATCGTTCTCGAGGCTTCGCCGAAACAGGTCCGGCTGTACCGGTCTGGCGGAGAACGCATCACCATCGGCGAGGAGGGACTGAAATTTGCAGCCCGGCTGCTGGCGGAAAATGCCCAGGCCAGCCAGCGCATCCGCCGTGGCGCTGTGGTGCGCATCAACAAGGACGATAAGGGCCGCTGGCAGTTTGCCCAGTTGCCGCAGGTGGAATCGGCACTGGTTTCCGCAGACCCGCGCAGTGGCGCGATCCGCGCGCTGGTCGGCGGGTTTGATTTTGGCCGCAATCAGTACAACCACGTCACCCAGGCGCTGCGTCAGCCGGGTTCAAGCTTCAAGCCTTTCATTTATTCGGCGGCCCTGGAAAAAGGATTTACGGCGGCAACCGTCATTAATGATGCGCCTTTGACCTTCACCGCGGCGCAGACCGGCTCAGAACCCTGGGAGCCGAAAAATTACGATGGCAAGTTTGACGGTCCGATGCGCCTGCGCACCGCCCTCGCCAAATCGAAAAACCTGGTGTCGGTGCGCATTCTGCAGGCGATCACGCCGCAATACGCGCAAGACTATGTTTCGCGCTTCGGCTTTGATCCGAAGCTGCATCCGCCGTACCTGACGATGGCACTGGGTGCGGGCAATGTGACGCCGATGCAGATGCTTGGCGCCTACTCCGCTTTTGCCAATGGCGGCTTCCGTGTCGCACCGTATTTCATCGAACGTATCGAAGACGACAAGGGTGCGCTGCTGTTCTCCAGCCAGCCGGCGATTGCCGGTGAAAGTGCAGAACGCGTCATCGATTCACGCAACGCCTTCATCATGTCGAGCCTGATGCGTGATGTCGTGCGCAGCGGCACGGCAACCCGCGCCCTGCGACTGAAGCGTGGCGATCTGGCCGGCAAGACAGGAACCACCAATGAATTCGTCGATGCCTGGTTTGCCGGCTATCAGCCGACGCTGGTTGCGATTGCCTGGATGGGTTTTGACCAGCCGCGCAGCCTGGGACGCAACGAAACCGGCGGCAGTGCAGCGCTGCCGATCTGGATCGATTACATGGCAGTAGCGCTGAAAAACGTACCCGAGGAGCCGCTGACCCCGCCGCCGGGCGTGATAGCCATGCAGATCAATCAGGACACCGGTCTGCGGGTCACGGATGGCGGCATCAGCGAATACTTCTATCAGGAGTACGCGGCGCCATCCGCCGAGAGTGGCGCCGAAAAACTGCCCGAGGACGCGCGCGGACAGTTGTTCTGAACATCGGTACTGCCTTGACGGCTGCCCCGCTTTTGCCGATGCTGTCGGCGTTGGCTGTACGCTGCGGAGTATGAAGATGTCGAAGGCGAGAATTCGCGATGATGTTCGCAGCGCGATCGCCGTGCAGGCGGCGCGTCTTATGGCCGAGGATGGCATCGAGGACTATGGCCTCGCAAAACGCAAGGCGGCCCGCCGGCTCGGCCTGCCGGATAATGGCAGCCTTCCCAACAATGCCGAAGTCGAGGCGGCACTGCGCCAGCACCAGGAGATCTACCTGCCCGATGATCAGCGGCGGCGCGTCGCCGCCTTGCGGGAACTGGCCCTGGAACTGATGCACGGATTCGAGCTTTTCAATCCCCATCTGACTGGTTCCGTGCTGTCGGGCATTGCAGGACCTTATGCCACGATCCAGCTCCAGTTCTATACCGACAATTCAAAGGCGGTCGAATTGTTCCTGATCGACAGGGGTATGGCGTACCGCACCTCAGAAACGAGACTGTTCCTGGGTGGCGAGATGCGCGCGGTGCCGGTGTTCACGTTCGACAATGACGCCACTGAAGTGGAACTGGTCGTCCTTGAAGCTCGTGACCTCAGGGCGCCGGTGCGGGCCTCTGCGGAAGGTCGCATCATTGAGCGTGCAAAAACCGCGGTCGTCGAGACCCTGCTCGGGCGTTAGCCCCTGGCGTCTTCCGTCAGCCAGCGCGCGGCGTCGAGCGCGTAGTAGGTCAGGATGCCATCCGCGCCGGCACGTTTGAATGCAAGCAGCGCCTCCAGCGCACATTGGCGTTCATCAAGCCAGCCCTTGGCTGCAGCGGCTTTCAGCATAGAGAACTCACCGCTGACCTGGTAGACATAGGTCGGTGCGTGGTATTGATCCTTCACCCGGCGCACGATATCAAGGTAGGGCATGCCGGGTTTAACCATCACCATGTCCGCCCCTTCCTGCAGGTCAAGGCCGACCTCCCACAGCGCCTCGTCGCTGTTTGCCGGATCCATCTGGTAGGTGCGCTTGTCGCCCTTGCCGAGTTGTTTCAGCGAGCCCACGGCGTCACGAAACGGTCCGTAAAAGCCGGAGGCGTACTTCGCGGAATACGCCATGATCCGGGTATGAATGAACTTGCGGCTGTCGAGCACTGTGCGGATTGCGCCAACCCGGCCATCCATCATGTCTGAAGGGGCAACAATATCGACACCGGCATCAGCACAGACCAGCGCCTGCTTTTCCAGCACCGCCAGTGTTTCATCGTTGAGCACATAACCCTGACTGTCGACGACGCCATCATGGCCATGAGTGGTGTAGGGGTCGAGGGCGACGTCAGTGATCACGCCAAGCTCGGGCAGGCGCTTTTTTAAGGCTGCCACCGCGCGGGGAACCAGTCCCCGCGGGTTTACGGCCTCGCGGCCATCGGCGGTTTTCAAAGAGCGTTCTATGGCGGGAAACAAGGCGATGGCTGGAATCCCGGCACGCAACGCGGTTTCAGCCTGCTTCAGCAAACGATCAATCGTGTAGCGCTGTACGCCAGGCATCGAATCGACCGCAACCGCACTTCCCTTGCCTTCAATTACAAACAGCGGATAAATCAGGTCATCGCTGCTGAGGCGGTGCTCCCGCATCAGACGTCGCGAAAATGCGTCCTTGCGCATCCGGCGCATCCGCAGCGCGGGAAATCTGCCTAATGGGAGCATGAATCCAACCTCATGTTTAATATGAATATTTTTGAATAAATTCAGCGGGAACTAATCCCGATTATAGCTATCAGAGTAAACAGACAGCTCTGCTGTCTCCCGCTTCCCTCCCTGAGCGGGAACCTTCATGCTAGTGAAGGCCCTTCGCCCCCGGTTTACTCCCCTTTACCGGGGGCTTTTTATTGCTTCAGCGATTTGGCGATGACGGCCTGGGCTTCCTGCACGCCGGTCTTGCGTAACCCGGAAAACAATTGGTGAGAAATGATGCCGGGGCAGGTGGCAAGTTCAGCGGCCGCTGAACGCAGCGCTGCATCGGCTTCGCGCCGTGTCAGTTTATCGACCTTGGTCAACAGCACATGAACCGGCTTGCCAGTGGGGGCCAGCCACTCCAGCAGGTAACGATCATAGGGTGTGATGCCTTGCCTCACATCTGCCACTAAGATCAGTAATTTCAAAACCTTGCGCGTAGTAATGTAAGTGCTGACCAACTCGGTCCAGCGCGCCTGCTCCTGAGCTGGAACCGCAGCGTAGCCATAGCCTGGCAAATCGACCAAGTGCCTATCCGCCCCCATGTCGAAAAAATTGAGCGCCTGGGTGCGCCCAGGTGTCTTGCTGACAAAAGCCAGTTTTTTGCGGTTGGCCAAGGCGTTGATAGCCGTGGATTTGCCGGCATTGGAGCGGCCTGCAAAAGCGACTTCGGCGCCACGATCAGGAGGCATGTCGGCAGGTAGGTAGACGGCGTAGCGAAACTCCAGTTGCGAGAACAGGGACACGGCGGGATTCCTTGGCGCCGCAGCGAGCGACCCCGTTAAATGCTATAGAATACAAGCCTTTTTTGCAGACTGCTGAATTTAGGAGCTTGTAATGAATCATCCTCGTCGCATCCGCCGGCCACTTTTTGCCGGCCGGCACTGGGTCGGCGTGATGATCACGCTGCTTGCATCGCATGTTGCGGCGCAGGGTGTAATCAAGGGTGATCCGGCCAAAGCCCAACAGATCGTGACCCAGGTCTGTGCGGCCTGCCACGCCGCCGACGGCAACAGCCCGTCACCAGCCAATCCCAGCCTTGCCGGACAGCATCCCGAATACCTTTACAAGCAACTGCGCAATTACAAGTCACAAAATGGCAAGCCACCGGAACGCAACAACGGCGTGATGGCGGGCATGGTCGCTGCATTGAGCGACGACGATATGAAAAACCTCGCCGCCTATTACGCCGGCCAGAAACCGAAGCCGCGAGCTGCCAAGGATGCCAAGCTGGCCAAGCAGGGCGAAGCGATCTACCGCGGGGGCATCATGGCCAAGGGTGTGGCGGCCTGCGCTTCCTGCCACGCCACCAACGGAGCGGGTATGCCGGCACAGTTTCCGCGCCTTGCCGCGCAGCATGCCGAATATACGGCAGGGCAGCTCAAGGCCTTCCGCAGCGGCCAACGCGCGAACGATGCTGCGGCGATGATGCGCACAATAGCCGCCAAGATGAGCGACCAGGAAATCGCAGCGGTATCTGAATACATTGCAGGTTTGCGTTGAACTGAACGACGCCTGATACGTCAATCAAGGGAGACCCTCCAAGTCTCCCTTTTTTTCGCTGCAGAGAACCTGACATGGCCCAGCAACCGACCGTCCGCGCGTTCTACGACCTCCTTTCGTCGATGCGTTTCGCGATCAGCCTGCTCACCGTGCTGGCGGTGGCTTCCGTGGTCGGTACGGTACTGAAACAGGCGGAACCCTATCCCAACTATGTCGCGCAATTCGGTGCGTTCTGGTTTCCGGTGTTCGAGACACTTGGGCTCTACAACGTCTATAACGCAGCGTGGTTTTTGCTGATTCTCGGCTTCCTGGTGCTGTCGACCAGCACCTGTGTGTTGCGCAACGGCCCGTCCATGCTGCGCGAAATGCGCAGCTTCCGCGAGCAGGTGACCGAGCGCTCGCTGCAGCACATGCCGTTACATGCCGAACTGTCCTGCGCCAACACGGCGGGGACTGTCAGCCTGGTGACAGCCTACCTGCGGCAATCGGGTTATCGCTTTCGCGAACAACAGCGCAGCGGCGAAGCCGGCACGCTGATAGCCGCAAAAGCCGGCAGCTATCATCGCGCCGGGTATCTGCTGGCGCACTGCGGTATCGTGATCATCTGCATCGGCGGTCTGCTCGACGGCAACATCCCGTTGAAATTGCTGCAACTGACCGGTCAGAAGGTGATCGAGACCCGCAATCTTCCGCAAAGCCAGGTGCCGCCGCAGAGCCGTCTGTCGCCATCCAACCCGTCATTCCGCGGCAACATCAATATTCCCGAAGGCAGCAGCGCCAACGTGGTGTTCATGAACGTTGCGGACGGCTACCTGGTTCAGGACCTGCCATTCACCATTGCGCTCAAGCGCTTTCACATCGAGCATTACTCCACCGGCCAGCCGCGGGATTTTGCCAGCGACATCACGGTGATCGACCGCGAAACCGGTGAAAAATTTGACCGTACCATTCGCGTCAACCATCCATTCATTCACCGTGGCGTCGCCATTTACCAGGCCAGTTTTGCGGATGGCGGCACGAGGATGCAGTTGCGTGGCTGGCCCCTGCTCGCCCCGCGCGCCAGCGCTTTCGATGTGGCCGGCGCGGTCAACGAGGCCACCGTCGTGCGCTCGGGTGACACCGAGATCCGGGTCGAATTGAACGATTTCCGGCCTTTCAATGTCGAGGACCTGTCATCCAATGAAGGCGGCTCTCGGGTGAATACCGCCAGCGTCTCGAAAAAGGTGCTCGATCAGCTTGGTTCCGGTGCCGCTGACCTTTCAGCCAAGGACCTGCGCAACGTCGGCCCGAGTTTCCAGTACCGGTTGCGCGATACCCAGGGCCAGGCACGGGAATTCAGCAACTACATGTTGCCGCTGCAACTGGATGGCGCCTGGTACCTGATGAGCGGTGTGCGCGGCAACCCCAACGAGGGTTTCCGCTACCTGCGGCTGCCTCTTGATGCCGAGGGGCGCGTGGACAGCCATATGCAGTTGCGTACCCTGCTGCTCGATGAAAAGCTCTGGCCCGAACTCGGCCGTCGTTTTGCCCGCAGTGCCGCAAGCAGCAGTCCTGCATCATCGACGCTGCGAGAGCGGCTCGCCGAAAGTGCCGAGCGCGTACTGCAGATGTTCGCCGTGCGTGGTTTCGAGACCGTGGTGCAGTTCATCGAGAAGGGCGTGCCGGAGGCCGAACGCGAGAAGGCGGCTGATGTCTACATCCGCATCCTCGAGAGCGTGGCCCTGGAGGCGTTGCAGCTGGGGCGGGCCCGCGCCAGACTGGCGCCCCTTGAGGACAATGAAAAGACCCAGCGTTTTATCCGCGACAGCCTGATTTCGATCAGCGACAGCTTTGCCTACGGCGCTCCGTTTTACCTGCAACTTCTGCAGTATGAAGAGGTCAAGGCTTCGGGGCTGCAACTCACCCGTTCGCCAGGCAAGAACATCGTCTACGGCGGCTCGCTGCTGCTGGTGCTGGGGGTGTTCGCGATGCTTTATATTCGCGAACGGCGGCTGTGGGTGCTGGTGCGGGAGGATCGCGGCACCCTGTTGATGGCAATGGCTGTCAACCGCCAGACGCTGGAAAATGAACGCGAGTTCGAACAACACCGTGCCGCGCTGGCCGCGGCGGTCAAATCCGGAACACGAGGCTGAACATGGAAATCACCCACACCCTGCCGCCTTCACGCAACTGGCTGCGCCAACTGACCTGGTTCGACTGGTTGTATGCAGCGGGCCTGATGTTCGGAGCGGTTTACGCTCTGAAGCTTTATGCGCCATTCATGGATGGTTACGAAAAAGCGATCCTGGCCGGTACGGCCCTTTCGCTTGCCGGGTTTGGCTGGCACTGGAAGGGCGTCCGGGTGTTGATCATCGTAATCGCCGCGGTGAGCCTTTGGAGCATCTCGCTGTACCAGGGTGATCTTGCGCGGGCCGACCAGGTGTTTTTCCTGAAGTACATGATCTCCAGCCAGACCGCGATCATGTGGATGTGTTTTCTGTACGCGATGGCTACGGTGGCGTATTGGGCGGGACTTTTTGCCAGGTCCGAAAACATCTCCCAGGCCGCCACCGGACTGACCTGGAGCGCAACAGCCATGGGCTTCATCGGCCTGATGGTGCGCTGGTATGAGTCATATCTGATCGGTCCCGATGTCGGTCATATTCCGATCAGCAATCTCTATGAGGTCTTCGTGCTGTTCTGCATCACCACCGCGCTGCTGCACCTGTACTACGAGGGGCACTATGCCACACGCCGCCTCGGCGCCTTTGTGTTGCTGATCATTCTCGCCGCGGTATGGTTCATCCTCTGGTACACCTTCGACCGGGGCGCGCATGAAATCCAGCCGCTGGTCCCGGCACTGCAGTCGTGGTGGATGAAAATCCATGTGCCCGCAAACTTCGTTGGTTATGGCGCCTTTTCGATTGCGGCGATGGTCGCCGTGGCCTATCTGCTGTCCAGCAAGGGCTGGCTCACCCGGGTGCTGCCGCCGGCCACGCTGATGGATGATGTGATGTACAAGACCATCGCTATCGGCTTCATCTTTTTCACCATTGCCACCATTCTCGGCGCGATGTGGGCGGCCGAAGCCTGGGGCGGCTACTGGTCCTGGGACCCGAAGGAAACCTGGGCGCTGATCGTCTGGCTGAACTACGCGGCCTGGCTGCACATGCGGCTGATCAAGGGGCTGCGCGGACCGGTGCTCGCGTGGTGGGCGATTGTCGGCCTGCTGGTCACCACCTTCGCCTTCATCGGCGTCAACATGTTCCTTTCGGGCCTGCACTCCTACGGTTCGCTGTAACCCCGGTCAAGGCATCAGCGGTGTTGCAGGCGGCAGTTTGAAGCCGGCCTGCGCGGCGAGTTCGCGCAGGCGGTCGGGATAGTCGGAGATGATGCCGTCAACGCCGAGTGCAAGCATGCGCTGGATGTCATCATCATCGTTGACCGTCCAGACAATCACCTTCAGCCCCAGTGTCTTGGCTTCGTGAAGCGATTGCCCGGTTAGGTCGCCGTGGTGCGGCGACCAGATTTTTCCGCCTGCCGCCTGCACCATGCGCGGCACCGAGCCGCCATGCTCACTGACATGTCGCCCCGCCGTCCATGCTGAAGCCCGTTCGCCGGCGCGGATGTTGTCCATCCAGTCCCGCTGCGCACTGAGGTATACGGTGGCGATTTCCGGTGCATCACGCTGCACGATGTCGAGCGTTCGCCAGTCAAAGGACTGGATGGTGGTGCGGGACTGCAGGCCCGCGGCACGTATTTCCGCGATCAGCAGTTTTGCGAATCGTTCAGGTGATGGTGCGAGGGCCGGATGTTCCGGTGAAATCTTGGTCTCGATATTGAAGCGCACAACATCGTTGTTCGCCCGCCGCGCCAGTGCAAGAACCTCTGCCAGTTTCGGGATTGCCGTGCCGTCGACCGCCTGCTGCCGCGGGAAACGCCGGGCATAGTTGCTGCGCGGGTCAATGTGGCCGACGTCGTAGCGCTGCAGTTCCCAGTAATTCAAGGCATGAATGGCCAATGCCGTACGCGGGTCCAGCCAGCGTCCGTTTTCTCGCGTGATCTCGGGATTGAGCAGCAGATCGTGACTGACCACCAGCACCTCATCAGCGGTGACCGCGACATCGAGTTCGAGAGTGCTGACGCCGAGGGACAATGCGGCGGCGAAGGCGGGCAGCGTGTTTTCCGGGTACAGGCCGCGCGCGCCGCGATGGCCCTGAAGGTCAAGTGCAGCGGCGGGAATCGCGCCCATCAACAACGCTGCAACGATGATCCGGTGCAGCCGCACATCAGCTCACTCGCCGGCGGCGAGAAAGGAAGTCAGGCGCCAGCCTGCTTCAGTCCTGCGAAAGCAGGCCAGTTGTTCGATCGGGCTGCGGATATGTTCTTCCGGCACATAACCGGCGCGGTCGCGATAACGGATACGCACCCATTTCTGCTTGACCCCGGGATCGCGATCCGCCACTTCCCAGTCAGCAACACCGACAATGACATGCCCGATGCGGCCGCGGATCTCGGCATCACCCGAGGGCTCAGCACGTACATCGGTCTCGCGGACGGTGACCGCACCGTTGCCGTGCGGATCGATATCGATGGGCCATTGCGGCAGCACATAGGGCGCACACAGGCTGCGCGGCATCTGGTCATGACGGTAGTAAGCCGAAGGCAGTTGCAGCGCGCGGGCCAACTCACGCCACAGCGGGCCGTCGTCGGCATCGGGTTCCCATTGGCGGCGGAATTCCTCGAGTCCGCGAGGCCGTTCCAGGCCGTTGCGGATGTTGCGATCAATCACAGTCATCAAGAATTTGCGGTCGCGCTGCTGTACGGCTGTCAGCAGGCGGTCACGAAACCGGGTCCAGCCCGGATCAGCAGCACCTTCATCACGCGGCACGTAAGGTATTTCCTGTGCCGGCACCACGGCGGGCACGGACAGGATGATGGCGGCGAGCAGCAGGCGAGTGAAGCGGAAGCAATTCATGGCGGGATGATGCCAGGCGTGGCGTGCGCGAAAGCCCGCATCTTAGGGGTGCGGCCCGCGGCAGACAACCTGCGTGGCGGCTGATCAGGCGGCGGAAGACACGTCCTGCTGGCTGCGCAGCAACTCCACTGCGGCATCACGCGAATCGAGCACGCGGCGACGAGCGATACGTTCCGCGGCATCACCATCACCATCACGGATGGCCTGCAGCAATTGCTGCCAATGCTGCACCGACTGCCGGCGGCGCTGCGGCGTGGACAGGCCGAGGCGGGTGTAACGCACGGTCTGCACGGCCAGTGATCCGAGGATGGCCTGTAACCGGTGGTTGCCGGCGGCGTGGGTGAGCAGGCGGTTGAGCCGGGTCACGATTTCGACATAGTCGTCGCCCAGGCCCGGCAGTTCCGCAACCTGCTGCAATTGCGCGATTTCCGGTTCGAGCTGGGGAATCAGCGCATCGCGCGACGGGTTCTCGGCAATCATGCGGTCGCGCAGCCCGTTGAGCATGGCGCGGATGTCGAAGATCTCGTTAACCTCTTCGATCGTGGGATTGGTGACCTGGGCGCCGCGCCGGGGAAGGATGATTACCAACCCTTCTTTTTCCAGCAGCCGCAGCGCCTCACGCACCGGACCACGGCTGACTTCAAATTCAGCGGCGACCCCCTGCTCCATGATGCGTTGGCCCGGCGCATAGGCGCCGGACAGGATGCGTTCCGACAGCCGGGCGGCAATCTGTTCGGCCAGCGACTGGGTCAGTGGCAACGTGGCCAGCGTGACGGAGGCTGCAGGAGCACGAGAAGTCATGGGTAAAGACTATGTCCACTTTGTATGATTGTCAACAATCTTCTTGACAACATAATGAGGGCAGACCTAGTATCCCGCCACCCCATTTCGAATTTTCCGAGGAGCAAAACCATGGCCCGCATCGAAGTCAAATCCGAAATTACCGGCACCGTCTGGCAGCTCAAGGCCAAACCCGGCGACCAGGTCGAGGGCGGCGATGTGCTGATCGTCATCGAGTCGATGAAGATGGAAATTCCGGTCATCACCGAAGACGGCGGCAAGGTTGTTGAAATCCTGGTCAAGGAAAAAGACCCGGTGTCCGAAGGCCAGGTGGTTGCGATCATCGAAGAGTGAGTGGTTGCTATCTATAACAATGCAGGCACACACTTACATTATAAATAATTGTTTTTAAACATATATTTTTATACCGGCGCCGATGAGCTGGATGCCTGAAATCGAAGAACTGCAACGCCGCCGCCAGCTGGCAGAGGCCTGTGGCGGGGTCGATGCAGTGGCCAGGCACCATGCCCACGGCAAGCTGACGGTACGCGAGCGTATCGCCGGACTGGCTGATGCCGGTTCGTTTCGTGAGGTCGGCAAGTTGGCCGGCAAGGCAACTTACGATGCGACGGGCCAACTGACGGGTTTCGAGCCGGCACCCTATGTCATGGGTATTGCCCGGATCAATGGCCGTCCGGTCGCGATTGGCGGCGAGGACTACACCATCCGCGCCGGCACCGGTTTCGGCAGCGACCGCCGCAAGGGTGGGCAGGGCGGCTTCATCGAAGACCTCGCCCATGAATACCGCATTCCGCTGATCAACCTGATTGATGGCACCGGCGGCACGGTCAATACTGCCAAGCGCAAGGGCTACACCGTGGTGCCTGGTTACGGACAGGACGGCATCGAACGTTCGGTTGAACTGCTGGGCGAGGTGCCGGTGGTGTCTGCGGTGATGGGTACCACCGCGGGTGGCCCGTCAATGCGCGCCATCCTCGCCCACTGGTCGATCATGGTGAAAGGCACCGGACAGATTTTCGCCGCCGGGCCGCCCGTGGTTGAACGCGCCTTCGGCGACAAGCTGCACAAGGACGAACTTGGCGGCACCAGGGTCGCGGTCGATACCGCGGGCACCATCGACAACGTCGCCGAGAACGAGCAGGACTGCTTCGACCAGATCCGCCGTTTCCTGTCGTACATGCCGCAGAACGTCTGGGAACTGCCGCCGGTGGTGATGGGCGGCGATCCGGTGGACCGTTGCGAAGACGCGCTGGCGGGCATCGTGCCGCGCTCCAACCGTCAGGCCTACAACATGAAAAAGCTGGTCGGCCTGATTGTTGATCGTGATTCGTTTTTCGAAATCCAGCCCACCTTCGGCAAGGCGGTGATCACCGGACTGGCACGGATGAACGGCAAGGTCGTCGGCATCATCGCCAGCAACCCGATGGTCGGCGGCATCATGGACTTCAAGGCGGCGCGCAAGCAGGGCCACTTCGCCGAGCTGTGCGACCAGTTCAATATCCCGATCATCCTCTTCGCCGACATCCCCGGCCTGATGGTGGGACGCGAGTCGGAGTCCGATGCCATTCTGCGCGAGGGCGTGCGCACGCGCTACATCCTCGGCAACGTCAAAGTCCCAATGTTCACGGTGATCGTGCGCAAGTGTTATGGCGTGGCGGGCGGGGGCTTCATCGACCGCGCCGGGCTAAATTTCAAGATTGCCTGGCCTTCGGGCGAGTGGGGATCGCTGCCGGTGGAAGGCGGGGTCAAGGCGGCCTACCGCAAGGAGATCGAAAACGCGCCCGATCCCGCGGCCCGCGAGCGTGAAATCGAGGCCGAGCTGAAAAAGCTTGCTTCGCCCTTCCGCACTGCCGAGGCTTTCGCCATCGAAGACCTGATCGATCCGCGAGAGACGCGCCCCTATCTTTGCCAGTTCATTGACGCGATGCAGGGACGGCTGGCCAGCCAGCTCGGACCGAAGTGGCGTGCAGGCGTACGACCTTGAAGTCGAAACAGCTAAAAGCAGCCACAGAGGTCGCAGAGGACACAGAGAAAAACCGCAAAAGTTCACAGCAAGCCGCCACAAAAGGTTTTGCAGTTCTCTGTGCTCTCGGTGACCTCTGCGGCTAAAGTTTTTGACCTTGATCTTGACCTGATCCGAAAGCACAACATGGCTCACGAAGCATTGCTGCAGGAATACGAAGCCCGCCGCGCCAGGGCACTGGCCGGAGGTGGTGAAGAGAAATACGCCAAACGTACGGCCAAGGGCGTGTGGAATGCGCGCCAGCGCATCGACTATTTGATGGATCCGGGTTCTTTCATCGAGTCCGGGCTGTTCGGTTCTTCGGGTGTGTATGCGGAGCAAGAGAACGAAACCCAGACCGACGGCAAGCTTGCCGGCTTTGGCCGTATCCAGGGCCGCGATGTCTGCGCCGTGATCAACGACTTTACGGTGAAGGGCGCCTCGACTTCAGCCACCAACAGCAAGAAGGTCGGACACATGAAGCGTGTTGCGACCGAGCGCGGCATGCCGCTGGTGCTGATTGGTGAATCCACCGGCGCGCGCCTGCCTGATGCGATGGGTTCACGCGGGATGGGCCTGCTGCTCGGCAACGACAACACCCAGTTCCGCCGTCTGCGCGAAGTGCCGACCGCGGCGGCGGCCTTCGGCCCGTCCTTCGGTTCTTCGACCTGGCTGATGTGCCAGTCCGATTTCGCGATCATGCACAAGAGCGCGATCATGGCGGTGTCGAGCCCGGGCCTGGTGTCGATGGCGCTGGGTGAAAAAGTGTCCGCCGAAGACCTCGGCGGCTGGCGCCTGCACGCCGAGACCACCGGCCTGATCGACCAGTTTGCCGACACCGAGGAAGAGGTGTTCGACCAGATCAAGAAATTCCTGTCGTACATGCCCAACCACCACAAGGAGGCACCGGCAGATGCGCCGGTTCCGGCCGGTTCCGGCGAAGACATGCACAAGGTCTTCGACATCCTGCCCGAGAGCCGCACCCAGGTGTACGACATGAAGCGGGTCATCAAGTGCATGGTCGACAAGGATTCGCTGTTCGAGATGAAACCGCGCTTCGGCAAGAGTGCGGTCACCGCGCTGGCGCGGCTCGGCGGCAAGTCGGTCGGCCTCATCGCCAACAATCCGCTGCATCGTGGCGGCGCACTCGATGCCGACGCCTGCCGCAAGATCGTCGACTTCATCGTGATGTGCGACTCCTTCAACATCCCCTTCGTGATGCTGGTGGATACCCCCGGTTTCCAGATCGGCACCGAGGCCGAACGTGCGGGCGCGCCGGGCAAGATCATGAATTTCATGAATGCGATGACCCTGGTCACCGTGCCGCACCTGACGGTGATCGTGCGCAAGAGCTACGGCCGCGCCTATGTCTGCATGGGCGGTGGACGGCATTCGGACGAGGTGGCGGCCTGGCCCAGCGCCGAGGTCAGTTTCATGAGCCCGGACTTCGCCACCAAGATCGTGCATGGCGTCGGCCACGGCGAGCCCGGCTTCGAGGAGGCGCTGGCCGATATCCGCAAGGGCGCCGATGTCTGGGGCCTGGCCGCTGTGTATGCCGCGCAATCAGTGATCAAGCCGCAGGACACCCGTGACTACCTGATCCGCATGCTCGACGTCTACAAGTTGCGCATGAGCAAGGGTGTCGGACAGCACCTGATGCGCAGCTGGCCGACGAGTTACTAACATCAACAGCATTAAGCCACAGAGGACACAGAGAGCACAGAGAACTTCAAAAACATCACGGCAGCGTTATCGATTGCCGGATAGTTTTTTCTGTGCCCTCTGTGGCTAAAAAGGTTTTCAAATGTTTAACAAAGTTGTTATAGCCAATCGTGGCGCTGTCGCCGCCCGTGTGCTGCGCGCGCTGAATGCGATGAACATTCCGTCGGTCGCGGTGTATTCCGAGGCCGATCATCACGCACCCTATCTGGAAATGGCCAGCCAGACCTTTGCCATCGGTCCCGCGCCCGCACGCGAAAGTTATCTCAACCAGGACACCATCATCGAGGTGCTGAAAAAATCCGGCGCTGACGGCCTGCATCCGGGGTACGGCTTCCTGTCCGAAAACGCCGGCTTTGCGCAGAAGGTCATTGATGCCGGTTCGCATTTCATCGGGCCGTCGCCGAAATGGATAGACGCCATGGGCCACAAAACCCGTGCCCGCGACATCGCCGCGCAGTACGGCATGCCGATGTCGCAGGGGTCCGACGTCTTGCCCGATGACAACGATGCGATCCTCGCCGCCGCGCGCAAGATCGGCTTTCCGGTGCTGGTGAAACCCGCGGGTGGTGGTGGTGGCATCGGCATGCTGCCGGCGAAGGATGAAGCCGAACTGCTGACTGCGGTTGAGCGCTCCCGTTCGATGGCCAGCCGCGGCTTTGGCACCAGCGAGGTCTATCTGGAAAAACTGATCGAGCGGCCGCGCCACGTTGAATTCCAGATCCTCGGCGACCAGCACGGCGGCGCGATGCATCTGTTCGAGCGCGACTGCTCGACCCAGCGCCGCAACCAGAAAGTGGTCGAAGAGGCGCCGGGGCCGCTGATTCCGCGCGACAAGGCGGTGGGTGTTGCCGACCAGATCGCCGGCATCATGCGTACGATGGGCTACGACAACATCGGCACGGTGGAGATGCTGCTCGGCGCCGACGGCTCGTTCAACTTCCTTGAAATGAACACACGGCTGCAGGTCGAGCACGGCGTGACCGAGGAGGTCACGGGTGTCGATCTGGTGCGCGCGCAGATTCGTTCCGCGGCCGGTGAAAAACTGGCCGACATCCTGCCCGGGAAACCCGAGGTGAAGGGCCATGCGATCCAGGCGCGGGTTTACGCCGAGGATCCGAAAAACTTTTTCCCGTCGCCGGGCAAGCTGACCGTGTTCCGTCCGCCCGAGGGCGAAGGCATCCGTGTCGATACCGGTTATGCCGAAGGCCGCGATGTTACGCCGCACTACGATCCGATGATCGCCAAGGTCATCGTGCGCGCAGCCACGCGCGAGGCGGCGATCGACAAACTCGTGGAGGCGCTGGAAGGTTTCGACATCCAGGGCCTCAAGCACAACATTCCCGCGGTGGTGAACATCCTGCGTTCGGGCCAGTTCCGTGAAGGACGTGTCCACACTGGCATCATCGGCGAAGTGACCGGCAGAAAAATATGATTAAAAATCAAATAGATACGATTGTTTTGGCAGCCAAAGCCGCGGGCCGTAATGCGCTCGACGAAAGCGCCGGCAAACAATTGCTCGGTGCGTATGGCATCCGGGTGCCGCAATCGCGGGTCGCGAAGGGTGTGGCCGATGTCGATGCGGTGATGAACGGCCTGCAGACCCCGGTGGTGGTGAAAGTGATGTCACCGGACATCCTGCACAAAAGTGATGCCGGCGGCGTGAAGATCAATCTGCGCTCGGCCGCCGAAGTGAAGGCCGCGATCGAGGGCATGCTTGCCGCGCCGAAGATCAAGGGCGCGCGCATCGAAGGTTTTCTGGTCGAGGAAATGGCGCCGTCCGGACATGAACTGGTGATCGGCGGCCTGCGCGACCCGCAGTTCGGGCCGCTGGTGATGGTCGGCCTCGGCGGCATATTTGTCGAAATCTTCAAGGACGTATCCTTCCGCCTGTGCCCGATCGCGCGCATCGATGCCGAAGAGATGCTCGACGAACTGAAGGCTGCGGCGATCCTCAAGGGGGCGCGCGGCGGCAAACCGGCTTCGCGCGAAGCCATCATCGATGTGCTGATGAAAATCGGCGGCGAAGACGGCCTGCTGCTGAAACACGCGGCCGATATCAGCGAGGCGGACATCAATCCGCTGATCGTGTCCGAGTCCGCGGCAGTCGCGGTCGACGCACGCTTCATTCTGGGCTAGGCATATGAACATCCTCGAACAATTCACGCCGCTGTTTGCGCCCAAAACCGTTGCCGTCATTGGCGCCTCAACCAAGGGCAATGCGCTGCCCAATGTCTTCATCCGCCGCATCCGCGAGTTCGGTTTCAGCGGCGACATCTATCCGATCCACCCTGCCGCGGCGGAAATCGACGGCCTGACCGCCTACAAGACACTGGCCGACACACCGAAACCGGTGGACTACGCCTACATCGCGGTGTCCGGCGCGCAGATTCCGGGCATGCTTGCCGCGGCAAAAGGCCATGTGCGTTTCGCGCAGGTGATTTCCAGCGGCTTCGGTGAGGTTGATGAGGGCAAGGGCCTGCAGGATGAACTGGTGCAGGCGGCGAAAGCCGGCGGCATGCGCCTGCTCGGGCCGAACTGCCTCGGCATCTACACACCACGCGGCCGCGTGACCTTCGCCGAAATCGGCCCAAAAGAAGTCGGGCACGTCGGCATCGTGTCGCAAAGTGGCGGCCTCGGCACCGACATCATCCGCCGCGGCCTGTCGCGCGGGCTGAAGTTCTCGGGCCTGGTCACCGTCGGCAACTGCGCCGATGTGACCCCTTCCGATCTGCTCGAGTTCTATCTCGCCGACCCGCAGACCAAAGTCATTGGCATGTATATCGAAACCGCCAAGGACGGTCGCCGCCTGTTCGACATCCTGCGCAATGCCAAAGCCTCGAAACCGGTGGTGATCCTGAAGGGCGGCCGCACGCAGCAGGGTCTGGCCGCTGCCGCCTCCCATACCGGCTCGCTGGCCGGTGACGACCGTGTGTGGGTGGCGCTGGCGCGGCAGACCGGCTGCATGCTGGTCGATACGCTGGACCAGTTCATCGACACACTGCTGATATTCCAGACCCTGACGCCGCGTGCACAGCGGCCGACACAGAACGTCGTGTTGTTTGGCAACGGCGGTGGCACCAGCGTGCTGGCCACCGACTGTTACGCGCGACTCGGGCTGGATGTGACGCCGTTCGCGCAGGATGTGATCGACGCACTGGCGGAACTCAAGCTGCCTCCCGGCACCAGCATCACCAATCCGGTGGACTGCCCGGTCGGAACGCTGCAGCAGGATGACGGCCGTGTCGCCGAAAAAATCCTCGACATCATCTGCGGCCAGGGCAAGCCCGAAGCGCTGGTGATGCACCTCAACCTTTCGGCCTTTGTCGGACGCACCAAGCCCGAAGTACTCGACAACCTGGTGGCTGCTGCGATGCGGGTGCAGCAAAAATATCCGGGGCAGTCGCATTTCATTCTGGTGCTGCGTTCCGACGGTGAACCCGGCCTCGAAGCACGCAAACGCGAATTCCGCGACAAGGCGGTGGCACTGGGTGTGCCGGTGTACGACGAGATGGCCAACGCCGGACATCCACTGGCTGCGCTGGCGGGCTTCGAGCGCTACCAGGCGGCACGCGCCGGATGAGCTACCAGCACGATTTCCGTGCCACCGGCTATCCGCTGCGCCTGTACAGCGGCCTCGACGCGCTGGAAAACCTGCCGGCGGAAATCAAGCGGCTGAAGTCGCAGAAAGCCTTCGTTGTCTGCGGCCGCAGCGTGTCACGCAAGACGAAGCTGGTTGATCGAATCCAGCACATTCTTGGTCCGGCCTATGCCGGGCGTTATGACGAAATCGAAAAAGACACCACACTGGCTTCGGTGCAGGCCGCCGCCGCCGCCGCGCGTGCAGCGAATGCCGATCTGCTGATTGCCGTCGGCTCCGGCAGCGTGATCCAGGGCACGCGGGTGGTGGCGATCCTGCTCGCCGAGCAGGCCCCCGTTGATCAATTGATCACCCGCTACCCGGACAACGCACCTGCGATCAGCCCCAAGCTGCTGGCGCCGAAACTGCCGGTCATCAATGTGCTGACCGCGGCAACCACCGCACAGAACCGCGCCGGTTCGGCGGTGAAGGATCCGGCACGGCCCAACCGCATGGAATTCTTCGATCCCAAGACCAGGCCTGCCGCGCTGTTCTGGGACGAAGAGGCCCTGCTCACCGCGCCGGTTTCGCTGGTGCGCACCACCGGTACTTCGGTGCTGTGGCGCTCGATCATGAATCTTGGCGCGCCGCGCATGGCGCCGCTGTCGGAAGGCGACCGCCTGCAGGCTTTCCGCCTCGCACGCGGCGCATTGGCACGCATCAACGATCCGCTGGATGCCGGCGCACGCATCGAAATGTGCGCGGCGGCCTTTCTGCAGAACCGCGATGCCGATGACGGCGGTGCGCTGACCGAAAAACACTGGCCGGCGCGTGTGGTCTATGCGCTGGCCACGGCCTTGTTCAACCTGCACGCCCATGTCGGCCAGGGCGAGGCAAACTCGGCACTGACCGCGACGGTGATGCGCCATTTTGGCAGCCGCGATACCGAGGCGATGGCGCTGATCGCACAGGCTTTCGATGCCGGTGGTGATGCCCCGGCGCATCTGCGCGCCGCTGATGCCGTCGAACGGCTGTTTTCGGAGGCCGGCATGCCGCTGCGGCTGCGTGACCTGAACATCCCGCGCGACAGCCTTGCTGCAATACTTGAAAGTTCGCTGATGAATTTCAACGCCGATCCGAAGCGCGAGTTTTTGCGCGAGCGCGATACCCTGATGGCCGCGCTGCAGTCGGCCTGGTAATTCCCTGCAAAAAACCACTGGAGCAGACATGAACGTCGGATTCATCGGACTTGGCACCATGGGGGCTTCGATTGCGCTCAATGCGATCAAGGGCGGTTTCACTTTGACCGTACACGACCTGCGCAAGGCCGCGGCCGAGCCGCATCTGAAGGCGGGGGCGACCTGGGCAGACACAGTCGAAGATGCCGGGCGCGATGCCGACGTGGTGCTGACCTCTTTGCCAGGGCCGAAGGAAGTGAAGGCCGTCGGCGAAAGCCTGATCAAGGTAATGAAACCGGGTTCTGTGTGGTTCGACCTGTCGACCAATTCGCCGACCGTGGTGCGTGAACTGCATGCCCGTTTTGCGGCGAAACAGGTCTCGGTGCTGGATGCCCCGGTCAGCGGCGGGCCGGCAGGCGCGAAGTCCGGCAAGCTGGCATTGTGGGTCGGTGGCGACCGGGCCGAGTTCGAGCGCTGCCGCAAGGTGCTCGATGCCGTCGGCGACCAGGTCATTTACATCGGACTGATCGGCGCCGGTTCAGTGGCCAAGCTGGTGCACAACTGCGCCGGCTACGCGATGCAACTGGCGCTGGCCGAGCTGTTCACCATGGGCGTCAAGGCCGGCGTTGATCCGCTGCCGCTGTGGGCGGCGATCCGCCAGGGTTCGCTCGGGCGCAAGCGTTCCTTCGATCGCATGGGCGACCAGTTCCTGCAGGGCAAGTTCGATCCGCCGGCTTTTGCGCTGGAGCTTGCACACAAGGATGTCACGCTGGCCACGGAACTCGCGCGCGAAATCGGCGTGCCGATGCGTCTTGCCAACATGACTCATGCCGAAATGACCGATGCGTTGAACCGCGGCTGGCAGAAGCGCGATTCGCGTTCCTTCCTGATTCTGCAACAGGAACGTGCCGGGCTGAAGATCAAGGTGCCGGCAGAAGACATCGAGGCCGTGCTCAAACGCGACGGCTGAGCCTGCCGTCCCCTTGCTGCTGGCAGGGCGGGCACAGGTCGCCTATACTGAAAACCTGTTTGGCTCGGGGTTCCGCTTTCCTTTTTTCACTGCGGGATGCCGGCGCGAAGCCCGCGGACAAATAAGCCGCGGCGCCGCACCCGTTTCCAGGCGAATTCAATTTTCCGAGGTTTTCATGTCCCGAATCGTCATGTTTTTCCTGAGTGTGGCGTTCGCCTGCTCGGCGGCAACCGCCACAGCCCAGTCCGGCCCCACCACCAATACCCTGGAGAAAATCCGGCAGTCAGGAACAATCACCATGGGCTATGTCAGCGGCAGCGCGCCTTTTTCTTCGCGCACCGCGGGTGCTGAGCCGCGTGGCTATTCGATTGCCCTGTGCCGGGAAATCGCCAGCAGCATACGCGGCCAGCTCAAGCTGGAGAAGCTGGATATCCGCTGGATCGAGCTCACGCTGCAGGACCGGCTCGCCGCGGTTCGCAGCGGCAGGGTGGATATCGAGTGCAGCACGACCACCAACACCTTGTCCCGCCAGGCCGAGGTCGACTTCAGCCTGCTCACCTTTGTCGATGGTGGCGGCGTTCTGCTTCGTGTGGATTCCGAGCTGCGCCGACTGGCGGATTTTTCGGGCAGGCGCATTGCCGTGATTTCAGCCACCACCACCGAGGCCGTTCTCAGAAAGACCCTGGCACAGCGTGGCATCAGTGCGACGATCGAGACGGTTGCGGATCGCGAGGCCGGTATCCGCCTGCTCGAGCAGCGCAAGGTGGACGGGTTTGCCTCGGATCGCATTGTGCTCATCGGCGCGGTTTTTGCCGGCGGCAAACCCAGGGGCGCCTTCCAGTTGCTCGACGAGGATTTTTCGGTCGAGCCTTATGCTTTTGCGCTGCCCCGCAACGACGCTGATTTCCGGCTGGCTGTGAATCGCGCCCTGGCGGGCCTGTATCGTGGCGGCGGTATCGACAAAATCTACACCGAGTGGTTTGGCGCACTGGGTCCGCCAAGCCTGCTGCTTTCGGCGGCCTACTTTCTGCAGGGTCTTGCAGAGTGAGCGTACCTGGCATCGCCCTGCGCCGGCTGGGTACATTGTTTTGCTGCGTTGCCGTGCTGTGGATTGCGCCATCACAGGCGCAATATCTGCAAATTCCCGATTTTCGCCACTCGGCGCCGCCGCGCGAAACCGCCGCGCAGCCCTGTGACCGCTGTGGCGTCATCCGCTCGGTCCGCGAAACCCGGGTGCAGCGGCCACAGGCACAGACTTTGTCCTCCAGCCTGTCGAATCCGGCGATCAGCAGCGGTGGTCCGGAACCGGATGTGCGGGTCGGTGCGGTGATGGCCTTGCCGATGGGCGGACAGGATCAGGTTTTTGTTGGCGGCGTTGGCACTCCGGAGATGCGTTCACGCTTCGAAGAATCGACTTACGAAATCACGGTGCGCCTCGACAACGGCTCATTCGGCGTATACCAGCGCCGGGACGGCGGACGCTTTCGGATCGGTGATCGAGTCCGCATCCAGGGTGTCAATCTGGAGCTGATCGCAAGCCCTTGAAACGGGTAGAAAAGACCTCCCGTACCGCGGTCATTTTCCGGAATGACCCGGCAGCAGCCAGGCCCGGGCACATGGATGCTGCTTGCGACGGCCATTTGTCGCGGCTAAGATTTCGTCGTTGGAGATGTTCGGGGTTGGTGAAACTGCTGCGGGGACTACACAAATGTTTGCCATTGTCAGCAAATCCGACGGATTTCCGGTCAGCCGCAATCCGGGCGATGATCGCCCCGCGCTGATTGTTACCTGGACTTCAAATGCCGGTGCCCAGGCTTTCATCTCGGCCAAGGGCATTGATGCCGATTACCAGGTGGTGGCCCTGACCGAATCAACACTCAACAACATGGCCGCCGCACTTGGCTGCGCGGCCGATGCGATCGACTTCGACGCCTATCCCGAGCAGTAATCCCCGGCGGCACCTGCAAAGCCATTTTCAACCATCAAGGCGGCGGCCGGTTGCGGCAGCCCGGCATCCATGGAAACCCTGAAAGTCGGCATGACCCATGTCGCCGAGCGCGAAGTCAGCGAGGCGATGACCACCAAACGCGGTGATTACCGCGTGTTCTCGACCCCGTCGATGGTACAGTTCTGCGAAGCCTCGGCGGGTGAACTGATCGCCCCGCACCTCAAGCCGGGCCAGGGCCAGGTTGGCGCGGTGGTCACCATCCGCCACATGGGGCCGACGCCGATGGGCAAGCGCGTACGTGCCGAAGTCGAGGTGCTCGGCATCGACCGCCGCCGGGTGAGCCTGAAGATCAAGGTGTTCGACGACGTCGAGCAGGTCGGCGAATGCGAGCACGACCGTTTTGTCGTCGACCTCGACAAGTACCAGGCCAAACTCAAAAGCAAGATCGAGGGCAAGGCGTGAGTCCGGTGATCGAACTCGCTGTCTGCGACATGGCCGGCACCACGGTGCGTGATGCCGGCCAGGTGCCGCGCGCCTTCACCGAAGCACTGGCCGCTCACGACATCGCGGTGACACCACAGGCGATCAACAGCCTGCGAGGCGCAAGCAAACGTCTGGCGATCCTCAATTTGGTGCCCGAGGGCAGCGGCCGTGAAGCACGCGCGGCGCTGGTCTACGCCACCTTTGTCAAAAAACTCGCCGAGGTGTTTGCCGGCACCGTTGAACCGGTGCCCGGCGCACCCGAAGCCATCGCCGCGCTGCGCAAGGCCGGCACCAAGGTCGCGCTGAACACCGGCTTCGACCGCGAAACCACGGAACTGCTGCTTGATGCGCTGGGCTGGCGGCAGGGTGTGGTGGATGCCGTGATCTGCGGCGATGAAGTGGCGCTGGGCCGCCCGGCGCCGTACATGATCTTCCGCTGCATGGAAGCCGCGGGTGTGACCGATGTGCGCCGCGTCGCCAATGCCGGCGACACCGTGCTCGACCTGCAGGCCGGCCACAACGCCGGGGTTGCGCTCAATGTCGGTGTGCTCTCAGGCGCGCATGGCCGCGACCAGATGCAGGGTGAGCGGCATACCCATCTGCTCAACAGCATTGTCGAACTGCCGGCACTGGTTGCGGCGCAGCGCGCTTAGGGCGAGAGTCTAGAAACCCTCATCCTCGCGCAGATAGCGCCACTGGCCGACCGGCAGGTCGCCGAGCATGACCTTGCCGATGCGCACGCGCTTGAGTCCGTTCACGCGCAGATCAACCAGTTCGCACATGCGGCGGATCTGCCGTTTCTTGCCCTGGCGCAGCACAAAGCGCAGCTGGTCGCGGTTCTGCCAGGACACCTGCGCCGGCCGCAGTTTTTCGCCGTCGAGCTCGAGGCCGTGGTTGAGGCGGGCGAGGCCTTCGGCGGAAAGCCGGCCGCTGACCCGCACCAGATATTCCTTTTCGACTGCCGAGTTTTCGCCGATCAGCTGCTTGGCGATGCGCCCGTCCTGGGTCAGCACCAGCAGGCCGGTGGAGTCGATGTCCAGCCGCCCGGCGGGCGCCAGCCCCTTCAGATGCTGTGGCGAGAAGCGCAGCGGATGGCGGTCGTTCTCGTAGCGATTGGGCGCGGTGACCAGGGCCACCGCGGGTTGGTAGTCCTTTTCGGGCTGGCTCGAGACATAACCCACCGGCTTGTGCAGCAGGATGGTGACCCGGGCCTGCTGGCGGTGCTGGGCAGCAGCAGCCAAGGTGATGGCCTGGCCAGGCAGGATGCGGGTACCGAGTTCGGTGACCGGCACACCATCGACCAGCACCCAGCCACGCTCGATATAGCTGTCGGCCTCGCGCCGTGAGCACAGACCCTGCTCCGACATCAGCTTGGACAGACGGACTTTTTCCATGTCTGGTTGTTCATGCTGCAACAGCTTGATTGCTGCAGCATGGATGCAATTTATAAGTAATTGATTTTATTAATTATTTTATTTTACTGCAACTCAAAGTGCAGCAAAGACTGATGTTGCGGCCTTGATCGTGCGCTCGATTTCAGCCGTACCGTGGGCCGCCGACACGAAGCCTGCTTCATAGGCTGAAGGCGCCAGATAGACCCCTTCGGCGAGCATGGCGTGAAAAAAGCGGTTGAAGGTCTCCTTGTCGCATTCCATGACTTCGGCGTAACTGGCCGGTGGTGTGGCGCGGAAAAACAGGCCGAACATGCCGCCGACGTGGCGTGCCGAGAACGGGATGTTGCGGGCCTGGGCTGCTGCGGTCAGGCCGCTGCACAACTGGTGTGTGGTGGCCGCGAGGCGGTCGTGGAAACCCGGCGCCTGGATCAGTTTCAGTGTCGCCAGTCCGGCCGCCACTGCCACCGGATTGCCGGACAGCGTGCCGGCCTGGTACACCGGGCCGAGCGGGGCGATACATTGCATGATGTCGCGGCGGCCACCGAAGGCGCCGACCGGCATGCCCCCGCCAATGACCTTGCCCAGCGTCGTCAGGTCGGGCTTGATGCCATAAAGCGCCTGCGCGCCGCCCAGCGCAACACGGAAACCGGTCATCACCTCGTCAAAAATCAGCACGGCGCCATGCTGCGTGCACAGCTCGCGCAGGGTTTCGAGGAAGCCCGGCACCGGCGCCACCAGGTTCATGTTGCCGACTACCGGTTCAACAATTACTGCAGCAATTTCACTGCCTTCGCGGGTGAAGGTTTGCTGCAGCTGTGCCGCGTTGTTGTAATCGAGCACCAGGGTGTGCGCCGCGGTTTCCGCAGGCACGCCAGCCGAGGACGGCTGGCCGAAGGTCAGCGCACCCGAGCCGGCCTTGACCAGCAACGCGTCGGCATGGCCGTGGTAACAGCCTTCAAACTTGATGATCTTGCTGCGGCCGGTGTAGCCGCGGGCAAGACGGATCGCGCTCATCGTCGCCTCGGTGCCGGAGCTGACCAGACGCACCTGCTCCAGTGACGGCACCAGCTCCCGCAGCAATTCGGCCATTTCCACTTCCAGCTCGGTCGGCGCACCGAAGGACAGTCCGCGCTCCGCGGTCTGTTGCACGGCGCGTACCACATCGGGGTGGGCGTGGCCGCAGATCAGCGGCCCCCAGGAACCGACATAGTCGATATAGCTGTTGCCGTCGGCATCCCAGACCAGGGGGCCCTTGCCGCGCTGGAAAAACAGCGGGGTGCCGCCGACGGAACGGAAGGCGCGCACCGGGGAATTGACACCGCCCGGGATGGCGAGCTGGGCATGGTTGAACAGCTTCTGGTTTTTTTTCATGCGCATTTCACAGATATTCAGTGCAATTCAAACAGGGATTGGACTTCGCGCGCCGCGGCTTCGATATCGGCCGCTGCGAATATTGCGGAAATGACCGCGACCGCATCGGCGCCGGCGCTGATCAGCTGCGGCGCATTGGCCGCGGTGATGCCGCCGATGGCCACCAGCGGCATGGAAAAACGGCGCCGCGCTTCGGCCAGCAGTTCCAATGACGGGCGCACCGCATCGGGCTTGATGCCGGATGCAAAAAAACTGCCAAAGGCGACATGGTCGGCGCCGGCTGCGAGTGCACGTTCAGCCAATTCGAGCCGGTCGTAGCAGGAAGCGCCGAGCAGGCGATCCGGCCCCAGCGCGGCGCGGGCGGCGGCGATGTCACCGTCGTCGCCGCCGAGGTGCAGGCCGGCGGCACCGGTCTGCAGCGCGAGGTCCAGGTGATCGTTGAGAATCAGCGGCACGCCGCGCGCGGCGCACAGGGTCTGCAGGGCCTGCGCCTGCTGCAGCCGCAGTGCCGGGCCTGCGGTCTTGTTGCGGTACTGCAGCACACGGGCACCGCCCGCCAGTACGGCGCGCACGCGATAGCAGAGATCATCGGTGTCATCGAGATCCGGTGTGATCGCATACAAGCCGGCGATTCTGGTGTTCACGCTGCTGCTGTTCAAACTGCTGACGTTCAAGTTATTTTGTCGCCGCCGTCACCATCCGCTTCGGGGGCGGCGTCCTCTTCCCGCGCCCAAAACAGGCGGTCGGGGATGTGCTGGCCCATGCCGGGCCGGAAGGCCAGTTTCAGGGTCTGCCAGGTGTATTCCTGGGCGTCGCGCACGGCTTCCTGCATTTCGACGTCGTTGGCGATGGTCGCGGCCAGCGCCGATGCCAGGGTACAGCCCGAGCCGTGATAACTGCCGGGCAGCCGCGGCCAGCTGTCGCTGCGCAGTGCGCCATCACTGTTGTACAGCGTGTTCACCACTTCCCCGGTGTTTTCGTGGGTGCCGGTAATCAATACGTATTCACAGCCCAAGGCGAGGATGCGTTTGGCGCATTCGGCCAGATCCGGATCGGCGCTGTCGTCTTCACCGTCATCGGCGAGACGCCTGGCTTCAAGGCTGTTGGGCGTGACCACCGTGGTCTGCGGGATCAGCAATTCGCGGATGGCGTTGAGCATCTCGTCGGACGCCAGCTCATCACCCCGGCCGGAGGCCAGCACCGGATCGAGGATCAGCGGAATCTCGGGATAGTCGGACACCACTTCGGCCACTGCCGCCACGGCTTCAAGGCTGCCGAGCACGCCGATCTTGAATGCAGCCACCGGCATGTCTTCAAGGATGGCGCGCGCCTGATCGGCGACCCATTCGCCGTCGATCGGCAACACGCCATCCACACCCATGGTGTCCTGGACGGTGATCGCGGTGACCACGGAGACCGGATGGCAGCCCATGCTGGACAACGTCATGATATCGGCTTGAAGGCCTGCGCCCCCGGTGGGGTCGGTGGCGGCGAAAACCATCACGATGGGTGGTGAATCGGTCATCAATGAATACGGGCGCGGAGGGATCGGCTAAAATTGGAGTGCATGACGCACGCTGTCTGCCATGGTGGAATGCAGCCTGCGAATTGTAGCCCACCACGCCAGAAGACGCTGATGACCACCGAGAATTCCCCCTTCAAAAAATACATGTGCCTGATCTGCGGCTACATCTATGACGAAGCCGCCGGCGTGCCCGAAGAAGGCATCGCACCGGGCACCCGCTGGGAGGACGTGCCAATGAACTGGACCTGTCCGGAGTGCGGCGCGCGCAAGGAAGATTTCGAGATGGTTGAAATCTGAAAAGAGGTCGCAGATGCGCCTGCTGCATACCATGATCCGCGTTGGTGACCTGCAACGGTCGATCGATTTCTACACCCAGGTGCTGGGTATGCGCCTGCTGCGCAGGAGGGATTATCCCGGTGGCCGCTTTACCAATGCCTTTGTCGGCTACGACGACGAGTCGCGTGCCGCGGTGCTCGAGCTGACCCACAACTGGGATACCACCTCGTATGACATGGGCAGCGGTTTCGGCCATGTCGCGATCGAGGTCGAAGACGCCTGCAAGACCTGCGATGAAGTCAAAAAGCGCGGCGGCAAGGTCACCCGCGAGCCGGGGCCGATGAAACACGGCACCACGGTGATTGCTTTCGTCGAGGATCCCGACGGGTACAAGATCGAGTTCGTGCAGCGCATGCCTGCTGCAGGCTGAAGTCGTTCAGGCGGTTGCTGCAAGGGCATCCGCAATGCGTACGAAGTCCGCCACCTCCAGCGCCTGCGCGCGTGCTCCGGAATCGATGCCCAGGCCTGCGAGCAGTGCATCATCCACCAGTCCCTTCAGCGTGTTGCGCAGCGTCTTGCGGCGCTGAGCGAAAGCGCGGCTCACCACCTCCGCGAACATCGCCTCGTTGCGTGCGGGATGGGGGAGCACGGCATGCGGGGTCAGCCTGACCACGGCAGAGTCGACCCTGGGGGCGGGGTCGAAGGATTCCGGCGGCACCTCGATCAGCATTTCCATGTCGAAGCGATACTGCAGCATCACTGAAAGGCGGCTGAATTCGGAGTCACCGGGCGCCGCGACCATGCGCTCGACCACTTCCTTTTGCAGCATCACGTGGATGTCGCGGACCAGTGATGCATGGCCCGCGAGGTGGAACAGCAGCGGAGTGGAGATGTTGTAGGGCAGGTTGCCGACGATGCGCAGCCCCTGGCCGACCGCGGAAAAATCGAAAGCCAGCACATCACCCTGATGGACGGTCAGCCGCTCTGCAGGCCATTGTTTGCGAAGCCTGGCGATCAGGTCGCGGTCGATTTCAACCACGTGCAGGTGGTCAAGGCGCCCGAGCAGAGGCACGGTCAGCGCGCCGAGGCCGGGGCCGATCTCGATCACGTAATCACCGCGCTGCGGCGAGACCGCGGCGATGATGCCGTCAATTACCCCGTCGTCGATCAGGAAATTCTGGCCGAAGCGCTTGCGCGCGATGTGGCCACTGCCGTGGACGGACATCAGGTCCGGCGGCTGCGCCGCGCGAGGTTGGCGGCGAGGTCGATGGCCGCGAGCAGGCTGTCCGGCCGTGCCTTGCCGCCGCCGGCAAGGTCGAGCGCGGTGCCATGATCGACCGAGGTGCGGATGATCGGCAGCCCGAGGGTGATGTTGATGCCTTCGCCGAAGCTGGCGTACTTCAGTACCGGCAGTCCCTGGTCGTGATACATCGCGAGCACGCAGTCGCAGCCGCGCAGCCTTTCCGGCTGGAACAGCGTGTCTGCAGGCAGCGGGCCGGTCAGCACATGGCCTTCACCTCGCAGGCGCTCCAGCACCGGGATGATGACGTCGATCTCCTCGCGGCCGAGGTGGCCCGATTCACCGGCATGCGGGTTCAGGCCGGCGACGATGACATGGGGCCGCGGGATGGCAAAACGGTTTTTCAGGTCGGCCAGCAGTACGCGCAGCACACTTTCAAGCCCGTCGGCGGTGATCGCCGCGGCGACCGCCTGCAGCGGCAGATGGGTGGTGACGAGCGCCACGCGCAGGCCGCCGCCGGCAAGCATCATCACCACCTTTGGCGCGCGCAGCCGTTCGGCGAGAAATTCGGTGTGTCCGGTGAAGCCGATGCCGGCATCGTTGATCACGCCCTTGTGCACCGGCGCCGTGGCCAGTGCGTCAAAGCGGCCGTCGGCACAGCCATCGCTGGCGATTTCCAGCGTGCGCAGCACATAAGGGCTGTTGGCGGCGTTGAGGATGCCGGCCCGTGCCGGAGCCGCCAGCGGCACATCGAGAATCGAAACCGGATGCGGCTTTTGCGCGTCAAAATCAGCGGCGGTGAAAGGCAGGCCAAGCTGTGCCGCGCGTGATTCGAGCAGCTGGCGGTCGGCGATGAACACCACCCGTGCCGGCAAGGGGCGGGCGGCGATCATTGTGCAAAGATCGGGGCCGATGCCGGCGGGTTCGCCGGGCGTGACCGCGATCAGCGGTGGTTCGGCCATCGCCATGGCGGGCGGCGTTGTTCAGCCGCGGTCGAGCCGCTGTTCGACATAGGCGCGATCACGAAGCTGGCGCACCCATTCCTGGTAGGCGTCGTCGGTCTTGCGTTCACGCAGCGCCTGGCGCGCGTTCATGCGCTGGCCTTCCTGGGTCATGTCTTCGGTGCGCCGCTCCAGTACCTGGATCAGGTGCCAGCCGAAGGGACTGCGCACCGGCCCGCTGATTTCATTGAGTTTAAGCGCGTTCATCGGCTGTTCGAATTCCGGCACCGTGTCGCCGGGTGAGAGCCAACCGAGGTCACCGCCGCGTGATGCGCTGGTGTCCTCGGAACGGGCGCGCGCCAGCTCGGCAAAGTCGGCCTTGTTGTCGAGACGTTCCTTCAGTGCAAGCAGGCGGTTGCGTGCCTCGGCCTCGGAGACCAGTTCGTTGGTCTTGATCAGGATGTGCCGGGCGCGGGTCTGCTGCACCAGCATTTTCTGGGCGCCGCCGCGGCGTTCGTTGACGCGCAGGATGTGAAAGCCGTTGGCGCTGCGCAGCGGTTCGCTGACCTGGCCGGGCTGCATCGGCCGCACCGCGTCCAGGAACAGCGTCGGCAGCCGCTCCGCCTCGCGCCAGCCGAGCTGTCCGCCCTGCAGGGCTTCGGGGGCGTCGGAGAATGCAGCCGCCACCTGGCGGAAATCGGCGCCCTCGCGGATCTGCCGCAGCGCCTGCTCGGCACGGTCGCGCCGCGCCTGCAGCTGCTCCGGGGACGCGTTTTCCGGCACCGAAACAAGGATGTGCGACAGGTTGAATTCGTCGCGTGACGATCCGCCCTGCTGGGCCTTGATCAGGGTGTCGATTTCCGAATCGGTGACCACGATTTTCTGCGCGACTTCACGTTCACGCAGCCGCGAAAGGGTGATTTCACCGCGGATATCCTCGCGGAATTTGTCGAAAGGCACATTGTCGCGGGCCAGCACCTCGCGCAGTTGCGGCAGCGTGAGCTTGTTCTGCTCGGCGATGCGCTCCAGCGCGCGGTCAAGCTCGACATCACTCACCCGCATGCCGAGTTCACGTGCGTGCTGCATTTGTACGCGATCGTTGATCAGCCGCTCAAGCACCTGACGCTCAAGGGCGTCGCGCGACGGTGCCGGCGCCTTCTGCTCGCGCAGTTGGCGCAGCGCGAAATCGACGCGGGCCGCGAGTTCGCGTTCGGTGATGACTTCGTTGTTGACCACGGCGACGATACGGTCGATGGTGACTATCTGCCGCGGTTTCGGGGCCTGTGCTGCAGCCTGGCCGGCGGGCAGCAGTGCAAGCAGGGCGATTACAGGAATGAAAAAGGGTCGCATCGTTGATCCGGATCAAAAAAGTGCGCTGGGGTGTCCAGCCGAGCCAAAGCCTGATCAGGGCTCAGTAGAGTACACCGGGTACATTGTATTCGACCGGCACCGGGTTGCGCGGATCGAACTGACGGTAGCCGCCGATGTTGCGCTTGAGCACTTCCAGTGGATTGGTGCCGATGCGCGAGACGCCGTAGAGCTCCAGTTGCAGGAAGATCGAGGTACTTTTCGAGGCTGTGGTGACCGCGAACTGGTGGGCCACCAGCCGCAATGACCAGCACTGGTCGTTGTATTCGATGCCGGCGAGCGTCTCAATGGCGCGGTTATCCCTGAAGGAATAATTCCAGCGCCCCAGGGCATTCCACCCTGATTTCATGTGCCACTGGGTGGAAAGATCAACCTGACGGACGTTGTCCCGTGTCTCGCGGAACGAAGCATTCATCACCCGTCCCGGTTCGGGTTGGTAGCGGCTGCCCACATTGAAGCGCTGGGTTTGACGGGTATCGGTGTTGAACTGCCAGCCCGCGTCGAGCACCCAGTTCCTGGCCAGGCTGCCGCCGACGGCGGCAAGAAGATCCGAGTTGCTGGACGTGCGGGGTACGCCGCCAGGGAGGGTCACGCGCTGGTCGTCGAAATAAAAACGCTGCGCGAGCGCGGCGCGGAAACGCTCTATTCCCGATTCGGCGCTGATGAAACGCGAGGTCGCGCCCAGGGTGATCTGGTTCGCATCATTGACGCGATCCTGGCCGCTGAACTGGTTTTCGCTGAAGATGGTGGCGAAATTGATGTCCTGCAGGCCGCTTTCGAAGTTGGGCAGGCGGGACTGGTCCTTGTACGGGATGTAAACGTAGAAAGCCTTCGGTTCGAGGGTCTGGAAAACGCGATTGCCCGAGAAGCTCGTTTCCCTTTCGAATATCAGACCCGCCTCTGTGCTGAACACGGGCAGTGCCCTGGTGGCATCACCAAGCGCCGCGGTGTTGTTCTTGCCGATGGAGTAGCGGGTCAGGTGCGCGGAGAGTTTCGGCAGCACATAGGAATAGGATGTCTGCAGGGGTATCGAATAACCGGGCTGCATGAACGTGCGCTGTCCACTGACCAGTGTTGGATGGTCGAACGCGGTGTAGGAGCCGGCGAAGTCGAAGTCGCCCCTGCCCTCGCCCAGCCGCTGTGCTGACAGATTGAACTGGGGCAGACGGCTGTAGGGCGGCGTCAGCGGGGCCAGCGGGTCTTTTTGCAGCGTCTGCCAGCGCTGGGCAAACGCTGAAACGCCGTAGGTGCCTTTATCCCCCCACAAGCCTCCGGTGCCGATGGTGCCGTCTGTATTCAGGAAACTCTGCGAGGTGACCGCGATCAGCGAGGAGAGGTCGGTGAAGTAATTGCCGTCCGACACGCGGTTGACATTGGCTGCTGTGGACCAGCGGCCGAAGTTCTGCTGGTGTTTGGTGAACAGCCCCCAGCGGTCGCGGGAAATCTGCTGGTCGTTGGGCAGGATTTCAGCGCGTGCTTCGCCGCGTCCGGTGCGATTCAGGTAGCGGAAGTCGCCGCTCAGTTGCACGCCGCGTTTGGTCATGAAACGCGGGTACAGTGTCGCGTCCATTTCTGGCGCGAGGTTCAGGTAGTACGGCACCGTGAACTCAAAGCCGGTGGTGTTCGAGCTGCGGTAGCTGGGCGTCAGGAATCCCGATTTGCGTTCTTCGTGCAGCGAGAAAGACAGATAGGGCGACCAGAAGATGGTCTTGTCGAAAAACACGATGCTGGCGTCGCGCGCGGTGCCGATATCGCGCTCGCGGTCGAGGTCGAGTTGCCTGGCGCGCACGAACCAGGCGTTGTTGCCCGGGGCGCATGTGGTGTATTCGGCCGTTTCCGCACGGTAGCGGCCGGGGCCCTGGAACAGCATGCGTTCCGCGGTGCCGCGCGCGTCGAAGGGCGGCAGCGGTCCGCTGCCGGCGGGTCCCCGCGGCGGCGTGCTGATCAACTGGTAGCGGGGGCTTTCCATGAAGCCGCGGTCGGTGGCGATCTCGTAACGCAGCACCGTACCCTCAATGATCTCGCGCCCCTGTTCAATGCGCACATTGCCCTTGGCATCGAGTATGTCCCTGGCAACATCATGGCGCATCCAGTCTGCGGCAAAGGATTGCCCGCGTTTGCGCAGGCGCACATTGCCAAAGGCTTCGAAGTCCTTGTCCTGCACCCCCTGCATGCGGTCGGCTTCAATGAACAGCGGGACTTCCTCCGGCGTCAGCGGTTCGGGCAGCAGCCAGGACTGCGGGCGCAGCTTGATACCGTCATCGGCCATGGCCAGTGCCGGCAACGCGCACAACACGGCGAGGGCGATTCTTGTTTTTCGGCGGAGTCGCAAGGTGATGAACAGCAGGGGGGAGCTGCGGGAGTTGATTGCGGATGAGATGGTAAAATCTCACAATTCACAGCGTGAAGCAACGCAATAAACAACGCGTGAAATACACCGAATCCCCGCCATTTTCCCGCTCCGGGCATGATGCCTGAAATGTCTGCTTGAAACCCGTTTCGACCGCCACCGATGATCGACGACGCGAGGCGCTGCAGGCCTGGCTGGCCGCGCGTTTTCCTGAAGAAGACCTGACGCTGGAGCCGGCTTCGGCGGATGCGAGTTTTCGCCGCTATTTCCGCGTTTTTTTTGCTGCGGGTCCGCGCATCGTGATGGACGCGCCGCCGCAGAGCGAGGACACCGGTCCCTTCATCCGTGTTGCCGCGCTGATGCATGAGGCCGGCCTGCATGTGCCCGAGGTGCTTGCCGCGGACGCTGCGCAGGGCTTTCTGCTGCTCACCGACCTCGGCCCTGCCACCTATCTGAAGGTGATCGACGAGAACAATGCCGATGCGCTGTTCGGCGATGCAATCACCGCGCTGATCACCTGGCAGCGTGCCAGCCGTCCGGACGTGCTGCCGCCATATGACCGCGCGCTGCTGCAGCGCGAACTGGATCTTTTCCCTGAATGGTATGCCGGGCGTCATCTCGAGACGACGCTCAGTGACACGCAGCGTGCCGTGCTGGTGCGGGTCAACAATCTGCTGATCGACAGCGCGCTGGCGCAGCCGCAGGTCTATGTGCACCGTGATTACATGCCGCGCAACCTGATGCTTTCCACGCCCAATCCTGGCGTGCTCGATTTCCAGGACGCGGTGTACGGCCCGATCACCTATGATCTGGCTTCGTTGTTCCGTGATGCCTTCATCAGCTGGCCGGAGCCACGGGTGATCGACTGGGTGGCACGCTACTGGGAGCAGGCAAAACGCGCAGGTCTGCCGGTGGATGCGGATTTTGGCGAGTTCTACCGTGCCTTCGAATGGATGGGCCTGCAGCGCCACCTGAAAGTGCTCGGCATATTCGCGCGTATTCGTTATCGCGATGGCAAGCCGGCCTATCTCGAGGATGCGCCGCGTTTCCTGCGCTATGTACGCGAAGTTGCGGTGCGTTATTCAGCGCTGTCACCGCTGCTGCAACTGCTCGACGAGCTTGAGCAGCGCCGGCCGCAGGTCGGCTACACCTTCTAGGGCGCATCCGGTGAAGGCCATGATCCTTGCGGCGGGGCGTGGTGAACGGATGCGGCCGCTGACCGACCATACTCCCAAGCCCTTGCTGAAAATCAATGATAAGCCATTGATTTTATTGATAATTAATTCCCTGCGCGAAGCCGGTATCAAGGATCTGGTGATCAATCTGGCGCACCTCGGCGCTCAGATCGAGGCCGCGCTGGGTGATGGTGCCGCGCTGGGCGTGCGCATCCGTTATTCGCATGAAGCCGAAGCGCTGGAAACCGCGGGCGGCATCACGCAGGCCCTGCCCTTGCTCGGCAGTGAACCTTTCCTGGTGGTCAACGGTGATGTCTGCAGTGACTACGATTTCTCGGCGGTAAAACAGGCCGCCACAGGGCTCAGCGCCACAGGCAGGCTGGCGCATCTGGTACTGGTGCCCAATCCGCCGCAGCATCCGCGTGGCGATTTTGCGCTTGACCGCGATCGTGTGCTCGCCGATGGCGGCGAGCGCCATACCTTCAGCGGCATCGGTGCCTATCATCCGGCACTGTTTGCCGGGGTTGCTGCCGGGTCCAAGGCGCGGCTTGCCGACCTGCTGCGCCCGGCGATGCACGAGGGCCGGGTCAGCGGCGAGCTGTTCGGCGGGATCTGGCAGGACATCGGCACGCCGCAGCGCCTGGCCGAAGCCGACCGTGCCGCACGTGCTGCCGCGCGCTGAAGCGCCAGGGATCGCGCCGCTATAATCAATACATGAGTGATTCTTCAGGCCACGCAGTACAGGTGCAGCGCCGGGCCCGGCTGGCGGCGGCCATCGGCAACGGCATTGCGGTGATTCCGACCGCTCCGGAGCGCATTCGCAACCGTGATGCGCACTATCCCTATCGCTTCGACAGCTATTTTTACTATCTCAGTGGTTTCCGCGAGCCGGAAGCGGTGCTGGTCATCACCGGCGGTGCGACGCCACGCAGCATCCTGTTCTGCCGCGAAAAAAACCTCGAGCGCGAAATTTGGGACGGTTATCGCCACGGGCCCGAAGCGGCGCGTGAAGTCTTCGCTTTCGACGAGGCTTATCCGATTGCCGAGCTCGATCAGCGCATACCCGATCTGCTCGCCGACCGTGATGCCCTGCATGTACATCTCGGCGAGGATTCGGTATGGGATGGCCGCGTGCTGGGCTGGGTCAATGTTGTGCGGGGCCGCTCCCGTGCCGGTGTCGCCGCGCCGGCGGCGATTCACGATGTACGCGGTCTGCTCGATGAAATGCGCCTGATCAAGGATGCGCAGGAGCTGGCGCTGATGCGCCGCGCCGGAACGATTTCCGCGGCAGCCCATCGCGCGGCGATGGCCGCCACAAAACCGGGCGCCAGCGAATATGAAATCGAAGCACTGTTGCTGCATGAATTCCGCCGCAGCGGCGCTCAGGCACCGGCCTATACCTCGATTGTCGCCGGCGGCGCCAATGCCTGCGTGCTGCATTACGTCGAAAACAGCGCGCAATTGGCCGATGGCGACCTGCTGCTGATCGACGCCGGCTGCGAGCTCGACGGTTATGCCGCCGACATCACCCGCACGTTCCCGGTGAACGGCCGTTACAGCGGGCCGCAACGCGCGGTCTATGAGCTGGTACTGGCGGCGCAGGCGGCGGCCATTTCCGCGGTGAAACCCGGTGCCCGCTGGAACGAGCCCCATGATGCAGCAGTGAAGGTGCTGGCGCAGGGCTTCATCGACCTCAAGCTGTTGTCCGGCCCGCTGGATGCCGTGCTCGAGCAGGAGAGTTATCGCCAGTTCTACATGCACCGCACCGGCCACTGGCTGGGGCTCGATGTACACGACGCCGGTGATTACAAGCGCGACGGACAATGGCGCGAACTGCAGCCGGGCATGGTGCTCACCGTTGAGCCGGGCTGCTACATCCGTCCGGCACCGGGTGTACCCGAGGCGTTTTTCAACATCGGCATCCGCATCGAAGACGATGCGCTGGTCACCAGCGGCGGCTGCGAACTGCTGACTGCTGAAGCACCGAAGGCGGTCGCCGACATCGAGGCGCTGATGCGTGAACACCGCCGCTGAAACCGCGGATGTTGTGATTGTCGGCGGCGGCCCCGCTGGCAGCGCACTGGCGCTGGCCCTGGCCGGGGCGCAGCGCCGGGTGGTGGTGCTTGAGGCACGGGCCGCCGCGACCACGGAATACCGGCCGCTGGCACTGTCCCATGGCAGCAGTCTTTTTCTGCAGCGTCTGGGAGTGTGGCCGCAACTGTCGGCGGCGGCGACGCCGATCCGCCGCATCCATGTCTCGCAGCGTGGCGGGTTTGGCCGCAGCCAGCTTGAGGCCGGTGAGCTGGCGTTGCCGGCGCTGGGTTATGTCGTCGACTACGGTGTGTTGTCCGCTGCACTGGCGCAGGCGGCGGCGCAGGTGGCCGATTACCGCAGCGGCGTCAGTGTCGCCGACTGGACTGCCGGCGATCCGGCGCAGGTAAGTGTTGACCGCGATGGTGCCGCCCAGTCGTTGGTCACGCCACTGCTGGTGATTGCCGATGGCAGCGGTGTGGCCGATGCCAAAACGGTGGATTACGGGCAATGCGCAGTGACCGCACGCATCAACTGCGACCGCGATGCCGGCGACATCGCCTATGAACGTTTTACTCCGGAAGGTCCGCTGGCCCTGTTGCCGGATCGCGGGCAGTGGGCGCTGGTGTGGACAGTGGCGCCGGAACGGGCACTGCAGTTGTGCGCGCTGGACGCTGCGGGCTTTTGCGCGGAACTGCAACAGGCTTTCGGCCGGCGCGCCGGCCGTTTCAACGGCGTCAGCCACCGCGCCAGCCATCCGCTGCAGCTACGGCGCAGCGCGCAACAGGCATTGCAGCACGCGGTGTTGATCGGCAATGCCGCGCAGACCCTGCATCCGGTGGCCGGACAGGGCTTCAACCTGGCGCTGCGTGATGTCGCCGTGCTGGCGCGGCAAGTGCTGGAAGAACCGAAGGAGCTGGGTTCCCTGCGCTGGACGGCACGTTACCTTGCCGCACGTGAATCCGACCGCGGCATGATGGCCGGCTTCACCCACGGTTTGGTCCGGCTGTTCTCCAATGACATTGCGCCATTGGCCGCAGCACGCGGCACCGCGCTGTCAATACTTGGCAGCCTGCCGCCACTGAAAAAATTTCTGGCCCGGCGCATGACCTTCGGGCTGCGCGGCTGAACCGGCATTACGCCGCCAGGTCCGCGATTTGCGGGCCGCAATGCATGTGTATTCGAGCAGTTCGCGACAAACACACTGATCTGTCGGCATAAATACGAGGGTCAGTGTGTGCCACCCTTGCGAGCGGGGCATGCACCGGCCTGATGCGCGTGGCGTCAATGACACGCCTGCACAAAAAATAAGCAATTTCTCCTTTGCAGCAGCAGCGGCCTTGATTAGAATTGCGCCCTTTCCGTGGTTCCCCGTCCAGACTCAACCATCGTGCGCATCGGTCCCTATCAGCTCAAGAACAATCTGATTGTTGCACCGATGGCCGGTGTCACCGACCGGCCGTTCCGCCAGCTGTGCAAGCTGATGGGCGCTGGCATGGCGGTGTCGGAGATGGTGTCAAGCAATTCACTGTTGTGGGGCTCGGAAAAAACCAGGCGCCGAGCCAACCATGAGGGCGAGGTCGACCCGATCTCGGTGCAGATCGCCGGCGCCGATCCGCTGATGATGGCCGAGGCCGCGCGTTACAACGTCGACCATGGCGCGCAGATCATTGACATCAACATGGGCTGCCCGGCGAAAAAAGTCTGCAACGTGATGGCCGGCTCGGCGCTGCTGAAGGACGAGCCGCTGGTCGGACGCATTCTCGATGCGGTGGTAGGCGCCGTGAATGTGCCGGTGACACTGAAGATCCGCACCGGCTGGGACCGTGAACACCGCAACGCGCGGATGGTGGCGCGTATCGCCGAGAACGCCGGCATCCAGGCGCTGGCGATCCACGGCCGCACCCGCGCCTGCGGCTACACCGGCGATGCCGAATACGACACCATCGCGGCAGTGAAGGCCGAGATCCGCATTCCGCTGATCGCCAACGGCGACATCACCACGCCCGAGCGCGTCAAACACGTGCTGCAGTACACCGGCGCCGATGCGGTGATGATCGGCCGCGCCGCCCAGGGGCGGCCGTGGATGTTCCGCGAGATCAGCCATTTCCTCGAGCACGGCACGCACCTGCCGCCGCCCGAGGTCACGGAAATCCACCGTGTGCTGCTCGGCCATCTGCAGGACCTGTATGCCTTTTACGGCGAACACACCGGTGTGCGCGTCGCACGCAAGCACATCTCCTGGTACACCAAGGGACTGGCCGGCTCGGCAGCCTTCCGCCGCGCGATGAACCAGTTGCAAAGCTGTGCCGAGCAGCTGGAGGCGATAAACCTGTTTTTCGGCGAGTTGTCCGGCCGTGGCGACCGCCTGTCTTATGTTGTTGAAGATCAAAACCAAGAACAAGAGGAACTGGCTGCATGATGAATGAGACCGAAATGGCCCGGGTTGTGCGTCGCGCGATAGACGGTTATTTCCGCGACCTCGACGGGGAAAAGGCCTGCGGCGTGTATGACATGGTGATCGGCAGCGTCGAAAAACCGCTGCTCGAATCGGTGCTGAACAAGGTGCGCGGCAACCAGTCCCATGCCGCCGCGATGCTCGGCATCAACCGCAACACGCTGCGCAAGAAAATCAAGGCGTACAACATCAAGTACTGACCAGGAGGCGTCACGCGCCACGCGTGGCCGCCACAGCATGGCAATCATCAAACAGGCGCTGATCAGCGTTTCCGACAAGGCCGGCGTGATCGACTTCGCCCGCGGTCTTGCCGCACAGGGCGCTGCGTTGCTGTCCACCGGCGGCACCGCGAAACTGCTGCGCGAAGCCGGACTCAAGGTCACCGAGGTCGCCGATTACACCGGCTTTCCGGAGATGCTCGACGGCCGCGTGAAAACACTGCATCCGAAAATCCACGGCGGCCTGCTCGGCCGGCGTGACCTGCCGGAACATGTCGCGGCGATGCAAAAGGCCGGCATCACCAACATCGACCTGGTCTGCGTCAATCTCTATCCCTTTACCCGGACCGTCGCCCGGCCGGACTGCAGCTTCGATGACGCCATCGAAAACATCGACATCGGCGGACCGGCAATGGTGCGCAGCGCGGCGAAGAACCACGCCCATGTCGCGGTGGTCACCGATCCCGCGGATTACCCGGCGCTGCTTGATGAAATGAAATCAACCGGCGGCGCGCTCGGGGCGACCACACGTTTCCATCTCGCCTGCAAGGCCTTCTCGCATACTGCCGCCTATGACGGTGCAATCAGCAATTACCTGACCGCGCTCGGCGCCGATGGACGCAGGGAAGTCTTTCCGGCCCGTCTCAACCAGCAATTCGAACGTGTGCAGACCCTGCGTTATGGCGAAAATCCGCACCAGGCCGCGGCCTTTTACCGCGACCTGGCGCCGGCGCCGGGCAGCCTCGCCGCCTACCGCCAGCTGCAGGGCAAGGAGCTGTCGTACAACAACATCGCCGACGCTGATGCCGCCTGGGAGTGCGTGAAGACTTTTGATGCGCCGGCCTGTGTCATCGTCAAACATGCCAATCCCTGTGGTGTGGCGATTGCCGATACCGTCGCCGGTGCCTACGACAAGGCGCTGGCCACTGATCCGACCTCGGCCTTCGGCGGCATCATCGCGGTCAACCGCGAGCTTGATGCGGCCACGGCACAGGCGATTACCCGGCAGTTTGTTGAAGTGATAATCGCGCCGCGGGTGCTGCCCGATGCGCTGCCGGTGCTGGCACAGAAGGCCAACATCCGCGTGCTCGAAGTGCCGCTGACGGCGGGCGCCAATACCTTTGACATGAAACGTGTCGGAGGCGGACTGCTGCTGCAGACGCCGGATACCCTGAACGTGGTGGTGTCGCAGTTGAAGGTGGTGACCCGCCAGCAGCCGACGGCACAACAGCTCGCCGATTTGATGTTTGCCTGGCGGGTTGCGAAGTTCGTCAAATCCAATGCCATCGTCTATTGCGGCAATGGCCAGACCCTCGGCGTCGGCGCCGGGCAGATGAGCCGTGTTGATTCGGCGCGTATCGCCTCGATCAAGGCTGAAAACGCCGGACTCAAACTGGCCGGTTCGGTGGTGGCCTCGGACGCCTTTTTTCCCTTTCGCGATGGTGTCGATGTGGTCGCCGCGGGTGGCGCAGGCGCGATCATCCAGCCCGGCGGCAGTGTGCGCGACGATGAAGTGATCGCCGCAGCCGACGAACACGGCATTGCAATGGTATTCACCGGCTACCGGCATTTCAGGCACTGACATGAAAGTTCTCGTGATCGGCGGCGGTGGCCGCGAACATGCGCTGGCGTGGAAAATCGCGCAGTCGCCCAAGGTGTCGAAAGTGTTTGTCGCCCCCGGCAATGCCGGCACCGCCCGCGAACCCGCCTTGAATAATGTCGCACTCGGCGAAAATCAGCAAATCATTGATTTTATTGATAAAAATGAAATATCACTGACGGTGGTCGGGCCCGAAGCACCGCTCGCCGGTGGTGTCGTTGATGCGGTGCGCGCCGCGGGACATCGCATTTTCGGGCCGACGCAGAAGGCCGCGCAGCTGGAAAGCTCCAAGGATTACGCCAAGCAGTTCATGGTTCGCCATCACATTCCGACGGCGAAGCACGAAACCTTCACCGATGCCGCCGCAGCACACGCTTATATCGAGCGCGAAGGTGCGCCGATCGTGATCAAGGCTGACGGGCTCGCCGCGGGCAAGGGCGTGGTGGTGGCGATGGATGCCGCCGAAGCCCATGCCGCGGTGGACATGATGCTCATCAGCAACAAGATGGGCAGCGCCGGTGCGCGCGTGGTGATCGAGGAGTTCCTCACCGGCGAGGAAGCGAGTTTCATCGTGCTCGCCGACGGGCGAAACGCGCTGGCGCTGGCGAGCAGCCAGGACCACAAGCGGCTGAAGGACGGCGACCAGGGCCCCAATACCGGTGGCATGGGTGCTTATTCACCGGCACCGGTGGTGACGCCGGAAGTACATGCGCGGGTGATGCGTGAAGTGATCCTGCCGACCATCAACGGCATGGCGGCCGACGGCATTCCGTATACCGGCTTTCTGTATGCCGGACTGATGATTGATGCCAAGGGTGGCATCAAGACCCTCGAATTCAACTGCCGCATGGGTGATCCCGAAACCCAGCCGATCATGATGCGGCTGAAAAGCGACCTCGTCGGCCTGCTCGACGCGGCCATCGACGTCCGGCTTGATGCCGTCGAAGCCGAATGGGATCCGCGGGTTGCGCTGGGCGTGGTGCTGGCCGCGGCGAATTATCCCGAAGATCCGCGCAAGGGTGATGTCATCACCGGCCTGCCGCCGGTGGGCGAGGATTACCACGTGTTCCACGCCGGCACCACGCTGCGCGACAAGGATGTGGTCACCAGCGGCGGCCGTGTGCTGTGTGTTACAGCGCTGGGTCACAACACGCGCACCGCACAGAAACGCGCCTACGAAATCGTCGACCTGATTCATTTCGACGGCCTGCAGTGCCGCCGCGACATCGGTTACCGCGCGATTGCTGCGGGCCGCAAATAACAGCGCTGCGATGGACATCGCGGCAGTCAAAAGTTATCTCACCGGCCTGCAGCAGGCGATTGTCGACCGGCTCGAGGTTCTTGATGGCGGCCGATTCATCCGCGATGAATGGCAGCGGCCGCAGGGCGGCGGCGGCATTACCCGGCTGATCGAAAACGGCGCGCTGTTCGAACGTGGCGGGGTCGGCTTTTCCCATGTCTTCGGTGACAACCTGCCGCCTTCGGCCTCCGCAGCACGGCCCGAGCTTGCCGGACGCTCCTTTCAGGCGATGGGGGTGTCTCTGGTGCTGCACCCGCGTAATCCCCATGTGCCTACGGTGCACCTGAACGTGCGCTGTTTTGTCGCCGAGAAGTCCGGCGCCGATCCGGTGTGGTGGTTTGGCGGCGGCATGGATCTGACGCCGTACTATGGTGTTGCAGAGGACGCGGTGCATTTTCATCGCAGCTGCCGCGACGCGCTGGCGCCCTTCGGTGCCGATCTGCACCCCAAATACAAAGCCTGGTGCGACCGTTACTTTTTCCTGAAGCACCGCAATGAACCGCGCGGTATCGGCGGCATTTTTTTCGATGACCTCGAACGCCCCGATTTTGAAACCTGCTTCGCACTGATACGCAGCGTCGGTGACCATTTCCTGCCGGCCTATGTGCCGATCGTCGAGCGCCGCCGCGATACAGCCTACGGCGAACGCGAACGTGATTTCCAGGCCTATCGCCGTGGCCGTTATGTCGAATTCAACCTGGTGTTCGATCGCGGCACGCTGTTCGGCCTGCAGTCCGGCGGGCGCACCGAGTCAATTCTCATGTCGCTGCCGCCGGTGGTGCACTGGCGCTACGACTGGACGCCTGCGCCGGGTACGCCCGAAGCCCGGCTCTACAGCGAATTTCTGGTGGAAAAGGACTGGCTGGCCTAGGGCAGGTTCAGCCGCGGCCGAACCAGGACTTGACCGAAAGTATGCGCTCGCGCAGTGACGCGATCAGCGAGCCATCCTCCTCCCTCGCGGCGGCGACGCGGTGCTGCTTGAGCAGCTTTGGCGACTTGCGGAAGGACTGGTAACGCGCCAGCGCGGCGTGGACATGCTGCTGCAGCAGTTTCAGGTTCAGCGGTTTGGTCAGGAAGCGGAACACCTGCGCCTGGTTGATCAGGTCGATCACCAGCTCCGAATCCGAGGCATCGGTGATCACGATGGCGAGGATTTCGGGATGATCCTGTTTCAGCAGTTTGAACGCCGCCAGGGCCTTCTGGTCGCCGCGGCCGATGTCGGCGACGATCACCGCGATTTCCTGTCCGGCCAGTACTTCCAGCGCACGGTCGATATCGGGTGCGTGGATCACCGGGCACACATCGCCGACCAGTTCGGTCGCCGCACGGTAGACACTCTGCGCCGCCTCGATCACCAGGATGCCACGATCGAGTTTTTCGGGCAGGATCACCGGACTTGCCGCCATGTCGGCGAGTTCGAGCGCGATCGCCGCAGCTTCGCCGACGGTTTTCTGGATTTCTGTGTTGTCCCAGGGCTTGCTGATGAAGCGGAACACCTCGCCGTCGTTGATGGAGCCGACGATGGAGGCGAGGTCCGAATAGCCGGTGAGCAGCATGCGCACGGTGTTCGGCGCCACATTCTTGACCTCGCGCAGGAATTCGACGCCGGTCATTTGCGGCATGCGCTGGTCGCTGACCACCACATGCGGCTTGAAGCGTTTCATGAACTCCATCGCCTCGGGCCCGCTGCTCGCGGTGAACACCGTGTACTGTGAACGGAACACCGAGCGCAGCGCGGTGAGGATGCGTTCCTCGTCATCGACAAACAACAGCCTGGCCTTTTTGCCGGCGGTGTCGAAGGCCTGCTCCACCGCAGTTGCTGCGGCCATCGGCGCCGCCGCCGCGGGATTCAGTGTCGGTACATTGAGGCCGGCGATGACCCGCGCCGAACTGACCAGTTCCTGGTCGAGGCGCTGCGTGGTTACGTCATCTTCGGATTTGGGCGCGCCAGCCGGCTTGCTGCTGCGCAGGCTTGCCGCGATACCCTGGACAAAGGCCAGCGCGAACTCGCGCGCGGTCTGGAAGCGGTCCTCGCGCTTTTTTGCAAGCGCCTTGTGCACCGCCCAGTCGAGCTGCGCTGAAATCACCGGGTTGAATTCGGAGGGGTTCTGCGGCCGCTCGCTGATCACCTGGCGCATGATTTCGACGTTGCTGCCAATGAAGGGTTTGCGACCGGCCAGCAATTCGAAGGCGATGACGCCGACGGCGTAAAGGTCGGTGCGCGAGTCCGGGTCATCACCGGTGAACTGCTCCGGCGACATGTAGCCGGGCGAACCCATGATCTCGCCGACCTGGGTCAGCGAGGAGGTGTCGATGTGAGCGATGCCGAAATCGCTGATCTTGATGCGGCCGTCGTCGTTGACCAGCAGATTGGAGGGCTTGATGTCACGGTGGACAACGCCCTGGGCGTGGGCATAACCAAGGCCGTCGAGCAGTTGACGGATGATTTCACCGATTTCCTGCAGCTCGAAATTCGCCTTGTTCTGCAGGTGGTCATACAGCGACTTGCCGTTGACCAGCTCCATCACGATGTAGGCGAGATTTTCGTTCTCGCCGTAGTCGTAGATCGCCGCGATGCGCGGGTGGGTCAGCCGGCCGACGGCCTGCGCCTCGTGGCGGAAGCGCGCGATGGCATATTGCAGTTCCGAGGGGTCCATCGCGGATTTGGTGATGGTCTTGATCGCCACCAGGCGGTGGATCGCGGGGTCGAAGGCGCGGTAGACCACACCCATGCCGCCACGGCCCAGTACACCCTGGATTTCGTATTTGCCGATCTTCTCGGGATGGACGTTGCTCATCTCAGCTTTCCAGCGCCCCGGGCTCGGGAGGTACCAGCGGCAGCACGATGCTGAAGGTGGTGCCCTTGCCGACCACCGAATCGACGCTGATCCTGCCGCCGTGCTGCTCGATGATCTTGTACGAAATCGACAGGCCGAGGCCGGTGCCCTTGCCCACTGCCTTGGTGGTGAAGAAGGGGTCAAAAATCTTCGACATGATTTCCGGCGGGATGCCCTTGCCGTTGTCGGCGATTTCGACCATGACATGGCCGGCATCGGCGGCGCGGGTGCGCAGCGTGATCTCGCCGCTGGAGGCCTCGATGGCCTGCGCCGCGTTGTTGATCAGGTTGAGAAATACCTGGTTCAGTTGCGAAGGTGAGCAGGTGATTGCCGGGATGTCGCCGAATTCCTTTTTCACAGTCAGGTGTTTCAGTTCGTGCTTGGCGAGCAGCAGCGAACTTTCCAGGCCTTCGTTCAGGTTGAAGCTCGACACCTTGCTGCGGTCGAGACGGCTGAAATTCTTCAGGTTGAGCACGATTTCCGAGATCTGGTCGATGCCGTAGAGGCCGTCAGTGGCGAGCTGGCCGAGCTCGGCCAGGGCCTGCTGCTCGGCGAAGTGATTGACCAGCTCGCGCACTGAAAGGAACTTGGTCTGCAGCGTGGCCGGGTCGGGGCTGCCGGATTCCATCAGCTTCAGCAGCTTGTTGGTCTCGACGATCAGTTTTTTCACGTCCGGCAATTTGGCGGCGACCGAGCCCAGGCTGTTCTTGACATAAGCCAGCGGCGTGTTGATCTCGTGGGCAATGCCGGCAACCATCTGTCCCAGCGAGGACATTTTCTCAGTCTGGATCAGCTGCGATTCGGATTCCTTGAGCTGGGTCAGCGCGTTCGACAGCTCGCGGGTGCGCTCCTCAACCCGCGACTCGAGCAGGCGGTAGCTCATCGCCAGCTTCGACAGCAGCCAGCCGATCAGGATCAGCATCGCGCCGGCGTAGGCGATCAGGTAGATACGGTAACGCTCGCTGTCGATCTGGGTCGCCGCGGTTTCGGCGCTGAAGGCATCGGTCAGGCTGTCGATGCGCGGGCCGGCCGAGGCCAGAGCGATTTTCTGGAACAGCTCGTCTTCCACCGGCTTCGCGCCGAGCACCTGCTGCACAGTAGCATCCATTCTGGCGAGGCCCTCGCGCAGGCCCTGCGGCATGCCAGCTCCGGCCTTGCGCAGGTCGGCGGCGAACATTTCGACGTTCTTGCGCTCCTCCTCGGTCGGGTCGGCGCAGTAGCGCACGACATGGGCGAACAGCAGTGCCGCGGTGCTTTCGACCGCCACCAGCCGTTCGCGCTGCGGTACCGATTGCCAGGCGCCACGCACCAGGCCGGCAACTTCGGTGTCGAATTCGACGATCTTTGCCAATGCAGAGGTCACGGTGGCGCCGGCGGCGCGGTAACGGGTCAGCAGATCGGTTTTCTGCTCGAAGGCCCGGGTCAGCTCGGGCAGGCCGCCGGCAAGTACCGGGCTGTGGACCTCGGCGGCGGCGTTTTTCAGCCGGCGCAGCAACTCGGGCGCACGGTTGCCCTGCGCCGCGGCAGGGCGTTCACGCCCGGAGGCGCCCTCGATGCGCGCGCGCAGCACTTCTATGTCGCCGCGGCCGTCGATTTCCTTCAGCTCGCGCAGGTAGCCGAGGATTTCGCTCTGCTGGCGGTAATCGACACCCTGGCTTTTCAGATAAAGAAAGCCGAGCAGCGCGATCAGCGCAGCGGCACCGGCGCCGATGGCGAGCATGCGCAGGTTGCGGCGCAGACCGCCGGCGAAGAACTCCGCGGCACCGGTTTTCAGTGCGGCGGCATCCAATTTAAAGGCAGGTTTTTTCATTGCAGCATCCGCAAAGCTCTTTCATGCAGCTCACTTATCCAGCTCATTCACCAAGATACGCCTGCCGCACCCGGGGGCTTGCCAGCAGGGCCGCTGCGCTGTCCTCCAGCACCACCCGGCCGCTTTCCATCACATAGCCGCGGCTGCAGGTTTCAAGAGCCAGCCTGGCGTTCTGCTCGACCAGCAGCAGCGTCACCCCTTCAGCGGCAATCGCGCGCACGGTCTCGAAAATCTTCTGCACCATCAGCGGCGCCAATCCCATGCTCGGCTCGTCAAGCAGCAGCAGCCTGGGCCGCGACATCATCGCGCGTCCGATCGCCAGCATCTGCTGCTCGCCGCCGGACAGCGTGCCGGCGAGCTGGTTGCGGCGTTCAGCCAGCCGAGCGAACAGCGCGTATACCCGGTCAAAATCGTTCCGGATCGCGTCGTGGTCGTTGCGGATGTAGGCACCCATGGCCAGATTCTCGGCAACAGTCAGGAGCGGAAACACGCCGCGGCCTTCGGGCACCAGAGAAAGTCCTTTTCGGACGAGATGATACGCTGGTTTGCCGGTGACATCGGCGCCCTCGTAATGCAGTGATCCGGATTTCGGACGCAGCAGGCCGCAGAGCGCCTTCAGCGTGGTGGTCTTGCCGGCGCCATTGGCGCCGATCAGCGCGACGATTTCGCCGGCGGCCACGGCAAGATCGACACCCTGCACCGCGCGGATGCCACCATAGGCTACCTCGAGTCCGCGCACTTCCAGCAGCTTCCCGCGGCTCATGCGAAAGTGCCCCCGAGGTAGGCTTCGATCACCCGCGGATCGCGGCGCACGTCATCCGGCCTGCCGTCGGCGATTTTTTCACCGTAGTCGAGCACCGCGACCCGGTGTGACAGGCTCATCACCAGCTTCATGTCATGCTCGATCAGCAGCAGCGTGATGCCGTCGCCGAGGATGCGTTCAAGCAGTGCGCGCAGCGCCGTGGTCTCGGTGGCATTCATGCCGGCCGCCGGCTCGTCGAGCGCGAGCAGAAGCGGTTCGGTGGCCAGCGCGCGGGCAATTTCGAGGCGGCGCTGGTCGCCGTAGGGCAGGTCACCGGCGATGGCATCGGTCCTGCCCGTGAGGCCGCAATAGGCCAGTAGTTCACGCGCACGCTCGCGGATCGAGCGCTCCTCGTCTCTTGCGGCGCGGTTGCGCAGCATCGCACCGAGCACGCCGGTGCGCGAGCGCAGGTGGCGGCCGACCATCACATTCTCGAGCGCGGTCATGCTGCCGAAGAGGCGGATATTCTGGAAGGTGCGCGCGATGCCGCACGTGGCGATGGCATGCGGCTTCAGGCCGTCTATGCGTTTTCCGGCAAAGCGGATTTCGCCGGCATCCGGCGCGGTCAGTCCGGTGAGCACGTTGAACAGCGTGGTCTTGCCGGCACCGTTGGGGCCGATCAGTCCGAAAATTTCACCGCGGCGCATCGCGAAGGATACCGAAGACAGCGCGGCAAGGCCGCCGAAGCGCTTGCTGACACCCCGCGCCTCGAGCAGCACTTCAGCTGACATCGGCGGTCTCCGCCGTCTGCGACTTGCGCCGCACCGGCCACAGGCCCTGGGGCCGCAGCAGCATCATCAGCACCAGAGCCAGGCCGAACAGCAGCATGCGCAGGTCGGCGGGATCGATCAGCACCTCGCCCAGCAGGCGCTGCTGCAGCGGGCCGATGTAGCGCAGGGCTTCGGGCAGGGCGGTGAGCAGCACCGCGCCGAGCACCACGCCGGCGACATTGCCCATGCCGCCAAGCACCACCATGCACAGCACCATGATCGAGTCGATCAGATGAAAGCTCTCGGGACTGACAAAACCCTGGAACGCCGCGAAAAGCCCGCCGGCTACACCGCCAAAGGTGGCGCCCATAGCGAAAGCAAGCAGTTTCAGGTTACGGGTGTGGATGCCCATCGCCGCCGCAGCAAGCTCGTCATCGCGGATCGCCTCCCAGGCGCGGCCGATGCGCGAATGCTGCAGGCGTAGCGAGACCACGATCGTCAGCAACGCGAAGAGCAGGAACAGGTAGTAATAATTGTGGGCGGCGGAAAAAGTTAGACCGGCGAATTCCTGTGTCTTCGCCAGCGACAGGCCGCCGATCTGGACCGGGTCGATCAGCGTGATGCCCTGCGGGCCGTTGGTGATATTCACCGGCCGGTTCAGGTTGTTCAGGAGCACCCTGATGATTTCGCCGAAGCCGAGGGTGACGATGGCGAGATAGTCGCCGCGCAGGCGCAGTGTCGGCGCACCGATCAGGATGCCGAACAGCGCGGCGAGCGCGGCACCCAGGGGCAGCAGAACAAGCACCGGCCAGTGGATGCCGAACTGCGGGCTGGCGAGCAGTGCGTAACTGTAGGCGCCGACCGCGAAAAACGCGATGTAACCGAGATCGAGCAGGCCGGCGAAACCGACCACGATGTTTAGGCCCAGCGCCAGCATCACGAACAGCAGCGCCACGGCGAGGATGCGTACCCAGCTGCGGCCGAGCAGGGCTTCGGTGGCGAAGGGCAGTATCAGCAGCAGCAGGGCGATTGCGGCCCACAAGGCCCAGCGCAGCCATGGCCTGCAGCCCGGGTTCATGCGCGGTCGCCCCCCGCCTGCCCCATCAGTCCCGAAGGCTTGATCACCAGCACCAGCACCAGCACCAGGAAGGCGAAGATGTCACGGTAGTTGCTGCCGAGCACGCCGCCGGTCAGGTCGCCGATATAACCCGAGGCCATGCTTTCGATGATGCCGAGCAGCAACCCGCCCATTACCGCGCCGCCGACATTACCGATGCCGCCGAGCACCGCTGCGGTGAAGGCCTTCAGCCCGAGCATGAAGCCCATGAAGTAATGACCGATGCCGTAGTAGAGCACCACCATAAGGCCGGCCACCGCGCCGATCGCTGAGCCGAGCACAAAAGTGAAGGCGATCACCGCATTGGTGTTGACACCCATCAGTCCGGCGACATCCGGATTCTGCTCGGTAGCGCGCATCGCGCGGCCCATTCGGCTGGCCTTGATGAACCACAGCAGCACCGCCATGATTGCGCAGGCGAGCACAAAAATTGCGAGTTGCAGAGTGGTCATCTGTGCTCCGCCGATGTTGATCGCCGCGGGCTCGATCAGTTTCGGCAGCGCGATGTACTGCTTGCCCCAGATCAGCGCCGCGCTGTATTGCAGCAGGATCGACACGCCGATCGCGGTGATCAGCGGCGCCAGCCGCGGCGCGCGGCGCAGCGGACGATAGGCGACACGTTCAATCGACAGGCCAAGCAGGCTGCAAACCAGGATCGCGCAGCCACCGGCGAGCACCAGCACCAGCGGTGCCGGCACCCCGGCCGCGGCCAGTGCCTGGACCACGGTCAGCGCCACCAGTGCGCCGATCATGGTGATGTCGCCGTGGGCGAAATTGATCAGGCCGAGAATGCCGTAGACCATGGTGTAGCCGAGCGCGACCAGGGCGTAGATGCTGCCCAGCACCAGGCCGTTGATCAGTTGTTGCGTGAAAATTTCCATGGCCAGGAATGGCGATCCCCACAGACGGCAACGGCACCCGTTGCGGGTGCCGTTGTGCCTGATGCGGGGTTTGGCGGCTTACTTCTTGGCGGCTTCGGCGGCAGGTGCCGCCGGCGCAGTGGCTGCAGGTGCCGAGCCGGTCGCCGTCGCGGCTGCCTGTGCGGCTTCGGGTTTCACCGTTTCAAGGGCTTCCCATTTGCCGCCCTTGACCACGTAGATGGTGATCGGGCCGTTTTTGAGGTCGCCTTTTTCATCAAAGGCGATCGGACCGATGACGCCCTGGTAATTGGTCTTGCCGATCTCGGGCAGGAATTTCGCCGGATCGGTGGAGCCGGCGCGTTTCATCGCGTCAATGAACACCATCACCGCGTCGTAGCCCATCGGCGCGAAGAGTTCGACCTCCTGGTTGAACTTGGTTTTGTATTTTTCAAGGAAAGCCTTGCCGCCGGGCATCTGCTCCTTGGGCAGGCCGGGGATCGAGGCCATCACGCCCTCGGCCGCGGCATCACCGGCGAGCTTGATGAAATTTGGCGTCTGCATGCCGTCACCGCCGATGAATTTCGCCTTGATGCCGAGGTCCTTCATCTGCTTCACCATCGGGCCGGCTTGGGGGTCAATGCCGCCGAACATGATCAGATCCGGCTTGCGGCCCTTGATCTTGGTCAGGATCGCCTTGAAGTCGGTGTCCTTGTCGGTGGTGTGCTCGCGGGCGACGATTTTCATGCCCAGCGATTTGGCGGTGGCCTCGAAGTTATCGGCCAGACCCTGGCCGTAGGCGGTGCTGTCATCGATCACCGCAACTGTTTTTGCGCCCAGTGTTTTCGCGGCGAAGCGCGCCAGGGTCGGACCCTGCTGGCCGTCATGGGCGACGACGCGGAAGGTGGTCTTGAAGCCCTGCTCGGTGTACTTCGGGTTGGTCGAGGACGGCGAGATTTGCGGGATGCCGGCATCCGAGTAGATTTTCGAGGCCGGAATCGACGCACCGGAGTTGAAGTGGCCGACCACAGCGGCAACCTTGGCGTCCACCAGTTTCTGCGCCACCGTGGTGGCCTTGGTCGGATTGGCTTCGTCGTCCTCGGCGACCATTTCAAACTTCACTTTCTTGCCGCCGATCTCGACATTGGCTGCGTTGGCATCCTCGATCGCGAGCTGCACGCCGTTGCGGATGTCGACGCCGATATGCGCCTGAGGACCGGTCAGCGGCGAGGCGGAGCCGATTTTCACGGTGATCACTTCAGGGGCTTTCGGCGCTTCTGCTTTGGGCGGCGGCGGGGCTTCCTGACCGCAGGCGGCGATCAGGGTTGTGACAAGGGTCGCGATCAATGTGTGGCGCAGGGCTTTGTGCATGTCAGGCTCCAGGCAGGATGAAATCAGCGCGGGAATAACGGATGGTGTCAGGGTCGGGTGCTGTGGTGAATCAGGGATGATTCGGGATCAACATGACAACTTGTAATAACTTGTTGTTACTGAAAGGATTTTGAGCATTATGGTAAGCCCCTGCAGGCTTGTCAATTTGGCGCGGGCAACAAAAAGCCGGCGCAAGCCGGCTTTGGGGTCAGGCGGTAACAGCGCTTTACTTGGTGGCGAGAATCCACTGCACCAACATCTTCGCATCCTCTTCCTTGACGTGGGCGTTGGGCGGCATCGGTGTCGGACCCCAGACCCCCGAACCACCGGAGCGGACTTTCTTGATCAGCAGGACTTCAGCGTTCTTGTCGCTACGGTATTTGGCGGCAATGTCTTTGTAGCTGGGGCCGATGCCCTTGCGGTCCACGGCGTGGCAAGTCATGCAGCCGCTGGATTGCGCAAGTTTGTCGTTGGCGATGGCTTGACCGGCGGCAAATACGCTGCACAGGGTTAGGGCAATGACGGCAGTTTTCATCAGGGCTCCAGGCTGGATAAAAAAGAAAAGCTGAATAACAGATTGATTGTAACGGAAGGCAGGGCTCAGGCGCAGGGTGTCAGGGCTTGCACCGATTATCCGGGATAATATAAATATTTGATTTAATTAATATTTTTTAAGACGTGCCGCATTGGATGATTAAGCTGTGTATCTGCCGCACCAGCAGGCCGGGATTGAAGGGCTTGGTCATCACCAACTGGGCGCCTGCGGCGATACATTCGTCGGCGAATGACTGCGTGTGATTGGCGGTCAGGAAAATCACCGGCACCGAAACCAGCTCGGGTTGCGAGCGCATCCAGCGCAGCACCTTCACGCCATCGGCCACAGGCATGTTGCCGTCAAGCACGGCAAGATCGATTTTTTGCGCGCCCATTGCGGCGATGGCCTCGCCGCCGTCCTTGCACCGGACAATTTCTGCGTTGCGCATGTTCTTAAGATAGAACGTTACGATGCGTGCGATGTCCGGATTGTCCTCGGCGAAGAGAATACGGATCGTACTCGCGGCGCCGGTGTTTTCGGCCATGTCAGTCGGTGACTGCACCCTTGCTGGCTGAGGAGACCAGGCGCGTGAACTTGGCCAACACACCGCGGGTGTAGCGCGGCTTGGGCTGCTTCCATTTCTTTTTGCGCGCCGCGAGCACCGAAGCGGGTACGTTGAGCTGGATCAGCCGCTTGATGGCGTCAATGGTGATTGAGTCGCCTTCGTTGACCAGTGCGATCGGACCGCCCTCGAAAGCCTCGGGCGCAACGTGGCCGACCACCATGCCCCAGGTGCCCCCGGAGAAGCGGCCGTCGGTGATCAGGCCCACCGATTCGCCGAGGCCCTGTCCGATCAGCGCGCCGGTCGGCGCGAGCATTTCCTGCATGCCGGGGCCGCCCTTCGGCCCTTCGTAGCGGATGACGATGACATCACCGGCCTTGATTTTTTTCGCCATGATCGCCTTCATGCACGCAGCCTCGGAGTCGAACACGCGCGCGGGGCCGGTGATCTTCGGTGATTTCAGGCCGGTGATTTTGGCGACACAGCCTTCGGGTGCGAGGTTGCCCTTGAGGATGGCAAGGTGGCCGTGCCTGTACAGCGGATTCGACCATGGGCGGATCACGTCCTGATCGGCGCGCGGCGCGTCGGGCACGTTTTTCAGTTCCTGCGCCAGCGTCCTGCCGGTGATGGTCATGCAGTCGCCATGGAGCAAGCCCTGTTTCAGCAGCATTTTCAGCACTTGCGGCACGCCGCCGGCACGGTGGAAGTCAACGGCAACGTAACGACCCGAGGGCTTCAGGTCGCACAGCACCGGCACCTTCCTGCGCACACGCTCGAAGTCGTCGATGGTCCATTTCACCTGCGCCGCGTGGGCAATCGCGAGGTAGTGCAGCACCGCATTGGTGGAACCGCCGGTGGCCATGATCAGCGCAACCGCGTTTTCAATCGCCTTGCGGGTGACGATGGTGCGCGGCTTGATGTCCTGCTTGATCGCATTAACCAGCACCCGAGCCGATTCAGCGGCGGAGTCGGCTTTTTCCGGATCGGGCGACGCCATCTGCGAGGATCCGAGCACACTCATGCCCAGCGCTTCAAAGGAGGAAGACATGGTGTTGGCGGTGTACATGCCGCCGCAGGCGCCGACCGAGGGACAGGCATTCTTCTCGATGCCGATGAAATCCTCGTCGCTCATCTTGCCGGCGGCGTAGGAGCCTACCGCCTCGAAGGCGCTGACGATGGTCAGGTCCTGGCCCTTAAACGTAGATCGCCGGCACGTTCATGCGCAGGATCGCGATCATGCCGCCGGGCATGTTCTTGTCGCAGCCGCCGCAGACCAGCACGCCGTCCATGGCCTGGCCGTTGACCGCGGTTTCAATGCTGTCGGCGATGACTTCTCGTGATACCAGCGAATACTTCATCGCCTCGGTGCCCATGCCGATGCCGTCGGTGATGGTTGGCACGCCGAACATCTGCGGCATCGCACCCGCCGACTTGAGCGAGGCAATCGCGCGGTCCACCAGCGGCTGGATGCCTGCGTTGCAGGGGTTCATCGTCGAGTGGCCGTTGGCGACGCCGACGATGGGTTTGTCGAAGTCACCGTCACCGAAGCCCACGGCACGCAGCATCGCGCGGTTGGGTGAGCGGGCAACACCCGCGGTGATCAGTTGACTGCGTTTGTTCAACGGCATGGGAGGTCTCCAGATTGCGGCGGCTGAGGTGCGCGGCTTCCGCCGCCGGTGAGTACCAGGGGCGAGAACGAGGACGACGGAATGGCCGCGTATAATCCAGCCTTCATTTTATCGTATCCCTCCGCAAGTCCCCCATGTTCGTGCATCCCCAGTTTGACCCGGTGGCGCTGCAACTCGGCCCGCTCGCCCTGCGCTGGTACGGCCTGATGTACCTGCTCGGCTTCGCGCTGATCTGGCTGGCCGGGCGTTATCGCATCGACCGCAATCCGGGCGGCGTGTGGAGCCGTGCCGACCTCGACGATGCGCTGTTCTTCGGCATTCTCGGCACCATCCTCGGCGGACGCCTCGGTTATGTGCTGTTCTACAAATTCGGCGAGTATGCGGCGACGCCATGGAAAGTGTTTTATGTCTGGGAGGGCGGCATGTCCTTCCACGGCGGCTTTCTCGGCGTGGTGATCGCGATGATCTGGTTCGCGCGCAGCCGCCGCCAGGACTGGCTGCGCATCACCGATTTCATCGCGCCGCTGGTGCCGCTGGGCCTTGCCGCGGGGCGCATGGGCAACTTCATCAATGCCGAGTTGTGGGGCCGGCCGGCCGACCTGCCGTGGGCGATGGTGTTCCCCAATGTCGACCGGCTGGCCCGCCATCCCTCACAGCTCTATGAATTCGTGCTCGAAGGCCTGCTGCTGTTTGTGCTGCTGTGGTGGTACAGCGCGAAGCCGCGGCCCCGTGGCGCTGTTTCGGCGCTGTTCCTGATCGGTTACGGGGTATTCCGCTTCGCTGTTGAATACACCCGCGAGCCTGACAGTTTCCTCGGCTTTCTCGCGCTGGGCCTGACCATGGGCCAGTGGCTGTCGGCGCCGATGGTGATCGCCGGTGCCGCGCTGCTCGCCTGGTCGCTGAAGCGGCGCGCGGCCTGAGCGCACTCAGTTCAGTGTTTTTGGATCGACCGCAGTCTTGCCGCGCAGAGCAGCGCGGCGGTCGAGCAGCCGCTGGAAATTGCCAAGCGACAGCAGGTGCAGATAGCAGCGTGCAAGCACGCCGTTCTGTGCCAGTGTCTTCAGCGTGTCGGCCGGCAGCGCGTGCAGTTTTTCTTCCGACACCCGGTACATGCCGGTCAGCGTCAGCGGCTGTTCGCCGGTCGGGGTGGCCTGCGCGGTGAACGGTTCAAGCACCTGCAGATCGGCCAGCCGGCGGGTCATGTCATCGGTGCGTGCCAGATCGTTCTCGAATTCAAACAGCAACTTGCTTTGCGCCTGCCACGCCGGCAGTTCCCGGCCCTGGGCATCAAACAGCGCGCTGCCGTCGGCGGCCAGCGCTGATTTCTCGACGCAGGCGACACGCTCGTTCTGTTCCTTTCCGTCCACCGAAACCCGGGTCATGCAGAAGGGATGGCGGCGCACATAGGCCGGCAGGTAGCAGGCGGAGTCCCACTGACCGTCGGCGCCGACAAACAGGTTCTGCCGCGGCTCGACTCCGAACAGCGCCATCACGATGAAGCTGCGGCCCTGGTCGCCGGAAATGAAGGTCACCGGGTAATCGCGCAGTGCGGGCGTGAATTCACTGAAGGACAGCGGCAACGCACCCAGCCCGCGGAGCGCTGCCGGCACCATCCGCCCTTCATTGAGGCGGACTTTCTGCGTTTTTACCAGTGGCACGATCTCCTGGTATCCGTAGGGCGGCTTGATGTCCATGGCGAAGCTCCGGTATTAACGCGCTGATTATAAAGGGCTGCACCCCGGTGGCGATTTGCCGCAGGCCGGGCGAGCGGGTAGAATTCGCCCCTCTTTTCGGGGTGGTAGCTCAGCTGGGAGAGCGCCGCGTTCGCAATGCGGAGGTCGGGAGTTCGATCCTCCTCCACTCCACCACAACACTTCAAGCCGGCCCCGTGCCGGCTTGTTTTTTTCAGGTCGTGGATGCGCAGGCCTGCCGGCGCGGGGCGTTACTGGCGCTGGTTTTGCTGTTCAAGCAGGCTGCGCAATTCACCCAGCTCTTTGCGCATCGCGCGCAGTTCGTCGTGCAGCTGCACTTCCGGCGCGGTGACGGCGGCATCCTTGTCGCGGATCTCGATGTCGTGCTCGGTCTGGATCGCGTTGACAATCACCGCGATGAACAGGTTGAGCATGGTGAAGGTCGAGATCAGTATGAACAGCACGAAGAATATCCAGGCCTGCGGAAACACTTCCATCACCGGACGCACGATGCCCATCGACCAGCTCTCGAGCGTCATCACCTGGAACAGGGTGTAGGCGCTGGCGCCGAGGGTGCCGAACCATTCCGGGAAATCTGCGCCAAACAGCTTGGTGGCGATCACCGCCGCAACGTAGAAGATGATGCTGATGATGCCAAACACCGAAGCCAGTCCGGGAATCGCCGAGAGCAACCCGCCGACCACACGGCGCATGTTGGGTACCATGCTGAGCAGGCGCAGCACGCGCAGCACCCGCAGGGCGCGCAGCACCGCGAAGGGGCCGCTTGCCGGCAGCAGTGCGATGGCGACTACCGTGAAGTCAAACACGCCCCAGGGGTCGCGAAAAAAACGCCAGCCATGGGCCGCGATGCGCAGCGCCAGTTCGATCACGAACACGCCAAGAATGAGCTGATCAAGGCCGAGCAGCAGGTTGCCCCAGCGTGACATGATCGCCGGACTGGTTTCGAGGCCAAGAATTGCGGCGTTGATCAGGATCAGCGTGATGATAAGGGCCTGCGCCTGCGGGGCCTCGACGAAGGACGCCAGCTGCTTACGCCAGCCGGGTGTGTTTTCTGCGCTTGAGTGGGTCATCAGTGTCAGGGTTTCCGGTGAAAAGGGGGGGCGGCGAAGGCCGGCCGGGATTGCGCATACTACCGGTAGTGAAGCGTGGCGTTCATGACAGTTGGAGGGCCCGGTCCGGGATGTTCAGTGCGAAAGCCAGTGGTTGCCGGCGCCGAGCAGGGCCAGCACACCCAGTGTGGCGAAGACCAGTGCCGCCAGCGCATGCACCGCGCGCACCGGCAGCCTGCGCGCCGCGGCTTCTCCAAACAGCACCACCGGCACGTTGGCGATCATCATGCCCAGCGTGGTGCCGATGACCACTGCCCACAGCACATCAAAACGCGCGGCGAGCGCAATGGTTGCGATCTGTGTCTTGTCGGCCATCTCGGCGAGGAAAAACGCTACGGTGGTGACGCCAAACACGCCGAGGGGAGCGTGCGGTGTGGCCGCACCGGCATCGAGTTTGTCCGGCACCAGCATCCATGCCGCCATCGCGATGAAGGATGAGCCGAGTATCCAGCGCATCGCTTCCGGTGAAAGCGCCTGCGCGATCCATGCGCCAAGACTGCCGGCAATGGCGTGATTGGCCAGTGTCGCCACAAAAATGCCGGCAATGATCGGCCGCGGCCGGCGAAAGCGCGCGGCGAGCAGCAAGGCAAGCAACTGGGTCTTGTCGCCGATTTCGGCGAGAGCGACCACGGCGGTGGAAATCAGCAGTGCTTCCATACAGCGCGGCTTGTTTGTGCGGTTGCGGGCATGAGGGCGCGCAATGTAGCCGAGCCTGTGACCCGCGGCAATTCGCGCGTGTTGTCCGCATGCTGGGACAGCTATGGCCCCTGTCTCCGGGATTGGGTAATCTCCATGCACAGGCTACTGCAGCGCCAATAAAAATAAATCAATTAAAACAATCAGTTAAATGCGGCGTCCGGTTTGGGGCAATCCGACCGCAGTAGCGGGAGTTGGCCAACAGGTTCCCGACAGGAGAGGCAAGAATGGCTGAACAGAGCGAACACGCGGCACTGCTCGCGCAGAGTGTCGGCGATTATGTGCAACATGGCGCCGATCTGCCGCGGGTGCGCGCGCTGGCGCAGACCCGTACCGAGTTTGACCGCGGACAGTGGAACCAGCTCGCCGAATTCGGCTGGCTCGGCGTGATGGTGCCTGAATCCTGTGGTGGCCTCGGCCTTGGGCTTGCCGAGGCGACGATTGTGGCCGAAGGTATCGGCCGTGCACTGACGCCGGAACCGTACACCGCGGTCGCCATACTCGCCGCGAGCCTGCTCGATGGCCTGCCCGCGGCGGCGCTGCGCGACGAACTGCTTGCCGGTCTGGCCACCGGCGAATGCCTGCCGCTCGCTGCCTGGCAGGAACAGGCCGATGATTTTTGCGGTACACAGCTGGCCTGTCGTGCACTGCCATTTGAGGGCGGCTTCCTGGTCAGTGGCGAAAAACAGTTTGTTGCAGGTGCTGCTGCGGCCGATGGTTTCATCGTCAGTGCGGCAACCGCACAGGGCATTGCAATGCTGTGGGTACCGCGTGATGCGGCGGGTTGCGGTGTGAAATTGCGGCCGCTGGCCGACGGCCGCAGCTACGGCGCGCTGATGCTGAAGGATGTGGCGGTGTCACGAGCGCAAGTGCTCGCCGAAGGTGATGCGGCGCGCGCCGCGCTGGACCGCGCGCTGGACCGTGCTGCGGTGACTGCCGCGGCGGAACTCGTCGGCGTGATGAAGCGCGCCCACGAGATGAGTCTCGATTACATGAAGACGCGGGTGCAGTTCGGCAAGCCGATCGGCAGCTTCCAGGCCTTGCAGCACCGTGCCGTTGATCTCTACATCCAGCAGGAGCTGGCCGATTCGGTGCTGCGCGATGTGGTGCGCCAGATCGAGGCCGGTGCTGATGCCGCGGCGCGCGGACTCGCGGCAAGCCGCGCCAAGTCGCGCTGCGGTGATGCCGCGCTGGCGATCACCCGCGCCGCGATCCAGTTTCATGGCGCGATCGGATTCACCGAAGACTGTGATGTGGGTTTGTATGTGAAGCGTGCGCTGATGCTGGCGAGCTGGCTCGGCAACGGCCGCGCCCACCGCGCGCGTTATGCAAGGCTGTCGGCACAGGTCGCACGGAAGGAGGCAGCATGAGCACCGACTGGAATGCACTGAGCGACGAGGCTTTCCGAGCCGAGACGCGGACGTTTTTCGAAAACGAGTTTCCCGGGCATTTCAAGTTTCTGCCGCGGCGCATGCGCTGGGCGGAATGCCGCGACTGGTACCTGAAGCTGTCGAAAAAGGGCTGGATCGCGCCGAACTGGCCGCGTGAGCACGGCGGCATGGGCCTGTCGCCGACCAAGCTGCTGATTTATTTCGAAGAGACCGAACGTGCCGGCGTCGGCCGCATGCCCGATCAGGGCATCACCATGGTCGGGCCGACGCTGATCCGCTTCGGCAACGATGCGCAGCGTGGCCATTTTTTGCCGCGCATCCTCGCCGGTGACGCGATCTGGTGCCAGGGCTACTCCGAACCGAATTCCGGTTCCGACCTTGCCAGCCTGCGCACCGAGGCCGTGCCCGATGGCGGCGATTACGTGATCAACGGCAGCAAGATCTGGACCTCGATGGCGCACGACGCCACCCATATCTATGTGCTGGCGCGCACCGACAAGGCGGCGAAGAAAAAACAGGAGGGCATCAGTTTTTTCCTGGTCGACATGAAAACACCAGGCATCACGCTGCGCACCATCCGCAACATCGCCGGACACGAAGAGTTCTGCCAGGTATTTTTCGACAATGTGCGCACGCCGAAGGAAAACCTCGTCGGTGAACTGCACAAGGGCTGGACCATCGCCAAGGGCCTGCTCGGTTTCGAGCGCCTGAACATCGGCAGCCCGCGGCGGCCGTTGCAGGCGATGGAAAAACTCGAGGCGCTGGCGCAAGCCCGCGGACTGATGGCTGACGCCGCATTTGCAGAGCGCCTGACCCAGCTCAAGCTCGATCTCGCAGATCTCGGCTCCTTGTATGGTCGTTATGTCGACAAGGCGCGCCGCGGCGAGGCGATGGGCCCTGACGTGTCGATGCTCAAGGTATGGTCGATGGACACCTACCAGAAGCTGTCTGAACTGCTGCTCGAAGCGGCCGGCGAATACGCGCCGATGGAGGGTGAGGTTTCGTTTGGTGACACCGCTATCGATGTACTGTCACCTTTCTACAACTCGCGGCCCGGCACCATTTACGGCGGCTCCAACGAAATCCAGCGCAACATCCTGGCCAAGTACGTGCTCAATCTGCCGTCCTGAGCTTGCCAGGCAAAAAAGCCAAATAAGTCACAGTTGCTCCATCGTGGCGCTTGCCAGCGCCGCGATGCACCGCAATAATTTTGGCCATCGCGGCAATGCTTTTTTTATGCGCTTGCCGAAAAAATACACAAAAACAGGGGGCAGTAATGAAATTTTTCCGGATTTTGCCGGTGGTTACCTTATTTGCAGCATCTGCTGCGTTTGCCCAACAAGCCGCCGCTCCCGGCCCGATAGACCGGGTCAAGATCACCGACAACGAACTGAGCTGCGCCCAGATTCACGGCGAAATCGGCGACATGGACAAGATCGTTGCCGAGGCACGTGTGATTGAAGCCAAGCAGAAAACCAACACCACCGCCGCCAGTGCCGCGGGCACCGCGGCCGAGGTGGCCGGACGCACCGGACTGTTTGGTGCCATCGGCGGACTCACCGGCCACCTGTTCGGGCAGGTGGCGGCGCAAACCGCCGCCGGAGCCGTGCAGCAAACCTCGGCGCAGTCGGCACAGCAGGCGGGCGAACGCGCAAAACAGGCCGGCGCGCGCAAGGAACATCTCACCGGATTGTTTCTCGCCAAGGACTGCAAGGCTTCCGACCTCAATGCCGCCGGCCGTGCACTGAGTGGTGAAGAGCTGCAGAAGCTGACGGTGGCCGGTGCGGCGGCAAGCGCGGCGGCCGAGGGAATGGCGCCGCCACCACCGGCGGATGCCGCCGGTGCCAGCGCCTTGGTCGGCCAGGCTGCGGGCGCTGCTAAATCAGCAGCGGCAACGCCTGTTGAGCTGGGTATCGGCCCCGGCATGAATTTCGGCACACTGGCTTCGCGCGGCCAGAAAGTGGCCGTGGCCGGTTACCGCGTGGCATTCGTGGTGCGCAACAGTGCCAGCGCCTATGCCGGCTCCGGTGTTGCCAACATCGGCCAGTCAACCGGCACCATCCGCACCATCACCCAGGCACAGAACCGGAAAATCGAAGTCGGCCTGCTCAACGTCAACCGCCAACTGATGCAGGCCATAACCGATCAGCTCTATGCCGATTTTGTTGAGCAGCTGAAAGCCTCCGGCAAGACCGTGGTGACCCAGGAGGAGTTGCTGCGCGCGCCTTCGTTCGGCAAGCTCGAGCGCACCGAAGCCACCGGCAATGATGCATATACCGTGAGCCCCACCGGAGATGCGCGGCATTACCAGGTGTTTGCACCCACCAACATGCCGCTGTATTTCATCGCCGGTGAATCACTGGGTGACAAGGGCCCCTTCTCGCAGACCAACAACAAGGTGCTCGGTTCGATTTCGACCGAAACGCAGTCGGTGCTGCTGATTCCGCAGGTGGTGATTGATTTCGCCGAGGTGGAAAGTTCAGGGCGCAGCACTTTCCGCAGCAATGCCCATGTGGATGCCAAACCCGGCATCGCACTGGTGCCGATGCACACCATCGTCTGGGCGGCGCATGCCAACAATCCGATCATCACCGAAATGGGTTCGCGCCGACTCGAGAAGGTGATCGCCTTCCCCGGTGATTACGCCACTGTGAAAACCGTCGACAACTTCAACACCGCGGGCCTTGCCAATTCCCTGACCATGGCCACCGGCCTTCAGGGCGTGCAGCACTTCTCTGAAAAGCGCGCCTACGTCGCTGATCCTGCGCGCTTTGCCGACCTGGTGCTGAAAAGCGGGTTCTCGGCGAATCGGGCGTTTATTGCCTCATCAGCCGCAAGGTAAGGCGGCCGCGTTTAAGTTACTGCACCTTCATCGGCAATATCACCATCTGTATTCCCTGCAGATGAAGCTTCTGCTGCAGGGCCAGGGCTGTCTGATTGTGCAGCCAGCGGGTGAAAAAGTTGTCGTGCACGAAGATCAGCTTTGAGGCGAAGAACACGCAGTTCGGGAAGTCGCGGGTGATCTGCCCGACGAGTTTCAGCAATTCCTCCACCGGTTCAGTGCCGAAACCGCAGTAGCTTTTTGCCGCCAGTTCGTGGCTGTGGCAGAAATTCTCGTAGTAGCGCAGCGAGTTCTCGATCTCGAACTGCAGGGTGCGCAGCGCGCCTGCGCCATCAAAGCGCTGGGCGTCGATCTCGCCGACGCTGACAAACACGAAATTGCGGAAGTGGCCGGGGAACAGGCGCTGCACCCACAGCAGCGCGTGCATGCCGACGCCGCGGTTCTTGCCGACGAAGAACACCGCGGCCGGCTTTTGCGGATCGGGCAGTGGCGGGTTTTCGACCGCTTTCAGCGGCGCGCCGCTGGAAAACAGCTTGTCGATCTTGCGCAACTGCTCGCGGGTTTCGTGGTAATGCCAGCGGATCGCCGCGCACAGCGCGATCACGCCGCCAGTGATCAGCAGCGTCACCCAGCCGCCGTCGAAGAACTTGCCGAAGATCAGCACCAGCAGGATGCCGGAGGTGACAAAGAGGCCGGTCGCCGACAGTGCCAGGCGCCAGCGCCAGTGTTCAGCGGAGCGGCGGTTGCGGACCCAGTACAGGCAAAGTCCCCACAACGCGATGCTGAAGGTCAGGAATACGTTGATGCTGTAGAGCACCACCAGCAGCGCGACGCTGCCTTTGCTCCACAGCAGCACCACCAGCGCCGCCACCGCCATCAGCACTATACCGTTCTGGGTGACCAGGCGGCTGGAGAGCTGGCGGAACTGCCGCGGCACCCAGGAGTCCGCCGCCATGTTTGCAAGCACCGCCGGTCCGCCGAGGAAACCGGTGTTGGCGGCAATGAACAGCAGCCCGGCTTCGAGCAGCAGCACCACCAGCAGCGCGGTTTCGTTCAGCGCCGGGCTGCCGAGGTTGAATTCGTCGATGATCGCGCCGAACACCGTGGCGTTGAGGGTCTGCCCCGGAACCTTTACCGCGTCCCACAACATGTACAGCACGAGGATGCCGCCGGCGGTGAAGGCCAGCGACATCGCCATGTAGAACATGGTCCATTTGCCGGTGCGCACCCGCGGCTCGGCCAGTGTGTTGATGTTGTTGGATACCGCTTCCAGCCCGGTGTAGGTGCCGCCGCCATGCGAGTAGGCGAAGAGCAGTGTCGCGACAACAAAGGTCCAGCCCGCTTCACCGGCCATCGCCTTCGTTTCGGCCAGCGTGGCCGGGATCAGTGTTGGCAGGCGCTCGGCGTGGGCGTAGATGCCCCAGATGATCAGTACGGCGTGAATGACCACAAAACCAACGAATACCGGCAGCAGGATCTTGATCGCCTCCTTGATGCCGCGCAGGTTCAGCGTCAGCAGCACCAGTACCAGCGCGATGGCGAAGGCCACTTTCCAGCTTTGCCACGACACCGGCAGCAGGCTGAACACGGCGTCGGCGCCGCTGGCCACCGAAATCGCGATGGTCAGCACGTAATCGACGATCAGCGCGGCACCGGCGGTGACACCGGCGCGCGGGCCGATCAGCTGGGTCGCCACCTTGTAGCCGCCGCCGCCATTGGGGAAGAGCTCGATCACCTGGTTGTAGGCGAGCGAGATGATGAACACGGTGATGATCGTCGCCGCGGCGAGATAGAGCCCGAGCTGGGTATGCGTGCCCAGCGCGACGTAGGCTTCTTCCGGGCCGTAACAGGCGGAGGAGAGGCCATCCGCGCCGAGGCCGACCCAGGCAAAAAAAGCGATCAGCGCGATGTGCCTGCGAGTCTCCGGATTCATCGGGTCGCGTGGTGCGCCGATGACGATGCTGCGCAGTTTGTTTGGGCTGGCCAAGTTTGGCTGGCGCCTCAGGCGGCGTCGTGTTTCCTGGGCAGGTTTGCCGGGGCGCGGAGTCGCGCTGCGGCAGTTTCGACCGGACGGTCGTTCATGAGGTCGTTTACGATTGGGGCGGTCGCGTACAATGTTCGCGTGTTGCAGAGCATCATATCGTATTTGCACGGTGGCCGGCGATTGCGCCGTCGGTCTCCGGTCCCTGGAGGCGTCGTGACATCACGCAAGCAGCGCCCGCGCCTGCCATGACCGGACCGTCACCGGCGACTGCCGTGCATCCTTCCCTGTCGGGACTGAGCAAGGCGGTGACCGACAAACTCGCCAAGCTCGGCATCGTGCGCAAATTCGATCTGGTGCTGCACCTGCCGCTGCGTTACGACGACGAAACGCGGCTGACTCCGATTGCCGACGCGCTGCCCGGCGCCGAGCTGCTGGTACAGGGCACGGTCACCGATTGCGGCATCCAGTACCGGCCGAAACGCCAACTGGTCTGCCGCATCGCCGAGGGCAATGCCGTGCTGGTGCTGCGCTTTCTCAATTTCTACGGCAGCCAGGTCAAGCTGCTGGCCGAAGGCAACACCATCCGTGCCTTCGGCGCGGTGCGCATCGGCCACCTCGGCGCGGAGATGGTGCATCCACGTTTTCGTGTGGTGGCGGGCGAGATGCCGGTGGCGCAGTCGTTGACGCCGGTGTATCCGACCACCGCGGGCATGGGCCAGGACACGCTGCGCCGCCTGATTGCGCGTGCACTCGCCGGCGAGCCGCTGGGCGAACAGCTGCCTTCCGCCTTGACCGAATCGCTGGGCCTGCCGCCGTTCGCCGACGCGGTGCGCCTGCTGCACAATCCGCCGCCGGATGTTTCGCAACTGCTGCTGCAGGAGCGCACCCATCCGGCATGGCGGCGGATGAAGTTTGACGAGCTGCTCGCGCAACAGTTGTCGATGCGGGTGCATTACCAGCGCCGCCGCGCCGCCGGTGCGCCGGTGCTGCGGGTGAAGGGGCAACTGGTGAAGGCGTTACTGAAGGTGCTGCCGTTCCAGCTCACCGCAGCCCAGAACCGCGTGCTGGCGCAGGTCCGCGATGACCTCGGCCAGTCACATCCGATGCAGCGGCTGCTGCAGGGTGATGTCGGCAGCGGCAAGACCGTGGTGGCTGCGCTGGCCGCGCTGCAGTGTGTGGAAAACGGTCATCAGGCCGCGGTGATGGCGCCGACCGAAATCCTCGCCGAGCAACACTACCGCAAGTTCTCGGAATGGCTGGAGCCGTTGGGCGTGAAGGTGGCATGGCTCTCCGGAAGCCTAAAAAAAACCGATAAAAAACAATGGCTTGCAGAAATTGCTGCAGGGGAAGCCGCCATCGCCGTCGGCACCCATGCCTTGTTCGAGGACGAGGTTGTGTTCAAGAAGCTGGGGCTCGCCATCATCGACGAGCAGCACCGCTTCGGTGTGCACCAGCGTCTTGCGCTGCGCATGAAGGGCAGTACATCGAACAAGGGTGCACAGCCGCACCAGCTGATGATGAGCGCGACGCCGATCCCGCGCACGCTGGCGATGAGCTACTACGCCGACCTCGATGTGTCGGTGATCGATGAGCTGCCGCCGGGCCGTACGCCGGTGGTAACCAAGCTGGTGTCGGAAGAGCGCCGCGACGAAGTGATCCAGCGCGTGCGTGATGCCTGCATCGCCGGACGTCAGGCCTATTGGGTATGCCCGCTGATTGAGGAATCGGAAAAGCTGCAACTGCAGACCGCGCTCGATACCCACGCCCTGCTGCAAGAGACCTTTCCCGAGCTGCGTGTCGGCCTTGTCCACGGTCGCATGAAGGGCGCCGAGAAACAGGCGGTGATGGCCGCGTTCAAGGCCGGCGAATTGCAACTGCTGGTGGCGACGACGGTGATCGAAATCGGCGTCGATGTGCCCAATGCCTCGCTGATGGTGATCGAACACGCCGAACGCATGGGCCTGTCGCAGCTGCACCAGTTGCGTGGCCGCGTCGGCCGCGGCGCCACCGAAAGTGTCTGTGTGCTGCTCTACCAGACACCGCTGTCGCCGATGGCTAAGGAACGCCTAAAGGTGATCTACGAACACACCGACGGATTCGAAATCGCCCGCCAGGACCTGAACCTGCGCGGCCCCGGCGAACTGCTTGGCGCAAGGCAAAGCGGCGTGCCGATGCTGCGCTTCGCCGACCTCGCGCGCGACCTCGATTTGCTCGACGCCGCACGTGATGCCGCGGAACAGCTGTTGCGCGAGCAGCCGGAAGCGGCGAAGGCGCATCTGGCGAGATGGCTTGGTGGAAGGAATGAGTATTTGAAGGTGTGAGGTTTTGGGTTTGCTGATCTTGGCAAACTAAAACCTCCGTTCGCCCCGAGCTTGTCGAAGGGCTGTATTTAACTTCAACTTCGCCGGGGGTAGCCCGGCGGCTAGTCACTTTCTCTTGCTTCGCCAAGAGAAAGTAACCAAAGAGAAGGCGACCCAGGCTCGCCGGTCCTTCGGACTCCCCTGCGCTGCTCGCCAAGCTGGGCGGCTGCGGAACTCGCCCTTGCCGCTGCGCGGCAAGGACTCAGACAGTCCTCGCCGACTACCCCCCAGCTTGACTGCGCTGCTCGGCGGCTTACATGGGGAAGTGGGTGGTGACGATGCAGTGTTTGTATGGGTTGATGGTATGGGTTGATGCGATAATCCCGCAGCAAAAATTCCCACAATCCCGTGAAACAAATCCCCCGAGACACCCTGTGGTGCACCACACCCGTCAACGCCGGTCGCCTGCGTCCCTGGCTGACCGATCGCGGTTCGCTGACGGCGCGGTTGCAGCGGCATGCGGGGGCGATCACGGTCAGGGTGTTGTTCCAGGGGTTGCGTCGGGCTCATCCCGATGAAAATTTTCTGTTCCCGTCACCTGTCCAGCGTGTGCTGGTGCGCGAGGTGTTGCTGATGCAGGGGAAGACAGCGCTGGTGTTTGCGCATACGGTGCTGGCGGCTTCGGCATTACGCGGCGCCTGGCGCAGTGTCACCGGGCTCGGTAACCGGCCCCTGGGTGCGGCCTTGTTCGCCGATCCGCGCATCGCGCGTTATCCGCTGCGCCAGAAAAAAATCGGACGCACGCATCCGTTGCACCGCCGTGCCGCGGCGCAGCTGTCCGCGGCACCAGCGACGCTGTGGGCGAGGCGTTCGCTGTTTGCGCTGGGCCGTTCGCCTATACTGGTCAGCGAAGTCTTCCTTCCTGCGATGGCAACGCTGTGACCCCTGCACTGCCTTTCAAAGAACGGCTCGACGCCTACGAAAAGCTGATGCGGCTCGACAAGCCGATCGGCATCCTGCTGCTGCTGTGGCCCACGCTGTGGGGACTGTGGTTTGCCTCGGCCGGTCTGCCGCCGCTGGATGTACTGCTGGTCTTTGTCACCGGCACGGTGCTGATGCGTTCGGCCGGCTGTGTGATCAACGACTACGCCGACCGCGATTTTGATCCGCACGTTGAGCGCACCAAAAACCGGCCGCTGGCTGCCGGGCTGGTCCGGCCGAAGGAGGCGCTGCTGCTCGCCGGCGCGCTGATGCTGCTGGCCTTCGTGCTGGTGCTGTTCCTGAATGCGCTGACGATCAAGCTCGCAATCGCCGCCGCGGCGATTGCGGTGATCTATCCTTTTCTGAAGCGGGTGTTTCCGCTGCCGCAGGTGTGGCTGGGCCTGGCCTTCGGTTTCGGCATCCCGATGGCCTATGCGGCGGTGTGGAATGCGCTGCCGCCGGTGGCCTGGGCGCTGCTGCTGGCGACGGTGTTCTGGGCGGTGGCCTATGACACTGAATATGCGATGGTCGACCGTGAAGACGACCTGAAGATCGGTGTCAAGTCCTCGGCGATCCTGTTCGGCCGCTTCGATGTGGTGGGCGTGATCGCCGCGCATGCGCTTTTTCTGGCGACGCTGACCTGGATCGGCTGGTGGCAGTTGCGCGGTGTATTCTATTTTGGCGCGCTGACCGCGGCCTCGTTGCTGGTGCTGTATCAATACTGGTTGATCAAGGGGCGCAGCCGCGAGGGTTGCTTCAAGGCCTTTCTCAACAACAACTGGGTCGGCGCGATCATCTTCGCCGGCGCCGCGATTGATTGGTGGCGCTTTCCGCGCATGATGTTATGAGTCAAATACCATGAGTTACCGCGACCTGCGCGACTTTATCGCCGGCCTCGAGCGTGAAGGCCAGTTGAAACGCATCGGCGTCGAAGTCGATCCGCGCCTGGAGATGACCGAGATCTGCGACCGTGTGCTGAAAGCCGGTGGCCCGGCGTTGTTGTTTGAAAAGCCGAAGAACCACGCGGTGCCGGTGCTCGGCAACCTGTTCGGCACGCCGCAGCGCGTGGCGCGCGGCATGGGTCGCGACTCGGTGGCGGCGCTGCGTGAACTGGGCCAGCTGCTGGCGCAGTTGAAGGAGCCGGAGCCGCCGAAGGGTCTGAAAGATGCCTGGGACAAGCTGCCGCTGCTGCGCCAGGTGTTGAGCATGCAGCCGAGGCTGGTGCGTGGTCCGGTCTGCCAGGAAATCACATGGGAAGGCGCCGCCGTTGATCTCGCCCGCTTGCCGGTCCAGACCTGCTGGCCCGGTGATGTTGCGCCGCTGATCACCTGGGGCCTGACAGTGACCCGTGGCCCGGGCAAGACGCGGCAGAACCTCGGCATTTACCGGCAGCAGGTGATCGGCAAAAACAGACTGATCATGCGCTGGCTCGCTCACCGCGGCGGCGCGCTCGATTACCGCGACCATTGTCTTGCGCATCCGCGTGAGCCTTTCCCGGTGGCGGTGGCGCTGGGCGCCGATCCGGCGACCATGCTCGGCGCGGTGACCCCGGTGCCGGACACCTTGTCCGAATACCAGTTCGCCGGACTGCTGCGCGGTGAAAAAACCGAAATCGCAAATTGCATCAGCCACGGCCTGCAGGTGCCGGCGCGCGCCGAGATCGTGCTTGAAGGTTTCATTCATCCCAATGACACCGCACTCGAAGGCCCCTTCGGCGACCACACCGGCTATTACAACGAGCAGGAGCGTTTCCCGGTGTTCACCGTCGAGCGCATCACCACGCGCAAAGACCCCATTTACCACTCCACCTACACCGGCAAGCCGCCGGATGAACCGGCGGTGCTCGGCGAAGCGCTGAATGAAGTGTTCGTGCCGCTGCTGGTGAAGCAGTTTCCGGAGATCGTCGATTTTTATCTGCCGCCCGAAGGCTGCTCGTACCGCATCGCCTGCGTCAGCATCAAAAAACAGTATCCGGGCCACGCCAAGCGCGTGATGTTCGGCATTTGGAGTTTTCTGCGCCAGTTCATGTACACCAAGTTCATCATCGTCACCGATGACGACGTCAATGTGCGCGACTGGAAGGAAGTGATCTGGGCGCTGACCACACGCGTCGATCCGAAACGCGACACGCTGATTGCCGACGCCACACCGATCGACAGCCTCGACTTCGCCAGCCCGGTGGCGGGACTTGGTTCCAAGATGGGCATCGACGCCACCAACAAATGGCCGGCGGAAACCAGCCGTGAGTGGGGTACGCCGATTGCGATGAATGACGAGGTGAAGAAGCGGGTGGATGCGATCTGGGCGCAACTGGGTTTGTAGTTCCAGAGACAAAAAGTTTATAAGTGATTGTTTTAATTGAATAATTTTATTTGCTCCGCAGCTTCGGAGAAAGGGCTGCGATGAGCACCGTGTTGTTGCTGAAATTGTTTCTGGTGCCGGCGCTGATTGCGGTGGTCACCTTTGCCGGCCGGCGCTGGGGGCCGGCGGTGGCGGGCTGGCTGTCGGCGTTTCCGATCGTCGCCGGCCCGATCCTGTGGTTCATCGCGCTGGAGCAGGGGGCTGAATTTGCCGCGGTGGCGGCGGTGGGCACGCTGGTCGGCGTGCTGGCCATTCTCGTTTACGGCATCTGCTACGCCTGGGCGGCGACGCGCTTCGGCTGGCCGGCCAGCCTGACGCTGGCCTATGTGGCTTATGCCTTTGCCGCTGCAGCGGTGGGCGCCGTGCCGCTGGCGCTCTCGGTGTCGACGCTGGCAGTGCTGGCCGCGCTGTTTTTCGCGCCGCGTGCCTATCCCCGGCGCGAGGCGGGCAAGCCGCCGGCCAAACCCGCGAATGACCTGCTGCTGCGCATGGCGCTGGGTGCGGCGCTGGTGCTGGCGGTGACCCATTTTGCGGACAGTCTCGGCCCTTCGCTGTCCGGCGTGCTGGCGATGTTCCCGGTGATGAACACGGTGCTTGCGCTGTTCACCCACCGCAGTGCCGGCGCCGGCGCTGCCATCCAGCTGCTGCGCGGCATGGCCTATGGCCTGTATGCCTTCGCCACCTTCTGCATCGTACTGGCCTGGACGCTGCCGCGCACCGGCACTGGTGCCGCCTTTCTGTGGGCACTCGCGGTCGCGGCGGTGGTGCATGCGCTGTCGCGATTGCTGCTGCAACGCCAGCTGCGGCGCGCGGTGAGCCTGCCGCGCTGAAACACGGTGGTCATGCCCCGCGTTCATCATCGGGGCTTCGCAAAAAGGGGACCGAACATGCGCGGACTGCTGGGGATGCTGCTGCTGTGCGCGGCCTTGTGGCCCGCGGCCGCATCCGCGATTTATAACGAACCCGGTGCCGCCGCGCCGGTGGGTGATGCCGACTTCGACGCCGGCTTCCGGGCGATCGAAGCCCAGCACTGGGCCGAGGCGGTCCGCCGCCTCGAGCCTGCGGCGCGGCGCCACCCGCGCAGCGCCGACGTGTTCAACCTGCTCGGCTTTGCCCACCGCAAGCTCGGCGACCTGCCGGCTTCGTTCCGCCACTACCACCGCGCGCTGGAGATCGATCCCGAACACCGCGGCGTGCATGAATACATCGGTGAAGCCTGGCTGATGCAGGGCAACGTCACCCGTGCCCGCCAGCACCTGCGCGAGCTCGAATTCCTGTGCAAGGCCGAATGCGCGGAATACCACGAGCTCGCCCGGGCCATCCGCGAATTCGAGGCGCGGACCGCGGCCCCGCGCTGAATTCCCGCGCCCGTATCCGCCGCTATTTTTTGCCGGTGCGCATGCGCTGCTGGCGCCCGCAGCAGTTGCTGTCGCGGTTGTGCACCCATTGCAGCAGCGCGTCCATCGCCGGCTGCGCGTTGTGCGCATTGCCGTGGTTGACCATGAACACCACCACCGAGCGGTTGCCCTGCGCATCCAGCACATAACCCGCGATCGAGCGCACGCCGGTGAGCGAGCCGGTCTTGATGTGCGCCTGGCCGGCGATCTCGCTGCTTTTCAGGCGGCGGCGCATGGTGCCGTCGACCGCGGCCACCGGCAGCGAGGCGATCAGTTCGGGCATCACCGCGCTGCCCCAGGCGTTGAGCAGCACCGCGCCGAGGTTGCGCGTGCTGATGCGTTCGATGCGCGACAGCCCTGAGCCGTTTTCGAGCACCAGCTCCGGCGCGCTGATACCTTTCAGCGCAAGCCATTGCTTGACCGCATTGCCGGCAGCGGCCGTGGTCGCAGGCGTGTTGCCGCCCTGCGCCAAAGACAGGAAGAGCTGACGCGCCATCACGTTGTTGGAATACTTGTTCACGTCGCGCACGATTTCCGACAGCGACAGTGACCGCGCATTGCCGGCGACCCGCGCGTTGTCCGGCACCGCGCCGTCGCGCACCTGGCCGCTGAAGCTGCCACCCAGCTCGCGCCACAGCATCGCGAACAGCGCGCCGGTGTACTGGCGATGCCCCATTACGCTGAAGCTGCGCTGGCGTTCGCCGCAGTCCAGTGCATAACCGCCGCTGAAACTGAGCCGCGCGCCATCGGCGTTGCCCTGGGTATCGACCTTGATGCGCGCCAGCCAGTCACCGCAGGCGCCATCCGTAAGCTTCAGGTTGTTGCTGATCTGCAGTTGCGGCAGTGCCGGCTCGGCGACGATGCGCAGCGTGCGTGTCGCCGCATCGGGTATGAATTGCAGCGTCACCGCCTTGAAGTTCACCAGCAGCGCGCTGGGCGCGGTGTTGTAGGGGCGCGTCGGCTGGTCATCGAACTGGCCGGGGTCGGCCGCTTCTTCGGCAAACAGCCGGCGGTCGAGAACCAGGTCGCCGCGGATTTCACGGATACCCCGCGCGCGCAGGTTGCGCAGCAGCAGCCAGAAATTCTCCAGCGTCAGTTTCGGATCGCCACCACCACGAAGGTAGAGGTTGCCGTTGAGCACATCGCCCTGCAGCGTACCGTCGATCAGCGCATCGGTGTTCCAGACATAAGCCGGGCCCAGCAGTTCGAGGCCGGCATAGGTGGTGACGATTTTCATGCTCGATGCCGGGTTCAGCGAGCGTTCGGCACCGACCGAAAGTACCGGCTGCTCGGCACCGATTTCATGGACATAGACACCGATCGCGGCTTCCGGAATGCCGGCCTGCGCCAGCGCGCGGCTCACTGCTTCGGGCAGCGGGGTAGGCAATTGCGCCTGCGCCGTGACCGGCAGCAGGCAGAGCAGTGCAACAAGCAGTGTGCGGAAATCAGGCAGGTGCATGGTGTATCGCTTCCGGTTCAGAGTATGACCGCGCTGTGCGGTGCGGGGATGTCGATGCCGGTCCAGCCGAGGCGTTCACGGATGGTGCCGGCGAAAAGGGTGGCGGTGTCGCGCTCGCCGTGTACGATAAAACTGCGCCGCGGCGGCTTTTTGAAATGGCCCAGCCAGCCGAGCAGTGCGGCCTGATCGGCATGGGCCGACAGGCCGCCGATGGTGTAGATCTCGGCTTTCACCGGCACCGGGATGCCGAACAGTCGCACTGATTTTGCGCCATCAACAATACGCCGTCCCAGCGTGCCCGCGGCCTGGAAGCCGGCGATGATCACCGTCGAATCACGCCGGCCGAGGTTGTGGCGCAGGTGGTGCTTGATGCGCCCGGCATTACACATGCCGCTGGCGGAGATGATCACGGCGCCGTGTTTGATGTGCTGCAGCGATGCGGATTCCAGTGCGTCCTCGACAAAATGGATGCGTGGCTTGCCCTGCCACTTCTGCATCCAGCGCAGCATCGCCGCGGCGTCCTTGTCGAGCAGGTCCCAGTGCCGCGCGGTGATATCGGTGGCTTTGAGCGCCATCGGCGAGTCGACATAAATGTCCATCTCCGGCAGCCGGCCCTGGCGATACAGGTCGACCAGCAGGTAGAGGATTTCCTGGGTCCGTCCGACGGCGAAGGCGGGGATGATGACGTTGCCCTTCTTGCGCGTGATGGTGTCGGTCACCGCGTGCTCAAGTTCGGCCAGTGTGTCGTCGAGATTCTTGTGCAGGCGGTTGCCGTAGGTTGATTCGACCACCAGCACATCGGCTTCGGCGATGGGCGTCGGGTCGCGCACCAGCGGGCGCGAGGGCTGGCCGAGGTCGCCCGAGAACACCAGCTTGTGTGTGCGGCCGCCGTCATCCACCCACAGCTCGATGATTGCCGAGCCGATGATGTGGCCGGCGTCGCGGAAGCGGCAGCGCAGGTTCGGGTGCGGCGTGAGATCGGCGTCGTACTCCACCGGGCTCAACTGGCGCAGGGTGCGCTGCACCTCGGCCACCGTGTACAGCGGAGGGCGTCCTGCACCGCGAGCCCCGGCCTTGCCGCGCCATTCCAGTTCTTTTTCCTGGATGTGCGCGGAGTCGGTGAGCATCACCTGCAGCAGGTCGGCGGTGGCTGCCGTGGCGTAAATACGTCCGCGAAAACCCTGCGCCACCAGCCGTGGCAGCAGCCCCGAATGGTCGATATGGGCGTGGGTCAGCAGCACCAGATCCAGGCTTTCCGGGGCAAAGGCAAAGGGCGCATAGTTCTTGGTGTCGGCATCGCGTCCGCCCTGGAACATGCCGCAGTCGACCAGCACCCGCAGCTGCTCCGTTTCGAGCAGAAAGCTCGATCCGGTGACTTCGCCTGCAGCGCCAAGAAAGGTCAGCTTCATGCGGCAGCCCTCTCTGCGGCGAGCAGTTGCGCGACCACGGCAAGGGCATAAGCGTAAATCTGCGGCTGCTTGCTGGCACGCGGGCCGGCGACATTGAGCGTGCGGACATGGTGGTTCGCGACAAAGTGCGCAATCTCCGCCGCGGCCTGTGTTTCGCTGAAGGTTTCGCGGGCGATGGTGAGGCAGGGCTTGCCGAGATCGAGACAAAAGCGCTGCGTCTGCAGCGAACCACCTTCGAGGGGGCCGCCGTACAGAATCACCGTACCGTCGCTGTCGGCGACATTGGCACGGGTGCGCTCGATGTAACCCGCACCGGGAATTTCGGTGAGCGGATAACGCGCGTCTATCGGGCCGTCTTCGGCGAGGCGTCCGCCCGGACACCAACCGCCGCAGGGCGCACCCGCGGCCAGCGCGGCATCCAGTGCGGCGCGATCAACACCGGTCTGGCCGCCGGAAACGATACGCAGGCGCTCGGCGGTCATGGCGTGGTTTCCAGTGCCGACAGGGTGGTGGCGGCGAGTATTGCCATTTCGTCGTCGCTGATGACATAGGGCGGCATGAAGTAGACGGTGTTGCTGATCGGCCGCAACAGCACGCCGCGTTGCAGTGCGGCTTCAAACAGGCGCCGCGCGAAACCCGGCTGCGTGTCGGCGACCTCGAAAGCCCAGATCATGCCCAGCGTGCGGAAATCGCGCACGCGCGGGTGGGCGGCGAGTTCGCCGCACAGCGCGGTCATGCGCGCGGCCTTGGCGCGGTTGGCGGCGATGACATCGTCCTGCTCGAAGATGTCCAGCGTTGCCAGCGCGGCGCGGCAGGCCAGCGCGTTGCCGGTGTATGAATGTGAATGCAGAAAGCCGCGGGCGACCTCATCATCGTAGAAGGCTGCGTAGACGGTGTCGGTGGTCAGCACCGCCGACAGCGGCAGGTACCCGCCGGTGATGCCTTTGGACAGGCACAGGAAATCCGGGGCGAGTTTGCCAATGAGGCCGGCTTGTTCATGTGCAAAAAAACTGCCGGTGCGGCCGAAGCCGGTCATGATTTCATCGGCGATCAGGTGGACCTTGAAACGAGCGCAGAGCAGCCGTGCCTGGCGCAGATATTCGGCGTCATGCATCGCCATGCCGGTGGCACCCTGCACCAGCGGTTCGACAATCAGCGCGGCGGTGGCCGCGTGATGCTGTTCGAGATGATGTTCCAGCGCTTTTGCGCAGGCGATGGCGTGATCACGTGGAGAAACACCCGCTGCGGCCAGCCGCCAGTCGGGACTGGGCACCTGTACCGAGCCGCGCAGCAGCGGTGCGTAAGTGTCCTTGAACAGCGCGACGTCGCTGACCGACAGCGCGCCCAGGGTTTCACCGTGGTAGCTGCCGGCGAGGCTGATGAATTGAGTCTTTGCCGGTTGCCCGCTGTTGCGCCAGAAATGAAAACTCATTTTGAGCGCGATCTCGACCGCCGAGGCGCCATCGCTGCCGTAAAAACAATGTCCAAGCCGGCCGCCGGTTTTTGCCGACAGGCGCTCCGAGAGTTCGACCACCGGCTCGTGGGTGAAGCCGGCGAGGATCACGTGCTCCAGTTGCTGCAACTGATTCACCAGGGCGGCGTTGATACGCGGCTCGGCATGGCCGAACAGATTGACCCACCAGGAGCTGACCGCGTCGAGGTAGCGCTTGCCGTCGCAGTCGTAGAGCCAGCAGCCAGCGCCGCGGGTGATCGGCACGATGGGCAGCGTCTCGTGCTGCTTCATCTGCGTGCACGGATGCCACACCGCGGTGCGGCTGCGTTCTAGCAGCACACGGTTGCGAGTGCTGGTTTGCATGTGATGCCCGGGTTATCCAATACTTTTGGTGTTCAAACGCGCGCCGGGATGGCCGTTATGGGTATTACAGGCCAAGTGGAGTTTTTGGCACCAGTTTTGCTGTGCGGTTAAGTGAATCATTTCAGCAGTGGTTTGGTGTTTGCAGTGTACCAACAACTACGGGAGATGTTCGCGCATGGAAATCCTCGAACGCATTGAAGACCAGATGTCCTCCACCGGGCTGCCGCTGGTTGGCGTCACGCTCGCCGCAGTGCCCTGCCCGGACACCCCGGTGATCCTGACGCTGCACTGGCACGGCTTCATCACCCAGAAACTGGCCGACATCGAGGGCGCATCACCGGTGGCCTATGCGTCCGTGCCCAGCTCATCGCTGCAACTGAACCAGCGCTGGCGCGACATCAGGGCGGTGGACCACGCCGCGATGGAGGCGGGCTGGGCACTCGGCGCCTGGGATGTCGAGCGCGCCGAGCGGCCGGCCTGTTTTCGTCCGGGCGCAGGAGACACCGAGGAACTGGAGTGTATGCAGGCCTTTGGAACCTACCCCGTCAACATCCACGGCGCGGAAATGGCCGTTGCCGACACGCCGGACGTGGATGACCTGCTCGAGGTGGCTGCGTTGCGGGGTTATTTGATGTGGGTGTTTCGCCCGGTTCGCGGGGGCATCTGGCAGGAAGTGGCCGACGACGCCACCCTGTCCGAGGAAGGCCGGCGGCCATTGCCTTGTCCTCACGTGCCGGTGCCCCCGAAATGCAGTGGCCACCGACGCTTGGTTTATCGCTTTGGCATCCCGCGCGAGCGGTGTTTTCCGGTGCCTTGCGATAAAAATACATAAGCCATTGATTAAAATAATGATTTTTACGTAAGCGGGTATTCACTCTCTGGGTGCTGGCACCGCTCCCCGCGCCCTGCCCCTTGAAATCCGGTTAGTACGTCTTTACTATTAGCACTCGCTTGAGTTGAGTGCTAGCAGCCTCGCTCGCGGTTTTACCGGTCATACCGTTTATTCAACCGTTCTGAGGAGATGTACCCATGAAAATTCGTCCGTTGCACGACCGCATCATCGTGAAGCGGCTGGAAGAGGAACGCAAAACCGCTTCCGGAATCGTGATCCCCGACACCGCCGCCGAGAAACCCGATCAGGGTGAAGTCCTGGCCGTCGGCAAAGGCAAAAAAACCGATGACGGCAAAGTTCTGCCGCTCGACGTCAAGGTTGGCGACAAGATCCTCTTCGGCAAGTACTCCGGCCAGACCGTCAAGGTCAAGGGCGAGGAACTGCTGGTCATGCGCGAAGAAGACGTGATGGGCGTTGTCGAGTAATCCACAGAGACATTCAGGAGAAATTCACATGGCAGCTAAAGACGTCAAATTCCACGACTCGGCACGGCAGAAAATCATCATCGGCGTCAACGTTCTGGCCGATGCAGTCAAAGTCACCCTCGGCCCGAAAGGCCGCAACGTGGTGCTCGAGCGCAGCTTCGGCGCCCCCACCGTCACCAAGGACGGCGTGTCTGTCGCCAAGGAAATCGAGCTGAAAGACAAGTTCGAGAACATGGGCGCCCAGATGGTCAAGGAAGTGGCTTCCAAGACCTCCGACACCGCCGGTGACGGTACCACCACCGCCACCGTGCTGGCCCAGGCCATCGTTCAGGAAGGCATGAAGTTCGTCACCGCCGGCATGAACCCGATGGACCTCAAGCGCGGCATCGACAAGGCGGTCACCGCCATCGTTGGCGAGCTGAAAAAACTGTCCAAGCCCTGCACCACCAGCAAGGAAATCGCCCAGGTTGGTTCGATCTCCGCCAATGCTGACACCGAAATCGGCAAGATCATTGCTGATGCGATGGACAAGGTCGGCAAGGAAGGCGTGATCACCGTTGAAGACGGTTCAGGCCTGGAAAGCGAACTGGAAGTGGTCGAGGGCATGCAATTCGACCGCGGTTACCTGTCGCCGTACTTCATCAACAATGCAGAAAAACAGCATGCCCTGCTCGAGAACCCCTACGTCCTGCTGTTCGACAAGAAAATCTCGAACATCCGTGACCTGCTGCCGGTACTGGAGCAAGTGGCCAAGGCCGGCAAACCGCTGCTGATCATCGCCGAGGAAGTCGAAGGCGAAGCGCTGGCGACCCTGGTCGTCAACAACATCCGCGGCATCCTGAAGACCTGCGCCGTCA